>Ga0194055_10000015_pt1 | contig 108932 bp, 95 predicted proteins | sample SepL449m_MetaG_FD_155482 | JGI IMG/M metagenome (GOLD analysis project Ga0194055, IMG submission 155482) | Anoxic zone freshwater microbial communities from boreal shield lake in IISD Experimental Lakes Area, Ontario, Canada - Sep2016-L442-9m | ecosystem: Environmental > Aquatic > Freshwater >... | reverse complement strand
GTCTTGGCTCAAAAGCCGCATCCGTCATTCTCTAGACACATTTGATTGTCTTCGAGATGCTATGGAATACGTCTTGAATCTTGCGTCCTAATTGCTCTGGCAATTGCTATATTTGCATCATGGCAATTTAACAAAAATCCCTATAAAAAGACCATTACAGGTATTTACACAACAAAACATAAAGTTTTGTTGAATTTATTAAAAAACTTTATGTTTGATTTACTTGATTTGATTGAGTATGGTTTGTTAAATGTTTATTCAGTGTGATTGATCACAAAAAAAATTTAATTAATCACAAAATTGACTAACTTACCAGGAACGACAATGACTTTAACAATGTTTTTTCCTTCTAGGTAACGCGAGGCAACTTCACTGTTGCGTGCATAGTCTTCTAATTCTTGACGCGATGAGCCGGAAGGAACTGAGATCACAGCTCTGGTTTTGCCCATAACTTGAATAACTAGGTTGATTTCATCAACCTCTAGGGCACTAGGATCGTAAGATAACCATTTTTGCTGATGGATTGAATTTTTCTCACCAATCTGATGCCACAGCTCTTCGGTGATATGAGGCGCAAAGGGAGCTAGAAGTGATAAAAGTGTTTTAATGCCTTCACTATAAACTGAGGAGCTCTTAGAGCGATATTCAGCTAGGGCGTTACTGAGTTTCATCAATTCAGAGATGGCGGTATTGAATTGATATTCACCTTCTAAATCTTCAGATATTTCTTTAATAGCGGTATGAATTAATAATCTGAGGCTTTTTTCTTCCTTAGAGAGATTCTTAGATGGAGCATTGTGATTTTCAATGGCTATATACTCTTGCACTAGACGCCATACTCGATTTAGAAATCTATATTGCCCTTCTACATCGGCGCCTTCCCACTCTAAATCTTTCTCTGGTGGGGCTTTAAAGAGAATGAACATTCTGGCAGTATCTGCCCCATATCTTGCCAAGATATCTAACGGATCTACTCCGTTATATTTGGACTTAGACATCTTTTCATAAAAGACTTCTAAAACTTCTCCTGTTTGTGGATCTTGGGGATTATTGGGATCAATTTGGCTAGCTGCTATATATTTGCCAGTTTTGGGGTTTTTGTAAGTTAGTCCCTGGACCATACCTTGGGTCAATAGTCTTTTAAAGGGTTCAGCAAAATTTAAAAGTCCTCTATCTCGCAGAGCTTTGGTGAAAAAACGGGAATAGAGTAAGTGCAATATGGCATGTTCAATACCACCTACATATTGATCCACTGGTAACCAATCATTGACAGCATTGGCAGCAAAAGGAAGTTCTTGATTGTGAGGATCGCTAAAACGCAGAAAATACCAAGAAGAGTCAATGAAAGTATCCATTGTATCGGTCTCTCTTTTGGCGGGAGCTTGACATTGCGGACAGGCAACATTTACCCAATCTTCAATATTGGATAAGGGGGAGGCACCTTTGCCAGTTAATTGAGCATATTTGGGCAATGTCACGGGTAAATCTTTGGCAGCAACACTTCCGCATTTAGGACAGTGGATTATTGGTATAGGTGTTCCCCAATAGCGTTGTCGAGAGATTAACCAGTCTCTCAGGCGGTATTGTACTCTTGCTTGGCCATAACCTTCGCTGTTGGCTTTAGCAATGATTTCATTTTTAGCTTTGCTAGAGCTCATCCCACTAAAAGGACCTGAATTTACCAAAATTCCAGCTTCTGTGAAAGCTTCTTTTAGTTCAATGTTCTGGGAAGATTCTGATGGTACTATTACTACTTTTATTGGCAGTAAGTGGTTTTGGGCAAATTGGAAATCTCTAGTATCATGAGCCGGCACACCCATGACCGCGCCAGTTCCATACTCATAAAGTACATAATCGGCTATCAAGATAGGAATAGTTTCTCCATTGAAGGGATTGATAGCAGTAGCTCCAGTTCTGACTCCTTTTTTGGGCCTATCTTCTTTAGTTCTCTCTAGCTCGCTGCTTTTTTTGACCTCGGCCACAAAATCTTCAACGATTTTTTGATTCTCTATCGTAGTGATTTTTTCGGTCAAGGGGTGCTCTGGTGCTAGAACTAGATAACTAACCCCATAAACCGTATCAGGCCTAGTGGTAAAGACCCCTATTTTTTCGGTTGAGCCAACAATGGGAAATTCCAGATATGCCCCAACAGACTTGCCGATCCAGTTGGCTTGCATCAACTTGACTCTTTCAGGCCAATCAGTCAAGAGTTCAAGATCATTGAGTAATTCTTCAGCGTAGTCAGTAATTTTTAAAAACCACTGTCTTAACAATTTGCGCTCTACTTGGGCTCCCGAGCGCCAAGACTTTCCTTCACTATCAACCTGCTCGTTAGCCAAGACAGTTTGATCTACTGGGTCCCAATTGACATAGGCTTCTTTTTGATAAGCTAGACCAGCTTGGTAAAGTTGTAAAAATAGCCATTGTGTCCATTGGTAATAATCCGCAGAACAAGTAGCAATTTCATATTTCCAGTTAACTGATAGTCCTAACTGCTGTAGAGTCTGCTTCATATGGCCAATATTTTGATAGGTCCAGCTCTCCGGTGAGATGCCCCTCTCGATGGCCGCATTTTCGGCAGGCAAGCCAAAAGCATCCCAACCCATGGGATGGAGTACCCTATAACCTTGCATTTTTTTCAGCCGAGCAATCACATCTGTGATCACATAGTTGCGTACATGCCCCATATGCAAATTGCCTGATGGATAGGGAAACATAGATAGAGCGTAGAACTTTGGCTTATGGCTTTCATCTTGCTCTGAGGAAAGATCCCAATTTTTTTGCCAACTTTTTTCAATTACGAGAGGTTTGTATTGACGCTCCACCAGAAAAACTCCAATGACTCTATCTATAATTATTTATCTCTATTCATTTTGCCAGATGATTGGCAGAATATTTTGATACCTTAGCTTTTTGGCAATAACCCTTGATCTCCTTGGCAGCTTGGGATATTCTGAAAACTGGTTCACAATTAACAGTTTTTATCTTGATATCAGTATAAAAATAGATGTCAGGTATGACATTGTCTCAAATGTAAATGCACTATCCAATTATCTATTTGTCAAAGAGCAATCAAAAAAGTACTTACCGACTATGTTAGAAGTGATAACCCAACCGCCATCAGTAGCACAAAATACACCAGATACTAAGCCACCAATCTTGGTAATTGGTGGTGCTGAAGATAAGGTGAACTTCCGTGAAATTCTGAGCACCTTCTGGTCTCGTTCTGGGGGAAGTGAGTCGGTTTTGGCGATTGTTCCTTCAGCTTCTAGAGAGCCTGCGATCCTTGGTGGCCGATATGAAGCCATATTCAATGAAATGGGTTCTAAAGATATCAAGGTTCTCGATATTAGAGATCGCAGCCAAGGAGAAGATCCCCAATTTAGGGAATATGTTGAGAGGTGTACTGGTATTTTTCTTACTGGAGGGGATCAATTGCGCCTCTGTGGACTCCTTTCTGAAACATCAATTATAGAACGTATTCGTCAGAGGGTTCACTCAGGTGAAGTAACCTTGGCTGGTACTAGTGCTGGCGCAGCTGTGATGGGCCATCACATGATAGCGGGAGGCGGTTCTGCTGAATCCCCAAATCGCTCACTAGTAGAACTGACTACTGGTTTAGGCATGATACCAGAGGTAATTGTGGATCAGCATTTTCATAATCGCAATAGAATGGCCCGTCTTCTTAGTGCAGTTTGCGCCTATCCAGAACGCCTAGCTATTGGCATTGATGAAGATACCTGCGCTATGTTTGAAAGAGATGGCACTGTTCGTATATTGGGTAAAGGGACTGTTACTGTTGTTGATGCCAGAGAAATGTCTTATACCAATCGGGATGAAGCTGGCACACAAGACCCTTTGAGTCTTCATAACTTGAGACTTCATGTTCTCTCTCGTGGTGATGTTTATCATATAAACAAAAATTTAGCTCTGCCTAAAAATGACACAACTAATGACCAAAATTGTCCACTGTAGACAGTCTAACTGGACTTTTGAAAACTAATATTATTATTTTCTAACCGTTATCTGCGAGCTCCCCTAGTGAAAAAACTATGAAAATTCTCAAAACTCAGACCCTAAGAGGACCCAATTACTGGAGCATTAGACGCAATAAGTTAATTATTATGCGTCTTGATTTGGAGGATTTGTCCCAGAAACCCAGTGGCGATCTACCTGGTTTTGCAGATTCACTGGTCAAGCTATTGCCGATTTTGGAAGAGCATTTTTGCTCACCGGGTTACCGCGGAGGCTTTCTAGAAAGGTTAAAAACCGGTACTTACATGGGGCATATAGTCGAACATGTCGCCCTATCTCTACAAGAAATGGCTGGGTTAAATGTTGGTTTCGGTCGCACTAGGGAAACCAATACGCCAGGGGTCTACAATGTCGTTTTTGAATACGTAGATGAGCAGGCTGGACGCTATGCCGGCAGAGCTGCTGTGAGAATATGCAGAAGTATTGTAGATACAGGAGAATATCCTGAAAAAGAATTAGCTAAAGATCTAGAAGATATCAGAGATCTTTGCGCAACAGCAGCTTTAGGTCCAAGTACTGAAACTATTATCGAACAGGCTCAAGCTAGGAAAATACCTTGGATGCCTCTTAGTAGCAGGGCAATGATCCAATTGGGCTATGGGAGCAAGCAAAAAAGACTACAGGCAACCCTAAGTCAACAGACTGGCATCTTGGGCGTTGAGTTGGCTTGTGATAAAGAGGGGACAAAAACAATTCTCAAAGAAGCCGGTATACCAGTGCCACGAGGTACTGTGATTCAGTATCAAGAAGATTTAGCAGAAGCGATTGAAGAGGTAGGGGGCTATCCGATTGTTATTAAACCCCTTGATGGTAACCACGGAAGGGGTATCACCATCAATATCACCTCTTTTGATGATGCCCAAGAGGCTTATACTCTAGCTAGCGCCGCCTCAAAGACTCGCTCAGTTATTATAGAGCGTTACTATCGAGGTAGTGATCACCGCGTTTTAGTAATCAATGGTAAAGTTGTTGCCGTTGCCGAAAGGGTTCCAGCTTTTGTCAAAGGTGATGGAAAATCCACCATAGATCAATTGGTTGAAATTACCAATGCCGATCCCAATAGAGGTGATGGCCATGATAATATTCTGACCAAAATTACTATTGATAGGACTTCTCTAGGAGTCCTACAAAAACAGGGTTATAAGCTAGATAGTGTTCTTGCAAAAGATGAAATAGCCTATCTCAAAGCCACAGCAAATCTCAGTACAGGTGGGATAGCAATAGATCGCACAGATGAGATTCATCCAGAAAATATTTGGATTGCCCAAAGAGCAGTCAAGCTTATAGGCTTGGATATTGCAGGCATTGATATTGTTACACCTGATATCAGACAGCCTATAAGGGAGGTAGATGGAGTAATTGTAGAAGTCAATGCTGCTCCTGGCTTTCGTATGCATGTTGCACCTAGTCAAGGTAAACCGCGCAATGTAGCAGGGGCCGTGCTCGATATGTTGTTTCCAGATGGAGATTCTGGGCGTATTCCCATTATTGCCATCACTGGTACTAATGGCAAAACTACTACATCTCGTTTAATTGCTCATATTTTTACCCAATCTCAAAAGGTTGTCGGCTTCACTACAACCGATGGAATTTATCTGGGAAAATATTTAGTAGAGCAGGGAGATAACACTGGACCGCAAAGTGCCTCAGTAATTCTCAAAGATCCCACTGTTGAAGTTGCTGTTCTAGAATCTGCTCGCGGTGGAATTCTCAGATCTGGCTTGGCTTTTGATCAATGTGATGTCGGTGTAGTGCTCAATGTTGCAGCAGATCACCTTGGGTTAGGTGATATAGATACCATTGAACAGATGGCTAAGGTCAAGTCAGTCATTGCTGAGACAGTTGGGCCTGATGGCTATGCAGTCCTCAATGCTGAAGATCCCTTGGTTTCAGCTATGGCTCAAAAAGTTAGAGGAAAAGTAGCTTATTTTAGCCTTACTAAAGATAATCCAATTATAAAAGAGCATCTATTATCTGGAGGTACTGCTGCTATTTATGATCAAGGAAACTTATCTATATACCAGGGTGATACTCAATATGTGATTGATTCGGCAATCAATGTTCCTGTGACTATCAACGGTATGGCTCCTTTTATGATTGCCAATGCGCTGGCTGCTTGTCTGGCAGCCTACGTGCAAGGAGTAGATATTGCCACTATCAAGATGGGAGTAAATAGCTTTAAGCTTTCTGAAGAACAAACCCCCGGAAGGATGAACTTGTTCGATATGGGCAGCTATAACATCTTGCTTGACTATGCTCACAATCCAGCTGGATATGAGGCCGTTGGGGGCTTTGTCCAAAACTGGAGTTCTGGAGAGAGAATTGGGATAGTAGGCGGACCTGGAGATCGTCGAGATGAAGATCTCATCGAACTAGGAAAGCTTTCAGCTACAATGTTCAACAAAATTATTGTCAAAGAGGATCTAGATAGAAGAGGCAGAGAGATTGGAGAAGTTGCTGATCTTATAGCTAAAGGAATCCTTTTGGTTAAGCCAGAAGCTGATTATCAAATAATTTTAAATGAAATAGAAGCTCTTCAAATTGCTGCAAGTAAAATAGAGCAAGGTGGTTTGATTGTCATTTTTCCAGAAAGTGTCACCCAGGCCATTAAAGCAATTAAAAATAGCCCAGGTTATATTGCTCAAGAATAATTCATGGAGAAATATATGAGTATAGAAATACTCAAAAAGAATGTGCTGGAAACTGTACGCAAACCAGCACCGCGCTATCGTGTCTTGTTGCATAATGATGATCACAATAGTATGGAACATGTAGTCCAAGTGTTGATTCAGACCATTGCTGGAATGACTCAGCCTCAAGCGGTAGATATCATGATGGAAGCTCATTTAAATGGACTTGCTTTGGTGATAGTATGCGCTTTGGAACATGCAGAGTTCTATTGTGAAACTTTAAGAGGTCATGGACTTACTAGTACTATAGAGCCTGATGATTAAAATACTTTGAAAGTAAATCTAGAAAATATAAGTAGGTTTTCTTTAATAGCAAGAGTACTTTTATTTGTATTGCTCTTGCTATTGTTCTGGCTGCCTTTTGCTATACCTATTAGCCTGTGGTTTGCCAAAGATCCCAACTTGGTGGCTATTTTGACTATGTCTCTATTGGGTCTGGAGTTCTTGTTGCTGCTCAATTTGTGGAGTAAGTTTATTTACAATATTCCTAATGGGTTTCAGTACTATGGCTGGGAATGGACCTCCTCCAACTTGCACAATTTACTCAAGGGTTTGAGTATAGGGTTCTTGTTCTGCATATCTCTTTTTATAGTAGAATCGCTCTTTGGTTGGTTAGACATTAAGAGCGATTCTAGTGGAAATTTAGCAATAGTTATAGTACAGGGATTATTCTCAGCTCTGGCAGTTGCCTTTTTTGAAGAGCTCTTTTTTAGAGGGTGGCTTTTGAAAGAATTAGAGAAAAACTATAGCCAATTGAGCTCGCTTTTAGTGGATTCTTTGATCTTCGCCACTTTGCATTTTATCAAGCCTCTAGCTGCAGTAGTTAAGACCTTTCCCCAATTTCCTGCTTTATTTTTGCTGGGGGTGATTTTAGTTTGGGCCAAGCGCTCGAGTAGAGATAGGCTAGGTTTGCCAATGGGTATACATGCTGGTTTAGTTTGGGGTTACTATATTTTGAATGTTGGGCAGCTGTTATCTTACAAGCCAGATGTCCCGGATTGGCTAACTGGCATCAATCATAATCCTCTTTCCGGGGTAATGGGTCTTTTGTTTCTAGCTCTGCTAGCTCAAATTATGCAAAAAAAGAGTAAATTTCCTTATTGAATCTTAGAAAGATATCTTATAAAAGTTTACATAAAGCGGTAAAATTATTATCTATTCCTACTCGCAACAATAATGGATGGTTTTCCCTGGCTCACTGCCCTAGTTCTGTTTCCACTTTTTGCCGCTTTGTTCGTTCCCCTGCTACCAAGCAAAGATAATAACGCAGTTCGTTGGTACGCTCTTGGGGTAGGCATTACAGAATTCATTACTATGTGTTATGTTTTCTGGAAATATTATGATCCTACTAATGCTGAATTTCAGCTAGTTGAAAAATTTACTTGGCTTCCACAATTAGGGCTGAGCTGGGTAGTTTCTATTGATGGTCTCTCTGTTCCGCTATTGTTGCTTGCCTCTCTGGTAACAACACTTTCGATGTTTTCTGCTTGGCAGGTAGACCGCAGACCCAGGCTTTTCTACGCGATGATGTTGATACTCTATTCTGCGCAAATTGGAGTATTCGTAGCTCAAGATCTGCTGTTGTTTTTCATCATGTGGGAAATCGAGCTGGTTCCTGTCTATGTCCTAGTTTCGATTTGGGGTGGACAGAAGCGGGGCTATGCCGCAACTAAGTTTTTGTTATATACCGCTATAGCCTCAATTTTCATTTTGATTGCAGCTTTGGCTATGGCTCTTTGGGGCAACAATCTGACTTTTGATATAGCAGAGCTTGGCCTTAAGCAATTTCCCTTAACCTTGGAGTTGTTTTTGTATGCTGGATTGTTGATAGCTTTTGGGGTAAAACTGGCTATATTTCCTTTACATACATGGCTACCGGATGCTCATGGTGAGGCATCTTCACCTGTTTCAATGGTGCTAGCTGGAGTTTTGCTAAAAATGGGTGGCTATGGTTTAATTCGCCTGAATATGGAACTGCTGCCCAATGCGCATGTCTATTTTGCTCCAGTTTTGGCTATTCTAGGTGTGGTCAATATAGTCTACGGCGCGCTCAATTCCTTTGCCCAGACAAATATGAAGCGTCGTCTAGCTTTTTCTTCTATTTCCCATATGGGTTTTGTTCTTTTGGGCATTGCCTCTTTCAGCGATCTAGGAGTAAATGGCGCAATGCTGCAAATGATCTCACATGGATTGATTGCCTCGGTTTTATTTTTCCTAGCTGGTGTCACCTATGATCGTACACATACGATGATCATGAGCAAGATGGGTGGCATTGGCCAAGCTATGCCCAAGGTCTTTGCTCTTTTTACTATGGCCGCTCTAGCTTCTTTGGCGATGCCTGGAATGAGTGGATTTGTTGGAGAAATTTCTGTTTTTCTGGGTATGGCTACTACAGAAATATATAGTTCAACTTTCCGTACTGTTACAATCTTCCTTTCTTGCGTTGGTTTGATTCTCACGCCTATATATTTACTCTCAATGCTCAAAGAAGTATTCTATGGCTCAGCTGAGATGACCTGTGATATTATTCCTTCTTGTGATTTAGAAGATCTAGAGCTCAAAAATCTGGGAAATCAGCAAGCGGCTTGTTTTGGAACTGATTGTCTTTTGCCTGAGCAATCCAAATTCAATGATGCTAATGCCCGGGAGATATTCATTTCCTTGGTTTTCCTAACTATGATTGTGGTGATAGGGTTATATCCTAAATTGGCAACTCAACTTTATGACGCCAAGACAGTGGCTGTCAACGCGCAAGTTAGCCAATCCTACCACCAGCGCAATCTGGCTATCAATAGTGTTAGCCTGGTTCAACAATCGAGGCTATAAAAATTAAAGAGTTGGTTTGCTTTTCTCTCAATATGCAGACAAAAGGCCGATCAGCTCTAAAAACAAAGGGCTCTTGGCTAGCAGGCATGGCCATTGCTTTAATTCCAATGGAGGTGACTGCTGCAGCCTCGCTCCCTTCTTCATTGACCTCGAGATAGGTTTTATGCAGTACCTCACTGACATAGACTTTAGTATTAGTAAGTCCAGAAAAATCAGCTTGATTGGCATTAAAGGCTGAGCTCATCCCCAACTTGTTTAGTACATCATTGAGTGTATTTTGATATTCAAGTTTGAAACGGGGAATTTTGACAACACCTTTTCTTTTTCCTACTTGAGAGCTCCAGCGCTGCCAGTTTTCTAAATTAAATTGTCCTAAAAAAGAAGTAAAGTCAATATTTTTTTTGGGTAGGAATATATCTAAAGATAGATCCTGGTCATCATAGGGTAAGCTAACCAGTTGCAAAAGCTCGTTTTCCCAATACCAATAGTCTCCTTCTCTAGACATTAAGGGAACTTGTTTAGCTTGACCATTTAAAAGAAAAAAGGGCTGGCTTTGGGTCAAATTACTATCAAAAGTTTTTGCCCAGATCCCTTTGAAATATATAGCGTTGATCAAGATCATCACCTGATCGCCAGAGAGCCTATCGATAATTTTAGTGATTTTGTTGTTGGTTTTTCTGGCGACCCATTCATTGATGGCAACTGGGCTTTGGGGATTACTAAAATCTAAGTTGGTAATCTGCGCGCCGTAGGAATAACCAAGAGAATCGACATAGCTTGTTTTGAGAGCGATCCCATATCTAACCCAAAGTGAATTGGCAATTGAAAGAATATTATTGCCTCGGGCTTTACTGAGGATCTTTTGCAGCTTTAGGTTATCGCGATTAAAGGTATCTAGATCCAGGCCTTGTTTCTCTATAAGTAGTTGTTTGATCTGCTTTTGAGTAGTACCTTTAGCGCCATTGTAGAGCAAAGATAGGGCTAAAAATATACTAGTAGGCGAGATGATTACATTGCCTTTTAATCCATCTTGGTTGATTGCACTAAATAATTTCAGGGCAAATTGGGCTTGGGTATTTTTAGACATGGTGGAGTAAGCCTTTGAAGAGAAAACAAAGGAAAAAAGAGAGAGAAAAAATGCTGAAATTGCGGCTCTTCTATTCATTTTCATGTTTATACATCATATATATTGCATATGAAAGTAGTTATTGATTTTTTTGGTTATTTTTAGTTAGAGCTAATCTTCTTGATATTGTTTAAATAGCAGCCTGGCCCATAACGTTGATCTCCACAATACATATAAACTTGTAGCAGAAAGTATACTGCCAAAAATAGTACTAATTCCAGTTTTGGAGAATTGGACAAGCCGCTCATTGAATTGATCAGCATTATTTTTACGTAAATTTTGTCTCAATTTTTCCAAAGGAGCTTTAATTTCTTGTTTTAATTGATCTAAATTTTTAGTGTTGCTTAAAGTCTTTTGGGGATTAATTCTTTTAGCTATAGCTATTAATTGTTCAGGCGAATTGGACTGTTGAATACGCTTGTCAAGTCGCTCTAATTGTGTATCAATTTTACTGTCTTGCAAAATGTGATCATTATTGATGTAATAGGAAATATTAGAAGTGTCGTAGATTGACAGGGGAATCATCACCAAATAGGATATAGCCACTGCCAAAGATAACCAGGAAAAGAAATTCAGTAGCCTAGCTTCACTATAACTAATTAGACTACCTTCTCTGTAATAGAAAATAAAGACAAAACCAAGCAAAACCCACCAGATCTGATCCACTAGCTGCCCAATGACAGAAAATTCCCACTGTGAATCAAACAAATGAACAGGTATAAGCGTTTTTAAAAATATAAACAGCGAAAATCCCAAAAAGAAATAGCCAACTTTGCGAATTAAAGAAGCAATCTCTTCACTTACTTCCTGAGGGATATCGTTCTCATCTTTTTCATTTTCATATCTTGATTTAGTTTGTTTAGACATTAAGCTGCATCTTTATCTTTTTGCTCTCTCCATTTTCTCACACCCGCTGCTCCCATACCAAGTAAAGCTAAAGGATGAATTTTCTCTTTGCCTTTAACAGAGACCATAGTATTTAATTTTGCTTTACGACGCTTGAGTTGTCTTAGTCCCATAAAAATAGGCACACCTAAAGCGGCACCTTGAAGTGGGTTAAAGTCAAAAGGAATATCTTTGGTCTGCCCAACCACAATAGACCCACCTGGTGTGTCATTGTAATACCACTCGTTTAATGTCACTGAATCGCTTGTCGTTTTAGTCCACTTAGCCCAACCATAGATTGGAGTGCCCCCCTTCGTGTCCCTAAAACCAAAATAGCCGGTGGGATTTGGCAAAGAACTATTCCCGTCTGTGAGGGTTATTTTCTGGTTTACGACCGAAGCGTTTGACGAAACCACAGAGCCAAAGTTCATTACCCGGAAGCTCGCGACTGTTGTCGTCGCAACCACGTACGCAGCACCATTCGAATAGGCCGTAACGAAGGCATTGGCAGAATACCCCTCCCCTGCTTATGGTCAAGCGACCAACTTGAATAGTTCGGAGCTGTTGCGGTCAAATTCGACCCCTGTAGCACTATATTGGCATCAGCTTTATTATTCAATTGTGTGACGCCGAGGATTGCTAGACTAGCGGAAGTTGCTGTTTTTGTCCATTTGTTGTTAGGCATGAACTGTATAAGATAAATTTTTTTTCTAGATTTTAACTCATTCAAGACAAAATGTCAAACAAATGAACCCCTCTCCCTAAATCCCGGATCCCACAAGGGGCGAGGGACTTTGAACTATAGTAGAATGATAGCGGTAGGGGGAACCTAGATGAAAACTGACAATCTCTTTTACCTGCTTTTTCAAACCTTGCCAGAAGTATTGTTTGAACTCTTAGAAGAACCAACCTACAGAGCAAGAGACTATCAATTCAGTTCTACAGAAGTTAAGCAAACCACTAGAACCATTGATGCTGTTTTTACCACAAACAATAAAGAGTATCCTATCTATTTTGTAGAAGTACAGTTTCAAAGAGATACTGATTTTTACTATAGGTTAGTAACTGAGATATATATGTATCTTGGGCAATTTATGCCTAGTCAACCTTGGCAAGGCATAGTACTTTGGGCAAGGCGTTCCATAGAACCAAAAATCCCTCCAGAATATGAAAATCTTTTTCAACAAAATCTCATCAAGATAATCTATCTAGATGAGATAGAACCAACTAGCGTAGGATTGGGTATCATAGATTTATTAGTAGCTCGTGAAAAAGATACTACGCCCGAAAAGGTGCAGTTATTGACTACAAAAGCCAAAGAAACCATTGTAGACAATACACTCCAAAGAAATATTATTGAACTGATTGAAAAGGTAATAGTTTATAAATTCCCCAAAAAAAGCAACAAGGAGTTAGAAGAGATGTTTGGACTAAGCGAATGGCAAGAAACCCAATTCTATAAAGATGTCAAACTTGAAGGATTACTTGAGGGCGAAGCTAAGGGAAAACTTGAAGGATTACTTGAGGGCGAAGCTAAGGGAAAACTTGAAGGATTACTCGAGGGTGAAGCTAAGGGTAAACTTGAAGGATTACTTGAGGGAAAACTTAAATCAATACCAGGGCTTTTAAAGTTAGGTCTATCTCCAGAACAAATAGCTACTGCACTCGAACTAGATCTAGAAATTATTCAACAAGAGATTAATAGATTATCAGCTAATTGATAGAAAAATATGGAGTTAGTGCCGATTGCTCTCTCCACCTCAATACACCAGCTGCTCTCATACCAACAAGAGCTACTATTGCTATATTGAATATTAATTGTGTAATTTTTAAAAGTCGTGATTAAACCATTAACTCAAAATGAACTTAGCAATGCCTTGGCTGGGCTTAAAGATTGGCAAATTATAGATGGCAAACTTCATCGAGACCTCAAATTTAAATCTTTTGTTGAAGCTTTTGGCTTTATGAGCAGCATAGCCATAGTAGCTGAATCTCAAGGACATCATCCAGAGTGGTTCAATGTCTATAACCGCGTTACCATTGACCTTGTTACTCATGATGCAGGTGGAATTACAAACAAAGATACAGAACTAGCTAGCATAATCAATGAGCTAGCGAAAAAATTCAACTAGAACTATTCCCAAAATCAACCAAAGCCAAAAACAACTGCGCATTAGCTTAAGCGAATATTCTATTTTTGCAGGAGAAATAGATTCTAGAGGATCACCTAGCAGGGGCTTATATTTTTTCACTCCTTGGTAATTATTGCTACCACCAAGTTGAACATTAACAATAGCAGCGTATACAGCTTCACTCCAGCCAGAATTGGGGCTAGGATCTTGGGGAGCATCTCTTATGCAGATTTTTAAAACCCTTCTAGGCTCTCTTGAGATTAAAGCTAAAGTTAGCACAGTCAATCGAGATGGTATCCAGGTGAGATAGTCTTCCAAGCGAGCACTAAACCAACCAATATAAGTATAGGGTTCTCTCTTGTAGCCAATCATCGAGTCTAGGGTGCTGGCGGCTTTGTAAGCTAGAGCTAAAGGAACTGGACCAACTCCGGGAATCAAAGATCCTAGCAAAGCGTAGAAAAGTGGACCTGTCACTCCATCGGGAGTATTTTCTGCAATTGTCTCTAACAGAGCGCGGTAAATTTCATCTTTAGTAAGATCAACAGTATCTCTGCCCACATATTGAGCCAAACTCTTGCGCATTTGAACTAATGAGCTATCTTTTGAGAGTACCTCTTGCGCCGCATCAGCCAGCGATTTAGTAGCAAAACAACTAGCCAAGATGACGCTAGAGGTAGCTATGGCTAGATATGGAGAAATCAACTCAGACAGTTTGACCAACCAAAAGCCTACTAGTCCACTGCCTATAACTATCACCAAATTTAATAAAACGCCTAGTAAACGACGATATTGTTTTTTAGAAGTGATAGCCAAAGACCAAATTTTACCTTGGTCAATTAAAGATCCAATAACCATAGTCGGATGCAGCCATGCTTTGGGATCTCCTATCAGATAATCTGCTAGCCCAGCTAATAAAAGCACCCAAGAGGTATTGGAGAAAAAGTGAAATACACTCACTGCTATGTATTGTCAAAACGTTGAGATTTTTAGCACAAGAAAATACTCTACTGCGATATTACATTGACATACTCCCTGCCGTGAACGACTAGGATTCTTGTTCCTGGCTCACAGAAGTCCGCTTGCTATATCTGGTTGCCCTTCAATAGTAGAGGCGGTCTTCTCCCCAAGCTTTCCCTCTTGCGAGGCAGATTCCCTATGCCCTAGGGTACTGTTTTGCCATTCGATGCCTAGAGTATTCATACCTTTTTTTAAGATATTGAGTGCCGCATTAGTATCACGACAAATCTCAACACCACAATTAGAACATGAATGGGTTCTAGTGCTAAGGCTTTTTTTCACTCGATGTCCACAACCAGAACAGTCTTGGGAAGTATAGTTAGGAGAAACTATTACCACTGCCTTATCCCAAATCTTTCCATAGTAGTCTAGCCATTGCGTGAACTGATACCAAGCAGCATCGGAAATAGACTTGGCTAAGTGATGATTCTTAACCATATTCAACACCTTTAGATCTTCATAGACAATCACATCGTTAGAGTGAACTACGCATCGGGCTTGTTTAATTGCCCAATCTTTACGCTGCCTTTGAACTTTTAGATGGAGTTTACCTAGTTGTTTCCTTGCTTTGTGATAGTTGTTCGACTGCGGTTTAGCGCCCTTGACGAACCTTTTGCTTAACTTACGCTGCGCTTTTTTAAGGCGTTCTTCAGACTGCTTTAGATACTGTGGATATATGACAGCGTTGCCGTTTTGGTCTTTAGTGAAATACTTCAGACCTAGATCCAAGCCGACTACCTTGCCTGTATAAGTTCCTGCTTCCTTGCGTTCTGCATCAAAGCAGAATTGAGCATAGTATCCATCAGCCCTGCGAACTATCCTGACTCTGTTTATCTTTAGTCTAAATAGATCTTCCCTCGTTTGTTTGTTGCAGTATAGAGATAATGTACCTATCTCAAAACTGTCTGTGAAAGTGATAGACATACAATCATCAGATAGTTTCCAGCCTGATACCTTGTACTCTAGAGAGCGACAATGTTTCTTAAACTGTGGATATCCCTTTTTCTTATCTCCTTTTTTACAACGACCATAAAAACTAGAGATTGATGCCCAAGCCCTCTCAGCACTTGCTTGTCTAGCGGCAGAGTTTAGTTTTTTTGCAAAAGAAAACTCTTTAGCTAAGTCCTTGCATAGTGTGTACAGAACCGCCTTACTTACCCCTTGATTGTCCATCCAGTAACGTACTGCTTTATTTCTAATGAATTGAGCAGTACGAATAGCTTCATCAATTGCTAAATATTGAGCTGTAGTTCCGTTTAGTAGCTTAGCTTCTCTGGTTATCATGGATTTATTTTATCAGGATATAAGCTAGATAAATATTAAAATGATTTCAAGAGGAAGTCGCACTGAAGGGCGAGGCTTTTAGCCATTTATTTGGTAAAATTACAACAGAAACCAATCAAAACCTCAAATGCCTCGTACAAGAAAACTTCTTTCTATTGGACACTCATATGTCGTTGCATTGAATCGACGCCTGGTCAATGAGATGTCCTTACTTGGCAAAGGTGAATGGGATGTCACTGCGGTTGCCCCTAACCTTATGTATGGCGACTTGAGACCATTGAAACTGGAAAGTGATCCAAACGAGATCTGCCGACTCGAAGGGGTACCAGTATACAACAGTGGAAGAATCCACATTATGAGCTATGGTTGGCGCTTGCGGGAAATAATGCAACAAAACTGGGATATAGTGCATTGCTGGGAAGAGCCCTACATACTAGCTGGCGCCCAGCTTGCTTGGTGGATGCCCCAAAATATTCCTTTAATCTATAGAACTGCCCAAAGTAAATCTAAAAACTACATACCTCCATTTAACTGGCTTGAGCAGTATTCTATGAATCGCGCAGCAGGTTGGATTTGCTCTGGAAATACTGTATATGATGCCCTAAAAGATCGCCAAGGTTATGCCAAACCAATGAGATTGATACCTTTGGGAGTCGATATTAAGCACTTTAGACCTTCTAGGGTAGATGGTCAGAAAATTCTTCATTTACTTAATTGGGATGATTCTGATATACCGGTAATTGGCTATCTGGGTAGACTTGTACCCGAAAAAGGACTACCTTTGTTGATGAATGTGCTTGAGCGTTTGGAAACTCCTTGGCGGGTATTGTTTGTAGGTACTGGAGCAATGGAATCCCAATTGCAAACTTGGGCAAAACTACATCCTAATCAAGTGAGAATATGCACAGATGTTCGACACAATGATGTTGTCAACTATCTCAATGCAATGGATATTTTAGTAGCTCCAAGCCAGAGCGCAAAAAGTTGGCGCGAACAATTTGGCAGAATGTTGATTGAAGCTTTTGCCTGTGGCATTCCTGTAATTGGTAGTGACAGTGGAGAAATTCCCTATGTGATTGGGCAATCAGGAATTGTTGTTGGAGAAAAAGATGAAACAGGCTGGGTCAAAGCAATTTCCGAGCTATTAACCAACCCAAGTAAAAGAGAACAACTGAGCAAAGAAGGTCTAGAAAAAGTTCATAGTGAATTTAGCTGGGAGATTGTCGCAAGAAAATATCTTGACTTTTTCAGTGAAATTATCGAAACAACTACATCACAATAGAAAGATGAAAATCACAACAATAGTGCCGCGCTTGCCACCAGCTATTGATGGATTGGGCGACTATGGCTTTATCCTGGCCAAAAGATTATGGCAAGATTTTGCTCTAGAGAGTGAATTTATTGTAGGAGATCCTCTTTGGACCGGAGAAGAAATGTTGGAAGATTTTCCAGTGCACAAAATAGAGATAAGATCCTCAAATAGTCTCCTTAAATTACTACCTAAAGCAATTCCAGAAAGAAATATTGTTCTTCTTCATTATGTTGGCTATGGCTATGCCAAACGTGGTTGTCCAGTATGGTTGGTAGATGGGCTTGAAAAGTGGCGAAAAGAAAGCCCAAATTCTTTTTTAGTTACCATATTTCATGAAGTCTATGCCTATGGTCCAATCTGGAACAGTCAATTTTGGACCTCACCATTGCAAAGAAACATAGCAAAGCGCTTGATTGTTCTGAGTAATCAATGTTTAACAAGTAATAGATTATTTGCCCAGAGAATCAGCCAATTGGTTGGGGGTAAACATCAGCAGCTTCTTCCAGTTAATCCAGTTTTTTCCAATGTCGGTGAGCCTCATCATCCAAGCCAGTTATGCAATCGCAAGCGCCAATTGGTGGTTTTTGGGGGAGTAGGTTGGCGTAGTAAAGTATATGACCAATCAAGAGCTTTTCTCGAGCAAACCTGCATTCAGTTAAAAATTGAAGAAGTACTAGATATTGGTGCGCCTCTGGATTTGGCAATAAGCTCTATTGCGGGTACTCCCATAAAATTTCTAGGCAAAAGATCCCCCCAGGAAATTAGCGAATATCTCTCAAATGCCATGGTAGGGTTTTTCTACTATCCAAATCAATTCTTGGCTAAATCAGGAGTGTTTGCGGCTTACTGCGCCCATCGTTTATTGCCTGTATGTGTATCAGAGCGCGCTGAGGATGAAGATGGGCTAGAGGCAGGCAAGCACTATTATCTGGCAGATACTGCTCTAGAATCGATAAATATATCCTTAGAGCAGATGATTGCAGACAACGCTTATGACTGGTACCAAAATCATAGCTCTCAAGCCCAGGCTCGCAATCTCTACCAATATCTCAATTCAATCTAGTTGAGAGCTAAAATGAGATTTTGTTAAGAATTGTAAACGTTATACAATAAGCCTATAGATTCAAAAGCATGGAGCGCAAATGACTGCTATTTCCTTTGTTAAAGAGAATAAAGATATTATAGTAGCCCAAGGGGCTAACTTAAGAGAAAAAGCTATCCAAAATGGTATAGATATCTATACTCTAAGTGGCAAGTTGATGAACTGTGGTGGTGCTGGACAATGCGGAACCTGCATTGTGGAAGTAGTTGAAGGAATGGAAAATCTTTCACCAAAGACAGATTTTGAAAAACGCAAACTCAAAAAGAAACCCGAAAATTTTCGTCTAGCTTGTCAGACTATGGTCAATGGACCGGTGGTAATTAAGACAAAACCCTAGACAGTTTGGGCATATCCTGACTTAAAATAGCAAAAAAAGAGGTCTAGAGCTGTCTCCAATGAATAACCCGCCGCCATCATCCCCAGAAGCAAATAAAACCTTTAAAGGTCAAAAATGCATAGGATTGCTGGCTGGCCTTTTTCTTGTTGCTGGGGCGGGCTATTTTTATGGCAAAAATTTTATAAATAAACAGTTATCTCCTTTAATTTCCAAAGAACTAGCTAATATATTCAACAGGCCTGTCAAGATAGGTCAATTAAAAGGAATATCTTTAAATCATCTGGAATTTGGGGCGAGTCAAATCTTGCCCACCAAAAATGATCCTGCCCAAATTACAATACCCAAGGTTATTGCTACTTTTGATCCTTGGCAGGCTTTAACTCAAAGAAGACTTGAAATAAATGTAGAAGCCTTTAATCCAGAGGTTTATCTAGAGCAATCTACTCGGGGAGATTGGTTAGTTACCCCCCTAACACTTCCTGGCCCTGGAAAAAATGATCTAATCAAGCCGGAATTTAAAACTCTGCATATTGATCAAGGTAAAGTAACACTCAGAGCAAGAAATTCCCAAAACCTTCTCAATCCACCACTGCAGTTAAATATAAAAAATGGTCAATTGCAACTAAAAACAGATAAAGATTCTGTAATTGACTATAATCTATCAGCTTTTATCGGTAAAGGAAATCTGCAACTTAGCGGCACTAGTAATCTCAATAGCAATCTGAGCAAAATCAAGTTAACTAGCTCTAATTTGCCTGCTCAGCAAATAGCTAAATTACTTCCTGTTTCTCTTGCTCTAACATCAGGAGAATTAGCAAGCGATTTACAGGTTCAATTTCAGCCTAATAAGCCACTTGCTCTAGCTGGTAGCGCTCAGATTTCTCAGGTAATGGCAAAATTACCCCAACTTGCCCAACCAATCAGCAATATTCAAGGATCAGTAAAATTTGTTGACTCAAGTGTAGTCCTAGGTGATGGAATAACAGCAGAATTTGGCAATATAAAATCTAAAATAAAAGGTATTGTAGATTTAGTTAATGGCTATAATTTAACTCTCCAGAGTGAGCCATTTGTTTTGAAAGATACCTTAGATACTCTGAAAATTAAAGTATCTCCATTAAAAATTAAAGGCAGCGCTCAAGCCCAAGTCAAGGTAACTGGAGAGCTCAATAGACCCGAACTAGCCCTCTCATTATACTCAACTAAAAATGCTACTCAAATTGATAAAATTGCCCTAAATAAATTTCAAATCACTGGTAAATTAGTAGGCTCGGATGTAGCATTACAAAATTGGCAGGCTGTAGCTGCTTTGGGGGGTCAATTATCAGGAAATGGCGGAGCTAGGATTGCTTCTGGAAAAAATCCTGCTAGCTTTAATCTAAACTTTAAAGCCCAAGATATTCCCGCTGATACTCTAGCTAAGCTCTATGCTTTAGCTCTACCAGTTAAAATTGGCATAATCAATGCGCAAGGACAAATCAAAGGAAAATTAGTCAATCAGAACCAACTTAAATTAACTGCTCAGGTTCAAAGCAAATTGCTAAATGGTGATCTCAATCTCAAAAACATTGAGTATGACAGTAAGCATGGATCTTGGCAAACACAATTAAAAGCAGAAAATATCCAGCCTAATATAACAAAATTACCAAAAAGTAAAGCAAATGCAGATCTATATATCAAAGGTAATTTGGGAGCTAAACTAGTTCGCTTATTGCAAATTAAAGGAAATGCCCAGGTTTTACTCCCACAGGGAAAAATCAATCTACCTTCTATCAATGCTCAATATGGAAAGTGGCGCGCCAATCTTACAACTGAGCAACTGTCAATTTCTGCTCTAAATTTACCAGTAAAGGGCTCTGTTAAGGCCAACATTTGGGCTGATGGCTCTCTAGAAAAAATTCAAGAAACCCTCAAAGCCCAAGGCAATGCTGAAATTATCCTTGATAAAAAGGGCACTTTCAAAGTAGAGCGCCTATCGCTACAACAGGGAAACTGGAAAGCCAAGATTAAAGCAAATGATATAGCCATCAATTCTTTTGTTGCCCAAATTCCCGGTCAGATCAAGGCAAATCTAGATGTATCAGGTCTGCTGAAAGAGCCAATCAAAAGTCTAAATGCTACTGGCTCAGCTTTGCTTACCTCTAAACAGGGACAGATTGAACTGAGTCAGATTGCTCTAAAGGGTGATCAATGGCAAACCCAAGCCCAGCTAAAACAACTACAACTTGCCTCTATTTCTCCCCAATTACGAGGCAAACTCAATGGCAGGGTTAACTTGCGCGGCAGTTTGTCTAAATTAAATCTTCAATCTGTTAAAGCTCAAGGAGATCTCAAGTTTTCTCAAGGAATTAGTGTTGTAGATTACCCAATAGAAGCTCGTTTTGCTTGGCAGGGAAAACGCCTGGAATTGGCACAAGTAAATGCCAAAAATCTTAATATCCAAGGTTATCTAGATATAGATTCACAAAAAATCAATCAAGGTATCTCAAGTCTTGGCAATTTTTCTCTAGATATCACAGCGCGTAATTTAAACTTACAAAAGTTATCATTACCAGCAACTTTGGCCACAATTAAAAAACAAGGTTCTTTAGATTTTATTGGCAATCTTAAGGGCAATCTCAAAGAACCCCAGTTAAGCGGTGATATTGCACTAAAAAGGTTTGTTTTTGGCCCAGTTATCCTAGAACCAGTTTTAACAGGTAGAATTCAAGCAAATCCCCGCAGTGGAGCTAATCTTAAACTCTCTGGCAAAAAAGATAGAATAATTGCAGATCTTGATTCCAAATTTCAACTGCAAAATTTAGATCTACAGCTAGAGCCACTTAAACTAACAGCAAGCCAACAGTCAAAGCAAATAAATATCAAAGTTAAATATCTCTCTTTAGCTTGGCTCAAAGAATTTCTACAATATAGCCCTGTATCTACTAATATTCAATCTGTAGCATTGGCAGGGGATTTTTCTGGCGATTTTAAAATCAATCTAGCCAAAAAAGAGCTATTGAGCCAGAATATCCAGATAACTAATCCAGTTTTGGGAATCATTAGAGGGAATATTTTTGCAGGGCAGATTAGTTTTTTAGATGGGAATTTTACCTTAAAACAAGGTATTTTTAAAATCAATAAATCTCAATACGAGCTAGAAGGATTATTAAAAACCAAAGAAGATTTTGCTTTTAAGTTTAATACTAAAACTAAAGATGCCAATATTCAAAATACCTTAGAGGCTTTACAAATCTTTGAATTTGCTGATCTTGCCCATGTTTTTAGTCCACCTGTCTATGCTAAAGCTCAAGCATTATATACAGATAAACAATCAAATAAAGTACCTCTTTTTGATTTAGGTAAAAGTGATGCTACAGTAATTTATCAGCTTCGACGCTATTCAGAAATCAAAACTATTTATAACTTAGAGCAAGAGAAAAATAAAAAAAATTTCAACCTACCAGAATTGAGTAAATTGAAAGGCAATTTTGATGCGCAATTGTCAGTGGCCGGTTCACTCACGCAGCCAATCAATGCGCAGTTTAGCTTTGCTGGACAAAAATGGCAATGGGAGAAATATGCCATAGAAGAAATTTTGGCTGAGGGTGAATTCCAAAATGGTAGTTTAGAGCTAAAACCTGTAAAAATTCAAGCCGGTGATTCTCTTCTATCTTTTGCCGGCAAGATCGATAGCTACCAGCAAACTGGAGAATTGAAGTTACTCAAAATCCCACTTTCTCTTCTGAATGATTTTTTGAATCTGCCGGCTAATTTAAATTTTGCTGGATTGCTCAATGCCGATTTATCATTAGCCGGTAATCGCTATAACCCAAAAGCAAAAGGCACAGTAGATATTCTCGATGGGATGGTCAACCAAACCCCACTCAAATCAGCCCAGGCTCAGTTTAGTTATAACGATAGTGTTTTGAATTTTTCAGCAAATAGCACTTTATCTGCTGATACCCCTCCTATTACCCTTGAAGGAAAATTTCCTTACCAGTTACCTTTTGTCAAAAAAGCTCCTCTAACCAATAATTTCGCCTTAAATGTCAATGTTCGAGACAATGGACTTATGTTACTCAATATATTAACTAGTGAGGAATTGCGCTGGCTTAGTGGGCGCGGAAGTGTCGATGTATCTATACATGGATCTTTTGATCACAGTCAAAATAAATTCACCGATCTCAAAGCCGATGGTTTGATTGAGCTGAGCAATGGAAGCCTTGCTGCGCAGTTTGTTCCGGATCAGCCTATTACTGGCATCAATGGCAAAATATCCCTAGATTTCGATCATATTGATGTTCAAGAGTTAAATGCCAAATTCAGCGGTTCTCAAATCAAGATAGCTGGTACTTTACCTCTAACTAGAGCTTCACTACCTGTAACTAAACCATTGAGAGCAGATTTTGACGGTTTGGCTTTTAATCTCAAAGGGCTTTATAAAGGAGGGTTACGAGGTCAATTAACCTTCATCGGAACTGCATTGAATCCCCATATTGGTGGAAATATTGAGCTTTCTAATGGACAAATTTTGCTAGGTAGTTTAATTGGCGAAAGTGTTCAAAATAATGTGTCAATTGAATCTGGCAAGATATCAACATCGGTAGTAGAGTTCGATAACTTGGAACTGAGCTTAAAAGACAAGGTACAATTAAATCAGTTTCCCGTTCTAAGTTTTGATACAAGTGGGACTCTGACTCTCAATGGAACATTGGATCAGCCTCATCCTGTGGGCACCATCAAATTAAAAGGGGGTCTAGTCAATCTATTTACCACACAATTTCGACTAGGTGGAGGAGAAGATAATACAGCAACTTTTTCTCCTAATCACGGACTTGATCCCTATCTCAAAATTCGTCTCTATACTTCAGCTGCTGAGACTCAGAGAAATTTAATCCGTACTGATTCATTATCATCTGAAATCAATAACCCCTTTACAGCCAATATTGATGGACTACAAACTGTTCGCATAGAAGCCAAAGTAGATGGTTATGCCAGCGATCTTGAGCGCAGTATTGAACTGACTAGTGTTCCTGCAAGAAGCCAAGTTGAGATAATCTCACTTCTAGGAGGTGGAGGCGATCCGACAATTGGACTAGCTAATTTGGCCAGTTCCGCTATTTTAGGCAGTTTTCAAGAAACTCTACGCTCCACTTTGGGTTTTAGTCAATTTCGCGTCTTTCCTACCCAGTTAATTAACCAACAAGATCGCACTGGTGCCGCACAGATGGGTATTGCTGCAGAAGTTGGCGTTGATCTTTCACCTAGCATCTATTTTTCAGCGCAACAGATACTTAATATACAGCGTCCTACCCAGTTTGGTCTGCGCTATAGTATTAACGATAATTTATATATTCGTGGTTCTAGTAACTTCTCGGATGATAGTCGAGCCGTTCTTCAGTATGAAATACGTTTTTAAAATTTGGCAATATACAAATTGTCATGTGAGCATCTCTTGACAGTAAGAATTTTTGCGTTTGAGAAAAAATAATATAATCAGGTTAGAATCTCGAGAACAAAAACCGGTTAGAGTTTGACTGTGGCTTATTGCAGATAGGTAAACCTTCACTGTCAATGTAGTATTTTATTTAGCCTAGGAGAAGATTTGTGAGTTCAGAAACTTTGTTATATGGTAATCCTGCCAAGTTTGAGATAGACGAATTTAACCAGTATGTAATGAACACTTACGGGAGATTTCCCATTGCTATAGAGCGCGGGGAAGGTTGCAATCTCTGGGATACCAATGGTAAACAGTATCTGGACTTTGTTGCAGGAATTGCTACTTGTACATTAGGTCATGCTCACCCGGCTATGATCAAAGCAGCTACTGAACAAATCAATAAACTCCATCATATTTCTAATCTTTACTATATCCCTGAACAGGGTGAACTAGCTAAGTGGCTTGTTGAGCATTCTTGTGGAGATCGTGTATTTTTTTGTAACTCTGGTGCTGAAGCTAATGAAGCGGCTATTAAACTTGTGCGCAAATATGCTCATACCGTTCTAGAATTCTTAGAAAAACCAATTATTCTCACTGCTCAAGCAAGCTTTCATGGTAGAACTCTAGCCACGGTTACTGCAACAGGTCAGCCCAAGTATCAGACCCACTTTGAACCATTGGTACCTGGCTTTGCCTATGTTCCCTACAATGACATTAAGGCAGTCGAAGATGCTATCACCAATTTGGATGAAGGAAATAGCCGCGTTGCGGCAATTATGCTCGAGCCTCTACAGGGAGAAGGAGGTGTTCGTCCAGGAGATCGTGAGTATTTCCAAGCTATACGCAAAATTTGTGATGACAATAATATTTTGTTAGTTTTTGATGAGGTACAAGTAGGCGTAGGACGCACTGGAACTCTTTGGGGATACGAGCAGCTTGAAGTAGAGCCTGATATCTTTACGAGTGCTAAGGGGTTAGCTGGAGGTATTCCCATTGGTGCGATGATTTGCAAAAAATTCTGTGATGTCTATGAACCTGGTAATCATGCTTCTACCTTTGGCGGTAACCCCTTTGTAACAGCCATAGGCACTGCGGTTCTAAATACTATCGAACAGGATAATCTACTAGAAAATGTAAAATCTAGAGGACAGCAACTGCGTGGATCTCTGCAATCTTTAATAGATAAATATCCACGATTGTTCAGTGAGGTTCGTGGTTGGGGGCTGATCAATGGATTAGAAATACATAATGATCACGAGCTCACAGCATTAGATATCATTAAAGCCTCTATGGATGAAGGGCTACTGATTGCCCCAGCAGGAACCAAGGTTCTGCGCTTTGTTCCCCCTTTGATAGTCTCAGAAGCTGAAATAAATCAAGCTGTTATCTATCTAGAAAAAGCGGTTAAATATTGCTTGAAGACAAAGGGACTTGACAGTTAAGAAATTATCAATTAGACTTATAGTAGTGTGTGAGGCAGTGAACAAGAAGAGAGAGCCGAGACGAAACATGGAAAGTCGCCGGCTCTCTCTTTTTGTTTTTTAGAGCAAAAATTTTCTAATAGCAATGACAGCGCCATCATCTTCAACGCTAGGTGCTACCCATTGAGCGGCAGCTTGAACTGTGGCAGGGGCATCGCCCATAGCAACACCTATGCCTGCATATTCTAAAAGTTCTAGATCGTTGAAGTTATCACCTATTGCCATCACTTGATCCCAAGTAAACCCGAAGTTTTTTTCACAGAGATAACCGACAGTTTTACCCTTGCTTGCCTGGGGATGGTTTGCTTCAATCAGGGTTTTGCTAGATTGGGATATATTGATCTTCTCTCTGGGAAAAACTTGTAATAATTCTTGGGTCGTTTTTTGAATCAATTCAGTATTGGTGGAAAAAGCTAGAACTTTTGTAGGACTTAAAGTAGAGATTATTCGTAGATCTTCTATTGTCTTGGGGAGTGTTTGTGATCTTTTTGAGTAGAGTAATGTGTTTGCAGTAACTTCGCGAACATAGAGCTCGTCATCATGGTAGAGATGCACATCCACTTCTCCCAACAGGTGAGACTGTTCATAAAAATCGATCAGCTCATGGGCGACAATGGGGCAAACAGGTTGATATTTAAGAATTTCATCTGTCTGTGGATTTTGTAACCAAGCTCCGTTATAGGCAATGATGGGAGTGTTTAACTCTAAATATTCATGAAAGAGCTTCGCGCTTCGATACATGCGACCGGTAGCTAGCACTACCTCAATTCCTCTGTTGCTAACCTCTTTAACTACATCCTTAACACCTTGGCTGATTTTATTAGAATTACAGACAATTGTTCGATCAAGATCTAGTACTAACAATCGAATATTCATATCTAATTCATTTGTGAAGAAACCATAGAGCTAAACGATTCCATCTTGAGATCGATTCCAGTAATAGCATTTCCCACTACTACACAATAGGCTCCCATATCCAGTGCCTTTTTGGCCATCTCTGGGGTGGCTATTCCCCCTTCACAGATTACCCCAACAGAAACATTAGCTATAGATTGGGCTAAGAGTTCGTAGCCTGGTGGGCTAAATTTGCGAGTCTGGTCTGTATAGCCATAAAGTGTAGTGCCAACTAGATCAGCTCCAGCTTCAACTGCTGCTATGGCACTTTCTAGACTATCAATATCAGCCATGACCAATTTTCCCAGGCGGTGAATTTGCTCCACTAGTTGAGCAACTGGTTCGGGGCGTTTTCTAAGAGTCGCATCAATAGCAATAATATCAGCGCCTGCTTGGGCAATTGCCTTGGCATCTTCCCAACAAGGAGTAATATAGACTTGATAACCGGGATATTCTCTTTTCCACAAGCCAATAATCGGGATATCAGGCAATTTATTGCGTGAATATTCTACATGTTCTGGAGTATCAAGTCTCAATCCACCAGCACCACGCATAACACAGGCTTGGGCAATTGCTCCAATAATCTCTTTAGCAAAGATTGGCGAATCTTTGGGAGCCTGGCAAGAAACAATTAACTGAGATTTCAACTGAGGCAAAATGCTATTATCAACTCTCATAACTAAGCAGACTAGTAATTCTTTGCAGGAGCAAATTAGGTTGGATGGGCTTTAGTAGATAGTCATCTATTTCATTTTGCTCATTGTAGGAGATTTGATTACTCAAAAGCAAAATCTTGATATTTTGGGTTGTTTTACGATAACGCAAATCTCGACTTATCTGATAATGCTCAGAAAGTTCTTTATCTACTATCACCAATTTAGGTTGTAATAGCTCGACTTTTTTGAGCGCATTTGAACTATCAATCAGCCAAACTATCTGATATTGAGCCGCTGTAAGTAATTCACAAATTAAAGTGGCGGTTTCTTCATCTTTTTCAATCAAAATTATCGTTTTGTTAAAACCTAAAATCGGTTCTGTGTGTTTTTTGGCAAGTATTTTGCGCTGTTTATCTATATTGTTCGGTATCCAGACTGTAAAAGTAGAACCTTTGCCTATGGTTGATTTTACTTCAATACGTCCATGGTTTAATTCTACTAATTGTTTGGTTAAAGCTAGTCCTAGTCCTGTTCCTGGGTATACTCTTCCTCTATATTTTTCTAACTGTTCAAATTTTTCAAATAATCTGGGTAAATTTTCTTTGGCTATCCCGATCCCTGTGTCCTCGATCTGGAATACTGCTTCATTTTGCCCCTTCCAAATTTTCAGAGAAACTCTTCCTTGTTTTGGAGTAAATTTGATAGCGTTGCTCAATAGGTGGTAAATTATTTGTTCAATTCTTTCGGCATCTCCCCAGAATAAATCTTTCTCTAGATCTGATTTAATTTCAAATTCTAGGTTGATTTGGGCATTTTTTGCTTCTTGTTCTAAGCTTTTGATCACCAAGTTTCCTGATCTTATTAAGGAAAACTGTCTAACATTTAAAAGTGAATTGCCAGCTTCTAGCTGAGAAAATTCTAAAATTTCATTGATCAGTTCTAATAACTGCCTACCACTTTTTTGAATAGTTTCTAAATATTGATGCTGCTTCTCTACTGGGAGTACCACTGAAGATGAAGAAGACCAATGTAAAAGAGTTGCCGAAAGACCAATCACACAAGTTAAAGGCGTTCTTAATTCGTGAGTTACACTGTCTAAAAAAGCATTTTTAGAGCGATAGGCAGATTGGGAAGCTAGAAGCGATTCTTTTAATTCTTGTGTGCGCTCGATTACTCTTTGTTCAAAGTTTTTTTTCTGAGCTTGAACTTCAGCATAGAGCTGGGCTTGATCTATTGCTACTGAAAGATGCTCACCAATATGTCCTAAAAAAATCTTTTCACTAGATTGCCAAACACGTGCTTGAGAACATTGATGAGCTATCAGTAACCCCCAGAGTTTTCCACGGACTACTATAGGAGCCACCATTTTGGCATAGATACTGTGACTATGGAGAAATTCTAGTAGGCAGGGGAAAAAAACATATTCTTTATTGACATCATCAACAGTGACAATTGTACCTTGATGAAATTTTTTTTGATGCTCTGGAACATAGGAAAAACAACTATCTAATGGTTTTAATCCCAAAAGAGGAGTAATTGCTTCAGAGGATTTGGATTCATAGGTGACTCTTCCCCATCCCAAAGAATCATCATTTGGTAAATGTTCTGGATCAAATTGAAAAATCAATAAACGATCAACTTGAAGAAAATCACGTACTTCTTGTACTGTTGTATCCAGAATTTCAGTCAAATCGAGACTCTGGCGAATATGAGAAATTACTTGATAGAGAACTTTTTCTTGAGTCACCCGCTGATCTAAAGCGGTCTGAATAGGACGACAGACATCTGTTTGTCTGTTAGTATTTAGTATAGTCAAAAGATTTAAAAATAATTTTTGCTCTATTGTTTTTATAAGTTTTCCTTTTTGTATAGTAGGAATAGGAAGGTTCTTACTTTCAATAAAATTATTAATTTCATCTGCATTCCAGGTAATAAAAACTTGATATAGAGGGTCTAATTGGTGCCCATTAGAAGGGTAAGGTGGCTCAATTGTTGTTTGTAGCAGTACTGGAAGATCTCCTTTTTGAGAGATAAGCAGGGCGAAGCTCTCTGCAATTGTTTGATCTTCAATGAGCAAATATCCACGCTTATCGTCAGCGGCCGTTTTTTGCCAAAGAAGATAGAGCTCTTCTACTGTGGCTGTAGATAAGATACAACTAATTTGTGAGGAATTAACATTGCTCATTGTAGTACTTTTTTGGATCTAATGTTTGATCCTGCATACTCTTTCTAAAGTGCCTTAGCTTTGGTCAACTTGCAGAAAAACTCATATTTTTTAAAGATTGTCAGTTTAGGAAGAGTTTGGACATTCTCGCGTTAGGATCTTGAAAGAGTTAAAAACCTAATTTCTATACTATGCCTAGAACACAACGCAATGATAATTTCATCGACAAGACCTTCACTGTTATGGCAGATATGATTCTCAAGGTGCTGCCGACCAGTAAAAAGGCAAAAGAGGCTTTTGTTTACTACCGAGATGGTATGTCAGCTCAAGCAGATGGCGAATATGCCGAAGCCCTAGAAAATTATCACGAGGCACTGAAATTAGAGGAAAATTCAACAGATCGTAGTTACATTCTATACAACATTGGCATCATTCATGCTAGCAATGGAGAACAAGACAGAGCCTTGGATTACTATAATCAAGCGATTGAAATCAATCCTCAGTTTTCTTCGGCTCTCAACAATATTGCTGTGATCTACCACTATCAGGGAGAAAAAGCCAAAGAAGAAGGAAAAGAGCAACAAGCTGAAATTCTTCTTGATAAGGCAGCGCAGTACTGGAAACAAGCTATTCGCTTAGCACCCAATAATTACATTGAGGCCCAAAATTGGCTTAAAATTACTGGACGCTCTGATTTAGATATCTTTTTTTAATCAATTTAATCATTATGACTATAGATATTAACCAAGTTCGCAAAGTCGCTCTTTTAGCTAGGCTAGATATACCAAATCAACAAGAGGAAGAGTTCGCTAAACAGCTCAACAGTATTTTGGACTATTTTGAGCAGTTAAGTGAGTTAGATACTGAATCTGTCCTCCCTACTACCAGGGCTATTGAGCTTAGTAATGTCACTAGAGCTGATCAACAGGAAAATTGCAATCTCAGGGAAGAAATTTTAGGGCAGGCCCCCTCTAGAGAGGGAGATTTTTTCCAAGTTCCCAATATTTTAGCTAGTGCTGACCCAGCCTGATTCCTAGAAATACATCATAGAGAAAATTCCAGAAGTTTTTTTTCTCCAGTAAACCAAGAGACTGTTCACAACCTTTTAGATCTAGTAATGGTTTGGTGGCATAGTAAGCCGATTGGTATTTGTACCAAGGAACAGAGGGCCAAAGGTGATGAACAAGATGGTAGTTTTGTCCTAAAATTAGGATGTTGAGCAGAGCGCTGGGATAGACCCTGGCATTTTTCCAGCGAGAGCGCTCTTGGAATGGCCGATGAGGTAGATAGTCAAAAAAGAGACCAAGTGCTATTCCTACTACTAGAGCTGGAGCAAACCAGAAGTTCAGCACATAGCCTATAAAACCGAAATAATAGCCAAGGACAACTACTATTACCAGGAAAAGACGGCTCAAGAACCACTCTAGTAACTCCCATTTGCGCCAAAGACGTCTTTTAAAAAAGAATATTTCGTGATAGAAAAACCTGGCAGCAATCATCCACAGAGGTCCACCTGTAGAGACAAAATGATCTGGGTCGTTTTCAGGATCATTGACATGGGCATGATGCTGAAGATGCACTCTCGTAAAGACGGGAAAGGCAAAACCAAGCATCAGCGCACTACCATGACCCAAAACCGAATTTATGAGACGGTTGGAATGTGCACTATTGTGAGAAGCATCATGAATTACAGTGCCTGAAAGATGGAGCGCCAGAACATTTGCCAAGAAGCAAATCCAGCCTGGCCATTGATAAAGCCAATAACCACAGGCTGATGAAGCCACTAATAATAAGGCAATCAAGAACATAAGCACATTGGGATTGATCCCACCTGGCGCTTTGAGAAACTCTTTAGGAATTGTCAGTGCGGTTGCTGCCGACTGCATCGTTTTTCTATCTCCTCTGGCATTTTTAAAAATACTCTTTCTCAAAAAAGTTTACAGCATATTTGCTCTAAGGTAAAGAATTGTAAAGATAACTTGGAAAACCAGAGCAATCCCTCATCTTCCTAAACATAGCCATAATTAATTGTCAATCTGATTAGATATTTCTTAATAATGGTGTTATAACTGTTTACAGGTGACGAAACTACTGAAGCAATAGATGTTTATCAAAGTTGAGCAGTTTCGGTATCTCTCATTGAGTTCTCTTGTTTGGCTTCGGCTCTCGGGCCGAAGTTTTTTTCTTGGCAAAACTTAAATAGAAAGACTCAAAAATGTGTTAAAATCTGTAAAGAGATAGAAGGGCAACCGACCTACAGCCAAAAGCATTTGTCACCAAGACAGAAAAAATAAGGTTTGTCGCCCCATAGGGGTAGATCCATAGAGATTCAAATGGGCAAAAAGCCAACCATCGCCATTGCACACCTTGGCTGCGAGAAGAACCGCATAGACTCAGAGCATATGTTGGGCTTGTTAGCCGGTGCTGGTTATACAGTTGACACTGATGAAGAAATTGCTGACTACGTCATAGTAAATACCTGCAGTTTTATTCAAGCAGCAAGAGAAGAGTCTGTACGCACCTTAGTGGAGCTTGCAGAATCCAATAAGAAGATTATTATTTCTGGCTGCCTGGCCCAGCATTTTCAGGAGGAGCTTTTAAATGAACTTCCTGAGGCAGTTGCTGTAGTTGGTACTGGAGATTATCAAAAGATAGTAGATATAGTTCAACGAGTCGAAGCAGGTGAGAGAGTTAGAGAAATATCTCAAACTCCTCAATTTATAGCCGATGAAAGTACACCGCGCTATCGTACTACAACTGAGGGTGTAGCTTACTTGAGAGTTGCTGAAGGCTGTGATTACAGTTGTGCTTTTTGCATTATTCCTCACCTGAGGGGTAAACAGCGTTCTCGCTCTATTGAATCTATAGTATCCGAGGCTCATGCCTTAGCCCAACAAGGAGTCAAGGAAATAATTTTGATCTCCCAAATAACCACTAACTATGGCTTAGATCTCTATGGAGAACCCAAATTGGCTGAGCTCTTGCGAGCATTAGGTGAAGTGGATGTTCCTTGGGTGCGTATGCATTATGCTTATCCCACGGGTTTAACATCAAAAGTGATAGAGGCCATCCAACAAACCCATAATGTATTGCCCTATCTTGACTTACCCTTGCAGCATTCTCATCCTGAAATTCTCAGAGCAATGAACCGTCCTTGGCAAGGACGAGTCAATGATAATGTAATTGAGCGGCTAAAAGATACCCTGAGCGGGGCAGTTTTGCGTACAACTTTTATAGTTGGCTTTCCAGGTGAAGAAGATGGTCATTTTGAACATCTAGTTGAGTTTGTAGAGCGCCATGAATTTGATCACGTTGGCGTATTTACTTTCTCTCCAGAGGAAGGAACTACTGCCTTTAACTTGCCTAACCCTGTAGCTGATGAGTTGATGCAAGAGCGTCGTGAGATTCTGATGGAGGTGCAGCAGCCCATCTCAGCCAAAAATAACCGAGCTCATATCGGTCAAACGGTTGATGTGCTGATTGAACAAGAAAATCCTGAAACTGGAGAATTAATAGGCCGCTCGGCCCGTTTTGCTCCCGAAGTCGATGGTTTAGTATATGTTCAAGGCTCAGCCTCTTTAGGCTCACTGGTACCCGTTGCAATTACAGATGCAAGTGCCTATGACCTATATGGTAATGTTGCTCAAATTTAGGAAAAACCCAGCTAGATCAACAGCTATTTCTAACCATACACAGATTGTTTCATTCATAAAGTAACCAAACTATGACCATTTCCTTTCAAAGCCTAGGACTGTCCGAGACCCGCGTCAACCTGTTAGAGGCCATGGGTTTTGTTAGCCCAACCAATATTCAGGAGCAAGCTATTCCACTTCTGCTCTCAGGAAGAGACGTTGTGGGTCAATCGCAGACTGGTACTGGCAAAACCGCGGCTTATTCATTGCCAATGCTCGATCAAATTAATACAAAAAATCCTAAAGTTCAAGCTTTAGTATTGACTCCTACTCGTGAACTTGCTCAACAAGTGGCAGACGCGATCAAAGAGTTTTCCGGTGATCGTCACCTCTATATCTTGACTATCTGCGGTGGACAATCAATGGAACGCCAGATCCGCAGCTTAGAAAAAGGCGTGCAAATAGTTGTAGGTACTCCTGGAAGAGTAATTGACCTACTAGATCGCGGAAAGCTCCATCTGGAAAGTTTGGAATGGGTAGTGCTCGATGAAGCAGATGAAATGCTGAGCATGGGTTTTATTGACGATGTTAAAAAAATCCTTTCCCAAGCTCCTAAACAGCGCAAAACTGCTTGTTTTTCAGCAACCATGCCCCGAGAAATCCGCGATCTTATCAATAATTTTCTTAATGATCCCGCTACTGTCACAGTACAACAAACCCAAGCGACCCCTTCTAAAATTGCTCAACATGTTTACAATGTCCCACGCGGTTGGACTAAACTAAAAGCACTTCAGCCAATTTTGGAAATTGAATCTCCTGAATCTGCCATCATTTTTGTGCGTACTAAGCAAACTGCTGCTGAGTTAACTATAAAACTACAAGAGTCTGGACAGAGCGTTGATGAATATCATGGCAACCTTTCTCAAGCTCAAAGAGAAAGACTGGTTCAGCGCTTTCGCGAAGGAAAAATTCGCTTGGTTGTGGCCACTGATATCGCAGCGCGTGGTCTAGATGTTGAATTGCTCAGCCATGTAATCAATTATGATCTACCTGACAATGCCGAAACTTATATTCACCGTATAGGCAGAACTGGCCGCGCTGGTAAAGAAGGTAAGGCTATTGCTTTGGTTGATCCAATGGATCGTCGTCTTTTTAAATTGATTGAACGCCGTTTGAGACAGACCATTAATGTTTGCCAGATTCCTTCTCGAGCTCAAGTTGAAGCAAAGCGTCTAGAAAATCTACAAGAGCGTATCAAAGAAAGTTTAGCTGGCGAGAGAATGGCTTCCTTCTTGCCATTAGTACGAGAGTTGAGTAATGAATATGATCCACAAGCCATAGCAGCTGCAGCTTTGCAAATGATCTATGATCAAAACTGCCCAAGTTGGATGCAGAAAGATTGGGAAGTCCCCAGTAGTGGTAACTCCCTGCCCAAACCACAACTTCCTCCTGTTAAACGCAAATACAATGGTGGTTCTGATGGTAATCGCAATATTATCAGAAAAACTGTAAGCCAAAATCCTAATTAGATTTGATAATTTAATTAAAAAAGAATAGCTCCTTAAATGAGAGCTATTCTTTTTTTTATATGTTTTATATGATCTTAAAACCCGATAAGGCATCTACATTCTGACGAAAAGCAATCAAGGCATGGTTGGATTGATACTGGAGAAGACCATCGAAAATGGCTTCTGAGGTCTCAGATGAGACAACACTCTTAATCTCAATATTGGTGTTATAGCCAACTAGATCTCCTTGTCGAGTGCCATGACTACCAGCGCCTTGAACCTGACTCAAGGTATAGCCAGTGACTCCTAAATCTTTCAATATCTTGATAATACGATCTTGTAGAACTGATTCACCAATAATGACAACTAGGACAGCTGATTGAATTGCTGAAAATGACATCTTTAACTCCGAAAGTCTCAATTCTAGAAAATATTTTTAGGTAATTTGTATAAACAGATTGATTAAAATATATATCTCAATCTATTTGCTCAAGATGATCTGAGAAATTCTACCAAGCTCTCTAGTTTAGACCAAGGGGCTCCTTGAGCTAAAATTTCTTTTGCTAGAATGAAACCCTCCAAATGAGCTCCTAATGGTACTTTCCCGGCAACTTGCAAAGCTAGTGAAGTATTGAGGGCTACAACATCAAGCTGAGCTTGGCTGGCTTGACCTTTAAGTACTTTTGTAAGGATTTTGGCATTTTCTGGGACATCACCACCTTTGAGAGCTTCTACTCCAACTGGCTTTATTCCAAGTTTTTCAGGAGAAATAGTCTCAGATTTAAGTTGACCATTTTCCAAAATCGCCAAATCTGTAAGATCTCCTAAACTGGCTTCATCTAGTCCTTCTCGAGAATTTACAATAATTGCTTTAGCAATACCCAATTGATCTAAAGCCTCGGCCATAGGTAGTAAAAATTGGTTACTATAAACTCCAATTACCTGTCCAGTGGGATTGAGGGGATTGACTAGAGGACCTAAAAGATTAAAGATAGTACGAATTTTGAGAGTTTGTCTCAAAGATGCAACGCTCTTTAAGGCAGGATGCCAGCCTGGAGCAAATAAAAAAGTAATTCCCACCACATCTAAAGCATCTTTAACTTGAGCAAAAGGAGCAGAAAGTTCAACCCCCAAAAACTCTAAAACATCGGCTGAGCCAACCCGACTAGAAGCTGAACGATTACCATGCTTGGCTACTTTAACCCCTGCTGCTGCTGCCACAAAAGCTACAGCTGTAGAAATATTGAAAGTCGAAGCACCATCGCCACCAGTGCCACAAGTGTCAATCACACTTTCGCTAGAGTTGGCTAAATGTTTTGCCCGCAGTACCTTGGCCATACCTGCAAGTTCAGCTGCTGTAACTCCTTTAGCCTGTAAGGCAGCTAGTAAAGCGCCACCAAGAGCAAGTGGGATAGAGTCTGTTAACCAGCCCTGCATTAATTCTGTAGATTGCTCTATAGAGAGAGAGTTTCCTTCTAGCAACTGTTGAAGTAAATCTGTCCAATTATCGGTTTTCATAAAAGGGATACTTTCTTGATTTTAAACACTTTACTTTTGGCTCTATTTTACTAGGTCACCCAACCCCAATGAGCAAACCAAAGAAATATTGCCGCTTGAAGATAAGTAAAGGCAAACATCACAGGTAGAAAGATTGAATTGTTTTGGCATATGTATCCCAAGAGAATAAATAGCGGAAAAAGCGGCGCAATAAATCTAGCCATAGATTCACTACTGCCGGTTGATAAAGGAATTACAAGAGAAAGAAAGCTAAATACTATTAATGACAGATTTAATCTTGCTTTTTTATAACAGAACATCAACAGCAAAAAAGCTAAAAGAGATACTAGACAATTTAAAAAAACCATAGCGCTAATTGGTTTCATTGTATTCAAAAAGTCTAGATTGCTTAAACCTTTAAATATTGTATTAATAAAAAAATCGTTAGAATCTCTTTTCCATGCTTTTTGGACTGTGTAAAAAGCTAGAGGATTACCAAATTTTACATATAAAAAATACATATATGAAAATAAACCACAGGGAATCAGAAATAAAAATAGTGCAGATTTATTGATTTTCTTATTTTGATAAGCTCTAATTAATAGATCAATAGAAAATGAAATAAACAAAAATATTCCAGGTAATCTTGTTAAACATGCAAAAAGTCCCCAAATTCCAGAATATAGATAACGTTCTTTTAAATAATAATAAAAACTAGCTGATATGGTTAAAAAAAATACTCCTTCAGTATAAAATGAACTAAAAAAAAATGATGCTGGATATACTAAAATTAGCATAATAGCTTTACGAGTTGATTCTTCATTGAGATATAAGGAGGCTATTTTATATGTAAAAAAAAGTGCCAATAAGAATGATACGTTTGAGATAATCAATCCTGCAATCCCCTGGTTTATTCCCGTAGAGACTGACAATATCTTGACAAGGGAAGGATAAAGTGGAAAAAAAGCTACATTTGATTCACCTGAAGAAACAAATGAGTACCCACGATCAACAATGGAGTTATACCAACCGGAATCCCACCGAAAAAACGAATCGAGCCATTGACTTTGAGGAAAAAAATGATAGTATTTTCCAGTATTATTCGCTCCTCCAAAATTTAAAGTGACAAAATTTAAAAGAAAAAATACTCCTCGAAAAGACAAAAAAAGCAAACTCACTTGTCTGAAGATTTCCCAATTTATATTGCTTGTAGTCTTGCTAAATTTCATAATTGAACATGATTATTTTTGAAGTATTGAAATTTTAATAAAATCTATTTCCAAGACAATACTATAATACTTTTGCCTGTAAAAAGTAATAAAAAAGAAATAATTTAGACCTAATACCATTTTAAATGTCTAAATTTTAGTGATAAGGATAAAAAGAGGGTTGCTGTAAACCCTCTTAATCTTAATTGATGTTATTAGCCTTAGAATGGCAATTCTTCTTCTTCAACTACTTCGCTAGGTATATTCTCAGTCCTAGTTGGTTCAAAGCTCGCTGAAGTTATTGGGAATGGCTCTCTTGGAGAAGATGTTTTCTCAGCCGATGAAGGAGTATAGCTTCCAGTTGAATCAATTCCTCCATTGATACCATAGACTCGTGAGGCAATCATTTCAGCTTTTTTTTCTTTAAAACCCTCAGGGTTGTCATAGGTTTTAATGGAAAGACGCCCTTCAATGACTACTTGATCATCGAGATGATATTTTTCAGTGATCTCATTGGCTAAAACTACCCAGCCTACGACTTTGAGTAGATTACTATCTTCAGGACGAGTTCCAGGAAATTCGACCATCATTTCTGCAACGGGAGTCTGACTTTCTTGAGTGTAACGTAGCTCGGGACTGCGAACGATTTTGGCTAGTAAAACAAAACTATTCATTGTGCTTTTTCTCCTAAAAAAGACCTTGTGTACGCTGAATAAATGTATGTATATTCTGTCGATAAGTTTTCATGAACTGTTCCGTCCATTCACGATCTTCACTATTGACATAGAGGTGAACTACAGGATGTTGAGCATCTGGTAGAATCAAAACCCAATTGTCATTATGAGGATTGGTGATCTTCACCCCATCATTGAGTTCAAGATTCTCTGGTGATTTGGTTTCAATCAGATGGCGCATGAGAGCACCTTTTACCTTACTAGGACAGTTAAGCTGAGTATGCCGATGGTGAACGCGAGGTAGTTCAGATCTGACTTGAACTAATGAGCGCTCCTGTATGGTGAGCATTTCTAATAGTTTAGCAATACTAAACATAGCATCAAAACCAGGATGTAGTCTAGGGAAAATAAAACCTGTTTCACTACTACCACCAAGTACTACATTAGGAAGGGAATGGGCAGCTTCCATCAGAGCGCTTGGATTGGCTTTAGTACGAAAAACGTTGCCATCATGACGTCTGGCAATCTGCTCAACTGCGCTAGAGGCATGAACAGGGACTACAACTGAATGACGCGGCTCGGCAGTAAGTACCATATCCACCATCAAGGCAGTCAACATCTGTCCTCTGATGGGCTGTCCTACCTCATCTACCAGAATGAATTGCTCCCCATTAGCTGAAACTTGAACCCCTAGATTGGCTTTAAGAGCTTCTATTACTTGACCTAGTTGAGCCAATAGGGTTTCTCTTTCGTCATTGGAAATTGGAACAGGACGCAAACTGGCATTGAGCACGACAGCATCGCATCCAAATTGAGCTAATAATTCAGGTAAGACCGCTCCAGATACGCTGTAGGCATAGTCTATGACAATCTTGGAGCCGCTATTGCGCACAGCCTCAACATTGAGCTGAGTTTGAAAACTCTCTCGATAAATTTCTGTAACCTGTGATGGGTAAGCAACAGAGCCAATATCTTGTACTCTGACTCTTCTGATATCTTCTTTGAAGTAAGCCCCTTCTATTTTTTTCTGTTTAGATTTGGAAATATTGATCCCGTTTTCATCAAAAAATTCGACCAATATATCATCAGGGCGTTCTGGATGAACCCTGACATGAAAACCACCAACAACATCAAGTCTTGGTGTCATGGTACGAGATATGGGAATGGCGGTTGATTCAAGATTTTGAATGTGTATGCCAACTGACATCAAGCCAGAGATCATTGAACGAGTGACCATGCGCGAGACTGTGCGCTGATCTCTTGAAACCACTACATGAGAACCAGGCTTAAAGGTAGAACCATAAGATGCCCCTAATTTAACTGCAAACTCCGGGGTAATGTCTATATTGGCTAAGCCTGAGACGCCGCGCTCACCAAAGAGGCTTTTGCGGGCGGTATTGCCCCAAATCAAGTTGATATTGAGTGTAGCTCCAGCTTCAATTCTTTTGCCGGGCCAAATCTTAATTCCTCCACTGATTTTAGACTCTTCACCTACCACACAAAGTGGGCCAATCACAGCCCCCTCTAAAACCTCCACTCTTCTTTCTATGCGGGTTCCCCTAGCTACTACGCAGGATGCTAAATAGGCTTCTTCGCCAATAGTCACACCATTCCAAATAATCGACTCTCTGAGATTTGCATGAGAGCCAATAGTCACATGATCTCCTAAAACAGTTCCGGCTTCTAAAGTTACGTAAGCCCCAATACGACAATGATCTCCTATAAGCAAAGGAGGATGCAATTTGGCACTGGGATCAATATAAGTATTCTTCCCAACCCAGATATTGGGACTTTTTTGACTATAGTTTCCCCAATCTAAACTTACCTTTCCTTGAAGGGCATCATACTGCGCTCCTTTATAAGAGTCCAGATGTCCGACATCACACCAGTAACCTTCAGCTACATAGCCATAGATAGGTTCTCCCTTTTCTAAAAGAAGAGGAAATAAATCTGTAGAAAAATCACATTCCTGTTGGAATGGGAGATAATCCAAGACCTCTGGCTCTAGTATATATATGCCTGTATTGACTGTATCCGAGAAAATTTCACTAGTAGAGGGTTTTTCTAGAAAACGTTTAATCTTGCTGTCTTGATCTGTAATAACTACACCAAATTCCATCGGGTGTGGTACGCGAGATAAAACTAAAGTGGCTTTGGATTGCTTTTGACGATGAAATTCAATAGCCGCTGAGAGGTCAAAATCAGTAATGCTATCTCCACTAATTACTATGAACGTATCATCTAATAGCTCTGCTATATTTTTAACACAGCCTGCAGTACCAAGTGGCTGATCTTCTTCAACTGAATATTTTAGTTTGACCCCAAGTTCTTCCCCATTTTGAAAATAATCTTTAATAGAATCAGGTAGATAGTATAAAGTAACGATTACTTCTGTAATCTTGTGTTTCTTCAAGAGATTGATAATATGTTCAGCTATGGGCTTATTTAAAATAGGCACCATTGGCTTGGGAATCTCACAGGTCAATGGTCTCAAACGAGTACCTGATCCTCCTGCCATCAATACTGCGCGCATATCACCATCTCTCCTGCTCTCTTTTGGGACTGTTGCTTTTCCTTTAAGTATAGGCGAAACTTCCAAGAGGGTAATCTTTGTTCTCTACAAAAAAATGGGGTTGCCCCCATCATTGTTACTTACCTAATACAGATAGAGCTTAGTAGCGTCTACTTTGGCGATTACCAAAACTCTCTCTGTTGTTATTATTCTCACGAGGTTTAGCTTGATTGACTTTCAAAGCTCGTCCCATCCATTCAGCTCCATCTAGAGCAGTGATGGCTTTATCTTCTTCGGTCGCTGATTCCATTTCGACAAAGGCAAATCCGCGCACACGACCGGTCTCACGGTCAGTGGGGATATTGACTCTCTTGACTGAGCCATACTCAGCAAATACTGATTGCAAATCTTTCTCTGTAACTTCGTAAGACAGGTTTCCTATGAAAATTGACATTAATTATCGTCTCCGTTGATGGTTGTATATGTGGAGATTTCGGAGAGAATCTAAATTTGGACTAAACGGAAAAAACCTTTCAATACTAATGATCGAATCTACTACCGACACATACTCTACTTCTCAAAGTTTAACACATATCAATATCTAGTGTTCAGATAAAAGTAAGACTTGGACATTTTCACCGGCATCTATAGACTTACAGCCCAATGGTATTATAGCCAAGGCATTAGTTTGAGATAAATGGATTAAATTAGCTGAGCTTTGGCTATCTCTGCTGAGAGTAAATTGGGGAAATCCATCAACTATTTCTAACTGGCCGCAAAGATAGGTTTCTCTTTTACCATCACAGGTCAATGTTGAGTTGGCACGTGCTTTGAGTATTGGCAGTTGATATGTGTTACTTTCTTTGGCCAATTTTTTAAGAGCGGGAGTCAATAAACGCCAAGCTATAACCATAGCAGAGACGGGATTGCCAGGAATTCCGAAATAAAGCTTTTGTCCATTGTCAAAACTAGCAACTGTCAGAGGTTTTCCAGGTTTAATAGCAACTGAGTCAATCAAGATCTGAGCGCCTAATTGAGTCAAAATACTTTCTACATAGTCATAGTCTCCGACCGATACCCCACCGGTTGAAATAACTAGATCGCTTTGCTCTAAAGCTTGGGTTATCTTCTGTTGTAACTTATCAACTTGATCGGGTACAATCCCTAAACAGATTGCCTCACAGCCACACTGCTGCGCGTAGGCGGCTAAAGCATATTGGTTAGAATCTATTATTTCTCCGAGCTTTAAATTAGATCCTGGTTCTTTGAGTTCATCGCCTGTGGAAAATATAGCTACCTTTGGCTTTCTATATACATTAACGTTGGATAACTGCGCCAGGGCGAGCAGAGGTATATCTTGGGGTGTTATTCTGTGGCCTGCTTGAAGCAGTATTTCTTTGGCTTTGTAATAATCACCTTTTTTTCTGACAAAAGCACCTTGGCAAGAAGGTGAAGAGAGAATAAATACCTGCTGGGATTTTCTTTGAGTTTGTTCTTGAATTACTATAGTATCAGCTCCAACAGGTAGAACTGCGCCAGTAAAAATGCGAGCTGCCTCTCCTTTAGAGATACTTTGTTGAGGGGCTTTACCTGCGGCAATTTCTTCAACTATCTTGAGGCAAACTGGTTCAACTATATCTTTTACATCCTCATAGATCACCGCATAGCCATCCATCGCTGAATTGTCCCAATAGGGAAAATCAAATTCGCTGGCAACTTCTTGGGCTAAAACATAACCTGCACATTGACGCAAATCCAGTTTGATTGTCCCCTGGATAGGTTTGAGCACTTGAAGGATAAGCTCTTCGGCTTGCTGAACTGGAATCATATTATTTTATTAGTTAGCTATTTTGTTGTCGTTGTCTTTCATAGAGCAAAATAGCAGAAGTGATTGCCACATTGAGTGATTCTACAGCAGGACTTAAGGGTAATCTCACTGATTGATCTGCTATTTGTATTAATTCTTGAGACAGTCCGGCGGCCTCATTGCCCAAAAGTAGCAAAGTTGGTTGTCTTAAATCAAGTTCCCAATATAGTTTTTGGGCTCCAGGGGTAGTTGCCACAACCTGTAAGCCTTGGGCTTGATAAAATTTTACAGTTGTAACTAGATCTTCGCAACTTTGACAAGCCAATTGAAAACAGGCACCAACTGAAGAGCGTAGAACCTTTGGTTGATCAAATCTTGCGCAATTTTTACTCAAAAAGAGACAGTCTACTTCGCAAGCTAAAGAAGTCCGCATGATAGTACCTAGATTGCCAGGATCTTGAATATTTTCTAGAACCAATCCCAATTGCAAATTAGCAGGTATTGCTCGTACTAGTTTTGATTTTTTGATGGTAGCTATGACCCCATCGGGATTAACAGTTGTCGCAAGAGAACTTAGTATATCAAGATCTACTAGTTCCAATCTTTGCGCTAATTGAGAAAGCGAAAGCCAAAGCTTGGAATTTTTTTGTTGCCAATTTTGGCTGTAGCATACGGTCTCAAGAGGGCAATTAGCTAAGCAGGCAGCCTCAATCAAGTTAGTGCCCTCTAAAAGGGCCAGCTCGCTCACTTTGCCCTGTCGCAACTTACGAATCTCTTTAATTAAAGGATTATGTAAACTTGTCAACATTGTTTTAATTTTATCTAGGCTAATCTAGCCTTTAATGCGGAACCCGGGACTTGAACCCGGAAGTCCTTGCGAACACTAGAACCTGAATCTAGCGCGTCTACCAATTCCGCCAGTTCCGCAAATTAACTGAATTTCAATCATAACTAAATTCTAGGATAGAAGTCAATAGATACCAAATCCCCCTGGAGTTTCGATGACAAAAACATCACCCTCTTTAACCTCCACCAATATCACACCTTCTATTGATGCACAACCAAGAAATCTACAATCCCTAAATAAAGCATTGTCATTAATGCAATAAGAGATGCAATCAAACTGACTGTTACATACCATGGTGTAGAAAAATACAGGGAAAGATTATCTTTAGCAAAAACCAACATAAAAGTAGGACTTGCTAAAAAGACCTCAGAATTTTGGTTTTGCAGTTTCCAAGCAGGAAAATAATTATATTTTATTAGTATCGGTAAATTTTCCTGAGAATCAGTTTTTAAAGATAATTTAATAAATCGACTATTATCTTGGTTGATAAGCTGAATTGATGATTTTTTAAATTCTTGGTTATCAATCTGAATCTTATGTTGGTCAAGAAAGTTAAGTATGAGGTTGTTATAACGGGAAACTTGATCAAAAAATTCAAAAATATCCTGTTGAGTTATTTTGCCACTAGGCAGAGGTATATCTTTTAAGTTTGGAATAAAATAAATATTTTTTTTTGCAAGTTCATCATCGATAGATAAGATTTTTTCCTGAAGAGGATCTAAAGGATCTTTTACAAAAATAATCCATCTTTTTCGAGAAAATTCGAACAGTTTATTAATGGTATTATCTAAATTTGAATAAGAGTATTTATCTAGAATGATTGTTGAAAAATAATTTAACTTATCAATAGAATAATTATCAAGATTAGAATTATTTCCATGTGCAATTATTGTATCAGGTTTATTGCGTAAAAAAAGATATTCTTGAAGTGTAGTCAGATTAGGGTTATTTAATTGGCGTCTTTTAAAAGTTGCATCACCTATATATAAATTTGGCTTATCTTGTAAGATTGTTGCATAATTAATATTATTGGTTAAATGATATAGTTTCCAAGTCCCAAATACCTTTTCCAACTTTACATCTGCTACTCCATCGAGCGCTTCAACCATTTCATTGCTTGTTATTAATAGATATTTAATTCCCATAAATCTAGCCTTTTGCAGATGATTTTCTATATTTTGGTTTAAATATGATAGATTATTAGCTAACAATGAATTAATACCCCAAACCTCTGTCTTATTAGAAAGGCTGTTCCTCAGTGGTGTCATGAGTATAGAACCTATGGAAGACTCGCGAAAAACAATATAATTTGTATCGATTCCATTTTCACCTAATAAAGCATTTAAAGCTTGTGATTTAGGCTGTTTATTAGGTCGATAATATTCAACTAAAACACGACCTGGTTTTTCTTGTTTATTTTTGAGATAGTTAATTATTTCAGGGACATTATCTTTATAATAGTCATTATAGGTTACTATATTCCCAACTGGATTGGTAATTAAAAAAATCATAAAAGGAATTATAAAAGACAAACTAATAAAATACTGATATTTTCTTTGATTTAATTCTGTTATTAAAAATCCAACTATAAAACTAATAATTATTGGAGATAATTGGTAAATAACACCAAGCCACCGAAAAGGTTGAAAAGGAAGCTCTGAAAGAAAATCATTTTGAGATAAAATAATCAACAAAATAATCATAACAAAGGATGAACATATAACAATAATTGGATAATTATTTATTCTTATTGCTATAAATAATACTCCCAAAATCATTATAATGATTATAGGTAAATAGCCTATAATTGATTCTAGATCTCTAATTCCCAAGTTTTTTGTGACAAAATAATTGTAATTTACCAGCATTGGAATATACCAAAATAAAGATCCAACAATTGGCAAAACAAAAAGGAAGAAATATTTAAAACCCAATTTTTTAAATGAATTTAATTTGTGTTTAAAAACATCAATAAAAACTATTGGAATGCAAAAACAAATAGCCACAATTATAACATGAGCATTGGAAATTAATGTTAACCATAAAAATAATGAAGCTAGATTTCTATTGATTCTCGATTGGTTTGATTTTAAAACAAACATTAACCATAAAGCAAAGACAATAAAACTTAGTAGCTGAGTAAAAAGTCCATTGCCTAAAGTAGCATTAATGGCAATACCAAACTCACTTAATTGAGTATCTGATCCCATAAAACAGATTGAAATAAAGCCAGCTAAAATCATTGAATAATAATTTTTAGTAAACTGATAAGACATCAAACTGATTAAGCTTGGAGTTATTACAATTAATATACTTACAATAATTTTTGTCAGCAGGGAGTAAGATAAAAATGTAAAAATATGATGGGCTAATGCTAAACACCAATAGAAAAGGGGTGGATAAAATTGAGGAAAAGGCATACCACCAAACCATTGCGAAATCCATCCCCATGCCCAAGGAAAAATTGTTTCAGAGTAAACCTTTCCAATAGCAACATGGCTTGTGCCATCCCATCCTCCTACTATAGGATTGGAAAAAAAGTCATAAAAAATATTAAGATTAAGTATTAATGTAGCTAAAGAAAAGAATAAAAATATGAAACAAAAATTTTTATTGTTCTCACTAAAATTATAAAATAATGGTTTATTACTGCCGAATTTTAATTTACTAATATTATGTTGCATCAATTAAAACAATTATTCTCAAAAAAAATCAGAAAATTCCTTCATATTAGGTATCCTATATTCAGAAATTTTCTGTAATATTTACTATAAAAAGGTGATTAATTTCGGATTAAGGTTTTTTTCTTGGCCTCAAACCAATAAATCCAAATATTCCTAATACTATTCCACTCAAAAGACTAGGTTCAGGTACATCAATGGTTCCATCTGGGAAGGTTCCTGTAAACCCATTTGCTAACATACTTTGTAATTGATCTGCTGAGATTGTTGCACCCTTGAGGTTTACATTCTGCAAACTTGCTCCGTTAAAATTATTACCTGAAATAATCGCATTTTCTAAATCAGCCCCATTTAAGTTTGCTCCTACAAAATAACTATTGGTTAAAGTATTTTTAGCTAAATTCGCTCCTTTCAAATTAGCATTATCCAGATAGGAGCCAACTATACTTGCCCCAGTAAAATCAGCACCTTGCAAATCGGCTCCCACAGCGGCAACACCGTTTAATGTAGCTCCAGAAAAATCGGGTGGATTGAGCGGGTCAATAGAGTTAAGATTGGCACCTGTTAAGTTTGCTCCAGAAAAAATAGTTCCCTTTACAGTCGCACCACTCAAGTTGGCACCTCTCAGGTTGGCATTACTAAAATCGGAACCACTCAGGTCGGCATTACTAAAATCGGAATCACCACTCAATTTGGCATTAGTCAGCTTGGCGTTACTGAAGAATGAATTGGTAAATTTGACACCAGTAAAAAATGCGCCATCCAAGTTAGCATTATTCAGATTGACATTATTTCCAGTAACATTGATCAATTGCACGTAACCACCCCTATATCCCCCTTTTGACATATTGGCATTGGACAAGTTCACCTTGTTCATGGTTCCGCCAATAATATTAGTATCTCTAAGATCTCTGCCTTTGGCGGTCAAATCACCGTTATCTAAATTACAAAAACGACATAATTGGGTAGTTAGAAATCCATTTATGTCATTTTGATTTGGGAGAGTGTTAGTTGATGAATAACCATTGTCACTAAGACCATACTCAGCATATGCAGAAGGAGTATTTATAACTGTATATAATAGAGCGTTGCCTAATATAACTAGAGCGAAAGATTCACTTAAACCTAATTTAATCATGATTATTCATTATTAAGATTTATTAAAAAACACATCATGAAAATGTTTTTTTAGAGGTTAAGGTGAAGTTAAGCTTATTGAAGAGCATTTCACTTATGCAGGTTTAAGAGAGAAAATTTGAAGTCAATAGATACCAAATCCCCCTCCCCCTGGAGTTTCGATGACAAAAACATCACCCTCTTTAACCTCCACCTGGGCGCAACCAGATAAAATTTCAATTTCCCCATTAGCTCTTTTGAGCCAATTGCGACCGGTTGCTCCAGCTTGTCCTCCAGAGAGACCAAAAGGGGGCACTATCCGGTTACCAGAAACTATCGCAGCTGTCATTGTTTGGCGAAACTCTATTTCACGGACAACTCCATTGCCTCCTCTGTATTTCCCAGCTCCTCCACTGCCATATCTAATGGCAAAATTCTTCACTAAGACTGGATAGCGCCATTCTAAAACTTCAGGATCGCTCAGACGAGAGTTGGTCATGTGAGTTTGTACTGCATCAGTTCCGGCAAAATCTGGACCTGCACCTGAACCATTACAAATCGTCTCATAGTACTGGTATTGGGCATTGCCAAAGGTGAAATTATTCATAGTAGCCCCAGAATCTGCCAGAATACCGAGCGCGCCATAGAGACTATTGGCTATAGCTTGGGATGTTTCCACATTTCCCGCTACCACAGCGGCAGGATAAGTAGGATTGAGTAAAGAGCCAGATGGGACAATAAGTTCGATTGGTTCAAGGCAGCCGGCATTAAGAGCAATTTCATCGCTTAAAAGTGTCCGAAAAACATAGAGCACTACAGCTTTGCAAATAGACAAAGGCGCATTTAAGTTATTGTTCTGTTGAGCGGATGTACCGGTAAAATCAATTGTGGCTTTGCGCTCTTGCTGATCAATAGTTATAGATACTTGAATTTGCGCTCCCCCATCAAGAAAATAGGTGAATTTTCCATTTTTCAACAAGGAAATAGATTTGCGTACTGATTCGGCTGCCTGAGCTGTTAGCTCACTCATATACTCTTGCACCTTTTCTGGGCCATAGCTGTCAACCAAGCAGAGTAATTCATTGACTCCGCGCTGATTAGCTGCAATTTGCGCTTGCAGATCTGCAATATTTTGAGATGGATTACGTGCTGGGTAAGGCCCACTAGCAAGAATCTGTATTAATCGCTCTAGTTGAAAATGTCCAGATTTAACCAATAGTTCGTTATCAAAAAGGATTCCCTCTTCTTCAACAGATTTGCTAAAAGGTGGCATTGAACCAGGGGTGATCCCACCTATATCGGCATGATGTCCGCGAGAAGCAACATAAAAAATTGGCTCATCTTCCTCTAACCCAAAAATAGGAGTAATGACTGTGATATCAGGTAGATGAGTACCCCCATTGTAAGGATTGTTAGAAACATAGACATTACCTTTGAGCAGTGGTTTACCTGAACTAATTAAGCTGTTGATACTTTCACCCATCGAGCCTAGATGAACGGGAATATGCGGAGCATTGGCAATTAGCCTACCCTGCTGGTCAAAAATGGCGCAAGAAAAATCTAAACGCTCTTTGATATTGACTGAGTAACTGGTATTTTGTAAGGTGATGCCCATTTCTTCGGCAACTGTTTGTAAACGATTGCTGAAAATCTCTAGCTCAATTGGATCAAATGCTGTTTTGTTAGTTTGCAGTTCTTGATTGATTATCTCTAAATTTCTAGTAAGTAGCAGATCCCCATAGCTATTAATTTGAGCTATCCATCCTATTTCAATTACATTGGTTCCAGTTGGCTCAATGATCAAAGCTGGACCTATTATCTTTTGATAAGGACATAGATCGCCTCGAAGAAATACTGGAGCGCTTTGCCAACTGCCTTGACTATATAACTTTACTTGGGAGATAGGCTCTGCAGGTTGAGAAATAGTAACTTGTAATTGTTCTATTTGTTGGCTTGAACCAATAGTTTCTACTGATACAGATTCAACCATCAGTGACTTGCCTGGCATTGTAAAACCGTACCTTTGTTGATAGATTTGCTCAAATTGGGCTTTCATTGAATCCACCAAATCCAAAGGTACATCTAGAGGGGTATCAGTACCTTCATAGCGAATATAAACCTTAATTACAGTTTGAATTCTTTCTGGGTTTATTCCCTGGCTAGAGATCTCCTGATATCCATAGCTGGTCAACTGCTCTATAGTCTGCTCTAGCTTAGCAAGCAGCTCTTGAGTTAGAGGAGATTCAATTGCTCTTTGCTCGATAGTATTTATATCGGCTAGGCCAATGCCATAGGCTGACAATACACCAGCATAGGGATGCAAAAAAATATGTTTAATCCCTAGCAATTGAGCAATCAAACAGGCATGCTGACCACCAGCGCCGCCAAAACAACAGAGCGTATATTCACTCAAATTGTAACCACGAGAGAGGGAAACTTTCTTAATGGCACTGGCCATTTTATCAATGGCAATTGCTAGAAAACCCTCGGCAATCTCTTCAACGCTTTTCAATATGCCGCTTTGTGCGTAAATTTCTTGAGCTAGTTGGCTAAATTTCTTCTGAACTACCTGAGAATCTATTGGTAAATTTCCCTCTTTGCCAAAGACCATCGGAAAAAAATCAGGCTGTAACTTACCGAGCATCACATTACAGTCGGTGATGGTCAATGGTCCATTTTTTCGATAGCAAGCAGGGCCAGGATCAGCTCCAGCAGATTGAGGTCCGACTCTATAACGTCCTTGGGCAGTATCAAATGAAATAATTGAACCGCCACCTGCTGCTACGGTATGAATTGACATCATCGGTATCCTCAAACGAATACCTGAAATTTCGCTTTCTAGAGTTCTTTCATATTCACCGTTGTAGTGAGAAACATCGGTAGAAGTTCCTCCCATATCAAAGGCAATTATTTTAGCTAAACCAGAAGTTTTGACCGATCCTACAATGCCACCAGCAGGTCCAGAAAGGATGCTATCTTTACCCCGAAATCTTGCGGCTTTTGTGAGGCCGCCATTGGACTGCATAAAGTAAATTTTTGAAAGTGTTTCTTCTTGCTGACCACCAAGCTCACTGACAAACGCGTCAATGTAACGACTTAAAATTGGCGAGAGATAGGCATCAACGACCGTAGTATTGCCACGGGAGATTAGTTTCATCAAGGGGCTAACCTGATGGGAAAGGGAAATTTGACTAAAGCCAATTTTTTTAGCAATCTTGGCCATTTGTAGCTCATGCTCTGGGTAAAGATGAGCATGCAGAAAAACAATTGCGCAAGAGCGAATGCCATTTTTATAAGCTAGCTTGAGAGATTGCCAAATTTGCTCCTGGTGTAATGCCAACAATTGTTCTCCTTGGCAACTATAGCGCTCTGGGACCTCAATGACCTGTTCGTAGAGCAATTCAGGAAGAAGAATATCTCGGGCAAAAATATTGGGTCTATTTTGATAGGCAATGCGCAGAGCATCTCGAAATCCCTTGGTAATCAACAACAAGACACGCTCTCCCTTGCGCTCTAGAAGAGCATTGGTGGCGATAGTGGTGCCCATCTTGATAGTTGAGATTTGATCAATGGGGATCTCTTGACTATCTGTAAGTCCTAAAACATCTTTAATTCCCTGAATAGGGGCAGATTTATAGCGCCCGGGATTTTCAGAAAGAAGTTTGTGGAGAATAATTTTTCCGCCAGGGTCTTTGGCTACTATATCGGTAAAGGTACCACCTCTATCTATCCAAAATTGCCAAAGTTTATTTTCTTCAATCAAATCAGCTTTTGACATAATGGGGTTGGAATCCTACGACAATTTGTTAATTAATTCTTTGATTTTGAGAAATCTAATCAATATTTTTCAAAAAAAATTTGTCACAGAGCATTGTAGGATGTAAAATCTTAAGCGAAATTGATATTCGAATCACGTACCTTTTACAAAAAGCCCTATGACCCCTCCTTCAACAATAATCGAAGAAAACCAGCCAATTTTAGAAATTTATGGCAAATCTCAACTCAATGGAGAAGTAGTTATCAGTGGAGCCAAAAATTCTGCGCTGGTTATTATGGCAGGGGCTTTGCTCTGTCCTGAGGATTGCCATCTGGACAATGTCCCTTCTTTAGCTGACATTGAAAAAATGATCCAAATCCTAGAGTCTCTCGGTCTGGAAATTACCAGAAAAGGACAGAGATTGGAAATCAATGCCAAAAATATTACCGAGGTTTCTGCTCCCTATGATTTGGTTTCCCAAATGAGGGCTAGTTTCTTTGTCATAGGGCCACTTCTTGCAAGGATGGGTGTTGCGCATATTCCCCTACCAGGAGGCTGCGCAATTGGCGCAAGACCTGTGGATCTCCATGTAAGGGGACTCCAGGCAATGGGCGCTGAAGTAATCATAGAACATGGTATCGCCAGAGCTTATATCAAAGGAAACCATAAAAGATTAACCGGTACGAAAATTTATCTAGATTATCCCAGTGTTGGCGCAACAGAAACGCTAATGATGGCTGCCACCTTGGCCCAGGGTGAAACTATCTTGGAAAATGCTGCCTGTGAACCGGAAGTAATTGACTTGGCTAATTTCTGCATAGCTATGGGAGCCAAAATCAAAGGAGCAGGAACAAGCACCATCATTATTTCAGGCGTTGATTCCCTCCATAGTGTTAAATACAGTATTATTCCTGATCGCATCGAGGCTGGTACCTTCTTAGTGGCAGGTGCAATTACTCAATCCGAGCTTTCTCTCTATCCTATTATTCCTGAACATTTAGCTTCAGTGATTGCCAAACTAGAAGCTATTGGACCTAAGGTGATCATAGAGGATTTTAATAGATTGAAAATTCTGCCAGCTCCTTTGAAGGCTACCGATATTGAAACCCTTCCATTTCCAGGCTTCCCTACCGATATGCAGGCTCAGTTTATGGCCTTGCTAACTTTAGCTGAGGGAAATTGTGTAGTTACCGAAACTGTTTTTGAAAATAGAATGCGCCATGTCGCTGAACTACAAAGAATGGGGGCTAACATTCGAGTCAAGGGCAATCACGCCATCATTCAAGGGGTACCTTTTCTCAGTGGAGCTCCACTAATGGCAACTGATTTGCGCGCATCTGCAGCCTTGGTGCTCGCTGGACTCGCTGCCGAAGGAAAAACCACCATACAGTGTCTTCAGCACCTTGACAGGGGTTATGACGATTTAGAGGGTAAATTGCAGAAAGTTGGAGCAAAGTTAAGTCGTATTAATGGAGTAGCCGGCGTTCGAGTTCCATCTTAATCAACAATCTCCTATTAAAAATAAAAAGCCTTTCCGTTAACTTTATTGAGTATGGGAGAGGCTTTTTAGTAGAAAAAGATAAAAAATATCTTACCTGAAGCCAACTGCTGCTTGCCAAACAAAGGCCAAGAGCAGGAAAAATATTGGTATTACAGGCAATACGTCTATCAATGGACTAAAAACTTGATATGCTTCGGGAAGCTTAGCTAAAAGTAGATCTAAGTACATAGGTCTTATTTATGTTTTGATTTTGATTGAGGTAACCAATGATCATTATAGGATGCCACTGATCAACTACAACACATTTTCTATCAGCAGGAATTGGATTCTAGCTAGCTTGTTCAACTAAGTGCATCACATCAGAGCGAGTCAGTTTTTCTTTGCCTAAGGATAAAACATCTAAAGTTCCATGGGCCAAAGCTAGGGGGATTTTACAAAAATCTAGAGCTGGTCCTTTAGGTAAAGACTGAGTATACTGATCGGCTAGGGCTAGATTATTTCGAGCATAAAAAAACATTTGCTCAGCAGTCCAATCCTCAGGGAAAAAACTCACCCCTCGGCTTTTATCTTCTGATTGGTTACGTAAGATATTAACTGTCTGTAAACCCCGCCCAAAGCCAATAGCTTGAGTGCGGTTAGTTTGAGTTCCATCATGCCAAGCCCATAGATCCGAAAGAAGCAAACCAACTGCTCCAGCTACACTAAATGTGTAATGATCGAGATCGCCCTGGGATTGAATTTTCCAGTTACGCTCAGCCCAATAAGCCATGCGATCTGCCATAGCGGCAGTAGAATCCCAAATTCTTGGTGCAATAGATTCAGGTGCCAAAAGCGACCATTCACCCAAGCGGATGGAAACTTCGGGCAAGATATGTTCATACTTAAATATTCCTCTACAGAAATTTTCTGGTGCAATACCTGCTACACCTGCTTGCAGGTCTGCGCTCATCTGTCGAAGAATCTCAGCTTTAGTCGTGTTATCAATATCTGGATGATCTTCTACTTCGTCAATTGCTCTCATACAAAGATAGGCAGAGGCTACTGAATCTAATAGTTGTTCAGGAAGACGGCTAATCGGTATATAGAAAGTTCTACTAGTCTGTTGGAGAACTTCTAGGGCATTGTCACGAAAATTCATTCACTTAACTCCTCACACTCAACATTGAACCTCTTTACTAATCCTAGATATTTGAACTAGAACTGTAACAGAGGCCCAATATTGTTTCACTTCAGTATATTTTAAATTGCTTTAAAAGCTACAAATCTGTTCAAGATAAACTTAAATACACTAACTAAGTTCTGACATATGACGCCATAAGGCTGTCTATTGTTTCTTTGAACTCGTTACTTGATTTGACTCCTTTGATTTGTTTGACCAATTCTTTATTTTGGAAAAATTGTACTGTTGGAGTCCCAATGACTTGTCCCATCTGAGCTATTTCAGAGTCAGCTTCTATGTCAATTTCCACTAAATAAATTTCATCTTGGTATTGCTGAGCGATTTTATCAAGTATAGGTTTGAGCGCGCGGCAAGGCCCACATGAGGGAGAAACATACTTGACTACCAACAATCGATTACTCTCATGAAAGAGCTTACGCAGGGCATAACCTCCATACTGATATGTTTGGCTTGGATCAAACTCAACTGGCTCAGTTTGGGGTTTAACGGGACTACTTTCTGGAGGAATTGTTTGAGTTTGTTGATATTCTTGGATTAAGTTATGTTCTGATAACCAGCGCTCTAGGGAAAGTGCAGCCATACAGCCAGTACCAGCTGCTGTGATAGCTTGACGATAATGGTGATCCTGCACATCTCCTGCAGCATAGACTCCTTCTACTGAGGTTTCTACCGTATTTCCTTGAACTACCAAATATCCATTGTGATCTAGTTCGAGTTGATTCTTAAATATATCAGTATTAGGAGTATGCCCAATGGCATAAAATAGTCCCTCGACTGGCAGATCCTGCGCTTGCTGGGTAGTCTTATCAAGCAGTTTGATCCCCTTTAGTAATGTTCCATCTCCATAGGCATCGAGAATTTCCTTATTCCAGTGAACTATGATTTTGGGATTTTGTAGTACCCTGTCTTGCATTGCCTTACTGGCACGCATTTCATTTCTTCTGACTATTAAATGAACTACTGAACCATATTTGGTAAGATATACTGCTTCTTCTGCTGCCGTATCTCCGCCGCCTACAACGGCCAATTCCACTCCTTTAAAGAGCGGACTTGCACCATCACATATAGCGCAGGCTGAAATACCATTGTTCCAATAGCGCTCCTCATTTGGCAAATCCAGACGCTTAGCAGTAGCACCTGTGGCTATAATCAATCCGTGGGTTTTAATGATTCTTTCAGTTGTTGTTACTACTAGGGGTCTTTGGCGAAGATCAACGCTGATGACATCTTCGCTGTAGCACTCACTTCCCCAGCGTTCGGCTTGAGATTTCATTCTCTGCATCAGCTCTGGTCCAGTAATTCCTTCTGGAAAACCAGGAAAATTTTCCACTTCAGTGGTTGTCATTAATTGACCACCTGGCACACCACCAGCTTTCAATCCCTCTAACATAACAGGTTTAAGATTAGCCCTAGCAGCATAGATAGCAGCTGTATAACCAGCAGGGCCTGAACCAATAATCACTACATTCTCAATGTTTTCATTCATAGTCTCATCAATGAATTTCAAAGTGGGAAGTTCACAATTTTAAATTTTAACTATCATAGAGAATTTCGTCATAGCAAGACTCCCCCACTGATTTAAAATTCGCCTGCAGTTTCTTGTCAGTTTTGGCCTTTTGCAAAATTACCTTGAATTGATTGGCATCATAAGTGCTACGGAATTTTGTGATGGTGCAGTTGCAGAGTTTCTCTCCATCAGTAGTTGATAATCCTCTGGTATTGGTATGCCTGAGACATTCACTCTTATATTGCTCAAATGAGGTAGGTTTGGCTGCTGCCAGGGAAGATCCCAGTGGCAGTAAAAGTAATCCAGGCAATAGGAACCAAGAAGAAATAAGATGCTTTTTGTGATTTGTCATAGAGAAAAACAACTACTGATGATAATTGAGAGAAATCTAGATTATTTTTCTATTGTACAGTCATAGATGCTAAAGTCCTTCAATAATTAGTCCATCTTCCATTGAAACTTGAACTGCGCGACCTTGTACTCTTAAATGGTCATCTTGGTCTGTTAAGTATTTTAGGTTTCCTTTATTGATCCATCCCCGAAAAATACCTAATAGATATGCGCGATTTTCCCAATCATAGGCATAGATGATGAATCTATCACCACATTCTGTGCTAATTTTTTCGCACTTGAGCTCCTGGTAAGATCTTTCTAGATTGTTTTCTATTATCACGTCTCCACCTAGATTCCACAGAGATATATCTAATATCTCCCTGAGGCTAAGGTCACCGACTAATTCAAATTCAATCATTAATTGGTCTCCCTATTAACTCTTTAATCTTAGGATATCTCCTAATTAAATAGTTTCGTTTTTATTCAAAAAGGTTCAATCTTAGATTTGAGTAATAATTTGTTGATCCATATTAAATATAGCATCAACAAATTTATTTAGAAATTCGGATCTGCTGTTTGTTTTTCTGATTTTATTAGCTTGACGATAAAGCTATAAGTATTTGTAATTTGTCTATTAATATTTTCTCGTTGGTTAATTAGATAGATACTCACTATAGTCAAGCTAACCCCAAACCACTGTAGGCTGCTGAGATCTTCAGAGAGAAATATATTACCAAAGCTCAGAGCAAAAACTGGAGTTAAAAAAGTCAGTGAACTCAAACTGGTCAAATTGCCCGAGGAAGCTAAATAGAAAAACAAACCATAGGCAATGGCACTGCCAAATACAGCTGAATAAATCAAAGCGATCCAGCCTTGATTGCTGATATTAATCCATTGCTCATTTTCCCAACAGGCTGAGGCTAGTAAAAGAGGAATGCCACCGAGAATCATATGCCAAGCGGTTGCCACTATAGGATCACTGTGGCGACTGACATAGCGGATCAAAATAGTACCAATAGCCATAGAGAAAGAGGCAAACAACATCAGCATCTCTCCACTTGCTAAAAAGCTAGACCAACTTAGGGTTATTTCTGGCCAATGTCCTTGCCAAATTGTATCTAACCATTGCTCAGGTAAACCAATCAGACTAATTCCAGCGATTCCTACAGCTAGGCCCAAGCTACCCCATAGTCCAATAACTTCACCAAATAACCAGCTTGACATCAAGGCAACCGCTAGAGGTTGAGAATCGATGATCACTGAACCCAAACCTGCGCCGGTATGGTTAAGACCTTGCGCTAAAAACCCTTGAAACATTGTCCCGTCTACAAGGGCAAATAAGATAATCCATAGCCAAGCTTTAAAACTAGAGGGTTGTTGTCTTTTTTGCCACAAAGTCACTGCAAGAAGCAAAATTCCGGCAGGCACTAGCCGAAACCCAGCCATAAAAAGAGGACTACTATCATCTATGACAGCTTTCATGGCTACCATTGCTGTCCCCCAGAGAAAAAAGGGGGCAATCAGGAGAGTTAGTGATTTGATTGTTGACAAGGACAGCCTCTTTAGTTTTCTTAATTGTAACTGAATGTAAAGATCCAGTTTGTTGGATATGAACTATTTATGCTCAAATTAGATCAAAGATACCTTAGCCATTGTTGAGCAACTTCAACAGAGCCATACCAGGGATATTTATTATTTGGGGCATGTCCAACTCCTTCTAGGGTTATGTTGTTGGCTCCTTCTAGATGAGCAGACTCTATTGGTGTGATACCGTCTCCCCAGGTTAAACCACTGCCAAGGGTGAGTTTGTAGCTGTTATAGGCCAGCCAATTGCTCAAATCCGGCTTACCGTATATTAATTTGCCGGCGATGCAGATGTAGTTAATGTTGGGGTAGTAGGCGCCAGGATAATTGTCATTCACAAAGTTTAGATTTTTCTTTGTCCAATATTCACCACTTCTATGAGGTGTGCCCAGAGTGATCAGGCTGTGAATTTGTTTATTTTTAGACCAGATCACCTCCAATTTTTCACCATGAACGTCATAGGGTTGATCTCCCAAATAGATTCTCGTGATCCAACCACCTGCTGAATGTCCAATGATATTGAGCAAAGATTCTGGATATTCTTGAAGTAACTGCGCAACTGTAGAATCTATTTTGCGCAAGATTGGCAACATAGAGCGCCCCCCAACAGTAGGGAGCCAATCCCACTTACTCAGAGGCACTGTGATTGTTGGCACACCTTGCTCCTTGAGAAAATTTTCCAAGGTAGAATATTCGCTCGCTTGGGCGAAGTAACCGGGTACAATAACGGTAGGACGTGGCATGTTAATTTTTTTGAAGAACTAGTGACCATTGGTATTTTATACGGAATCAGTGTAGGAAGCGGAGATAGTGAGCTGATCACCGTCAAGGGAGCCAGAATATTGCAAGAGAGTAAAGTGATCGCTTTTCCCTCTGGCAGAGCTAATGATCTAGGTATAGCTCAAAGAATTATCGGGCCTTGGCTAAGCGTTGATCATCAATTGCTAGCTCTTGAATTTCCCTATGTGCAAGATGAATTTGTTCTAGAACAAGCCTGGCAAAAAGCCGCCGAGCAGGTGTGGAAATATTTATCAAATGGCGTAGATGTTGCCTTTGCCTGTGAAGGGGATGTCAATTTTTATGGAACTTTTAGCTACCTAGCCCAAACTGTTCAAAATTTGTATCCCCAAGCTCTTATTAAAGCTATCCCTGGAGTAGTCTCTCCTCTAGCTGCAGTATCTAGTCTGGGCATTCCCCTAGTCCAGAGAGATCAAAAATTGCTGATTCTACCTGCTTTATACCATATTAAACAGCTTGAAATTGCAATCAAACAGGCAGATGTAATTGTCTTGATGAAAGTTAGTTCTGTCTATTCCCAAGCTTGGCAAATACTCCAAGATCATGATCTGCTAAAAAATAGTTATATAGTCGAAAGGGCGAGCTGGCCTGAGGAAAAAATTTATCAAAATTTGGAGCAACATCCAAATCTTGAGCTTTCTTATTTTTCTTTGCTCATAGTTAAGGTTAATCCAGTATAATGGTTATTTTGGGAAAATTCTAAGCATTCAGCATCAAGGAGAAAAAAAGTTATATGGCTCGTTATAGAGGTCCTCGTCTGCGCATTGTTCGTAGATTGGGAGAATTACCTGGCTTAAGTCGTAAAGGTTTACGCCGTCGCACCGATCCACCTGGACAACATGGCAAGGCAAGGAAGAAGAGCTCAGAATATGCAGTTCGTCTAAAAGAAAAGCAAAAACTGCGCTTTAACTATGGAGTATCAGAAAAGCAGCTACTGCGCTATGTGCGCCGCGCCCGTAGTGCTAGTGGTTCTACTGGACTAGTTCTTCTGCAGCTATTAGAGATGCGTTTAGACAATACCGTATTTCGTTTAGGTATGGCAGGTACGGTTCCTGCAGCTAGGCAGTTAGTCAATCACGGACATATCACTGTTAATGGACGTGTTGTAGATATTGCCAGCTATCAATGTCGTCCAGGCGATTTGATCAAAGTAAGAGAACGCGAAGGTTCCCGTCGCTTGGTAGAAACCAACCTAGAGTGGAAAGGTCTGGCCAATTTACCTAGCCATTTGGAGTTTGATAAAAATACCCTCACTGGTAAAGTCAATGGGGTTATCGAAAGAGAATGGGTAGCACTTCAGGTCAATGAACTACTTGTAGTTGAGTATTATTCTCGCCAAGCCTAATCCCTGATGTAAAGGGGAGAAAATTCCCCTTTTTCATTTCTGGTTTATCTTGTTTAGATAAAGATCCACAATATTTACACATACTTGATCTAGATTGAGATCATCAGTGATGATCTCAATAGCATCTTGCGCCTTGCGCAGAGGGGAAATTTTCCTGGTGCTATCTTGGTGGTCTCTTTGGGCAATTTGCTGGATTAATTCTTCAAGGCTTATTTTCTCAATGCCTTGGTTTTGCAGATCCTTAAAACGGCGTCTAGCTCTCTCGGCAACAGAAGCGGTTAAAAATATTTTTAAACTAGCTTGAGGAAAAACTTCAGTGCCCATATCCCGACCTTCAGCAATCAAGCCCCCTTTTTTACCAAGCTCTTTTTGCAATTTCACCAGCACAGTTCTTACAGGAGCAATAGCTGCTATCTGAGAAACTAGCGAGGTCACTTCTAAAGAGCGTATCTGCTCTGTTATTCTTTGTTGATTCAGATAGACTTCACAAGAATACTGACTTGAATCACAAGGCAATAGCTCTAATTGCATACTCGATATGACTTCAGCAATGGCTACATGATCTTCAAGGGCAATAGCTTGAGATTTAATTAGCCAAGCTGCAGCGCGGTACATCGCTCCAGTATCCAAATAAAGTAATCCCAGCTCTTTTGCTAGCTTTCGGGTTACGGTAGATTTACCAGCTCCAGCTGGGCCATCTATAGTGAGGATTGGTTTTTGAGCATTGAGTAAAATATTGTCAATGAGGCGAGTTGAGCCAAAATAGCCAGCTATTGCTATTACCCCAGCATCCTCAATTATCTCTAGTTGTTTGAGATTATTAGGATCTACTAATTCTAAATATTGCAACTTAAACTCAGGAGATCTCTGAACAAGAGATTGTTTAACTATTGTGAGCAAAGGGGATGATTTTCTCTCTCCAGTGCTAAATGCCTCTTTAGCAAGGACTAATGAGGCATTGATGCCACTTGCTTGAGCTTTTTGCTGCTCATTGAGATAGACATTGCGCGAACTCAAGGCAAGCCCCCTGGGATCTTGAACAGTGGGACAGCCCTTGATGATTACTGGCATTTTAAGATCCTCAACCATTTTTTTGAGGATGACCAACTGCTGAAAATCTTTCTCGCCAAAGTAGGCGACATTAGGCTGGACAATATTGAACAGTTTGCAAACAATAGTGGTAACACCAGCAAAATGGCCAGGGCGAAAAGGGCCACAGAGATTTGCTACCAAATGTTCAGGGGGAACAACCAAGCTTTGTTGTTGTCCTTGGTTAATAGCCATTGCTTCGATAGAGGGAGCAAAAAGTATATCTACACCAAATGCTTGACATAGGTCAATATCTTGCTCGATAGGGCGGGGATATTTTTGATAATCTTCACCTTGGCCAAATTGGAGTGGGTTGACAAAGATACTGACTACCACTAGATCATTTTCGGCTTTGGCTCTGGCAATTAAAGAAAGATGTCCGCTATGGAGAGCTCCCATGGTGGGAACAAGAGCCACAGTTTGTCCTTGATTTTCTTGCAGAGCAGTTTTAAGACCTAAAACCGTCTTTAAAACCCGCATTTACGCTCCCTACTCGAAGTTTTACTAGAATTTCATTACTTCAAGTTTAACCGGAGCCACTCCAGATATATCTAAAATTCTGGCCGCTTGAGCTGAAAGATCTATTTCCCTTCCTCGTATAAAAGGACCACGGTCATTGATTCTTACCAAGACCGAACGTCCATTACTCAGATTGGTTACTCTAACCATGGTGCCAAAGGGAAGGGTCTTGTGCGCGGCAGTATAGGCATTGGAATTGAATCTCTCTCCATTAGCTGTCAGTCGACCATGGAAACCAGGACCATACCAAGATGCAATCCCTTTCTTGGTCGTTTTAGCGGTCTGGACTTTGAGAGACGGTTTAGAAATCTCTTGGGGTAAACTTGGCTTTTGCTCCGCATTAGGTTGGGACAGATCAACTGAATCTGTCTTGGCTTGCTCCAAGTTAACAGCTTGAATCTCCTGACTATGTGCTTGGGGGATGTTGGAGATTGCAAGAGCGCTTGTACAAGCGATTAATGTCATGAGTGAAAGTTTATTGTTCATAAGCTCCTTTGTTTGTTTTTTTGTGCGGTTCAATAGTTTTTCTATTTGGTAAACCGCTCGATACTCCTCACAGGTGTGCTTGATTTATCTGAAACTGACCTAGATTAAACAGATTTATCAACAGCAATCATTCTAGTTGAAGCAGGTCCTTTTGTGTAATGGGGTATTTTTTCGCCAAAGGTTGACTTTTTTTGGTAAATAAGTTATTTTATTGCTTTGATTATAGTTTTTACTTATTAAAATTAATATACTATTTAGTTGGTATTTTGTGTAGAACACTTGTTGAAGTAATTCTTTATATCCCTTTTGGGTTAAAAGTTAAGGCATTTTGTTTATCAGCTTTTTCGGATTTGTCTAAATCTTATCTTTCTCATTTTTCTCATAAGGTATCTTAATACTTTTTTAGAAAAACAATATATATGGACTAAGTATTTATTCTGATTTATTGTTTTTTTTTGCTTAAACTATAAAAATATCAAATATATTTATTCTCTATTGTTCGAAATATTAAATAAATATTGACTAATTTTTTAATATATGCATCCAGCTAGATTAAAAAGTCGATACAAGCTATGGACTCATTAGGTTAAAATGAATCTGTAAACTTGTAATAAAACTTAATACAACTTTTCCAAGGAATTAAACACTTATGTCATACGAACTTCCTACTCTTCCCTTTGGCTACGACGCGCTAGCTCCCTATATCTCAAAAGAAACGCTAGAGTTCCACCATGACAAACATCACGCGGCTTATGTCAATAATTTCAATGCAGCAGTCAAAGACACAGAGCTCGACCAAAAATCATTAGAAGAAGTAATCAAATTAGTTGCCAAAGATTCCAGTAAAGCAGGTATTTTCAATAACGCTGCCCAAGCTTGGAATCATACATTCTATTGGAATGGGATCAAGCCCAATGGTGGCGGCGCGCCAACTGGTGCTTTAGCCCAAAAAATTAATGCAGATTTTGGTAGCTTTGCCGCTTTTGTGGAAGAGTTTAAAAAAGCAGGTGCTACTCAATTTGGTAGTGGCTGGGCCTGGTTAGTTTTAGATCAAGGTACTCTCAAGGTTACTAAAACCGGTAATGCTGACAATCCCCTGACAGTTGGACAAGTTCCTCTACTAACTATGGATGTTTGGGAGCATGCTTACTATCTCGATTATCAAAACAAAAGACCTTCCTATATGGACACCTTTGTTGAAAAATTAATTAATTGGGATTTTGTGGCAGCTAATTTTGCAGCAGCCTAAATAGTTTATATTGCAGGTTGGAGCTTTTCTTTATGCTCCTCCTCCTGCCTGCTTTCTTTCTATACAAATGCTATGTTGACGAGACCCTCACTTCATAATCAAGTAGTCTTTTGTGACTTTGATGGAACCATCACGGCAGTTGAGACCTTTTCTGCTATGCTCAAAAAATTTTCTCCAGCACTCTCTGCCAAGCTGATGCCCTTGATGTATAGTCGTCATCTCAATTTGCGAGAAGGAGTCAGAAGGCTGGTAGAATCAATTCCTTCTAATAGTTATCCTGAAATTTTAGAATATGCAGCCACGCAGCCCATTCGCGAGGGATTACCAGAATTTTTAACTTATCTGCAAAAAGAGAATATTCCTTTTGTTATAGTCTCAGGTGGTCTAAGGGGCATGATTGAAAAGGTACTCCAAGCCCATAATTTAACTGATTTAGTTACTGATATATATGCTATGGAGGTAGAAACCGATGATCAATATCTCAAGGTCTATTCAGCTTTTGAAGAAGGTACAGAACTAGTTGCCAAAGCAGAAGTGATGCAGCAATTTGTAGCTCAAGAGACTATAGCAATAGGAGATTCAGTGACCGATATCAATATGTCTTTACGCGCAGATCTAGTCTTTGCCCGTGATAGATTGATCAATTATTTGGAAATTGAAGAAAAATCTTACCTAATCTGGGATAACTTTTTTGATATTCTAGAGAATTTTAAACAGAAGAGTTCTGTTGTCTGATTGCCTTGACAAAACCTAAAACAACTAGAATATTGGAAAGAGTCAAAAACGATTCAGCAGATCCATGTAGCCAGTCGACATTGGCAAGAATTTGATGGTAATGATTCTGAGCATATAGTCCAGCAGGTATAGTAATCGCAACAAAAATTAATAGAACATAAAAACCAATTAATGAGAGCCTAGGTGTCTGACCAGAGCGTGTCAGAAACCACAAAAAACCCAGGTAAGGCAAAAGAGAAAGTGCAAAGAGGTTATTTGAGGAAAATATATCTAAAGCCATATCTTGGTTAATTTTTTTGTTTTTTATTTAGAATAACCCAAAAACCATTAGCTCATGACATAAAAGCTTGGCTAGACTGTTAGCTATCTATACAATGATAAATAGAGAGAGGTAAACTATATGGACGAGAGAGCACTATCGCAGAGTAAGGGCGAAAAAGAAAAAATATCCATTTACATCAACTCCGAATTATTAGAGCAGCTTCGGCATCTGACCAATGATCCCAGTAAAGTCATTGAAGTAGCTATCAAACAATGGCTCAAAGGGGAAAGAGATCAAGATGGCGAATTGTCTCGTAGCTTTGGACGCAACCCTGCTGTTCCTCCTAGAGGGGAATGGAATGACTAAAGCAGATCACCAAGAAGATGTATAGTCGAAGATATAAATCTTCTTCAATATTTTCACCATGTCTACTTCCACCACTCAAGACGCGCAAAAAATTTTTCAAGTTGCCTATGAAAACCGTTATACCTGGGATGAAAACTTTCCAGGTTACACAGCGGATCTTTTATTGCAAGATGATCAGACCAGCCATAAAACCAATGTAATTGTTACCAAGGATCTCCAAACCAAGGTAGAGGGAGAAATGGCTGAATCTATCAATAAACATCTCTGGGATATAGTTACCCATCGCAGACGCTCTAACTTCTCACAAGCCCATGGCAAAAACAGTTTCAGCTTAGGAGAAAGTGATGATACTGGTGCTGTAGAAATTTTTGTTACTGGTGAGTCAATGGGCTCCCATTACAGAGTTAGGGGAAATATCATCAGCCAAGTTAGCCGTCAGATGGGTGGTTTATCTTTTACAATCGATACTGAGGAGATACTACAAACAGAAGATGGATATCTACCTATTAAGTATCAGGCTATCTTCCGTGATGCCGCCACAGGTAATCTTAAAGCTAAACGCCACCATATCGATAGCTACGAGAAATTAGGGAAATACTATATACCCTCACGTCAACAAATTACCACCTTTGAAGATCAAGGCGAAGCTCGCGAGGTTATCTTTCAATTTAGTAATATCACTCTGCTTTCAACCTAATAATAAAAAAAATGAATCTTCAGAGTATTGTAAAGGTACTGCCGAATATCTGCGGCGATGAGCAGACGATTGATACGACAATGCGCCAGCAGGATAAACCTTGCATTTCCAACTTGAGCTTAGAGAAAATCCAGTCTGGTTTTGCTTGCGCCTTACATATGCACCAGCCTACCATTCCGTCTGAATCGGGGGATGGACTAATCAGTAACCTGCAGTATATGTTTGAGAATCCTCACGATGGAGACAATCACAATGCCGGGGTTTTTGCTTGGTGCTATGGACGTATGGGTGAATTTATCCCTCAATTGGTTGACTCTGGCCTTAACCCAAGGATCATGCTAGATTACTCAGGTAATTTACTGTGGGGGCTTGAGCAAATGGGTAGGCAAGATATTCTAGACAAGCTTAAAAATATCACCACCAATGCGCAATATTTTCCCCATGTGGAATGGCTAGGCACAATGTGGAGCCATGCTGTAGTTCCCTCTACTCCTATACCTGATATCAAACTTCACATCAGGGCTTGGCAAGAGCAATTTGCCTCAATTTTTGGACTAGAAGCACTTTCGCGAGTTAGGGGCTTTTCTCCACCAGAGATGCATCTACCCAATCATCCCGATACATTGTATGAATTTATTAAAGCTCTTAAAGAATGTGGCTACCGCTGGCTATTGGTTCAAGAACACACTGTAGAAAGACTTGATGGTTCTGCTTTACAAGAGAAAGACAAGTATTTACCTAATTGCCTAAGAGCCTACAACAGTCAAGGTGAGCAGATCTCTATTACGGTGCTAATCAAAACTCAAGGCTCTGATACTAAACTAGTTGCCCAAAATCAGCCCTATCACCAAGCCAAAGGAATCAGCAGAGAGAAAATAGGACTTCTTGAGGTCCCATCTCTTGTCTCTCAAATTGCCGATGGGGAAAATGGCGGGGTGATGATGAACGAATATCCACGTGATTTTTTGCCACTTTGGGAACAAATCAAGGGTAATGGGATAGAAAAAAGCGGTGTAGTAGGTATTAATGGCAGTGAATATCTAGAGCTTTTGAACCAAGCCCAATTAGATCAACAAGACTATCCAATCTGTCAAGCTGCAGGGCAGCATAAGATCTGGCAGCGAATTTCACCAGAGCAATCTGATAGAGAATCGGTTGAATCGGTTATCACTCAATTGCAGCAAAGTGATTCCAGTTTCCATGTAGATGGCGCCTCTTGGACCAATAATCTAAGTTGGGTAAAGGGCTATGAAAATGTGCTAGGTCCAATGAATCACTTGAGCGCCCTTTTTCATAGTAAATTTGACAATGTAGATACCAAAGATCCGCAATATCAGCAGGCCTTACTTTATAACCTTCTATTGCAGACCAGTTGTTTTCGCTACTGGGGTCAGGGAACCTGGACAGACTATGCAAAAGAGATATATCAAAGAGGCATCTTTTTGGTTAGTTAAATAGCAACTAAAACAATGAACATCAAACCTGATTGGCTGAGAGTCAAAGCACCTCAGTGGCAAAAAGTAGGAGCAGTTAAGGAAATCCTTCGCGATCTCCAGTTAAATACAGTCTGTGAGGAAGCATCTTGTCCTAACATTGGGGAATGTTTTCAAGCTCGTACTGCCACTTTTTTGATTATGGGGCCTGCTTGCACCAGAGCTTGCCCTTACTGCGATATTGATTTTGAGAAAAAACCACAACCTCTAGATCCTAGTGAACCATTAAGATTGGCTGAGGCAGTTGTAAGAATGAATTTGCAACATGTGGTGATTACTTCGGTCAATCGCGATGACCTTCCTGATGGAGGCGCCAGTCAGTTTGTCAGATGTATCGAAGTTGTGCGAGAAATGAGCCCCAATACCACCATTGAAGTACTAATTCCAGATCTTCTTGGTGACTGGTCTGCTCTCAATACCATTTTGCAAGCTGCCCCTGAAGTGCTCAATCACAACAGCGAAACTGTTCCTAGACTTTATCGTAGAGTACGCCCCCAGGGAGATTATCAAAGATCACTAGAACTATTAAAAAGAACCAAAGATATTTCTCCTTGGCTCTATAGCAAATCTGGAATCATGGTAGGCCTAGGAGAGACTCGAGAGGAAGTCAAAATAGTTCTAGAAGATCTACGCAAAGTTGATTGTGATATTGTGACCATAGGTCAATACCTCCAGCCTACAGCTAAACATCTCAAGGTAGAAGAATTTATCACTCCTGACCAGTTTGATTACTGGCGCGCATATGGCGAATCACTGGGGTTTTTGCAGGTTGTTTCTGCGCCTTTAACTCGCAGCTCTTACCATGCTGAACAGGTCAAACATTTGATGCAAAAATATCCCAGAAACAAGCCCCATCAGGCAACTGAACTCATGTAATCAGTATTAATTACAGATTGATAGTAAGATTTTAGTTGAATAGTAGCCGCAGCCCAGCTCCATCTTTGCGCCTCTTCTCTAGCTTGGATTTTTAGTTGTTCCCTTTGACTTTCGCTTAAATTTAAAATTTTTTGACAGGCAGCTATGGCCGAGAGAGGATTATTGGGGCTAAAGAGATAGCCATTAACTCCATCGGTAACTATATCGGGAATACCGCCTGAATCTACTGCGACTACAGGACAGCCTGCCGCCATTGCCTCTAGTAACACCAGTCCCAGGGTTTCACTTTGCGAGGGAAAGACAAAAGCATCGGCGCAGGCATAGGCTGAGGCTAACTCTAACCCTTCAAGATAACCAGCAAAATAAGTTCTAGTGCCTGCAAAATATTCCTCAAGACTAGCCCTATGTGGTCCATTGCCAACAATGGCTAAATTGGCATTAGGAATAGCTTCTAAAATAGGCTTAATATCTTCAATTTGTTTTTCTGCCGATACCCTGCCTACATAAATCAAAAGAGGATTATCAGGATCTCCTTGGGATAGACGCTCTCGCAAAGCTCTATTTTTTAGATGCGGCTGAAACATTTCGGTATCTACTCCCTTTTGCCAGAGATCGACATTTTCAATGCCATGTGTACTAAGTTCTTTGACCATAGCTGTCGAGGTACAGAGATTTAGTTGAGCTTGATTATGAGCTAGTTTAAGCAATTCCCACAAGAGTCCCTCTAGAGCACCTATTCCATAATGTTGCAAGTATTGAGGAAGATGAGTATGGTAAGAGGCAACCAAAGGTATATTGAGAGCCTTGGCATAGTATATACCACCTAAACCTAAAACTGCTGGATTGATCACATGGATCAAATCTGGTTGAAATTTTTCTAAATGTCTGCGCAATGTAGGCCTAGGTACTGCCAGCTTGAGTTCTGGATAGAGAGGAAGGGGCAAAGCTGAGACACCCTGAATTTTTGCACCTTTGTACTCTTTGATTCCTCCCTCTGGACAAAAGAGAAGAACTTCGTCTCCATTTCTTTGTAAATGTTCTACTGTATGGCGAAGACGGGTGACAATCCCATCAATTTTGGGTAGAAAGGTTTCGGTGAAGATAGCAACTCGCATGCGGATTTTCTAAAAAGTATCATTCAACAAAAAAACAGATGGAACTATCTGACCATCTGTTTTACTTTTTTACTTACGCCAAGTGACCTTCGGCAATATCTGTTGTTCGTCTATTCTTTGCTTGTACTTGACTGAGAAGTTCAAAAGTGAATCAAGCAACGACTCTGAGAGATAGTGAGGCTGTAAGCCCAGATCAATCAATTTGGTATTTTTAGCATTGAAATAATGCTCCTCTAACTCTACCCTGGGGTTAGCTAGATTCTGAACTTCAACATTGAGTCCAAGAGCGCTTCCTGCTTTTTTAACCATCAAAGCTAAATCCAGAATACTGAACTGTTCAGTGAACTGATTAAAGACGCGGAATTCACCGGCAGATGCTGGATTATTCAAAGATATTTCAATACATCTTACTGTATCTCTGATATCGAGAAAACCTCTGGTTTGGCTACCTTTACCATAGACAGTTAGAGGATGACCAATAGCAGCTTGAATACAAAAACGATTTAAGGCTGTACCAAAAACACCATCATAGTCAAGTCGATTAATTAACAGCTCATCCATACCGGTCTCTTCAGTGAGCACACCATAGACAACCCCTTGGTTGAGATCGGTAGCTTTCAAACCCCAGATACGACAGGCAAAATGGATATTATGGCTATCATGTACTTTACTTAGGTGATAAAAACTACCAGGCTGTTTGGGATAAGGAAGTGTATCTTTGCGGCCATTGTGTTCAATGGTGATGTAGCCTTCTTCAATATCAATGTTTGGTGTTCCATACTCACCCATTGTGCCCAACTTGACCAAGTGACAATCAGGAAAATCTTCCTTCATGGCATAGAGAATGTTCAAAGTGCCAACTACATTGTTAACCTGAGTGAGTACGGCATGTTCCCTATCAATCATCGAATAGGGAGCAGAACGTTGCTCGCCAAAGTGGACTATCGCCTCTGGGGCAAATTGCCGCAGAGCTTTGCTCAAAAAGTCGTAATCTGTGATGTCTCCTACAAACAACTCGATTTTCTTGCCTGTCAGATTCTGCCAATGTTGTACGCGATGGTGAATGGATGCGATAGGCGTTAAAGTATCAACACCAAGTTGGGCATCCCAATGTCTTCTGACTAAATTATCGAGAATACCAACTTCATAACCCCTATTGGAGAGATGTAGGGCAGTAGCCCATCCACAATAACCGTCGCCGCCGATGACTAAAACTTTCATACGATTTGAGAAATATCTTTTGTTGTCCAGGTAAAGTGTAATTTATCATGTCCTGATACTTATTAGACCATCATTTTGCTGTTCTTGCTAGAGAGATTGTAACGGTCAAAGTTAACCAGCCAACTATTAAAGCTAACCCACCTAAAGGGGTAATAATTCCCAAAAGCCTGATTTGGCTTAAACTTAAGAGATAAAGACTACCTGAGAACAAAATTATACCTACAAAGATAATATACCCAGCAATCAATAAACCTTTAGTCGGTATGTTAGGTTTTTCCAACAATAGCCCAATTAAAATCAGGGCAAAAGCATGGTACATCTGATACCTTAGCGCCGTTTCCCAGATACTAAAAGATTCTACAGTAAGCATACTTTTAAGGGCATGAGAAGCAAAAGCTCCGCCCATAACTGATGTAGCTGTAAGAATGCAGCCTAGGCTCAAAAATATTTTTTCCACCAATGCCATCCTCTTCTAGGGTTACCAAAAGGTTATTATGGCTATTAATGACTTTATTAACAAGTGTGCAGTACTCAACTGACCAAATAATAAAACCGACAGCAATCGCCCTTGGTAACTTTGATGGAATACATTTGGGACATCAGGATGTCTTAAATCCTATACTCAATTATCCAGACTGTTGTCCGACGGTAGTAACTTTTGAGCCACATCCGAGGGAGTTTTTTACCGGTCAGAAACAGAAGCTCTTGACACCAACGGCGGAAAAGATTTCCCATTTTAAAGAATTAGGCGTAGTTCAGGTAATTCCCCTGACCTTTGATACCGGGCTCGCTAGCTTGAGCGCAGAAGAATTTATTACAAAGATTTTAGCTGGAGATTTTCAATCACGTTGTATCAGCGTGGGACAGGACTTTTGTTTTGGCTATCAAAGACAAGGCACGATCCAAGATCTCCAAGCAATAGGCCCAAAGTTGGGCATAGAAATCTTGGTTAGCAAATTGAGAAAACAGACTGAAAAAATCAGCAGCTCCCAGATTCGCCACTATTTAGCTCAAGGAGAGATCAAACTGGCCAACCAGTTGTTAGGTAGAAGTTACAGCCTTAATGGTAGGGTAATCAAGGGAAAGCAAATAGGTAGAACTTTGGGCTTTCCCACAGCTAATCTAGAAATTCCTCCAGATAAACTACTACCACGCTATGGGGTTTATTTAGTTAAGCTGCAATTTGGCAATAATCAATGCTTTGGAGTAATGAATATTGGAATCAAACCAACTTTAGAAGGTAAGATAGAAAGCGTTGAAGTACATATATTTGACTGGCATGAAGAGATCTATGGTCAGAATTTAAAAGTCAACTTGGAGGATTTCTTGCGCCCAGAAATGCGCTTTGATTCCTTAGAACAACTCAAGGCTCAAATTGCCCAAGATGTTCAGATTGCCAGAAAATTAATAAAAACATCGACCGTTCAATTATAGACCATGTTAAGTAGTAAGAAAAAGACAGACATTCTAGCCATCTTAGCAATAGTTCTCGCGTGTTTAGTAACAGGTTGGCAGATCTCTGCCTGGTCTCTAGAGCCGATTCCTGAGCGTTTTGCAACTGGCAGAGAAACCTATCTAGAAAATTGTGCAAGCTGCCATATTGCCATTCCTCCTGAAGTAATGCCTACTGAAACATGGCGCAAGATCCTAGAAAAACCACAGAACCACTACGGAACCTCTGTCAATTTAGTCAGCCTGACACAAATCTTGATTTGGAATTACATGAGGTCCTATTCTCGTCCCCTCAATCAAGATGAACAAATACCTCAACATTTAGACCAATCTCGTTATTTTAAAGCGCTTCATCCTGCAGTACCTATGCCTGAACCTCTGACTCTTAAAACCTGTATTGCCTGTCATCCTAGCGCCAACAGTTTTGATTTTCGTACTCTTAGTAAGCAGTGGGAAAGCGGTTCCTGATTCTGGGCTCTAAAAATGTTAGAATTGTTGATCACTATAACTAAATTAAAGATAAATACTAACTCCACAAAGCTGTAGAAGAAAATATGTTAAAAACATTGCTGGGCGATCCTAATCTGCGCAAAATTAAAAAACTGCAGCCTATAGTTACTGAGATCAATCTTCTAGAAGAAGAAATTCAGGCTCTCTCAGATGACGATCTAAAAGCAAAAACTGCAGCCTTCAAGCAGAAATTAGAGGGTGTGCGCAGCGAAAAAGACAGAGAAGAAATATTAGAAGAGATTCTGCCTGAGGCTTTTGCCATTGTAAGAGAGGCGGGCAAAAGAGTATTGGGCATGCGTCACTTTGATGTCCAGATGTTGGGCGGCATGGTTCTCCATAAAGGACAAATTGCCGAAATGAAAACCGGAGAGGGAAAAACCCTGGTTTCTACCTTACCCGCTTATCTCAATGGACTCACTGGATTAGGTGTACATGTAGTCACAGTTAACGATTATCTGGCCCGGCGTGATGCGGAATGGATGGGGCAAGTACATAAATTCTTGGGTCTTTCTGTTGGACTGATTCAACAGGGTATGAGCCCAGCTGAGCGCAAGAAAAACTACGCTTGTGACATTACTTATACCACTAACAGCGAACTTGGGTTTGACTATCTTCGAGATAATATGGCTACCTCTATGGCTGAGGTAGTACAAAGACCCTTCAACTATTGCGTCATTGACGAGGTGGATTCAGTCTTAATAGATGAAGCTAGAACCCCTTTGATTATTTCAGGCCAAGTAGATGAATCCAGTGAAAAATACACTTTGGCTTCTGAAATTGCCAATCAACTCACCAAACAAATTACCGAAGGAGATGGTAGGGATTACGAGGTAGATGAAAAAGCTCGTAATGTCCTGATGACAGATGAGGGCTTTAAAAATGCTGAGAAGCTTCTCGGCGTTAGCGATCTTTATGAAACGGAAAATCCTTGGGCTCACTATATTTTTAACGCTATCAAGGCCAAAGAACTCTACATCAAGGATGTCAATTACATAGTCCGTGGCGGCGAGGTGGTTATCGTAGATGAATTTACAGGTAGGGTAATGCCCGGGCGCCGCTGGAGTGATGGACTTCATCAGGCAATAGAAGCCAAAGAAAGAGTAGAAGTTCAAAAAGAAACCCAAACTCTAGCTACTATCACCTATCAAAACTTCTTTCTGCTCTATCCCAAACTCGGTGGAATGACCGGAACCGCCAAGACGGAAGAAACTGAACTGGAGAAAGTTTACAATTTACAAGTGACGATCATCCCAACCAATCGTCCATCGAGGAGAGGAGATCTCTCTGATGTAGTTTACAAAAATGAAAAAGCTAAATGGCAAGCCATAGCTGATGAATGTGAAGTACTCTATCAACAAGGTCGCCCTATATTGGTTGGTACAACCAGTGTTGAAAAATCAGAAATTCTCTCTCAATATCTGAATCACAAGAAAATTTCTCATAATATTCTCAATGCTAAACCTGAAAATGTAGAAAGAGAATCAGAAATTGTCGCTCAAGCTGGCAGAAAAGGAACAGTGACTATTGCCACCAACATGGCAGGAAGAGGTACAGATATTATCCTAGGCGGTAATGCTGACTATATGTCTCGCCTGAAAATCAGGGAATACTTCATGCCGCAAATCGTTCAGCCAGAAGGAGATAGCCCTTTTGCGCTTAATAAGCAAGAGCGCCCCAATGCTCAAGGTTTTGGAAAAAACAAGGCTAAGGGCAAAAGCTGGCGGGCAACTTCCAGTGGGCTGTTTCCTACCGAACTTTCTGCTAAAGCGGAGCAGATGCTTAAAGATGCTGTCAAATTTGCAGTCGAGCAATATGGACTCCAGAGCCTGTCAGAATTGGAGGCAGATGAAAAAATAGCAATTGCTGCTGAAAAAGCTCCCACTGAAGATCTTGTAATCACCAGATTACGTGAAGTTTATAAGGTCATTCGCAACGAATATGAAGTCTTTACAGATCGTGAACACGATGATGTTGTTTCCTCGGGTGGACTGCATGTGATAGGAACTGAACGCCATGAATCCAGAAGGATAGATAACCAGCTCAGAGGAAGGGCAGCTCGACAAGGTGATCCAGGATCTACTAAGTTCTTTTTAAGCCTAGAAGATAATCTGCTGAGAATTTTTGGCGGAGATAGGGTAGCTGGATTAATGAATGCCTTCCGCGTTGAAGAAGACATGCCGATTGAATCCAAGATGCTCACCCGCTCACTTGAAGGCGCGCAAAAGAAAGTAGAGACTTTTTACTATGACACTCGCAAACAAGTCTTTGAATATGACGAGGTCATGAATAACCAACGTAAGGCTATCTATGCTGAGCGCCGAAGAGTTCTAGAAGGTCTAGACCTCAAAGAACAGGTCCTGCAATACGCTGAAAAGACAACAGATGAGATAGTTGATGCTTATATCAATCCTGATTTACCTTCGGAGGAATGGAACCTCGAAGGAATGCTCAATAAAGCTAAAGAATTTATCTATCTTCTAGAAGATCTAAGCGTCAATGATGTGCAGGATATGCAGGTCAGTGAAATCAAAAACTTCCTGCATGAAGAAGTACGCCAAGCTTATGAAAAAAAAGAAGTAGAAATTGACCGCGTTAGACCAGGACTGATGCGTGATGCTGAAAGGTTCTTTATTCTCAATCAGATAGATACTCTTTGGAAAGAGCACCTTCAGGCGATGGAAGCGCTCAAAGAATCAATTGGGCTCAGGGGATATGCCCAGCTAGATCCTTTGATTGAATATAAACAAGAAGGCTATCAGATGTTTTTGGAGATGATGATCGATATTCGTCGAAACGTGGTTTATTCCCTATTCAAATTCCAACCTCAAGCTCAGTCTTAGAATTTTTAGCCAAAGCAACTGAATGTTCCTCTTCTTTGATCTGTGCCAATTGACTTAATAGTTGTTGGCGCACTTCGTGACGAAAATGGAAAAAGTGCTCTTCTACCCCTAAAGTTACTAAATAATCGAAAGTTAATTTCGGTTTGAGCAACATGATTGTCAACAGTTGCCACCAAAATCTAAAGCGCGTTGAGCGCAACAAACCCACTCTCCAGCAAAGAGTACTAAAGAGTCTCCATTCTGTTGCAGTGATTGGCCTGCTACTTTTACCACGCCAACTGTTCATCATCATGTAATGCTTAAAGGTTCGCTTGAGAAAGGGCATTGGTTCATAAATTTGCCAGAAGGCAGCTATATATTCTTCAACGATTTGCTCTACTGGCCTGGTAGGGACAAAGTTCATGATTGCGCCTTGGTGAATAGTCCCTAGTCCATCTACTAACCTTCCCTCTTGGTTGAGACGTTCCCACATAGCCGTATTTTTCAAAGCCTGCAATATAGAAAATTGACATTGAGGTATTGCCGCATCTTCAATAAAAGATACAATGCGCTCTCCCGCTCCAGCTTTTTCATGATCAAAGCCGATAATAAAACCTGACATAATTCCCAAACCCATGCGGGTAATTTTATGACAGGATTTAATCAGCGCTTGACGGGTATTTTGAAACTTGTTGATTCCCAGCAGACTATCAGTATCGGGAGTTTCAATCCCCATAAACACCAGGGTAAAACCAGCTTTAACCATTAGCTCAATGAGCTCATCATCTTCGGACAGATTGAGAGAAGCTTCTGTAAGCAAGATGAAAGGATAATTGTGCTGTTCCATCCAAGGAATCAATGCACGTAGAAAGATTTTGGCATTGCGCTTGTTACCTATAAAGTTGTCATCCACGACAAAAACATAACGGTGCCAACCTAATTTGTAAAGTACATCAAACTCAGCTAACATTTGTTCAGGAGTTTTAGTACGTGGTTTACGTGTTGTAAGGCTTGTTAATTGTATGATCCATTAAAGCAACGACCCGCCAGTTTGAGGTTACTTCTGGAAGCATAGCCTTGGCGGGTTTTATTATATCTATCATTACAAATTCCCCAGAGATTGTCAATTGCTCAGACCACTTATTAGCTTCAAAACACGCTTAGTACATTCCTTGAGCTCACTATCGATCTCTACTAGTTCTCTTGGTGGTTCAAAAACACAGAAACGTCTATTCAATATGTTTGTCTGAGAGTTCCTTCTTCACTTTCTAGGCTCCGCTTTTTTCTTAGGTTGTTTTTCAGCCAGAATACGCTCTAATAATACCGAAGCTGGCTCATCGTTGGGATCTTGTGGAACTAATTCACCCCTAAATGCTTTGGAAAGGGTAGCTTGTTCAAGGCGATCTAATAGCTTGCTAGCTTTTTGATATTGCGCCTCCATCTGCTCTATGGCTTTGAATTTTTCTTCTAATCTTTTGACTATTTCTTGTTGTTCGGGAAGGGCTGCTATCATAAATTCAAAAGCTCTTAATTTCTTTATTCCAAAAGCAGCTTGAGAAGTTGAATTACTTTGGTCTAAAACTATTTTCATAGTTTCAGGAGCTTGCAGAAAGTAGAATAAATATGAATGTTCAACTATATTAGAAATAGGTTGAATAAGAATTACATTTGCAGAAAGTGTATATTTACAATCTAATGGTAAGCGTGTGACTTTTCCAAGAGTACCAATTTTCCTAAAAATCAAATCACCTTCCGTCAAGGTATAACGTTCTTGATGTTCTTTTAAAATATCTATAGAAACTTGTCTAGCATTTACAAAGTCAAATTTTCCATCTGAGTTAATATCTCCAATACCTAAATAAGGAACTCCTTCTTTACATTCTTTAGGAGTTCGATGACTTGGATGAGGATCGATAATATTTGCTACATTTTCTAATTTAAGTTTGTTCCATTTTTCACAATCATTCTCTCTCCTCCAATCCTCTGTCAACTTACCAGAACAAGCAGCACTCAACACAGCTTGTTTATATCTCTTGATAAGATCAGGAATTCTATCTAATTCCTCACGGGCTTTGCGAGTATGGCTAAATAAGGTGTCTAGTTTGGCTACTATGCGGCGTTGTTCGTCAAGGGGGGGGAGGGGGATAATCCAAGAGAAAATCGTTTCCTTACTGATGCTTCTGAAAGTACTCCCAGTCCCTGCCTTATCAAGCTCTACTGCATCTTTTATAAGTGCGTAGCACAACCAGTGAGAGTTGATTTTGGTAGAATCTGATCGTATTCCTGCAACACCACGACCTAAACAATAAGAACCTTTAGCAAGAGCTAATTTTCCTATTGTTGCTCTAATACAAAGTATCAAATCATTCGGCTGACATATTTTTGTTGGTGCAGAGGTATAACGGGTTGGTGTTAGAATATCTTCTTCAAAATCTGATGCTCCACCTACTAAAGGTATCCCTTGACCATTTGAATTAGTAGCGGTCCCTGATGGTGACTGCCCCATATTAATTTCAGACACTTCACCTAGTTTTGTTTTAATCCACCCCGTAGGTAAATCACTCATGCTGCATCTCCTTGAGTTTCTTCACCCTCTAGCTCCGCACTATAGGACTCAATCGCGGCTAGGGCTGTTTTTAAATGTCCAATGATGGCAGTGGCGATCTCTTCTGGTTCACTTAGATCATCTTCTGGATCGTCGCTGGTATCTCTTAGCCAGGCGATATCAAGATTATCATTGCGCTCGGCAATCTGCTCACGGGTAAAACATCTAAAGCGGCCTTCTTCGCCTTGATCGTTTCGTGGAGATTTGCCATAGGGATCATCTCCAAAAGCAGTTTCAAACTCAGCAAAATCTTCAACCGTTAAAGGTCTGGTCTTGCCAAAGCTGTTCATATTTGCGCGCATATCATAGACCCATACTGCCTTGGTATTGGCCCGGTCACTCTGACCACGGCTAAAAAATAGCACATTTGTCTTAACGCCTTGGGCATAAAAAATCCCAGTCGGTAGACGCAAGATGGTATGCAGATCGCATAATTCCATAAGCTGCGATCTAAGTTTGCGACCTGTATTATCTTCAAAAAGAACATTATCCGGTAAGACAACTGCCGCTCTGCCATTGGGTTTCAGTGCGCGGTAAATATGCTCTACAAAAGCAAGCTGCTTATTAGAAGTATCGGCAGTAATGGAAAAATCTGTTCGGGTTGCTCTGCCGCCACCTTTTTTGGTACCGAAGGGCGGATTAGTGAGGATCACATCAGCTTTGCCCAAAGCTTGACCATCAGGCGAGAGACTATCTCCAGAATCAACCCCACTTTCAATCCCATGCAATATCAGATTCATTAAACAAAGTCTGTGGGTATCAGGTACTAATTCCAATCCCCTATAAGCTTGATTACGCTGAAAATGAGCCTGTTCCTTGGTCAGAGTATAAAGATCATTGGTATGCTGCTTAATGTATTGATCCGCAGCTACCAAAAATCCGGCAGTTCCTGCGGCAGGATCTTGTATAGTCTCTCCGGCTTTTGGTTTAACCAATCTTACAATAGAATCTATCAAAGGTCTTGGTGTGAAATACTGCCCTGCTCCTGATTTTTTCTCAGCTGCATTTTTTTCTAGCAAACCCTCATAGAGATTACCCAAACCCTCTTCACGCGCCGAAAACCAATCAAGCTGATCGATGGCGCTTGTTAAAGCCTTCAAGCTGGTGGGCTTTCTTAATTTAGTCTGAGCATCAGCAAAGATAAATAGTACAATTGGGTCAGATACTATTTTATGATTGCCCAAATCCAACAAAAGCTGGCGATAAAAATCCAGTTGCTCCATTCCTTCACGCCGATCTAGATCAGCCCAACGATGCTCGAGAGGTAAACGATCCTCACCACCGGTCTCAGCCAGCATCTTTAAAAACAATAAATAGGTAAGTTCGGTAACATATTCGTTATAGGTAATCCCATCATCACGCAGAACATTACAAAGGTTCCAGAGCTTGGCTACTATATCACCGGTTACGTTATTCTTACTCATCAAGCTGTTCTTTTCCACAATTCCTCGTTGATATCACCTAAAATCACTTCCAATTGTCCCTCAAAAATCCGGTTGAGCCTTTTAAAGCCTCCATCTTTCTCAAAAGGTTCTTGATCCAGCGCCTTGCGATCCATAATGAATTCATGGGTTATCTGCTCACCAATGCGCTCTAACCATTTGCGCTGTAGCACCCCGTCCAGTCTCGCTTGCTCAAAATACGTTTCATGGCTTTTTTGACCCGTTCATCATAAGAAACTACTGGATCACCTAAAGCCGCCTGACGGATATAGCCAATGATAGATTCTGCAATATCTTCGTTCTTGGTAGCCTGCCACGCTTGACGAAGTGCTGTTTCTGAAAATCCGATTTTATCAAGTTCTAGTCGCAATTCACGCAATTGAGCGCGAGTAAGATCACGAGGACTTTGTGTTACTACAATCAAAGCTGCCATTTTATTGATATTATTCCGGATATAGGCAGTAAAGCTATCTAGAAAATCATCGGGTTTTTGTCCGCTACCATAGCCACGAGTGACTTCTAATACCGCATCAGGATGATGTGAGATTGGTATCAAGCTTGCGCCCCCTTTCTCTGGGTTCCAGTCCAAAATAAGTCCAATGTTTGGTCGCTCTCTTAGCCAGTTTGTTAACTCTGGTAAAGGGGAAGTTCTAAAACGTTCTAGAGTTTGTTCTGGTGTCTCGCCGCTTTCAATCAAGTAGCTCACAAGGGCTTGGTCTGATATTTTACGAGCCTTGCGTTTCAATTTCACAAGGATTTGATCGCGAATTTCAGAAAGTTGCGACTCTTGTGTAACTTGAACAAGCTCATCAAATAATTGTGAGAAAGTAATCTTTGGCTCAACTACTACTGGCTTCATCTGGGTTAGGTTTTGCAATTTGCTATAGAGATCAACTGCATCAAAAATACGAAAAGTCTCCTTGCCAATTTCATCACATTGACGGGTTGCCCGGCCCAACATCTGCTCATAGAGAATACGGCTATTTACCCGCCTCAAAAATACCAAATTGGTAATACTGGGAACATCAATCCCCGTGGTAAGCAAGTCAACCGTTACCGCAATCTTGGGAAGAGAATCATTTTTATAAGAGCGGATCAGCTCTCTAACGCGGTCAACACTGCCGGTAATTTTACGAACAATCCCATCTTCAATCTCGCCATAAACTTGTTCCATTGACTTTTTAACCTGTTCCACCACAATATCGGCATGCGCATCTGTAGTAGCAAATATTAAAGTTTTTCCCGGCAGATAGGGATCAATGTGTTTGGCTAGTTCCTGGGCGACTGTCTGATTAAAGGCAACCGTAATTACTTTTTTATTAAACTCGGCTACATCAAAATTCAAATTATCAGAGGCAACTGCCAGGTTAATCTCTCCTGTGATGGTATTAAGAGACTCGATTTGCTCTCCAGAAGAAAAATTGATCCCTTGTTGGCTAAGGGCTGTTGTAATCTCAATAGGAGGTTCATGATCGATCAAGTAGCCATCAATTACCGCTTCACGGTAAGAATAGGTAAAAACTGGCTCACCAAAAATCCCTACCGTATGCAAAGCAGGAGTAGCAGTTAGTCCAATTTTTACCGCATCAAAATACTCCAAAACTCTACGGTATTTGGAAATATAATCCTCTTGGCTGCGAAAAGAGAGTTCAGCATCAGAGATCTCTTTATCCAATAAATAGCCTCTGTGACATTCGTCGATCACCAAGAGATCATACTGATCTATAGGTGGAACCTCGGCCGGCTCATTGGCATATAAAATACGTTTGACCAAACCTTGAATTGTGCAGATGTGCACCTTGGTTTCCAATTCGGGAATGGGATCTTTTAATCCCTGTAAAGCATAAATATCGGCAAAGGTTTTGGCGGAGACAACCTTGGTAGTACTAAATTCATCCTCTACTTGATCTCCCAAGGCGCTGCGATCAACTACAAAACAAATGCGTCGAAAACGCTTGGCTGATAGCAAACGATATAGCATGGCAATAGCCAACTTGGTCTTACCCGTACCCGTAGCCATTGCCACCAAGATGGTGCGGCGGTCTTTTTCTAAATTACTTTCGATAATTTCAATAGCCTTGCACTGGTAGGGACGTAAAGGAAATCCAAAACGATATGTATCTTTTTTAAGACTATTGTGGGCTTCCTCCTGGTCAATGCTCAACAGCCCTTTCAATCCATCTGGTGTATACCAACTTATCAAGGCGCGGCGAAGATTAGTGGATTTACGAACATCTCTAAACCATATACCGCTTTGAGTTTCAATTTGTTTTAGATAGGGCCTACCATTGGTAGCAAAAACAAAAGGCACATGAAAATCACTTGACCATGCACCCTCTTCTATAGGTTCACTTACAGCAGAGATCTTAAAGCCCTTGGCATAGCGCTCGGCTTGATCAATAGCGGCTGAAACATTCTTGCGTTTGCGTTTAGCTTCAACAATAGCAATACAATTAGTACCAATAAAAAGTGCATAATCAGCAATACCTTCACTAGTTGGATATTCGGCTATTGCCATATTTTGACCTTTGGTTGGCCTGACTCCCTGACTATAAGTCAGGTTTCGGCTATCAGCTAACCACTTGGCATCACGTAACTGCTGATCAATGATTGCTCTTGTTTCATCCTCATCGAGATCAATAGTTGAAGCTGCTTGATCTGCTAGGGAAATAACTTCGGCAACCTTCTGCTGCCCGAAAGACTGTTGAGCGTTTTCCTGAAGGGTAGCTAGATGGGACACAAGAGCTGATCTGGCTTGTTCAGCTTCTTCGGCAAGTTGTTCCCATACTAAACGTTCATCTGCTTCTTGGCGCGCTTTTTCCTCAGCATTGAGTAGGGCTTGTTTTTGATCCTCTGCTTCTTGTCTGGCCCGCTCTGCTTGAGTTCTTGATTCTTCAAGTTCAGCCTTGAGCCTTTGAAGTTCTGCGGTGAGCTCTTTGGTTGCATCCAAAGGATTTTGAGGGGGAACAAATGGCCCTATTTTAAAAGTAATATCTCCACTGAATGTTCGATGAAACCATAACCCCAAATGACGTGCCATTTTTAAGCAGGTCAAAGCTTGGCTATGGTCGCCTTGATAATTATGGGCTGCCTTATTTCCCTCTATTCTGATTTGATGAAAAAGATTAGTAATTTCTGGAGAAAGAACCCGCTCTAGTTTTAATCTGCGCAGTAATTCTGCTTGAGGTTCATCGGTTGATTGTAAAAATCCCGTCTTAGCTGCGCTCAACTGTGCCAGCAATTCCCCAAATTGCCTCAACTTAATTAGGCAAGTATTGGGATCATCTCTAAAATAGCGCTCTGCTAATGCACCAAGCCGCACCAACTGTAAGTCATAAGGACATAAAAAACCAAAATTTGCTGATTCAGTTGTTATCATTTTTTTGGCAAGTACCATGTATTATGAATTATAAGCTGTTTTACACCAAGCGCCTGTTCATTAATACATTGAAAAGTGTTTTTTTGTGCATAGTTAATAATATAGTTTTCTTAATAGGAAATTAAAATAAAAATCTTAAAAATCTTGAACCTAACTTGAATAATCAAAAAGACTTTAAAATCTGGGATTACAAACCATGGTGGTGTCAGCCTTGGTCTATACTTTCTTGTGGAATTGGTGCCATAGCCTTTAGCTGGTTCCTTTTTGGAAATCTCTGGCTTACTGGAGGATTGTCGCTGATGATCCTCTTATGGTGGTACTATTTTTTGATCCTCTATCCCCGATTAATCAAACAAAGCTTAAAGGATTAAGCTGGCTTTAAAAGGGAAATAGAACAATTAATGATTATACGCAGTCATAAAGAATTGATTTAAAGCTGCATTTGTTTAACTTATTCGAGGTTGCTAGACTTAGAGAGTAGCATTAACCTGGGGGAGTTATAAATGCAAAAAACAAATGATAAAAGTGTTCACGGACTCAAATATAATTGCTTATCATTTCCTGAAATCATTGCGCAATCGTTTGCAGGAATCGCTCCAACTACTGTCCCTGCCGCAGTTCTAGGTTCAATTTTTGCTCTTTCAGGCAATGGAACATGGTTGAGCTTTTTACTAGGCTTGGTCGGTTTGCTATTTGTCAGCACTTGTATTAACCAATTTGCCAGTCGTTCTGCCTCTCCAGGATCACTCTATTCTTATATTTGTAATGGGCTAGGCTCTACTGCTGGAGTTATCTGTGGTTGGAGCATGATTTTTGCTTATCTCTTTACTGGGATGTCTGTTTTATGTGGAATTTCCAATTTACTTAGTAATTATTTTGGTCTTTTTGGATATCACTCACTGGGATTAAACGTCTTGATTCTAGTTTTAGTTTCTGTACTCTGTTGGTATATTGCCTATAGAGATATCCAGTTATCTGCTGTGGCAATGCTCTGGACAGAGATAACATCGATTGTTCTTATTTTAATACTATGCGCTATAATCTGGTTTCATAAAGGCTTTGCTTTAGATATTTCCCAACTATCTTTAAAAGGAGTAAACGCAGGAAACATAGCTTCAGGACTAGTATTAGTCATGTTTGGATTTTCTGGTTTTGAAAGTGCAACTTCTCTAGGTGATGAAGCCCAAAATCCCCTTAAAACAATACCCAAAGCATTTACTTATAGCACTCTAATATCCGGCGCATTTTTCTTAATAACAGCTTATATAGTAATACTCGGATTTCAAGAAACCGGAGCAGATTTAGCTAAAACTGACGCTCCGCTAGCTTTTCTGGCAAATAGGCAAGGGCTTGGTATTTTGGGACAAGCAGTTAGTATAGGCGCATTTTTGAGCTTTTTTGCTGGATTGTTGGGTACTATTAATCCTGCTGCCCGTATTGTATTTACCATGTCACAATATGGGCTATTTCCAGCTTCCCTAGGATCTGCTCATTGTGCTAATCGAACTCCCCATAACGCGCTCACCCTCTGTTCTATTCTTGTATTTATTGTTCCTTTGGCAATGACAGTAAATAAGATCAAGCTATTTGAGAGTATGGGTTATTTGGGAACAATTGCTAGTTTTGGCTTTTTGACAGTTTATATATTGATTGCTCTTGCTTCACCAGTTTATTTGAGCAAAATTGGTAAATTAAGACCAAAACATATCTTGGTTTCTTCAATAGCTATAATGTTCATGCTTTTTCCCGTTCTAGGCAGTATTGGCATTCAAGGAAGCTCTTGGTTTCCAGTTCCTGATTATCCTAATAATCTATTTCCCTATATTTTTCTAGCATATTTGGTAATAACAACTTTATGGTTTGCCATTCAGCGCAGTAGATTTCCTGATTTAGCCGATAAAATGTTAGTCCAAGTTGAAAAGATCCACCAACAATTTAAACCATATGACTGATTTGATTAGACTCTTAAAAGAATAATCTCTATATAGAATTTTGATATGATTAGATTTACTTACCTATACAAAAACGGCTAAATTGAAGAAATAATCAACAACCTTACTAAACGCCAAATGATATATCATTTGTTATAACCATTGAATCGAGCAAAACGATGATCAAGTTAAAAGTCACTACAGTCGGGAACTCTGCGGGTGTGATTTTCCCGAAAGAATTAATGGAAAAACTTCGTATTAGTAAAGGCGATACTCTCTATGTTGTAGAAACGCTCAATGGCTTTGAGCTCACGCCCTACGACCCTGATTTTGTTCAACAGATGGAAATTGCAGAATATGTGATGCGTGAAGACCGCAATGTTTTGAGATTATTAGCGAATTAGCTGCGTGAGGGAACTAATTTGGATTCAAGATGATGTTGTCCTTGCTATTCATCGCCGTCAACTAGCTGAACATGGAGGCTTGGAAGGAGTTCGAGATTTAGACTTGTTTCAAAGCGCACTCTACCGACCCAAAAATCTTCTAGCTTACTCTCAGTATCCTCCTGATATACCTTCTTTAGCAGCAGCTTATGGTTATGGGATTGTCAAGAATCATCCTTTTGTGGATGGGAATAAAAGAACATCATATGTGGTGATGCGGACTTTCCTTAAGCTCAATGGCTATGATCTTCAAGCGTCTAATGAGGAAAAATATCAGATTTGGCTCGCTCTTGCTGCTGGTCAGCTCTCAGAAGAAGAATTAGCTAAGTGGATTAGGGAGCATTTTTCTCCGTCCTCCTAGAGATAGATTTACTTACCTATACAAAAACGGCTAAAAATTCTCTCTAGCAATGATTCGCTCACCTCTTGGCCGGTGATTTCCCCTAGAGCGGTGATGGCGCTGCGCAGATCAATGCTCCAGAAATCTAAAGGAAGCTGGTTTTCTATGGTTTGCTGTACTTGCTCAAGGGAGATTTGCGCAGTAGTTAAAGCTGCTGATTGCCTTTGGTTAATAGCTATTTCTAGATTGCTTGCTGTGAGTGAATCAAGCTCAATATAATCTAGAATTGCTCTTTCGAGATTTTCTATACCTTGATTTTTAGCTGCTGCCATTTCTACTATTTTTTTAACCGAGGGCAAAGACTCTAGATAATTCTGACAAGCTATATCAATTTTGTTGATGAGCAAAATCAGGGGAAACTCTTTTATCTGTTGATAAATCAGCTCATCTTCATTGGTCCAGCCGACTTGAGCATCGATAGTAAAAAGAATCAAATCTGCTCTTTGGGCCGCCTGTTGGGAGCGAGCTATTCCAAGGCGCTCAACTTGATCGCTACTTTCTCGGATCCCGGCTGTATCTAAAACTTGAATAGGAATACCATTTACTACCAGTTGAGATTCAACAATATCTCTAGTAGTACCAGGTAGGTCTGTAACAATAGCTCGATCACTGCGACTCCAGGCATTGAGCAGGCTGGATTTGCCAACATTTGGCCTACCAACAATTGCAACTTTGAGTCCTTGTCGCAATAATTCCCCTTGCTCGGCTGTTGAAAGAATCTGCTTAACCTTCAAGAGAACTTGAGCTATTTGATCTTTGATCCCTTGCTCATCTAGAGGAGGCAGATCATCTTCAAAATCAATACGAGCTTCAACTTCAGTGAGGATATCCAAACAAACTGAGCGGATAGATTCAATCGATTTTGATAGCTTACCCTCTAGTCCAGCTAAGGCCATCTTGGAAGCAAGCGGTGAGCGCGCTCCCACAAGCTCAGCTACACTTTCAGCTTGGGCTAGATCCAATCTTCCATTGAGAAAGGCTCTCATGGTGAATTCTCCAGCTTTGGCTAATCTAGCTCCTAGTTCTAAACAAAGTTGAAGAACTTGCTGCACCGGAATAATTCCACCGTGGCAGTGAAATTCAATCACATCTTCTTTGGTATAAGAGCGGGGGGCCTGCATATAAAGAACCAAAGCTTCATCTAAGGTCTGCCCAGTCTCAGGTTGTACAATATGCCCATAGAGTACATGGTGGCTTTGCCAATTGGATCTAGTTACAAAAATAGTTTGGGCAATCTGCAAAGAGAGAGAACCCGAAAGGCGCACTATACCTATACTACCTTGCTGTGGTACTATGGCAGTGGCAATAGCAACTATCGTATCTTCGCTAAACATAGTTATTAGAGAGAATATCTAGACTAATTCGCGAAAACGAATTTCATCTCTTTGGGGATCACTGCGACTAACTTGCATAGTTAAACGATCCCCTAGAGATACATTGCGCTCAAAGCGGTGAGGCAGCTCTAGCCCAAGTTCCTCTAACAAAATCAAGCCCAGATTTTCATCCTCTCTGAGCCAACGTAAAACCAATACTTGCCAGATGTCATCAGGATGACGTCTGAGGTATTCCAATCCCCAGTAGCGATTGGTCTGTCTTTCAACTGAAACAGCTTCTTGAGAAGCTAAAGTGACACCAAAGAGAACTTCTTGCATTTTTTCACTACTAAAAGGTAGAGGAATACCCCTTAGATGAGCCTTAAGCTGAAAATGTACTAACAAATCTGTATAGCGACGAATAGGAGAAGTAACCTGGGTATAAGTTGCCAGTCCTAAACTGGCATGGCGAGTGGGATTAATACTAATTTCACTACGAGGCATACAGCGCCGGATTGCACATGAGCGCACTGGACCTGCTGGTAAATTGATCAATTCTTCTTCTGGCGGCAATTCCGGCTGAGGCTGACCACGAAAAGGAACAGCCAAATGGTGAGCTTGGCAATATTTACCGGCAGTTTCTCCAGCAAGAATCATCATCTCGGCAACCAAGCGTCTGGCAGTAGAGCTCTCTAATAGCTCAATTTTAATCTGGTCATCTTGGGAAACCTTGATTACCGCTTCTGGCATGGAAATATCGATAGCGCCTTGGCTTTTGCGCCATCGATGCCTTAGTTTAGATAATTGAGCTAAACTGGAAATCTCAGGTTCAGCCTCAATGCCCAAATGCAGCATCTCATCTACATCTTCATAAGTTAGGCGATAAGTGGGTTTAATCAAGCTAGGATGGATTTCATACTGACTGATTGCTCCTAATTCATCCAGGACTACGCCAAAACTCAACGCAGGACATAATTTTCCCTGGACAAGACTCATTGGCCCGGTAGCCAGCTCTGGAGGAAACATAGGAATCATGCCAGTAGGCAGATAGAGACTTGTGCTGCGTCTTCTAGCTTCCAAGTCTAATTCATCATCAGGCAATACCAACCTAGTGGGATCTGCTATATGGACCCAGACCTTGAGATTTCTATCTGGCAGATATTCTATGCTGAGTCCATCATCGATCTCTTTTGTACTCTCATCATCTATGGTATAAACCTTAAGTGTGGAGAGATCGAGACGTTCTGATTCTGCCGGATCGACTGGTGGCGTAGCCAGATAGGATTGTGCCAAGATGATTGCCTTTTTAGAAAAATGGTTAGGATAAGAACTACGACTCAAGTAGAGATTTTCGCGCCCGCTCCACCAACCCACTTCTACAATCAAATCATGAGCAGCTTCTGGGGTAGGTGGTTTTCCGGCAATAGTCAGGATTTCATGAGCAGCCCGGTTAACTTGCTCCGGCTGCAATACGTAACGTTCTAGGGTTTCCAAGCGGGAGCGATCACCCTCACTCCATTCTACCTTTTCTTTGGCCAATGCCTGTTGCAGTTTGCTGACAAATTCTTCCTTTTCTGCCTGTTTGAGCTTTTCAACTTCTAATTGATGTTTGATTTCCTCTACTTGGTTTGCTGGACGAGCTTCATATAGATTGCCCTTACGTTTAAAGTAAATTCGATCTTCTATTAGTATACTATGGGCTATATAACAGTACAAAGGGGTGGTTTCTGAGAATAGCAACATCGCTAGATCAACAGGAGCAATACCCTTACCTTCCTCGGCTACAATTTCCCAGGCAATCTCAAGTGCAGAGCTATCTTGATTATTTTCTGCTGCTTTAATAAATCCATTGATTTCAGTGGTACTATAGGGTCCACCTTGAACCTGATACTCTACTTGTTGAGGACGAATTTTGTGGGGATGCCCTCTGTGATCAAGAGCAATCCAGTCCTTTTTGCCTTCAGGTCTATCTAGTACTGCTAGGCGTCGCTCGCCGCCCTGTAATCTAAATTCAACTAATTGCCCTTTTTCCATCTAGTCTAGTCTGCTTCTCCTAACCAAAATCATACCTCACCTGGGAGATGTCCAATTAGATATACTAAGCAACAAGGACGCTTAGAAATATTGCAAATGAAAATTCTTCACCTTTCAGACATTCATATGGGCAGCAGTTTCTCGCACGGCAAAACAGATCCTGCCACCGGACGCAATAGTCGACTCCAAGATTTTACCTCAGCTTTAAGTGGCTGCATTGATGCTGCCCTCGAACAAAAAGTTGACCTTGTTTTATTTGGGGGAGATGCTTTTCCTGATTCAACTCCACCACCTTATGTTCAAGAAGCCTTTGCCAACCAATTCAATCGACTTGCACAAGGGCAAATACCTACTGTTCTTTTGATTGGCAATCACGATCAGCACAGTCACGGTCAAGGCGGGGCAAGTCTTTCTATTTATAGAACATTGGCAGGCAATAGTTTTATAGTTGGCGATAAGATTACAACTCTCAAAATTGAAACTAAAAGTGGTCCAATTCAAGTTACCACCTTGCCTTGGATCAATCGCTCTGGCCTTTTAACACGACCTGAGACCGCTGGACTTTCACTATATGAAGTTAACCAACTGATTCTCAAAAAATTACAGGCAATTTTAGAACAACAAATTCGCAGTCTGGATCTTGAAATTCCTGCTATCTTATTAGCTCATGCCATGGTAGATCGGGCGGTCTATGGAGCAGAAAAATTTCTAGCTGTGAGCAATCGCGGATTTCAAATTCCTCTTTCTTTTCTAGCTAGATCAGAATATGACTATGTAGCCCTTGGCCATGTCCATACTCACCAAAATCTCAAACCTGATAATAATCCGCCAGTAGTCTATGCAGGAAGTATTGAGAGAGTAGATTTCTCAGAAGAAGGAGAGGAAAAAGGCTATGTACTCATTGAAATTGCACAAGATAGCAAACCCAAGCAGCTTAAATGGTCCTTCAATCCTCTAGCAACAAGACCATTTAAGACAATCAAGGTCAATGTGACAGCTAGCCCAAATCCCCAAGCTCAGATTATCAAAGCTATTAAATCAAGCCAGATTAACGAGGCAGTTGTTCGATTGATCTATGATATCTATCCAGAACAGTATGATCTCATTGATGTTAAAGCCTTTGATGAGTTACTCAAAGAAGCGCATAGCTACAGCATCAAAGCTAACCCTGTCAATAATAAAAGCCATCAGCGCTTACCAGAGATGGGAGTAGGTAGTCATCTGACACCGTTAGATGCTCTCAAAATGTATGTTGAAAGCCGCCAAGGTGAGCTTAAAGACATTGCTCAAGATATGCTTGAAGCTGCTGAAACTCTAATGGCTCAAAATTAGTCCTTTAACAACAGGAAAATGTCACAATATCATTTAGATATTTATTAACAGCATAGACTAAACAATGAATTACCAAATCAAACAAGCTCTTCAAGCAGGTAAAGCGCTTAAAGTCATCAGTGGATTAAACAATTACGATCAGCAAAAAGTAGCGATGATTGTTCAGGCAGCTCAAGCTGGCGGTGCGACCTATGTCGATATTGCTGCCCAAGAAGACTTAGTGCGTTTTGTGCGCAATTTAATCCAACTGCCGATCTGTGTTTCTGCAGTTGATCCTATTGAACTTTTCCAGGCAGTAAAAGCTGGGGCTGATTTAGTTGAGATTGGCAACTTTGATTGTTTCTACCAGCAAGGGCGTACTTTTAGCGCAGATGAAGTTTTAGAGTTGACCAGAGAGACCCGTGCGATGCTCCCTGAAACAACTCTTTCTGTGACTGTTCCCCATATCCTAGCTCTAGATGAGCAAGTACAACTAGCACAGTCTCTAGTTGAAAATGGAGCTGACATCATTCAAACTGAAGGTGGTACTAGTAGCCAACCAACTCATGCCGGTATCTTGGGATTAATAGAAAAAGCAGCCCCAACTATAGCTGCTGCCTATGCTATCTCTAAAGCTGTGAGTGTTCCTGTACTTTGTGCCTCTGGGCTTTCTGAAGTTACAGTTGGTCTTGCTATAGCCTCTGGCGCATCTGGAGTTGGAGTTGGTTCTGCAATCAATCGCCTCAATGATCCTATCGCAATGATAGCAGCAGTACGTGGACTAGTAGAAGCTCTCAAGAATTCCCAGCTTAGCCGAATTTAGTTAGCACATACAGGGGGGGTACCATGTCAGCTAGAACTATCACCATTCATCCCGATATAGTCACCGTAGGCGATCCTTTTCTCAAGTTAACCTGTCACAAGGTAGAGAACCTTTCACTTGTCAGGGAACATTGTCAGAAAATGGTATCTCTATTGCGTGAGCTAAAAGGAGCTGGATTGGCAGCCCCCCAACTTGGGTTACTTGAGAGAATCATCGTGGTAGAAGTCAGAAAAACAGAGCTTTTTCCCGATAGACCTGAATCTCCCCTCTATGTGATGATCAATCCCGAAATTATCGAAGCCTCATTAGAGGTTGAAGATGGTTGGGAAGGCTGTTTTAGTGTACCAGCAATGGTGGGGCTGGTACCTCGCTCTAAAAAAATCACAGTTAAATATCAAAGCGAAGATGGAAAGCATCATTTAGAAACCTTTGAAGGTTATCTAGCCAGAGTTATTCAACATGAGTGCGATCATCTAAATGGTCAACTCTATCTTGAAAAAATGAGAGATATTTCACAACTCACGACGGTAGAGAACTATAGAATTTACCAACACCAAAGCTCTCTGGAGTAAAAAAAAGATTTAGGGTTTAACAGCGTAATATAATGGCTTTTAGAATTACCCTAATTTTCTATGAAAGCACTAATTCTCTCAGGTGGAAAAGGAACACGTTTAAGACCGCTGACTTATACCGGTGCTAAACAATTAGTGCCAGTTGCCAACAAACCTATTTTATGGTATGGAATTGAGGCAATTGTAGCAGCAGGGATCACTGAAATTGGGATTATTATTAGCCCTGAGACTGGTGAAGAAATCAAATTAAAAACTGGCAATGGCCAACTTTTTGGGGCCCATATCACCTACATATTACAGGATCAGCCTCTTGGACTAGCCCATGCTGTCAAGATTGCCCAGCCTTTTCTGGGAGATTCACCTTTTATTATGTATCTGGGTGATAACCTAATTGAAGATGATCTCAAACCTTTTTTTACTGCTTTTAAAGAACAAAATCTAGATGCTCTTATCCTGTTGAGGAAGGTCTCTAACCCTAGCGCTTTTGGTGTAGCCAAAGTTGATGAACAAGGCAGAGTTTTGCAGTTAGTTGAAAAACCTAAAGTTCCTCCTTCGAATTTAGCGCTAGTTGGTGTTTATTTTTTCTCTACTGCAATACACCATGCCATCGCTTCGATCCAGCCTTCTGCTCGAGGTGAACTAGAAATCACCGATGCAATTCAAGCTCTGATTAATTTTCAAAAACCTGTAGAAGCACTGCAATTAAGAGGGTGGTGGTTAGATACCGGTAAGAAAGATGACTTACTCGAGGCTAATCGTATTATTTTAGATACATCTCTTGAGATTGACCTTCAAGGAGAAATTGATTCCAATAGCCAGGTAATAGGAAGGGTAAAAATTGCTGCTAGTTCCAAGATTATCAACAGCACTATTCGAGGTCCGGTAATTATCGGCAAGGACTGCCATCTAGAAAACTGTTTCATTGGACCCTATACAAGTATTGCTGATGGAGTCAAGCTCATAGAAACTGATTTAGAACATAGTGTGATTCTACAATATGCTCAAGTTAAAGGAGTTCACCAGCGCATAGTCGATAGTGTAGTCGGACAAAGGGCCAAGGTGGAGGTTACTCCGCGCAGACCAAAGGCGCTACGCTTTTTAATTGGGGATGACTCTCACATTGAATTAGGCTAGCTAAAGATGCTCAAATCACCTAAGGTTGTAGTGTGTCATCCTTTTTTTGAAATAGGGTGGCGCTGGTTTTCAGCCGAATATAAAAATGAAAAACTAGAGTGGTTTTTTTTTGACGGTAAAGCGCGAAATTTTCTGGAAAAGAACTTCAAACAAGCAGATCTAGCATTTATTAGAGCTGCCTATCAAGCAGTCAGTTTAGCTAAAAAGGAGAACTGCTCTTTACTGATTAGCCACGATCCAAGGCTTAGTCTATGGTGCTCGATCTGGATTAAGTTCCTAAAAGTTCCTGTTGAGCATGTTGCTTATTGTTTTAACTTTCCTGAATTACCAACTGGGTTAAAGCGCGCTGTTATGACCAACGCATTTAAAACAATTGATCGCTTTATCGTTTTTTCTATGATCGAGAGGCAAATTTATAGCGATTACTTTGGAATTCCACAGGAGAAATTTACTTTCTCTTTCTGGTCAGTAGATAAACCCAAAATAGAACCCAAAGAAGAGCTTGAAAAAGGAGACTATATTTGCGCATTGGGAGGCAATGCCCGCGATTACCCCACACTAATGGAGGCAATGTCCCAGCTAAAAAATATCAAACTAGTTCTTGTGACCAGACCTGAGAACCTTAAAGAACTTGAAATCCCACCCAATGTAAAATGCTTGGTAAATATCCCCTTTGGGCAAGCTATGAATATTTTAAGTTACTCACGCTTTATGGTACTTCCTTTGAAAAATAGTGCTGTGCCTTGCGGACACGTAACCTTGGTAGCAGCAATGCATTGTAGTAAAGCCATGATTGTCACCGATTCACTAGGAGTAATTGACTATCTTAAACATGACTACAATGGACTGTTATGTAAACCCAAGAATTCAGAAGCTATGGCAGAGCTTATCAGTGAACTTTGGAATAATTCAGATAAATGTCAGGAACTTGGAAATTATGGCTATAAATTCGCTCAGCAGTACTGCTCAGAGGATTTTGCGCGAATAGAACTACACAATCTTTTAGTTGAAAAAGGACTAATTTGTGCAAGCTAGCAACTAGTGCGAAATCTCTACAATCACCGGCGTATGATCGCTAGGCTGCTCTTGCCTTCTAGGTTCAATATCGATAAAACAAGATATAGCCTTTTCATAGACACCTGCTGACAAATAGATCTGATCAATGCGCCATCCCCTATTATTGGCAAATCCTGCCTGACGATAATCCCACCAGCTATAATGACCAGATTCAGAAGTAAACTTACGAAAGACATCTTTTAAACCTAAATTCAATATCTTGGAGAGGGCTGCTCGTTCTGCTGGCGAGGCCATTATTCCTTTGTCTTTTCCTTTGGGGTTATAAATATCTCTATCTTCAGGAGCAATATTGAAATCTCCACATAGACAGAGTTCAATATTTGGGAGTTTTTGAAGATATTGCTCTAAAGTACTAAGCCAGAGAAGCTTGTATTGATATTTTTCACTACCTACTGCCTGTCCATTGGGAACATAGAGATTTACAATACGCAAACCATTTAAAGACCCTGAAATGACTCTTTTTTGCTCATCTAGCTGGGTATCCCCAACTACAGGAGTAAAGCCAACTTGGACATCTTCTAAGGGTGAGCGCGATAGAATAGCAACCCCGTTATAGGATTTCTGACCTGCAAAGTAAAGCTGATAGCCCAGTTCTTCTAAGGGTTCTTTGGGAAAATCGCTATCAATTACCTTGGTTTCCTGCAGACAGAGTACATCTACAGGATACTCTAAGAGCCAACGCTTGATATGTTCAAGCCGAGTGCGGATAGAATTGACATTCCATGTGGCTATCTGCATCACATACCCATAATTTCATAGCCAGCATCTACATAGAGAACCTGCCCGGTGATCCCACTAGAGAGATCACTTGCCAAAAAAGCTGCTGTATTACCTACTTCAGTCTGGGTGACAGTGCGATGTAAAGGCGCTATTTTCTCCACATGGTGGATCATATCGAGTATACCGCCTACAGCCGAAGAGGCTAATGTTCTTATAGGCCCAGCCGAAATAGCATTTACGCGGACATTTTGAGGACCCAATTCAGCCGCAAGGTAGCGTACACTCATTTCAAGTCCAGCCTTGGCAATACCCATAAGGTTATAGTTTGGGATCACCTTGACTCCTCCAATGTAAGAAAGAGTAATTACACTGCCTCCTTCTCTAAAAAGAGGTTTGGCAGAGCGGACCAGCCGAGACAGTGAATATGTGCTTATTTCTAGTGCCTGAGTGAAGCCTTCTTTAGAGACACCGCTAAAGTCGCCCGAAAGACCCTCTTTATCAGCAAAGGCTAAACAGTGAATCAAAATGTCAAGATTTCCCCACTTTTGGGCTATGGTAGCAAAGGTTTGCTCAATTTGCTGATCATTTTGTACATCACAAGGTAGAAATAAGCTAGGAGCAAGAGGTTTTACTAGTTCTTGCACTTTTTTTTCATATCGTCCTTTTTCATCTGGTAGATAAGTGATGCCCAAATTGGCACCAGCTTGATGTAATTGTTGGGCAATTCCCCAAGCTATAGAACGATTGTTAGCAATACCTGTGACTAAGGCATTCTTGCCAGTTAAATCAAGCATAAAGCAGAGTGATGAGTATAATGATTATAGTCGAGCCAAACAAGCCTAATAAAACATTGTCAAACAAAAAGTACCCAAAACTTGCATAATTGGGATTATTGTTTTTAAAGTTTAAAATTGCCCAGCATAATCTGATGGATTCGTCTCTAAATCGCGATCAACCTCTGGCTAATGTTTTTCGTCGTATCGGCAATACCTCTTTTCCTCCAGTCGTTGAGACATTTGAAAGGGGAAAAACGATCTTCTTCCCAGGTGATCCTGCCGAGCGCGTTTATTTTCTTCTCAAGGGAGCAGTGAAACTATCTCGTCTCTATGAAGCCGGGGAAGAAATTACTGTAGCTTTACTTCGAGAAAATAGTATCTTTGGAATTTTGTCTTTAGTTTTAGGACAAAAGGCAGACCGTTTTTATCATGCAGTAGCCTTTACAAATATAGAATTACTCTCAGCGCCCATTGAACATGTAGAGCAGTCTCTCAAAAATAACCCCGAACTTTCGATGTTAATGATGCAGAGTCTCTCTTCACGTATACTACAGACCGAAATGATGATTGAAACTCTTGCCCATAGAGATATGGGCTCAAGATTAATCAGCTTTTTGTTAATACTTTCGAGGGATTTTGGAGTACACACTAACGAAGGAGTACGAATAGATCTCAAGTTGTCACATCAAGCTATTGCCGAAGCAATTGGTTCAACTCGGGTCACAGTCACCAGATTGCTCGGGGATCTGCGCAGTGAAAATAGAATATCAATTCACAAGAAAAAAATCACTGTACATAACCCGCTGACATTGAGCCAGCAATTTAACTAATATGACAAGTGCTTATGTCCTAATTGTAGCCACATTGGTCTTGGGGGGACTGATAGCTGCATTAGGAGATAGGCTCGGAAGTAAGGTAGGAAAAGCCAGATTGAGGCTATTTAAACTGCGGCCTAAGCAGACCGCCGTGGTTGTTACAGTGGTAACTGGCACCTTAATTTCTGCCTCAACTCTTGCCATCTTATTTACACTTAGTAAATCACTGCGCCAAGGTCTATTTGAATTAGATGATATCCTGGCAAAGCGACGTCTTGTAACTGAAGAGTTGCAAAAGGTAAAAAAGGAAAAGGAAAATATTGAGCGGCATTTCTCTAGTACTTTATCGCAACAGACAATAGTTCAAAACCAGCTCAATGTTACTAAAGACAAATATCAAAAGGCTAATAATCAATTGAGCAAGCTTTCTAAACAGAGCTCAACTTTAAATTCAGAAATCAATAACCTCACCAATGAAAGAGCTGAACTATTAGAACAAAAAACTGGACTTGATGGCCAAATTACTAAATTACAAAGCCAGATAGATAATAAAGATCTTGCCCTACAGGATAAAGAGAAAATACTCAAAAACCAAGAAAGTCAGTTTAAGCAAATCCAACAGCAAAAAATCAAGTTACAGCTAGATGTTGATAAAAAAGATCAAGCTATTAGCAATTTAGATAGAGAAATCTTACAAAAAAATCAAGATTTGCAAACAAAAGAACGAAGGACAAAAGCATTAGAAGGAGAGCAAACATTCTTGGAAAGAGAAGTTCAAGCTCTTGAGCAGTACTATCAGAATTATCAAGATCTACGCGAAAAAAATATTGCCATACTGCGCGGACAAGTTCTAGCAATGGGCGCTCTCAAAATAGTAGATTCCAAAGCTGTCAATAATGCTATCAACCAGTTGTTGAATCAGGCCAACAAAAATGCTATCAGCTCTGTGAAATCTCAAGCGAGTGACTCCAATGAACGCTTAGTACAAATCACCAATGATCAAGTCGATCAATTAGCTAAGCAGATAGGTGATGGACAAGAGCATGTGATAAGGATTCTCTCTGGTGGTAATTATGTTCAAGGAGAAAAAGAGGTTAGAGTATTTGCCGATGTAGCACCTAATAAAAAGATTTTTAATAGAGACCAGGTGATAGCTTCAGTTTCTTTAGAAAAAAATAGCATCAGTGATGATAATTTCCAAAAGCAGGTAGATTCATTGCTGGTAGCAGCTCAATTTAAGGCTAGAAAAGAAGGAATTGTCGGTAAAATTCAAATCGAAGACGGTAAGATTAAAACCTTAATTGATTTTATTAGTTCTCTAAGTAGTTTAGATCCAAGTCCTGATCAGATCAAAGTAATCGCTACTGAGAATGCTTATACAATTGGGCCATTAAAATTGAGACTTGAGGCCAGCTCCAGAGGTAAGATTATTTTAAGTACTGAATAAAAATATGCTACTAGGTTTTGACCCAGGTAAAGATAAATGTGGAATAGCCATAATGAGCCAAGATGGTCAAATTATTACCCACCAGATTATAGCCTCCCAAGAAGTACTCTCTAAAATTGAACAATTAATTGCTCGCTATCAAGTCAATCTTGTAGTTATTGGGAACCAGACTACTTCTGAGATTTGGCAAAAAAAATTACAGTCTCATATCTCTATCCCTATCCAACCAATTGATGAACATAGTAGTACTCTAGAAGCTAGAGATCTCTATTGGAAGATGTATCCAGCCCGAGGATTACAAAGCTTAATACCCCAAGGTATGCGTTTGCCCCCTCGAGCAATTGATGATCTAGTAGCTATTATCCTGTTGAAGAGGTATTTAAAAGTAAAGAATTAATCTTCTGCAAAAATATAGCGATGAAGATCTTTAGGGTCAGGCTCTGGGCTATTTTGAGCAAATTCAACGGCCTCGTTGATCAAGCTTTGAACTCTTTGTTCAATGGCAATCAGCTCATCTGAACTTACTATGTTTTTACCTAACAGGTAACTGGCAAATTTCTTGATCGGATCTCTGGCTCCCCAAAATTCTTTTTCGCTATTTTCTCTCATCTCATCAGGATCGGCTAAGGAATGTCCTCTGAAACGGTAGGTTAGAGCCTCTATCAAAGTAGGACCTTCACCGGCTCTGGCACGAGCTACTGCCTCTTTAGCTATAGCATTGACAGCTACCACATCCATACCATCTACTTCAACTCCCTCCATATTAAAGACACTGGCTTTTTTGTAAATTTCAGGTTGAGAAGTAGCCCGGTAATGAGACATGCCGATTGCCCATTTGTTGTTTTCAACTACGTAAATAATGGGAAGTTTCCATAAAGCGGCCATATTGAGGCATTCAAAAAACTGGCCATTATTACTAGCCCCATCTCCAAAAAAACAAACTGTTACCCCGTCAGAGGAAGCGTCAGCCATTGCCTCACGTCGATACTTGCTAGCAAAAGCGGCACCTGTAGCCACAGGAATTCCTTCTGCTACAAAAGCATAACCGCCTAGTAAACCATGCTCGGCAGAGAACATGTGCATAGAACCACCACGTCCTTTACTACAGCCTGTTTCTTTACCAAAAAGTTCTGCCATAACCTGATTGGCAGGAACGCCAGCACTTAGAGCATGTACATGGTCGCGATAAGTGCTACAAACATAATCACCCTTTGATCGTAAAGCCTTGATAATACCGCTAGATACTGCCTCTTGACCATTGTAAAGATGTACGAAACCGAACATCTTTCCCCGATAATACATTTCCGCGCACTTATCCTCAAATAGGCGCCCAAGAATCATATCTTCATAAAGGATCAAGCCTTCTTCTTTTGTAAGTGTTACTGCGGATGTATTAAATACAGGTAAAGTTCGTTCGGAAAACATAATGTCTTTAGTGGTTTAGACGATCGCTGTTAAATTTGAAGCTTTTTCAATATTACCTTTAAATAAATTAAATTAATCACAATTATTAAATACAGGGAATAATTGAGAGATACAAAAAATTTTGTCGCAATTTGTCAGAGATCGGCTAGAATCAGTCTAAGATTCTTTAGGAAGCTTTTTTGTAAAATTGTGACTCTCGCAAACTCTGACTATTGTGCGTATTTCGCTTGATCATTACAGAATATTGGGTGTCCCTATCCAGGCAAGCCCAGAACAGATCACCCAAGCTTATCAAGACAAGGGTAAACAACTTCCTCGTAGAGAGTACAGCGAGCAAGCTGCTCTTTCTCGTCTAAAAATTTTAGATAGAGCTCATGATTCCTTAAAGGATCCACATAAGCGCAGTGAATATGACCATCAATTTTTCTCCTTTCTGGGCACGCAAGATTCCACTGAGCAAGAAAATATCACAGAAGGTCTACCCTATCTAGATATACCTGATGAGCAGCTTGCCGGGGCATTAGTTATTCTCCAAGAATTAGGTGAGTACTACCAAGTAATTCAAATAGGGGATAAGTTTCTACAAGAAAATGGCAGCGAGGGCCAAAGTGATATCTATGCTAGTATCGCTCTGGCTGAACTAGAACTATCTCGTGAACAATGGCAGCAAGAAAACTACGAACAAGCCTCGCTGCATGGACAAAAGAGCTTAGATCTCCTCAGAGATAAGCAAGTCCATCCAGCAATGCAAAAAGAAATTGAAAGTGAACTTGCTAAATTAGCGCCCTATCGAATTCTCAAAATATTTAATCAAGAGCCCGAGCCTAACCTTGAACAACGCGAGCAAGGTATAGCCCTGTTGCAAAAGATTCTTCAAGTACGAGGAGGAATTGAAGGTAAAAATGATGACGGTACAGGACTTGATTTAAATACTTTTTTGAGCTTTATTCAGCAACTGCGCCCCCTTTTGAGCTCTGAAGAGCAAAATAGACTTTTTCTTAGTGAAGATCGAGGATTGCCTTCAGCCGGACTCTATTTGCTGGTTTATACTTTAATTGCTCAAGGCTTTAGCCAAAGAAAACCCGAGCTTATTGCTGAAGCAGGTAGAAAACTAGATAGAATATCTTTTAAACAAGATGTAGCAGTTGAAAAATCAGTTTGTTCTCTTTTATTAGGACAAACCGAGTTTGCACTTGAGCAAATTAAGCAGTCTAAGGATCAAGATGTTTCTAAGCTCTTGCTGCAGCATTCAGTTAATGAGCGAGATTTGCTACCAGGCTTATGTTGGTACACTGAGCATTGGCTCAAATCTGAGATAGTTCCACATTTTCGTGACTTGCTCGATTATCCAATTTCTCTAGATAGCTATTTTGACAACAAAGAAGTCCAGCAATATATAGAAAACAGAGTTCAACCAGCAATTTCTTTACCTGATGTCACACTTCTACCAGATAACTACAGTCTTAGGGATGCACTACTTAGCCCTGTTCGTTATCAAAGAGGTGATGATATTCCCAAGTTCACCACCAGATTAGAGGGATTTTCAACCAATAAACCAACATCACTTGCTTTGGATACTTCCCCTAAATTAGCCGAGCGTCGCAAGAGAAGAAAAAAGATTGTCGTTAGTCCCTCTAGACTTATGACTTCGCTGATCCTACTAGGTTTGGGCTTTGGTCTTTTTCTCCTGGCTTTGCATTATATACTACGAGCCTTCCAGAAAAATCCGGCTACTACAACAGCTACCGCTATTCCTGCTTTAGAAGGAGAGCAGTTATCTATTGAGCTAACCAAGCCCACTATCCAAGAACCAGAAAACGAAGAACTTACAGCAGAATCTGCTAAAACCATTCTAGAAAGCTGGCTAAGAATCAAAAGTGAAGCCTTAGGACCAAACCACCGAGTCAGTGAGCTCAATAAGATTCTCACACAGCCTATTTTGGGTAAATGGCAACAAAATGCCAAAGATACAAAAGAAGGCGGAGATTATCTCACCTTTGCGCATGAAGTCAAGATAGACTCAATCAAGCTTATTTCAGCCTCAAGGGCGCAAGTAAAGGCCAATATTAAAGAACAGACAAATTACTATCAAAGCAACAAAATCAATAAAATTTCCACAACTCAAGACGATTTGGTACTTCAGTATGATCTCAAAAAAGATGGAGACAACTGGCTGATATCCAATACAACTATTGTAAAATAAATCAAGATATTGCATGCAAGTTAAGATTTGCTTTATATTTGCAAAAGGTGCTTAATTATTGCTTGAGCATCCAATCTATTAAATCGAAATTTCATGTTGCCTTTTATACCCTCAATTTACGTAGCCCAGATCACTTCAACGCTACATTCGGTGGAAGAGCAGCAGTATGTTGTTGAAAATCAAGAAATACGGCCTCTACCTGGCAAACTGAATGACGTTCCTGTTTTCAACAGCAACAGTCCTGAAGTTATTCAGTCTGAAGGTATTATGGTTTCGACCTTTCCTAGCAGTGAAAAAAGCCACCCTACAGCTCATCTTGATTATCCACTTAGAGGCAGGTTTGATTTTTTTTCGCATCATATTGCTCGCTCTAATAACGATAAGCGTATTCTTTATCAAGGGCTTATTGTTCACAATCCAACAAGTCGCTATATTCGGATGCGTATTCTTCAGGCCGTCAGCTATCTCACCTCACCTGATGCGCCTTTTATTAATCTACCTTCCTATTTAGAAGATCCTTTTGGTCATTTTTTTTCAGGTCCAGGCTCTCGTCTAGTTGGGGATATCCTACGTGGTATTAGTCAAAAGCAGTTTCCCACATCTGTGTTGATCCCACCGGAGCAAAATCGGATGGTATTCGTTTTGCCCCTAACGGCCAGCAACGCTAGATCTACTTTCATGCGCTTGGAAACAGATGGTCCAGTCTATTTGGCGGATTTAGCCATGTATGCCCTACCTGAAGTAGATCTAAAACCTCTTTATCTAAATCTTAATAGTACTACTCCCCTCACTCAGTTACCGCCACCACCATCTCCTGTTTATAGACAGCCGAGCCTCTCAGAGTGGCGCTACCTTGTAACTACAGGTGATCTTGCTCAACCACGTGATATAGCACCCACTCCTCCTCAGATGATTAGCTATAGCACTAGCGATCCTATATATGGGCGAGTAGCTGGCGTTTCCTTTGGTTCTCGTTGGGTTGCCAAAATTGCTGATAGTCCTAACGCCAATTTTCTGACTATTCCAAGTCCTGGTCAAGCATATTCATATCCTCTTAGCACTGTAGATACTGGAACACATGGCACTAATCAGGTACAAAGTGCTGCTATGCTGGCAAGGTACCCTGATACTGCTTACCGTGCCAATGGCAACTATGCAGTTAATTACAATTTAACTTTCCCACTGATCAATAAATCAGAAGATAAGCAGACTGTGATTATATTGTTTCAGACGCCGCTTAAGCAGGATCGCTACTCAGATCGTTTATTTTTTTCCAAAGCTAATAATACACCAATTTTTTTTCGTGGCACTGTCAAGATCACTTACGATGATGACAATAAAAAGCGCAGAGTTCGCTATTACCATCTAGTCCAAAGACAGGGACAGCAGGGAGATCCTTTGGTGAAAATGACTCTTTCGCCACGTGAACAAAGAGAAGTTAATCTTGAGTTTATTTACCCACCAGATGCTGTACCACCGCAAGTGATCACCATCAAAACAGTAGGTTCTTCTTTTGCCGGGGTCGTACCTTAGCCCTGCTTAGGAGGAAGTTTGCGGATTTCAGAATAAAAACTCGATTGGGGTAGTCCTTGTTTAACTACACTTGTCCTCAATCTAAAATTAGAATTAGGAAACCAGATTCTCTCTTCAATTTCTTGAGTATCATTTTTCACTGACAAGATTAATGTTTCTTGGTCCTCCAGACGATAGGATCCTTCTAAAAAAGAGGATTTTTGTGTTTGAGCAAAAAGATGACCATCTTTAGCAAAAACAAGCAAAGATGAGCCAATTTGTTTACTCACAGCCCAATCTACTGAAGTATCCCAGCTAGTTTTCACTCCTAATAGAGAATCTTGGCAAATCTCTGCAATTAGGGGATTTTCGGGTAAAAGTAGCTCAATGGTTAAGTCCGCTTTGGCATTTTCAACTTCTGAGCCTGCCATATTATAGTGGGTTCTTTGGGAAAACCATTGGCCGCTATAAAGTTCTAAAAAATTTATGATCTCCATCTATAAGTTACTAAATGCTAATTTGAAACATTCTATCGGGTATGGTGACTATTTTTTCAGCGTTCCAAAACTAAAAGTTAGTTGACCAAATAAATTTGTGATCCTTGGCTGCTTTTTCTGACCTCAATTCTCTGTTGAAATGCTTCTTTGAACTGAGGCATATGGGTAACTGCCAGAATACAGGTAAAATTATCAGCAATAGCATTGATAGCCGCTATCAGGCGTTCGCAACCTTCTGCATCTTGGGTACCGAATCCTTCATCGATTATCAACATCTGCAGGGAGGTCCCGGCTCTTTGGGCTAATATACGCGAAAGAGCCAATCTGATTGCAAAATTAACCCGAAAAGCTTCCCCACCAGAATAGCCTTCATAAGGCCTTGTAGTATTATTATCAGCAATCAAGATATCTAAAGTGTCAATGGTCTTGGTTTCTCGGTTTTTACGACTGCCACTGCTGGCATTTTTTTGGGTAATAAAAGAGACGTGCAGTTGATTTTGAGTCAGACGCGAAAGAATATTATTAGTTTCCTGCTCTAAATTGGGAAGAAGATTTTCAATCATAATCGATTGAATGCCATTTGTTCCAAATGCTTTGGCTAACTCTTCATAGATTCTGTTTTGGTGGCGTGATTTAGCCAATAGTTCGGATTTGTTCAGCTTTTCTATAGATAATATCTCTAGTCTTTGCTCCTGCTGTTGTAAACTTCCTTGCTCTTGATTTAAAGAATCTATAGTGGCTTGAATTGTTCCTAATTCAGCTTTTAATTTTTCAATCTCTTGGCTATAGTCGCGAAATTCTTGTATTTTAACTTTGACTTGCTCTATTTGTTTAAATCTATTTTGCAGATCATTTTCTTTACTTTGAATTAATTCATTTTTCTGTTGAATATTATTGTTTAAAGCTGGTAACTCTTCTTTACATTCTTGTAGTTGTTGGTATCTTATTTCAGCATCATTAAATTGTTTAATCTGTCCTAGAACAGAACGATGATATTCTATATTGTAATTTAAATCTTTGATTTCTTGCTCAAGTTTTAAGATTGCTTGTCGCAGGCTAGAATTTTGGTTTAAATCTATCAATTCTTGCTCCAGACTAGCTATATTATCTAAGATAATAGGCTTACTGTTTATAATAGTATTTTGTTTGATATTTGCCTCTTCTAATCGGTCTTTTTTAGATTCAAAGTAGCGCAGTCTATCTACTTGGGTTCTCAGCAGTGAATGAGTTTGTTCGTTATAATTAAATTGATTTAATTTATAGACTATATCTTCTAAGCTTTTTCTCAAATCTAGAGCAAAGTTTTGATATTTTAATTGCTCTTCTATTTCGACTATTTTAGGATTTAATTCATTTTTAAGTCTGACTTCTTTTTTGGCAAGATCATCTAAAACAATTTCTTGTTGTGAGAGTTTGTGTTGCAGTTCTGCGCTAGCTCTAATTTCTCCTTTAACTTGGGTAAGTTGAGTAAGTAATTGATTTAGCTCCTTTTCACATACTTTAGCTTGTTCATAAGAATCCCAGAGATTTTGTTGAGTATTTTCAATCTGCTGATTCATTTGCTCGATAACGATCTGGCGATGATCTTCTTCTAAAGAACTCTGACAAATTGGACATATAGCTCCTGGTTGATCTAAAAGAGCCAGTTTTTGATTTGCTTTTTCTATTTCCTGTGTTAAGTTTTGCTGTTTCTGCTCAAGCTCTTGCTTTAATAGCTTTTTTTGATTGCTTTTTTCTTCTATTCTTTCTAAATATATTTTCTTTTTATCTAACAGATCTAATTGCTGATCAATAAATGATAATTCTTCTAGGACTTCTGCTTTTTTTCCTAGCTCTAAAGATAAAATATTAGCTGTATTTTTTATCTGCTCTAGCTCGGCTAAAAGAGTAACTTTATTTAACTCGATATCATTTTCAATTTTTGATTTTTGATTATTAAGAGGAGTAATCTCTGATTGAATTTTATCTAATTTTTGTAAAGCTATACGATTTTCACACAGTTGTTTATACCCATTTTCTATGGCATTAGTATCAGCAATAATGCTCTCTATTTCTTTTTCTTGTTTTTGGATTAATTCTAGTTCTGTTTTTTGTTTAAAAATTTCGTTGTTCAATATATTGATTTCTAGATTTATATTTTTTTCGAGCTCTTGTTTGTTTTTTTCTTTGAGTTGATAATTTTCAAATTTATTTTTTAAATCTTCATCTTCTTGTTTAAGTTGCCCAAGTCTTTGATAATTGTCGAGTATTTTCAGTTCAGAGGCAATGATAGTTTCTCGTTTGCGCAGTTGAATATTTAAATTATTCTGTTCATTTTTATAATACTGTAAATCTTGTTGAGCATTTTTTTGTTGCTCTTCCATTTGCCTGATTTGATCGACCCAAAATTGACGATTTGACTGTTGAGCTTGGATTTCTTGAAGCTGGGCTTGAGCAGTTTGATAATTTTCTTTTACTAGGTTGATTTTTTTCTCTACAATTATTTTTTGCTCTTTTAAAGTAGATTGATGTGCTAGTTCTTGCTCAATGTCAGAGAGTCTTTTTTCAATTTGTGATACCTCTATTTTGAGTATCCTTGATTGAGCTTGAGATTTTTCAGCAAAGAGATCATATTCATCTAGTTTGAGAATCTTCGCTAAAACATCTTTGCGCTCATTGGGTTTGCGCAGCATGAATTCATCAGCTCTGCCTTGGCGCAAATAGGCTGAGTTAATAAAGGTATCGTAATCTAATCTCAATTCATTGTTGATCAGCTCTTGCGTATCTTTAATGCCCTTTCCTGTAAGCGATTTAATCTGACCATCATCTGTCATAATCTGGAACTCTAATGATCCGCTCTGTCTTCTTTCATGAGTGCGAATTACTCGATAAGTTTGATTGTTAAGCGAAAATTCAAAGTCAACTCTGACATCATTTGCCCCAGCTAAAATCACATCGTCTTTAGCTTTCGCTCTACTTTCGCTCCAGAGAGCCCAAGTGATAGCCTCTAGAAGAGAGGATTTACCAGATCCATTAGAACCACTAACACAGGCTACATGGAGCCCGCGAAAATCAAGACAAGTTGTTTGATAGCTAAAAAAGTTTTTCAGAGTGAGTTTTAAAGGAATCATCAGCGCATTACTCTAATATAGATAGTGAAAAATTGTGGAGAAGATTTCATGAGCGAGAGGTTAAAAGATCAAGTAGCCCTAGTAACTGGGGCATCTAGAGGAATTGGCAAAGCCATAGCATTAGCTCTAGCAGCAGAGGGAGCCTCTGTTGTTGTCAACTATACAAGCTCTCAAGATGCGGCCCAAGCCTTGGTAGAGACCATCGTTAAAGCAGGAGGCAAAGCGCTAGCTATCAAAGCAGATGTTGCTCAACATGAGCAAGTAGAAGCCTTGGTCAAAGAAACACTTGCTCAATTAGGAAGAATTGACATTCTAGTTAACAACGCTGGTATCACCAGAGATACCCTGTTATTGAGAATGAAATTAGAAGATTGGCAAGCTGTAATTAACCTTAATTTAACAGGTGTATTTCTCTGTACGCAAGCTGTAAGTAAATCTATGTTAAAACAGCGTAGCGGCAAGATTATCAATATTGCCTCAGTTGCTGGGCAAATGGGCAACCCAGGCCAAGCCAATTATAGCGCTGCCAAAGCTGGAGTGATTGGTTTGACTAAAACCTTAGCTAAAGAATTTGCCAGCCGAGGTATCACCGTCAATGCCGTAGCGCCCGGTTTTATTGAAACTGATATGACCGAGGGACTCAAGGCTGAGGAAATTCTCAAGATAATCCCTTTAGGACGCTATGGTAAACCAGAAGAAATAGCTGGTATGGTAGCTTTTTTGGCTAGTGATCCTGCAGCTAATTACATTACTGGACAGATTTTTAATGTCGATGGTGGAATGGTGATGTCTTAGCGCTTAGAATATATAAAGAATCTTTGCTTTTTTCAACTTTAAAAAAGGGTTAAACCACTATGACACCATCTTTAGCTAACTTTTTCTGGAGTTTATTTTGGGGAGGCACCATTGTTGTAGTTCCCATTGCAGTCGGTCTGATCTTTATCAGTCAAAAAGATAAAATCCAACGTTCTTAGTAAAAAAGGGGGCATACAAACCCCCTCTTTCTCTCTCTGTCTTAAGTTTCTTTGTAATTTCACTCAATGTGCTGAGTCGTTACCGTAATTTTTCTCTGCTTGGTTTTGCTGCAGTTTTAAGCTGCTTTGTTGCTAGCTGTAGTGATAGCAAAATTGTTCAATGTCAAAAAATAGCCCAAATCTCCCAAAAGATTTCCCAGCAAGCCCAATCTAGTCGCCATAGCCAAGATCCCCAAAAAATAGAGGAAACTGCTCAGCGCTTTGCAGATTCAGCCAAAGAATTAGATAATCTCAATCTTTCTGATACCACTCTTGCAGATTATAAAAAAGAGCTTTCTACAGTTTATCAACGCTATTGGCAATCTACTATTTTGATGCTCAAAGCGCTTGAAAATAAAGATATCAAAACCGCTAGATTGGCCAAGCAGCAAGTAATCGATACTAGCAAAAATGAAAAAACAGTCGGTGAGCAGATTGGACAGTACTGCCAAGGTTCAGGGTAGAAACCTATCTAAAGCAGCTTTTAGCTCTTCAATTTCAATATCGATATTGCCCTGAGAGGCCGCGCGCGATATACATTCTGAAAGATGTTCATCTAGTATCAATCTAGCGACTCGGTCAATACCTCCTCTGACTGCTGCTAATTGGATTAAAATATCAGGGCAAGAACGGCCCTCATTGACCATAGTTTTAACACCCCTGATATGTCCTTCTATGCGCGATAGACGATTGGCAATCTGACGCAAAGAGGCTTCATCGTGAACATGAGGATGATTATGGTGGTGATCGTTCATTGTTTTTATTTATCTAGTAGGATGGAAAATTTTTCATAATGCTCAAAGGGTTGATGAATCCAGGGATTATTGGGCAAATAATCTACATAGTAATCTGGTATAACCAGAGAACATGATTTGTACCACAAAACCGCTGTGCGAATCTCCTGAATATTTGAGCGCTCTTTAAGCCAATTTACAGAAGAGCTCAGGGTGATTCCAGAATCAGCCAGATCGTCAACTAGTAATATATGCTTGCCCAAATTATCTTCTAACATGGCTAGATGTTGCGAAAATTTGAGTTGTTGTTGGGTTCTATTATCTGAGCCTCCATAGGATGCAGCAAACAAGATAGCCAAAGGTTTTTGGTAAATCCGACTCAGCGTATCGCCGATTCTCAAGCCACCTTTAGCAAGGCAGACAATTTGGTCAAACTGCCAAAAAGATCTGTGGATTTTTATGGCCAATTGTTCAATGCACTGATGATACTGCTTCCAATCTATATAAAGATCTGGCATGATCAACTCTTTTTCAAATGTGAGTTTTTAAGCTTAGTCTTTAATTATATTTTTAATATACTGACATGCGCTTATAATTTAAGTTAATACATTATGTACCTACCCATGAAGCGCATACGTACTACCTCAGGTGATTGGGTATACTCTACAGAAAAGGGTATTTTACCTGGTGTCACGACCATACTAAAAGAAACAATGCCAGAGCAAAAAAGAGAAAACCTCCTCAACTGGCGCAAAAATTTGGGACCCGAAGCAGATCAAATAAGTCAAAGAGCTCTAGATAAAGGCCGCAAAGTTCATAAAATGATCGAAAAGCAGCTCAAGGGAGAAAAAGTTGAATGTCCTGAAGATTTAAATGAGATCTGGAATAAAGTACAAGAAACATTATCAACCATTGAGCATGTTGATGGTCTTGAGGAGATGGTCTATCATCCTGATTTGCTTTATGCTGGACGATTTGATCTACTAGCTCAATGGTATGGCAGTTTGACTATTGTAGATTTTAAAACTAGTGGCAGAGAAAAACAAAGGCGCTGGCTCGAGGATGAATTTTTACAATTGGCAGCCTATAGAGGCGCTTACCAAAGCACTCATAATACAGAGATCGATTATGGTGGTGTCATTGTAGTAATCTCTCCTGAGGTCATTCAAAGCTTTGAAGTAGATAGCAAGGAGCTGGAATTCTATTGGAATCAATGGCTCAAAAGACTAGAGCAGTATAACAATGCCTATCGCAACTTTTAGAGAGGAGATATTAACAAAACTACCAGAGGTTACTTCTGCCCTGTTAACTGGACGATAACTCAAGGCAAGATCATAATAAATAAAAAATTATGTCTAGGTAGGATTGTATCGAAATCCTAGAATTAATACCATACATCGTTATAAATAGTTCGCATAAATTTAGTAAATTCTTGAAACTCTTCGAGTAGTATTGAAATATTGCTTATAATTAAGAATAACTGAGCATGAAAAGTCAATGAGTAAACCAGTAACCACAGAAGATATTTACGAACTCTTTAGAGCTTCTCAAGCTGAAGCAGATCGCAAATTTGCAGCCTCTAAAGAAGAGTCGGATCGTCGTGCAGCCGAAATAGATCGCTTATTTGCAGCATCCAAAGAAGAAGCAGAACGTCGCAAAGAAGAAGATGAACGTCGCAAAGAAGAAGCAGATCGCACTATGGAAGAGCTCAAGCGGGGTATTGCCAAGCTTGAAAAAACAGTAGAAAGAACAAGTAAAGCAGTAGATAGTCTCACTACTAGATGGGGTCGTTTTGTCGAAGAATTAGTAGAACCGGCAGTTATCAAACTATTCCAAGCAAAAGGCATAGATATCAAAGAAGTTCATCCCCGATTAGAATCCAAAAGAGATGCTTTTTCTATGGAAATTGATATTATGGCAGTCGATGAAACAGAACTAGTTTTAGTCGAATGCAAATCTAGATTATCAAAAGATGATGTAGATGAATTCCTGGAAAAATTACCTCAATTTAAATTAGCATTTCCCCATTATAAAAACTACCAAGTATATGGGGCAGTAGCTGGTATTGAAATAGATAGAGGAGTAGATCGCTACGCTTACAGAAAAGGATTATTCGTGATTAAACCAAGTGGCGATACTGTAGCTATTATTAATGATGAAAGTTTTAAACCTAGCAGTTGGTAAAGATTCAAAGTCCCTCGCCCCTTGTGGGATCCGGGATTTAAGGAGAGGGCAATCTAATTCCCCAAATAAACATACATTAGATCCATATTTGTTTTTAGTACGTTTAAAATAATATGAAGATGATAAAACTAGCTTTAACTGACAGATTCAGTGTTCTAATTTTCTGGGACTGTAAAATAAATTGTGTCAAGGGATGAGAGAAGTTGTAATTTACTAAAAAAGAGAGAGGTAGAAACAATGCTCCTGAGACCAGAAATCCTTGATGAAATTCTGAAAGACTACAAAAACCCAGA
>Ga0194055_10000014_pt1 | contig 111400 bp, 124 predicted proteins | sample SepL449m_MetaG_FD_155482 | JGI IMG/M metagenome (GOLD analysis project Ga0194055, IMG submission 155482) | Anoxic zone freshwater microbial communities from boreal shield lake in IISD Experimental Lakes Area, Ontario, Canada - Sep2016-L442-9m | ecosystem: Environmental > Aquatic > Freshwater... | reverse complement strand
TGCATGTGTACCTGTCTACCATCATGCAGGTTGGCTATGAACTCGAATGTGTGTGTCATATTATTCTAACTTGTTCCCGTAATCCCCATGCATGTTCCCATAGTTGTTCAACAGCCTGGTCATTCTCATCATAATGGGCCCCGTAGCCTTGCTTCTTATTATAGTCACTTAACCGTTCCCTACCTCTTCTATATCGAAATACCATCCACTCCTTTGATATCATATTCATATGGTACATCATAGGACGGTAGTTATTCCATATTACATTCCCTGTAGGAGAGCAGGAATGCATACCAGGACCATAGTTCATTCCCCGTATGTCCTTCGGTGAGAATATACAGCACTTATCCTGTGCCTCTGCTCTCACACCTTCTACCATATCCATGATACCTACACTGCCATCTCCTACCATATTGTATCCGAAGCACTTTACTACAGTACATCCTCTCAACTGATTGGGATCAATGTCAATGAACTCATCAGTGCATATTACTATAGCATAGTCTGCTGTAGATAACTTCCAGGCCTGATTAACTAACTTGAGCCCCTCATCCTCTCGCATCTCTCCACCTGTAATATGAGGATATACCAGGCATCCCAAGTCCCTAGCTATCTGTGCAGTATCATCAGTACTCTCATTATCATATATAATGAATTCTACCTCATGGCCTTTCAGTTTCTCACGGTACCATTGTACCATCTTAGGTATGAGCCACTCCTCATTGTACAGGCCGCAGTATATCTCGAATGTCATATGTCCTTAGCTACTATAGCCTTCTCCTTATATATAGTATACTCTACACCGTCTACCATCATCTTAGCATCGAAGGTATTAGGGAAGCACCATACAGTGTCGCCCTCATTATAGAGGTTGCCTATCATAGCCGATGATGTTGTAGATAGTTGACCTACACTCATTACCAGGCCTTGTACCAGCTTCTGTGGTTCCTGTGCCTTGAGTTGATCCAGTGACTTCTTCACACTATCCGGTAGCAGTATATCCGATCCCTTCTTCTTGTATACTGCTGTACCATCAGCGAGTTGCTCTATGTCATCCTCACCCATCTCATGGATCAGTAGTACCATAACCCTGTCTCCCATTACCTGTATCGGGAACTTCTTCTGTTCCTCCACAGGTACTTCCATCTTATATTCAGTTACTCCGGGAGCTGCCGTGAATGTATCATCTCCTATTTTCACTTTACCATCTGCTGGTACTGGGAATGTTACTGTCTTTGTCTTCTGCATGTTGTTAGTTGTTATTGTTAGGATATTATCTGCATTGAACTCTGATAGCAGTATTGTAACTATCTCTGCATTATCAGATACTCTATACCATAACTTAGATTCTCCAAATGCAGATGTCTGGAAGTTTCCATCCACTATATCAGCACCTAATATACAACCATGTAGGTGTCCTATATATCCTTTCTCTTCCATTATACTATGGATATTCTCTACATCTTTCTTATGTAACTTCTTCATATATTGTTAGTTGTTTAGTCCATTGTGTGTTCTGAATGTGGGTAAGGATCTACTCCAGCTACGTATATCCCATACCCATCATTATGAAGTTCCTGCCATAGGTTATATTCCTCCACTGTGATCCGTTTCCAGTTGTGTATAGTCAGAATACCCATTCCAGTTCGTGCCTGATACATAAAGGGATGCTCATCCAATACACCTTCTGTGTATTGTCGTTCTCCTATTCTGGTATAGAGTATCCAGTAGTACTTCATATGTAGTTGTATTATGAGTGCAAGGTACATCGAAGTTAGTTAGGTAGTTAGTTATTCGCCACATTAATGTTATTGTAATAACTTGCATAACCTAACTGGATTCGTTAGCTTTGCATCTATGGGTATATTGATAGTAGTAGGGGTTATAGCGTTCATAATATGGGCATCGAGTAACAGTACTCACGACCATCATGTACATCCTCCAGCTAAATCTTCCTATGATCCTACAGAGACTATAGATGACATTGGAGATATAGGCCAATGGCCAGTAAAGGTTCCTACAGCAGAATATGTACCCAAAAAACGAATGTGGAACACTAACGGTATACTATCAACAATACCAGATACTACTATGTGTGTAGCACAATACGATACTACGTCAGGTGTGTACATTAGCAGGGAAGATGCATTACGTTGGTATATAGATCCATTGATAGCAGGTAACCCAATATCACCAGCAGAACAGAAAGTAGCCGATGCCCTCAATGAATTCCCGGTAGAGTGGTTCCGTGAGGTGTCATTTTATGGTATGCCACTACCTTCAGGGAAACATGGTCGGGTTGACTTCTACATACCGGCACTGGCACTTGTTATAGAATATGATGGAGAAAATTGGCACTATACCCCAGAACAGTTAGCCAGGGACCAGATGAAGAACGAGTTCTGTACTCGTTGGGGACTCACTATGATCCGGTTGAATAAGAAGCATTACTACCATATGGACTACCAGATATCCGGTATAATGAATAGGTACGGCATCAGACGTAGGTGACTATTCCTGTGCCTGGAATATGATATCATTGGTATCTGTATAGACCAGTATAGGTATGGAAGTAGGTGAGTTCATTAGTTCTGATTCTCTACAGTAGATAGTGGTGACATGAACATGTGCTCAGTTATAGAGGCAACATAATCTGTATTGAGCATGTATGCAGTAGCATCTTCTTTTGTATCGAACTGCAGACATTTATGTACATCAGTACTCCATTCATGGTTTCCAGTCATCCATTCAGGATATCCATTGATAATATTCTCGATCATCCATTTCGTTCCCATAGCACAAAGGTAATACAATATTTCCAGATACACAAACACCCCCTGCAGTAAGATACATATAGGTGTTAAACAACCTACAGGTACTTCCATATAACTATCCCCCTGGTATAGAGACTGCATAAGAAACCCCGGGTACCTATTTATATATTGAATTGCATTATACTCTATCCTATTTTATACCGGGTACTTATACGTGTGTTATATGGGTAACCTGTATATCGGAAATCTTATACGTGTGTTAGTAAGGTAACCAGTCTAGTTAAACCACCCCGCCTTCACATTTGATATGCCTATACCCCGCCAGTGGTAATAGGAATTCTTAATCTCAAAAACATATATAACATGGCACAAGTAACAATTAATGGACAGGTAATGACAGTAAGGGCTCACAGCTTCGGTGACTCATGCGATTGGTCACTGAACAACTACGCCATCATGGGTAGTAATGGTATGACAGAGCAGCAGATATGTGCTCACTTGGAAACACATGGCTACCTGATTACTAAGTCAGGTAAGGCGGTGTTCCTTAATGACCCGAATTGGAAACCTATCAATGCACCTACAGCTGAAGATGCAAATGCAGTAGCCGTTGCAGCTAAACCTAAGACAGCTGTAACAATACGGCCAATTGCAAGGTTGACTGCTGCTGAAATGGAAGCAGCTGCATAACCTGCACAGGGGGACAGAACATCGTCCCCCTTTTTCCATCTCTTCTCAGCCATTAGTATAGTATCTCATATTCATTCCTTTTGTCATTAGACTTAGCACCAGTAGGTGGGTGTGAATGTGAGATACTATTCCATTCCTATTACATTACATTGATATACCTAAGCTATTGATAGTCAGTAGTATTCATATACTACTTCAGTAGTCTATGTGTATGTTCATGTGCAGTTATACATAGTGGTTATTCATCTATCTTCTTGTGGTGTCATTTTCCCACTAGGGTGGAGACAACTTTTTACGTCTGAGGTCATTTTACACTACCATCTATAACAGATAGTTGTTATGTATAACTGATTTTGAGTGGTGTGTTATGTGGGAGAAGTACCAATACATACCCGTTACACCGTATATTCTCACCTTAATGACCTAAGTGCTCATGTATACAGGGTCTGAACTACAAGGTCATACATAGTCATTCTATTCAATTCACAATATAAATACCCTATTGGGTTGTGTATGTATCTAATAATAAGTATGAGTACGGGTAGTGTTGTTAAGCACATTGGTAACTTTCCTGATCTGGATAGTAGGTTAGATGCCGGTGAGGACCTTATCGTTATATCACTTTACTCTGACACTGTTAAGGTTCCTTATGTAGAGGTGTTGAATGGTATTAACGAATGGTACTGGTCGGATGTTCCGTTGGTTAGTAGTGTGTAGTGTTACCTGTCTATAATGGTTAGATACTGGTTCGATTCCGGTAGTAGGGTATAGTATTGTTGTTTAATTCATTTATATAGTGTGGGCCTACTATAGTGGCTATTCTATTATGATCCATAATAACCCAGATGAACCAATATGTTCTGTATGTGGCCATTATATGGTTGAATGTAGTTGTGATCAGGAATACAATAAGAAAACTCTTATTGGTAATGTTCCTATAGCTATTATTCATGACATGGCTGATACTATTGAGGTAAATTCTAAGGGTAACTTTGATGCCTTCAAAATTTTGGTATGGCATGGTAAATGGCAAGAATATGCCATGGACTATATTCATCCTGCAGATGAGCTTAGAAATACTAGATGTTTTAAGCTAATACAAGAAGCATTTATTAATGCTTATGTATAAATAACATAGTGGTGGGCTTTCGGGCAACCTTAATGGAGAGTATCTCTAGCTATGTTATTTTTTTATTGATCTGTAATGGTTGTATAGAGGTTCGATTCCTCTGCAGGTTACTATGTTGATTTAGCTCTAATGCGATCACAGTTATTATGACAAATTCACAGAAGATTGTTGAGTTACAGGCTCAGATAGCTACTATTGAGCAACAGTTGCATGACTATTATCCAGGTAGACTGTCATCTGAGGACTTTGAGTGCCTCTCTGATAGACATCAGGCTATGCTGGAGTATAATGAGTATGCAGAGGAGCAACAAGTTGTTATCTCCGAACTACAGGCAGATATAGCCCATCTACGGACATTACCAGCTATTGGTACATGGATAGATGATGCTGCTAATATAGAGGAGATAGAGTGGCCTGTTGTTGATGGTCTCAGGTATGTCTCTGAAGAAGTTGGCTATGTAGATCAGGATGAAGAGTACAGGTAAGAAGATAGTAGTATAGGTAGGTGGTGTGGATGAGGTCAAGCAAGATGCAACAGATGCTCCGTTATAGTGAATAAACGGCATAAAGGATAGTGGATATGTCTATGCGCAAGCAATGATAAGAGAAGAAGTTTAAGTTCACAAAGTTTTAAAAGCCAGTTATCTGGAGATGTATGAAAAAGTTAGTAGTTCTGTTGATGATAGTATACTTACTGCCAGGTTGTTGTAGATATGACTGTGAGGTAGTTAGATGCGTTGTGCAGAAAAAGTATATAGACTCAGGCCCAAAGAGATCTGATGAGTATATAATAGTATGTGATACTTTCAAACAGATAAGTATTACATATCAACTATATAACTATCTGAGAGTAGGAGATACAGTATATAGAGATAGTAACTGTCATCTAACTCATTAAGTTCACTTAGGTTACCTTTCAGCCTTGTCTCTACAGGAAGTAAGTTTGGTCTACAGCAGGGTAGTTCCTCGTCTGTAGATATTATGTTAATCCTCGATAATGGATGTGTACTTCAGGTATGCTCCATCAGTGAGTTGATAGATGCTATCACAGAGTATCGTGATAACCAGTAGCAGCTCTTCTGTAAATCGTTCTACTGACATCTACAGGTATCGTATTGGTATCTGTAGATGTTTTTCCAATTACACTCAAAACTATACTATATGAGAACTAAAATATGTGGGTATTGCCATGTAGAATTTCCACTAACTCATGAACACTGGTATACCAAAGTAACTAAAGCAGGTGTTGGGTATCTGAAGAAGGATTCTATATCATTCCGATCTGTATGTAAGAAATGTAATGGCAAACAAAGGACAGATAAGATACGTGCCAGGAGAATGAAAGAACTTGAAGTGAATACACTAGAAGAGTATAAATCTGCATATATTGATCAGATGTCTCTTAGTTCAAGAAAGTATGACTACGGAGATGTAAAGAGAGTAACTCCAGCCCAAGCAGCAAAAGCAAAGAGACAAGCACTTGCTCCTGATTATATAGCACAAACAATGAGAACAGTAGTAGATAATCTAACCCTTGAACAAATAGAAGAAAGACGTAATCAAATAAAGCGATACAGACAATGGCTGAATGATCGGGATCAGGGAAATAATCGAATATGCCTTGGATGTAAGGAAAGTAAAGATCGTAAAGAGAACTTTGGTTATAGAAAACAAAGTAATACATATGAATCATATTGCACAGGATGCTGTACAGAAAAAATGAGAAAATTGAGAGCAGATAGTCCTGAGTTGAGAGCATACCTCAAAGATTATGGATTGAAAAGAAGTGCAGAGATAACTGATTCCTATGTGAAAACATTGATACGAGAAACTATAGGTATACCGACTAATAATATAACACCTGAGATAATAGAGTTAAAAAGAGAATCTGTCAAATTATACAGAGAGTTCAAACAACTAAAACAACAACTATATGGGACAACTGAAACAACTAAGTGACTATGCTGAGATACAGGCATGTAAAAAAGATGTAGCTAACTTACGGGAACATTATGCAACTGAATGGGGAAAATCTAAAGATATGAAATCTGGCCAGATGCTCCTCAATATTATCCGGTTACGTATGAATATGGTAAGAACAGAGATACAGGCATGTGCACGTATAGGTACTCCTCCTACAATAGGATACTTCGAAGACTAATCCATATCAACACCTCTATACAACAGTTGGTTGTGTATGTGTTTTATCTGCAGATTCATTCATTCATATATGCAGTGTAGTACCTGTAGTGTCAGCAGTAGGTAAATGGAATGAAACCGGCGAGAGGTGTATCAGAATCCTCTATACTCCATGGATAATCCTGCTGTTGATGCTACATGTATATACTATATACTACCGGTAGAGAATAGTGTACTGGTAATAGAATAGCATATACAGGAATAACAGGTAATAACAATAAAGCCAGATGTGCCAGAATATACCTGTATGCTATATTGGTACTGCATTTGTTCAGTTACCAATAGTATCCAATTATGGATACAAATCTGCCCAAAAGTATCCAGATGTGGATAGTATTGTGTATATTGCACTCAAATTATACACATATGCAACTGGTAAAGAAATTGGTTACAGAAAGTAATATCCCTATGGATGAGTATGAACATATCAGCACAGGCAAGACAATGCTGGATGAATCAGATGGGAATACAGCAAAGATGCAGAAACCCACTGACCATTTCAGAATAGATACAGATAACTATGTGGTATTCTCGTCTGATGCTGTTGAGTACCTGTTACGTACATTGAATAGAACTGATGTGAGTAGAGTATTCCAGATAGGTAATATGGTTATTGGTGATTGTTCGGTAATATGTTCGGCCAACTATAAGCCACATTCATCTGATACACTCTCAGCAGCACTCCAGATGGACAAGAATAAGTTCTATGAGATGGTACGTAGAATGGTCAAGAAGAACATACTCAGCTATTGTGTATGTGCGCCAACTGGTCATGTACAGAAGATATACATGCTGAATCCATATATAGCCAGGAAGAAAAAAGCACTCAACTGTGAGTTGCTGACAATATTCCGGGATATCACACAAGATGAGAAAATCAAGAAGTAGTGTAGTAGTTAGTTGTTATTAGTTATTGTTCACACAGTCAAATATGCCAGTGTATCTGGTACAATAGTATGAAAACGAATATACAAGAGTATCCAGATGCAGTAATGCTTACAGAGTGGAGTACCAAATGTACAAATCCTGCAGATGAGAAAACGCGATACATATATGCTGTAAAGTCTACAGGTATGCTGTATGAAGTAGATTCGGTAGATGGTACTATCACAGGGCAGAGATATATATTGGATATATCATTCACTGTAGTAGAGATACCCAGTGAAATAGACCTATTATCTCAGCTATCGGAGGATATTGGATATGAACCTGATATGGAGTAGTAATAGTTATTGTTCATTCATCTGTAGTAGAGGATAGAGTACAATTCGTTATTGTCTACAGGTGCCATTATTCACAAATCAAAATCAATCAATTATGTATGCATTATTAGTCAAAGACGAAACAGGTAATACAGTTGTTGAGCATGTCTCCAACTATGCAGATGATACAGTTCATGTGCCTTATTGGTCAGATTATGGTTTACAACAGTCTGAGTATCGGAAAGCCCACCATCTGCTGTCTGAGATACAGAAAGACCATCCAGAATGGAAAGTGTATAGCCGGGAATTCAAACTGGAAGAACTGATTCCGGAAGCAAAATACCAATGGCAATAAGTTGTTACCTCTGCAGAGTATCTAAGTAGCTCAACAGCATTAAAGTGCTCTGTTGGGCAACTCTATAGGGTTTACGTTGATCCTGAAGGAAGTGTGTAAGTATCAATATCAATTCACGAATCAAAAACAATCAATCATGAAAAAGAGCAAGAACACCACGAAGTATATACGGTTCGCAGATAGAGTACAAAGAGTAATATCATTTATGGCTCGTACTGCAGCACAATTACAGATAGCACTGATCAATCTACTTACCAGATACAGGATAGTACGGTTAGAGAGAAAATTGATCAATGGTCTATATGTTGGACAATTTATTGTTATCCGATAATGCAATTATCCAGAAAAGTTATACCCACACAGAAACCAGTAGAGAAGAAGGTAGAACCGATGGATCTCTCTGGTTATGTGAGTGTAGATAGTTGTGAAATCACTACAGGGAAATATCGGGGAAAAACCTGGGGATGGGTGAAAAAGCATGATGAACCATATAGAGACTGGCTATTATCATCTGGTGTAGCTATTCAGTGGGGCTGCTACATACCCATAGAACAAAAAGAAGTCAGGAAATGGTCAGGATATATAGCCGATGATGGTTCCAGATGGGTAGGACTAGTTGGGTATGATATATCATGTACACCTGCCGATGTTAGCTGGTACCAATAAAACAAATTATTCACACAATATACAAACACAATCAAATGGAAAAGAAATACAAACACAAAGTCAGAAGCAAAATAGCTACTTTGATGGAAGATAGTAATTATTACAGAGTAGAGAACAATCATACACCCATACCAGCATGGATAATAGAAGCTGGAGATGATTGGGAACTCATTACAGAAGAGGAAGAACCAGAGTATACAATACTGCAGTGGAAAACTAGTACCGATACCATATATCAGCTATGCGCTGATGGTGAGTATAGGCAAATTGATCCCCAGTATGCAAAAGTATCAGGTTGGTCATTGAAATCATTCAGCAAAAAACGAGGAGACACTATATGGCAAGTATCTCGCAGTAGTGACTCCAGTATATGGACTGTAGGTGACAAGTACATGCATATGATGAACCCTGCATTGGGAGAAATGGTGATAGAAAAGTTCAATATAGATAATAGTGAACATATATATCTCTGCTGCAATGGCAAATCATTCAAGACACATATACCATATGCAGTTGCTGTACCAGTACCAGTAGAACCTACATGGCAGATAACAAAGTTACGAAACATCAAAAAGGTATGTGAAGATATTGGTGGTATATGGAATATATCAGTATGGTTACAAGGTTTTGGTAAAGGTATATGGGAGATAGGTACAGTCAAAGCAACACCAACATCTGAAGAGATAACCATAGGTGATTGGATCACTGCAGAGTGTACACATATGAAGGATACACTAATACAGGTAGAAGGGTTCATGGTCAATGATAAGAACAACCTGTTGATAAAGACCAAGCAGTTCCGTACACATGGTGTGGGTATAGAAAACTGTAAGAAAGTGGGTGCTCCTACAGAGAAGAAACTGCTGTTCGTAACAGAGGATGATATAAATGTATACAGAAAGCAACATCTAATACTGTACTGGTTAGAAACGAGTACTGGAGGCACAGGATCTGATGATCCTGATAGTCTGTACAATCCGAATACAATAAACTACAAATACTGGGCATCTACAAAAAAGAGACAACAGTATATAGATAGCAGTAAGAAGAGCCCAGAAAAACCAGCACCACTAATGCAGGTATTGTTGACACAGGAACAAATAGATCTGCTGAAAGAGTGTATCCAGATACGCAAGAATGTAAAAGAGAGTATAAAGTGATTACAGGTTTGATTGACCGTGTATGTGTGTGAATAAGCTGATAGAATAGATACTGGAGTGTAATAGCTCTGGTATCTGTATATCAGTAAAATATTAGTTGAACCAATTACAAACCAACCATATGCAAGAACAGATACAGGAAATAGTACAGACCATCTCTCCAACTACTGCTGGGTGGCAATGGATAGATTAGTGAAACAAATATGTTATATAGACTGTTGAAAATATCGAATATAGGTAGTAGATTTGTGAAGATACTACTGCTGCCACAGTGATCATAGATATTGATATCCCAGTAAGGGCCGAGGATGGCAGTCCAAAGCTCTCACTGGGATTGTTCATTATATGAAAGTCTGTGCAAAATGTAAAGTAGAAAAGGAAAATGATGAGTTCTATAAGAAACCATCTGGTAAATGTAGACCACGTTGTAAAGAATGTACAAAGCAGGAAAGGGTGGACAAATATCATACAGGTAATGTCTCAATGAAAAAACCGGAGAAAAAGAGGAAGCAAGAACTGAAAACCGAGTTCTATGCAAAATATCCAGAAAAGAAAGGAGCCCATTATGCAGCAGGTCATATAAAGAAATCTCCTGGTAATATAATGCATCACTGGTCATATAATGAGGAACATTGGAAAGACACTATAGAACTATCTTCAAAAGATCATGGATTGATACATCGATACCTGAAGTATAGTCAGCCATACAAGATGTATATCACAAAAGCAGGTATGTTATTATATACAAGAGAATTACACGAAAAGTATATCACAGAAATAATACAACTCTATGGCAAAATATACAGACGATATCAGCAGCAATTACCCCAATAATCCAAGGAAAGGGAAAGATACATTCATGCCAGGAAAACCGAAGAAAAAAGCATACCAGTACCCTATAGATGAAAGTAGCCCACCAATAGTAGTTAAGAAGACACAACAATACATGAACCAGAAAAATAAAGAGCAATAATATGACAACAGATACACAGACAGATGAATATATTCTTCCACTCTGGTTATGGAAGTATGCGCACCTCATAGGGGGAAATGGAGAGACAGTAGCAGGTATAGAAAAGGTAATGGGTAATATAGACCCATCTGCCATAGAACAGCATACCAGGACAGTATATGGGGCCAAGATAGAACTATTACAGGAACTACACAACAAACGAATTATATGACAACAGAACAGGTAAGCATATTGAGTACAATAGTAGCAGGTATACTGATAGGTCTCTCATATATAATTGGGTATTGGAGAGCTGAGAATAGATACAAAGAAATGTTACAGAGACATATAGAAGAAGTAGAGAGATTATCAGACTCAGAATGGAAATTGCGTATAGATATAGATAATACTCTTAGAAAAGGTAAAGAATGGATGAACAAATATTACGCACTACAGCAAGAGATAGAATGCCATATACATGAAGTACATGAAGAGGTAGAACGTCCACATGTAGAGAAAACATGGCCAATAGACAAAAGTAGTTATATACACAAAGGATACCGGGAATGGGTAGAAGAACATGATGAAGATTTCATGAATGGTATATATGGTAATCCACTAGATAAATAGCAACAATTTAATTCACACAATACAAACAATCAAATCAAATGAAACAATCAACCAAATTAGGTGCAGTATTGATACTGGCAGGCAGTACATTAGATATGTCAACTGTCCAAGCACATGTGCCAGAGCACAAGAAAGCAACTGCAGATGTAGTAGCTAATTATATACAAGGTAACCGATTGAACTGGAATTATAGCGAACAACGGAAACAACAGATACTAGCTGAAATAGCAGGTATCAGAAAACAGATGAGAGAACAAGCCCAGATTCAACTGATGGACAATTATCAGAGAAGTGGTAAACTGATAGATAATCTGATGTTCTCCAAGGGTGTGCGGGTATTAGTAAATGATAAAGAATTCAAATAATCAACTCACACCAGTATAATATCATTGACTGATAGACACAGTTCAGATAGACTACTGCAATAATCAAATATATGAATAGAGAAAAAATAATAGGCAAAAAAGTTAAAATACTAGATAATGATAGGAATAGATCTACTAGTGGGTATAAACACTATATTGGACAAATAGGCGAATTACCATACAATGCACCAGATGATACGGGGTTAGATGCAGAAGATTTTGAAATGGATCTCGGAGGAATGAAAATCAAATAAACAATGAAAGATATAATCACAGCAATATTATTTGGTATATGTATATTGCATCTGATACTTTATTTCGGATATGATGGAGGGCTATTTCGTAGTATAATATATCCAATTAGAAACTGTATCAAACAACATATACGATGAAAATAATCATGACACAAAATGGATCTACAACTATGTATGTATCCCCGGAAACAGAAATAGAGAAGCTCATGTTACTGTCCCTATTCTCTGGGGCAGTAGAAACCAGGCAGCATCCAACCGTCCAAATAGGAGGAAAAAACTGGGTAGATTGTGTAGAAATCATACCAGCACAAGCAATAAAAGAATAGTTTATGAAAGAAGCACTACAAACAATGTCAGACCATTGGGCAATGACCATATGCTGTATGGCATTTGTGATACTACTAGTTAGTTGTATACTGGAATCAATAGGTAATACTATACTCTATTGTGTACGAGCAGTAAGTAAGAATAGGAAAATAAATAAAGAACAAATAACTAATCAACAAGCAAACAAACAATAATATGGAAAATCAAACAACTAATATCGAAGTAAAACAAGCATGGTATGTAACATATGAAGCTATCAAGGAAACAACAGCATTCCAGGTGCAGAAAGAGGGGTCATATGGTGGAGAAGTACTTGCTACTTTCTATATGGGTGATAAAGGACTGTGGAAAGAAGTAGGGTATGGAGATTATATAGTATTCACAATAGAAGACGCAGAAGTGTTGAAAAAGGTGAAAATAGCAGAACAATTGGAGTACCTGAAAAAGAGCAATGCAAATACCCAGGAAAAGATAATAACATTACAACAAGAGTTGAACGGATAATATACAAATAAAACAGATAATAGAATGAGTATATATGTAATTGGATTTACAGATGGACAGTTCCTGCAGTGTAATGTGAACAGCTGTATAGATTACTTACAGGATCATGAATGGATAGCTATTGATACAGAGACAAATGGACTCCACTTTATGGACAATGATATCAAATGTTTCCAGTTAGGAGATGCCGATAATCAGTTTGTAATCCATCCAGTACATCTGCAGTCATTCAAGCTACTGTTAGAGACAAAGGGGCTCATAGCTCACAACATGAAGTTCGATGTGAAGTTCTTATACAAGGCGGGTATATTCCCCACAAAAGTATATGATACATTCCTAGCAGAGTGTGTCATGTACTGTGGGGATGCATATCATAGAAAGGCATTGAACATTGTAGCCAAGAAAAGGCTAGATGTAGACCTGGATAAATCAGTGAGAAAAGGTATAGTAGATAAAGCTGTACAGGGAGAAGTGATTCAGTACGCTGCAGATGATGTGAAGTATCTACATGCATTACGGAAAAATCAACTGATAGAAGCATACGAGAAAGACCTTGTAAAATGCATCAATCTGGAGAATGACTATGTACTGGTATTAGCATATATAGAGTTCTGTGGTATTCGGTTAGATACAGATGCATGGAAGTTAAAGATGGAAAAGGATAAGCAGTTGCTCCAAAATGCCAGAAAGTTAATGGATAATCTCATATTTTCACAAGATATGAAGAAGTACATCAATTATCAGATGGACCTATTCAATCCAGAGCTAACTACAAGAATCAACTGGGACTCTCCTGCGCAGGTTATCAAGCTATTTACAGAATTGGGTATAGACTGTTGGGAAACTGTAAAAGGGGTTAGGAAACAGTCAGCAAGTGCCAAAAGCATAGAGAAATATCAGGAACAATTTCCATTTATCAAAGACTATCTGCACTACAAAGAACTACAAAAAGTAGTAGGCACATATGGCCAGAGTTTTATCAACCAGATACATCCATCTACCGGAAGAGTGTATACACAATTCACTCAGATAATGGATACTGGTAGAACAAGTTGTGGTGGAAAAAACAAGGATACAAAAGAGGAGTACATTAATCTGCAGAATCTCCCCAATAATACACAGACCCGTAATTGTTTCGTATCTGCACCAGGTAATAGTATAGTAGATGCTGATTATAGTAGTATGGAAATAGTAGTACTCACCAACAAGTCACTGGAGCCAGGACTACTAGAGTTTTTCGATAATGGATTCACAGATTTCCATAGCTATAATGCATTGAAGATATATCCAGAATTACAGGGAAAAACCATGGAAGAAGTAAAAGAACACCATACTGCTCTTAGACAGAATGCGAAAGTAGGTGGGTTTACTGTATCATTCGGTGGTGTAGGTAAGACAGTCGCAGATAACCTGAAAATATCTCAGGAAGAAGGTGACAGGTTCTATCAATTGTACTTCGAGGCATTCAAAGAGTTGAAGAGTCATTACAAAAAATGTGAAGACCAGGCACTCAGAGATGGCTATATACTGATAGACACTAGAAACAAAAGGAAATCATATATCCACAACCATACCAGGTACAGAGAGCTACACAGAGAATTCGATAGGAATTTCTGGGAAAAGTACAGATTGATGAAAGAGAGTAATCCAGAAGATTACCATTTTCAGTTAATGAAAACAAAAGTTCGGGAGTACTTCAGCATCAAGGGAGAGATAAGTAGAAAGGCATATAACTTCCCTATACAAGGTCAGGCCGCTTCTATTTCCAAGATAGCTGGTATCTACTTCTACAAATGGATAAGGGAGAATAATCTATTAGGTAAGGTATTCATAGTATCGTTTATCCATGATCAATACCTAGTAGAATGTCCGGAGAATATGGAACAAACAGTTAAAGAAGCACTGGTAAAGGCAATGGAAGATGCAGGTGCTTTGTACTTCTCCAGAGTCAAATTGAGAGCATCAGCAGAAATAGCAAAGTGTTGGAGCCATTAGATTAGAGAGCGAGGGATTATTGAATTATTCTAGTACAACAAAATCAAACAATATGACAAACAAATTAGACATACTCTCGATCAAACAAACATCCAATTAGGTATAATGAATACATTCGATAGTACAACAGATGAAGACAATAGAGACCCATTTACCAGGTGGTTCGTACTAGCTATAGTGATATGTACTGGTATAGCACTGATTAGGTATTTATGGTTCAGATAATAGTGAAAAATATGCAATAATTTACTAGCAATTGTGGGAGAAATTATGTACATTGTGTACCCAATTTCTTCTACAACAAATCAAATTACAGATGCAAATAACAAATAGTGATTTTGCCAAATTGATGCAATATATAGCAGAGAAATTGAAGAATGAAGGTTCTCTGGATGTAACTACATTGGTCAATGGAAAAACAACCAGAGCAGTTACCGTAGGTACTATTAGTGGTATATTGATGAGTTTGAAATTAGATGAATATCTGGTAGATACAGGTACAGTCAAAGAGAAAAAGAAACCAATAGTAGTAGATAGTAAATTTCAAACCATTTGGGATGCATATCCATCTAGTGCATCATTTTCCTACAGAGGAATAAGTTGGAAAAGTTCTAGAGTGTTACGTGCTAACTACCAAGTGTGTGAGATGTTATATCTAAAAGCAGTAGCTGTAGGTAGTGTAACACATGACCAGATACTAGGAGCAGTAAGGAAACAGATACAGATGGTCAAGGAAGAGAGCTATGAGAGTGGTAATAATGGTATGCAGTACCTTCCAAGTCTCGAAGTGTGGATCAGACAGGCCCGTTATGAGGCTATGATAGGTACTGAAGAAGAGGAAGAATATACAGAAACTAATAACAACTGTGCATAAATATGGAAACAACAAAGTTAGCAGCCGTTATCCGCAGTATAGTACAAGATAATGGTAGAAAATCAGATGGACAATGTATAGATGAAATCATACAGTACCTACAGGAACAGGGGTTATGGGATCAGCAACAAGAACCAGTACAGGAAAAGGTAGATATGCAGATAGATGGTGTATGCTATATAGTGACACCGGCAGTAGCAGATACTATACACAATATACTACAGCAGGAAGGTACGAGGAATGATAGTGAGAAAAAGAAATGGCTGATGTCTACTATGGATGGTGTACAAGTATATCAGGGAGACAGTATATGGTTGGAAAGGCTGAATGTGAATGACTGGACAACAGAAACCATAGAACCATGCCCAGAATGTATCTCATACGATGTAGACAATTATCAATACTGGAAGAATGCTGATGTATTGAATATATACATAGCGGATAACAAACCAATGTTCAGTTACCGGGAATTACAGATACTGATAGATGGTAGATTAGAAGCTCCTCGGACAATACAGAAATGGAATAGTGAGCAACTGGTATGGCAAATACGTCAAATAGCAATGAACAAGTTAGCAAACAAGCAATAGAACTATGAGCCTCAGACAGGACCTATTAGAAGAGATCAAAGCTGGTAGAGCACCAGGTGGAGGCACTATACCGATAAATCTAGATAGGGTATGTGACTATATGGAGATAGGCAAGAGTACTATGGTGTTGATAGGTGGAGAGCCTACTGCAGGTAAGACAACTCTCGCACAGACTACATTCATCATAGATCCTATAGAATGGTACCTGAAACACAAACCGGTAGGGATGAAGTTATCTGTGATATCGTTCCTGATGGAAAGGCGTATGACGGCATACAGTAGCCGCTGGATCTCCAGAAAGATATATGAAGAAACAGGTAGAGAGATACATCCGAAACGGATACTGGGTAGAAAGGTGAATGAACAGCTATCTGATGAGGAATATGCTCTGTTGGAAAAGTACAGTGAAATACTAGATGAGTGGGAGAAGGATGATCTACTGATAGCATTCCAAGGAAGTCACAACCCTACAGGTATCAGCAAGTATATAGAAGCATTCGCCAGGAAACACGGTACTATAATAGACAAGGATAGGTCAGATACCAGTATGGACAATATACTGGCAAAGAGGGAGTACAAACCACATCACCCCAACCATATAGTACTGATAGTAGGGGACAATGCAAGTGTACTGGATCAGGAGAAGGACCTGAAAGAAAAAGGACTAGTAGACAAGTTCAATAGAACTATGTATGAAGCTAGAGATATATACGGATTCTCTCCAATCATAGTACAGCACTTGAACAGGGCTATATCAGATACCAGTAGACGGAAGTTGGTAGGGGATCTGGTACCGAAACTCAGTGACTTCGCAGATAGCTCACAGACTCAGAAATCAGCAGATATAGTATTAGCAATGTTCAACCCATATCCACATATACCTGCAGGGGAAAGGGCAGACCACAATGGATATGATCTACAGAAGTTACGAGACAAGAAGTTACGTACCTATTACCGGTCACTACATATGCTGAAGAACAACTTCGATGGTGAGAATATACAATGGCCAATAGCTATGCACCCAACATATGGAATATTGAAGACTATGCCCCGTATCACAGTAGAGAGTCCTATAGACAATGCTATATATGGGGAGATAACCACTGGTCGCTACTTCCTACCTACAGAGATAGAACGGGAAGAGAAACAGATAATGAGCAAACCCTTCCAGGGATTTCCTTCAAATAGAGATAGGATAATACAAGAAAAGTAGAACCAAATAGTTGGAAATCCCAGTGAAATGTACGACATTTGTATAGACAAAACGGATGGTACCCGTTATCAAGATATTGGCCTATTAGGACAAAGCTGTGTACCATACAGTTAGTTCTGGTAGGCCATAATAGTCTATAGGAATGAAAGAAATATGGTTAGGTGGAAAACATGGTTCAGTTATTGAGAATTATGCAATGGTAGATGATGAAGACTACGAATGGTTGAATCAGTATAATTGGAGTGGTTATAAGCACCATCATACAGAGGCTATATATGTTACTAGACGTGGCTGTAAAGAGTACCTTGAAGGTAAACAAAAATATACAACTATTCGAATGCATAGAATGATACTGTCTATAACTGATTCCAAATTATTCGGAGATCATATAGACAGAAATACACTGAACAATCAGAGAAGTAATCTGAGAGTAGCTACTAATGGGCAAAATATAGCTAATAGTGAAAGAAAAATCAGCGATAAAGTTACTTCCATATACAAAGGTGTATCATTACAAAAGAATCGTGAAAAATATAGTTATTGGGTAGCTGAGTTAGATTGTAATAATGTAACATATAGAAAGAATTGCAAATTAGAAGTAGAAGCTGCTGTAGTATACAATGAAATGGCATTGAAATACCATGGGGAATTTGCAAGATTGAATGTATTGACCTCTGAAAAGTTGAAAGAGTATGAAGATTATATAAGCAGTTTACCAAAAGAAGGCTACAAAAAATGTAGAATGTGTAGTGAAAATAAATTGTATGATCAATTCAATAAACATAGTCGAAAAAATAGAAAAGGAGATGGTCTCTACTCATATTGTAGATTATGTGCAAACAATTACAGAAAGAAAAGAAATGCCAGACAACGTATTATGAACGAGGTAAAAGCAGTAACAGAATGACAGCAGAACAGATAATAAGAGAGGATAAGCTATTATGGAATATCTCCGAGAAGCATGGAATGACAGAAAGTATTGAAATATATATGGAAAAGTACTCCAGGCAAGAGTGTATAGCAGTACTGGAATGGGTAACTACAAAATGCTCTACATTCGAACAAGAAACTAACACTCGGGAGCAACTGTATCAGCAGTACATAGACAGTAAAACAGAGCAGATATGAGATCAGTGATAGAAATTACACAGGAAGTGTTCAAAGAAATGCATGTGAAATATTCGGAAGATATAGGAAATGCTGAGATGTCAGAAATATGTCACCGGTATGCCAGAGAAGCTATAGACGAACTACGGGATAGGTTAACTATTAGTGTAGTATCAGATAGGGACTATAGTGATATGGATGAAATAGTAGAAACACTGAAAAATGAATTACAATAACCATGACAGAACAAGAAATAGAAGCAGCCTGTTGGGCTCATATACAGCAAGCAGAGAACTGGATGACTCCCGAACTCTCTGATGGGTACAACGAGAATGAGGTATATAGAGCATGGAAAGCCGGATACAAAGCTGCACAGGAAGAGTATGAGCTAGATGCAGAACGATGGAAAACATTCATAGCCATTACAGACAAGAAGAACAAGTAAACAAACAACATATGGAAACAAACAAAGAAGAAAAGAAAGGAGGTATCGTTCTACCTACAGCACCAAGAAAAGCAACTGCAGTGAATCCGAGAAACCTACTAATATATGGGAAAGAGAAATCGGGTAAGACAACTGCATGTAGTCAATTACCGAACCATTTATTGATAGATGTAGAAGATGGGGCAGAGTTTGTTACAGCGAATGTAATGCTGCCACCATCTGCATATGGGCCAGTATCCCGATTCAAGTGGTTAAAAGAACTAGCAAAGACTATCAGAGAAGCAGGATATCCATATGACTATGTAATTATAGATACTATTTCACAGTTAGACATTGATGCTGAGGCTGTAGGAACATTTTCATATATGCATAGTGTAGCTGGTAAGAATTTCAATCGGGTTACAGATGACCAAGGGCAGATAGTTATAGATCCAAATACAAAGAAATCAATTATGCTACCACCATCTGATCCAAATTATCAGAGTGTATTATCTCTCCCGAACGGTTTTGGCTATCAGTACAGTAGGACTGCTATATTGGACATATTTGAGGCATTGAAGAATCTGGGAAAGATATGTACTATATTCGTGTGCCATGTGGCCGATAAGATGATAGCCGAGAAGAACAAGGAACAGGTAATGATCAAGGATTTAGCCCTGGTTGGAAAAACGCGCGATATACTTCCCCGACTTGTGGACGGAACTGCTAATGTGTGGAATGAAGATGGTACATTCATGATTTCATTTAAGGGTAATGACCAACAATTAGGTGGTGTACGTGCTACACATTTGACAGGATTTTCTGGGCCATTAAACTGGGGCAAAATTTTCATCTCACCTGACAAGAAGTAGATATATGAGAACAGCAAAAGAAGTAGCAATGGGACTATTATACGCACATGACCAATCAGATGGTGTATGGACAGATAGTATTGTATATGCAGCTATGCGAGAATATGCCAAGGGGGTTATAGACCATATACTCTCTAGGCCAGATATGATATATGTAGATGATGAAGATGGTACTGCTGAATATAGTTATGATACATTCGAGAAATTCAAACAGGAATTACAATGATACAGACAGCAGAACAGTATATACAAGAAATGCTAGGAGAACCCAAAACAGGTGATAATATGTATGCAATATCACCGAAAACACTGGCCCTACTATTACGTACATATGGGAAGAGTATAGTGATAGAATGTGCAGGTAAAGCAGTATGTGAATATGATGACAACGTGAGTATGATGGCAACGGTGAAAATACATGAAATAGACAGAAATTCAATAATAACAGTAATGAAATCCATATGAGTCAATCACTAATACGTACAGATATAGGTAAGATGATACGTGATACAATGAAAGGAAAGAGTGATACTGTCAGTACAGACGAGGTATTCTCATATATAGTATGGTTATGTAAACATAGCAAAGTGAAAGTAATTAGCAGAGAAGAATTCGATAAACACATAGAAAAGTCAATTTACAAATAACAAACAACAAAACAAATAGACACATGGAATTAGTGAAACAAACAAATACAGGAAGTGGTGGTAAATTATTCACTGGCATATTCTCGGCAAAGGTCATTGCTATTAATCCAGATAGGGCAGCAGTTGCAGAAATGTACAATAGTACTGTAGATCCAGAGAAGAAGGAATTGGAGTATGAGGGAAAATCGAAAGATGGTGATGAACAGATACAGATAGTACCATGGGTAGAAATTACTAGTAGTGAGTTCACTGGTCAGAAATTCCGTATACCATACTATATCACAGACAAACTGATGATATGGCCAACATCGAAAAAACTGCAGTTCGTATCTCAGACTGGAGATAACGGTAGTGCAGATAGTCTAGAGAACCTACAGGATTGGTTCACACATTTCCAGGATTTCAAATCCAAGGAGAATACAGCAGACAAAATAGTTAGGCAAGGGCTCTCTGGTGAGGCAGACTGGTACAAATTCCTGAAACCCTGGTTATCCAATGTGAAGTTTTCTGATCCAGCTACCAATATACTATTTGACTCTAAGAAACTATTTCGCAATGTAGATAAGTATATTACAGATGAATATCGTGCATTGTTGAAACTGTCAAAGGAAGATTCTCTAACAGGTGAGATAGTGATACTGGCATATGTACAAACAAAAGAAAAGGATGGTCAATTGGTACACCAACAGAAATTCTGGCCAGAAATACTAGGTCGGCAGGTAAAAGATGGTAGCCGTTATTCACCTACTATGCAGGTTGTTAATAGTGCTGTTAGTACAGGTAATTGGAAAGGTGGACTAGAAAAATGGCACAAGCAAATTACAGATGTAGAGCATGGTTGTAAAGGCAGTTATACAATGGGATTACTGACAGAGTTTGATGCAGCCACATTCCAGCAATCAACTAACAATACCTTCATACCAGCAACAGATATAATAGCAGATACAGATTACTAGTTCACAACCAAGGAGTAGAAGAGATGTAGTATTGCAAGATCCAGGGCAGTAATCTATAGATTGTGAATCTGTGAGCAGTACTACTCTCATATACTCTGACAAACAAACAAATAGAATAGATATGAACAAACAATGGCAGTATATTTCCGAGAATGGTGACCAGGCAGTATCACTAATTAGCGATGATAGTGTAGTATTCTATATAGATGACCTGAACAAGGAAGTAGTAGCAGATATAGTGAAATTATGGAATAGTGGAGCAGATGTAAATACAATACAGAAAACACTGGACAAAGATCCACGAGTTACCCTAGATGAAAGTGACTATGTAGTAGAACAAATAGAGAACTGGATACAATTGAATCCGCCAGTAGAAGGTGACCAGATAGCAGCAAATGTCCAGATAGGTGTGGATACAATGACACCGAATGAAGTAGCTAATACACTCACTACCATAGCAGAACAGATAACCAACAAACAAACAGATATGATAGAAGATACAACACAGATAGCAGAAAGGCAACAACTGATAGACTCGGTAACAAAACCATTATCCCTATCAGCAGATGGAAAGAAATCCAGGACACCTCGTACTACTACAGTGAGAAGTACAGGTAAGGTAGATACAAAGGATCTAGTTGCAGCTATGAAAGAGAAAATAACACTGATAGAGTATGTAGATAATGCAATAGCAGATATAGAGCTACCAGAGGCTCTTAGCAAGAGTGCTAGGGAAATACTGATCCAGATGCAGAAAGCTATAGATACGGCCAAGGGTGAAGCAATACAGTCAATACAGGCACTATAATAGATAACAACAAATACAACAGAATGGAGAACGGACAACAGGTAGAATATAGTGAAATTGATTGTGAAGGACTAGCGAAGTGTTTGGCTACTGAGGATTGGAAGAAAGAAACAAATGGAATACCAGAGCAAGATCTATATCAGATTGGATGGGCAGTAGACCCAATAACAGGTGAGAGAACAATAGTGAAAGAGATCAGAGACAGATGGAGTACACTGATGTTCAACCTGTATAGCTCATATATGATACTGATAGATGAATTTCGCAGAAAAGAATAGGTAACAAGTTACAAACTGATGATATGAATCTGGTGAAACGCAAAGAAGTTGTGAATATCACAGCAGAGTGGTTACTAGATAGATTATCGGTCATGCAGATATACACCCAATACGTATCAGATATAGTGCTACATGGGAAAATGAAAAGTCCTATTCGCACAGATAAACATGAAGGTAGTTGGAGTATATTCGAATCAGATGGAACAATATTGTGGAAGGATTTTGCAACAGAAGAGAGAGGTAATGTGTTCCATCTGGTGATGAAGATGTATGGGGATAGTTATGACAAGACTCTCACTCGTATAGCCACTGACATGGGCCTGATAGATGTATCTGGACAGGATATGGGTAAAAGGGTAATTCCAGGCAATTCTGATAGGGTTCCCACTGTTAAAAAGGCTGCACTGATACAAGTTACTGCTGTCAGGTGGTCTGATAGAACACTCGGATACTGGCAGCAGTTTGGTATCAATAGAGAGCAACTGGATAGAGAACAGATATATCCAGTTCGAGAATGGTACCTGAATAGAGTACGGCAACCTATATATGATGGAGAGTTGTGCTATTGCTATAGATATCCAGGTAGTACACCAGATGAGGATAAGTTCAAGCTGTACTATCCAATGAGAGGAAAGGGAGAAAAATGGCCAGCAAGTAATATCAGTACACGAGTTGTAGAAGGGCTAGACAGATTGAATGGTCATGAGAAGGTAGTTGTATGCAAAAGCCGCAAGGATAGATGTACTCTCGAGCAGATACTACCAGATACTATAGGGCTCATATCAGTGCAGAATGAATCCATTAGTGCATGGACAGATGATCTACTACAGATACTACAGGGTAGACAGGTGTGGATATCATATGATAGTGATAGTCCGGGGAAACAGGCATCCAGAAGAGTCAATGAGAAACACCCATGGATGAGACATGTGAATGTACCAGACAACTACAGCCCCTACAAGGACTGGGCAGAGATGTATGCAGCTGGTATGAAGGAACAGATCGTAGAGCACTTCAAGAACAAACAGATAATATAGATACACAATGAAAGAAACAAAGAACTACATATTAGGCTACAACAGATATCAGGGGAAAGTTGTGACCTACAATTCAGAAGAGCAAGCAAAAGATTCTGGGGGATATTGGAGAGTAATAGAAGCCGATGATTACAAATCTGCAAAGGATAAATTCATAGAAATCTACCATGAAAATCATATAGAATCTGAATAGAATTTCGTACCTTCGTACTGCTCATTACCGAATACCATGTACATAGTCAATAACCATTCAACAATACGCACTACAGCACAGATGCATCATACCTCTATGGTATCGGTGATGAGCCTTCTGTGTATGTAGTGCATGTTACGTTATGGAAAATTGCAGAATAGAAAACGGAGAGATGAATACAGTCTCCGATGCTGTTGAAATATGGAAACCGGTAACTGGATATGAGAAATTCTATGAAGTATCCAATCAAGGTAGAGTTAGGTCACTAACCAGAACTGTAACAAGACGAAATAGATGGAATCCTGACAAGCCTCTCATACATATAAGAGAAGGTAGATTATTACGTCTTATAGATGCAGATGGATATAAGTATCTACCACTAACGAAAAACGATAAGCAGTCAAATTATAGAGTACATAGACTTGTTGCTATAGCATTTATACCGAATCCGGAGAACAAACCAGAAATCAATCACATAGATAAGGTAAGAGACAATAATCGTGTAGAGAATCTGGAGTGGTGTACACATTCTGAAAATATGCAGCATGCCTGTAGGACATTTCCATTTCGAAACTATAGCAATAGACCCAGAGGAGAAAAGTCAGCTACATCTATATGGACAGATCGTGATGTAATAGGAATGAGAAAAATGCACAAAGAAGGAAAAAATAGAATGGAAATAATGAAAGTATACAATATAAAGAAACCTACATTGGATTGTATACTATATAACAGAACTTGGAAACACATAAAAGACAATGAAATATGACACAAGAACATGCAGAGAAATCAGGTACCTGGTATAGAGAAGTTATAGCAGATGGCCTGAAACAAGCAAAGGAAGAGTTTATAGAACAATATAGAGAGAATCACCATGAACAAGAATAGGTCACAATACTCAAAGCGAACAACAATGAATACAGCAATAGAACGAGCACAGGAAATACTGGATAGACAAGACAGGTCTCCATTGCAGGGTCTGGTAGAAGTATTGGAGAAACAAAAGAAAGTGAAACAAGATCTAGTAGTACCATCTGGACATATACGATATGATGCAGTTAGTGGTCTGCTACATGTATTGGATAGTGAATATAGTATATCAGACCTGGCACATGACCAGATAGGACAGAAGTTAGAAATACCAGCAGCGTACTATAGAAAGTTGAGAACTACATACCCAGAACTACTGGCCAGTAATATCAATATGTGGTTGAGCAAGAAGGAACAGACCAAGTACTTGTTACGGACATTCAACTATGGAGAAGAGGGAACAGAGAACATATGTAGAGCAATGTTGAGTAACAAATACAATATACTGGACAACTATGATGTACTGATAGCAGCACTGGAAGCAATCAGGAATGCAGGTATAGACGTGGAAATAGTGAAAGCAGAAGTTACAGATAAGAGAATGTATCTCCACGTAGTGGCACCACAGATACATATAGAAGCAACGGAGTTATTGGATGGATATCTGGCAGATAGAGCAAATGCAGTTACTGGTAATGGTATCATATCAGGACTGGTAATCAGTAATAGTGAGGTGGGTCTTTCAGGTTTTGAAATATCAGCTCGTGCTCAAATACTGAAATGTAAGAATGGAATGCACGATAGAATGGCTAGATTCCGTAAAGTCCATCTAGGTGGAGTAATGAATGACGGTATAGTAGAATGGTCTGGTAATACTATCAATAAGAATTATGAATTAATAATGTCACAAATCCATGATAGTGTAAAACTTTATCTGAGCAAAGAATATTTGGGGCAACTTACTACAAAACTACAGAGGGCAAAAGATATATTGATTGAAAATGAGGTAGCTATTATCGAGAATGTGTCAAATGCAATAAATATACCAGAGCAATATCGACAGAATATACTTCGTTATTTTCTGAAAGATGGGGATAATAGTGCGTTTGGTGTATATAATGCAATTACCCGTGAAAGTCAGAAAATGAGTCCTGATATGCAATTCGAGATAGAATCAGATGCATTTGAAATTCTCCCGAAAATGAAAAGTTTCGATAAGATAATTAGTAAAAACTAAGGAAAAGTTAGTACCTTTGTATAGATAAGTTGCGGTAACAACTATACAAAGAAATTCATGGCCTGTTGAGCTGGATCTGTTACCGCAGTGAAAGTTCTACAGGCCAAATTTTTGTTATGAGAGAAGTATATATACAGGAAAAGTTCTTTAGTAAGAATGTTGATAAGACCGGTATCTATAGTATAACCTGTAAAGTGAATAATAAAGTGTATATAGGTTATGCAAATCACTTTAATAAAAGATGGGATAGCCATAAGAAGAAGTTGAGATATGGTTATCATAGAAACCCTCATCTACAATCTGCATGGGATTTGTACGGTGAACAGATGTTTAAGTTTGAAAGAATAGAACTCTGTTCAAAAAGCGAATTAAAAGCTAGAGAAAATTACTGGTGTAAGTTACTTAATACTCATAATAATAAAATAGGGTACAATTTAAGAGGGACCGGAGAATATGGGGTGTCTGAACATTCCAAAGAAAGTAAAGAGAAAATAAGAGCAGCTAGAAAATTACAAGTTATAACCCAAGAACATAAAGATAGAATATCCCAAGGTTTAAAAGGTTATAAAAGAACTAAAGAAGAATATCAAAAGAGTTATCGAACAAAACAAGAACGAGGGTTAATACGACCTGTTATACAGATGACTATAGGCGGTATAAAGATAAAAGAATGGGAAAGTGCTGCTATCGCATGTAGTGAATTAAAATTGCATAGAAGTGGAGTAAGTAATGCATGTAAAGGAAAGATAAAAAGTACAGGTGGGTATACCTGGAAATATAAACCAACAATCAGCAAGAACTAGACAAGTTCATATACAGATATATCCAGATACAAGCAGACACAAGCAGACACAATGAATTATCCAGGTACATGAGTAGACAACTATACATATCAGCAGATAATACTGGTTAGATTCTGTAGGAGGTTGACAATCAAATTGCTGATGATGGGATAGGCTATATGGTATACTGGAGGAAATTACTAGCTGCTGTGGTATACTGGATATATCTGCTATATGCTGCAGATAGAAAAACAATACAAACAAACAAATTATGGGATATATTACTGTATATGAGTTAGAGGTACTAGAAGGTGATAGCAACCTGATAGCAGAGTTCAGAGAAGAATGTGAAGAAGCCAGATGGATACTGGATGTACTATGAAAAATATGAGGAAATGGAACTACGAGATGGCCCCAAACAACTGTCAGATATGGAATATGATAGTGACTGGACGTGGCTGATACCCATAGTGAAAAGAGCAATGTTCGAGATACGTATGGAGATATCAGAAGACCCACTAGCAATATTGGGAGGGGATGATGAGAGGAAAAAAGAACTGAGACGCACCAGAGACAAACTAGAAAATACACTGCTGACATGTGATATAGAGAAGTTACATCCAATAGTAGTACAGGCAATCAAATTGATCACAGGTAAACAGTAGTAGTATGACACGCAAGAAAGCAATAGACAAGATAGTACAAGATGATATAGATGATATACGTCAAGAACTACAGGGGAGAGGAGAACCATGCTATCTGGTAGATATACTGATACAGGGCCATGTAGGATACCAGGAAATGAACAATCTGGAACTAGAAACAGAACTATGTCAGAGATTCGACAAGGAATATACTGTCACAGGTAATTGATCACAGGTAACAAGGAATAGAGATATGAGCAATGGAACAATGACAGTACTAGGACATACTGTAGAGTATGACAACCATACCGGAGATACTATAGATACCGAAGAGATAGAAAATGATATCAGACAAGGTTATGCATCAGAAAGACTATGGATGAAGAATATGGTACTATGTATAGGAAGTTGGAAGATATCGAACCCTGAAGCAGATAAGTGGAAGAATATAGCTAAGAAACTCTATGACGCTGTTATCAGTGCAGATGAGTGGTCAATATATCATCTATCTACAGCGTGTAATGAATACAGAGAGGCAATAAAAGAACAAGAGCTATGACAATTACAGATGCAAACAGGGGTAAACTACAAGCACAATTTGGTACCTGGCTCGAACTCATAGCTCCATTTATTGAGTCAACAGCATGGGATTCTATAATAGGCACATTGAAAGCAACTACTGCAGCTAACAAAGAGGTTTATCCAGCTAGTAGCGAATTATTCAAATCATTTGCCCTCTGTAACAGGAACAAGTTGAAAGCAATAGTGATTACAGGTGGGCCATATGCAAACAAATTACAGGGGAAAATCATAGCCAATGGCATTCCATATGACAGTTCAAATGTGAAGTATGATCAACCTGTACTATACAACTGGTACCAGGCGTATGAGAAGGACTATGGGTTTGATCCAGATAATGACCTATCACTAGATCTCAGCTATCTGCTAACTCAGGAACATGTATTACTGATAGGTAGTAGTTTGACAGTTGAAACCCAGAAACCGGAAATACATGCACAATTATGGGAACCCATGTGGAAGTACATTATAGAGGAAATAATCAACCAGTACTACAGAGGATTACCTATTGTACTGATAGGATTACAAGCTGGTAAACTGGAGAAGTATATCGCACCAATGTTACATCATGTACTGAAAGTAGAAGATCCACAGACAGCTGTACAATACAATAGGCCCTGGAAATCAGATGGAATGTTCTCATTTTGTAACAGAATACTGGCAGCTAACAATAGTAGTGGGTATCAGAATGAGATTAGATGGGTGAGAAAAAAGAACGAAAACAAGGATGAAAAAGTACCTTGGAGTACAGTAGATGAGAATCAGACCATTGGTGAATTACCATGGCAACAAAAACGATAACATATGGAAACAATAAAGGGATATGCAGTGCTCTCGGAGACGATAGGTTCACCAGAACTAGTGTGGAGAACAGTAGAAGGAGAACAGACACTCCCACAGGTATTCGAGAGTGAAAGAGCAGCACAGCTAGAGATACTCGATGACCTGCAGAGTGATATAGAGCAATTTCGTAGTGGAGAACGTGAATGGGATGAGATACACTGGCCAGATGAGTACACAGTAGCACAGATAGAGATAGCAGAGGATGGCAGTATAGTAGTATACCAGCAGTGGGATTCTCCGGAAGTTCCCGGTATGATCATCAAAGGGACAATAATAGAAACAACATTGAAAAGTTGGCGAGACAATCTGTAGAGAGATGAGCAAAAAGAAACTTACCACCAAGGATATAGTGAAGGAAGGTGAAATGATATGGGATGATCAGATAGTGGATATACCGGTAGAATTCGATGAAGAAGAGCTGGAAGTGTATGAACCTACAGATGATGAGTTACTAAATAAATAACAGTAGTATGGGACTAATAATAGCAGAATCGTTCAAGAGGTTCTTCGAGGTAAATAGGAGCAAAAGTAAGATAGCGAATATATTGCTGCAGGATACATACACAACTACAGAGTTTGCAAATTATATAGCACGTAGAGGAGATATGATATCGTTCCTTCCAGCAGGTAAAGAGCATACAGTGAATGACAATGGAGATTGGAAGAGAGAGAACAGGCAGATATCAAGAGCAGGGAAGTTAGCAAGAAAGTTGATAGATAGTACACATATAGACACACTAGAGCTGAAAGATACAGACTTTGAATTGTTCAGTAATCTGATAAAAGCAGATAAGATCAATGATGAAGATTGTCAGGTACAGTTCATAAAAGTGACAGGAAAGGATATCAGATACAGGTATAATGAGGAAAATCACAGCAAACTATATACTCTCGGACAACTGGGGGATAGTTGTATGAGGTATGAAAATTGTGAGAGATATCTGGATATATACGTAAAGAATCCAGACAAGATATCTATGCTGGTGATGATAGACTGTGAAAACAATACTGTAGGTAGAGCTCTTGTATGGAATACCAACAAAGGAATGTTCATGGACAGGGTGTATGCTACAGATGCTCACCAGAAGATGTTTGAGAACTATGCAGAGGAGAAAGGTTGGATGTACAAGAAAGTACATTCAAATGATGTAGATGGTCATATAGTGAGAAATGGAGAATCCTGCAGTAGAACACTGATAGTAGAACTGGATGAGTACGAGTTCGATGAATATCCATATGTAGATACATTGTGTTATCTAAGTGATACTGGCAAGATATCTAATGATAGTGGATACAATGACAAGGAGCTCAGAAGTACATCAGGAAGTTGGGAGCAGCAAGAAGATAATCACGATAATGAATGTTGGGATGAGGAAAATGAGGAGTATATAGATGAAGGGGATGCAGAGTATATAGAAGGATATGGTAATGTTCATCGTGACAATGCAGTGCTAGATGACTATACAGACAATTATATCAGGAGAAGGGATGCTCAGAGATTGGAAAATGGCAAATGGTGTCATGAAAACAATGCTAATAAGACACAAGATGGATGGGTGCATGATGATGATCTGGATAACTATGAGTGCATTAATGGTACATACTACAATAGGCAAGATGACTGCGTTCTGGATAGTCTGACAGATGAGTATATACTGGAAAGTGAGTCAGTAGAGTTGTATGATGGTGACAGAACTCATGAAGATAGCAGAGAGATAGTAGAAATGGACAGCAGTTATGGGGATAACATATACTGGAAGAAAGATTGTTGTACTAAGTGTGTGTATGTTGATACATGGTTCCTAACAGAAGATACAGTACCGTTATACAGTGGAAATAGTGTAGCACAGACAAATCTGGAAGCCTGTATAGCAGAAGGTAATGAAATAGTGATAGCCGATAACCAACTAATACTGGAAATGTAATGGATAAAATACTAGAACAGATACTGTGGACACAATCAGAAACATACAACAGTAAAGAAATGCACAAGACCATCCGGGGAATAGTGAAAACTATACCCGGGTGTGTAGTGCATGAAGACAATGGGAATATATACGTGACAAAGGGTGTAGCAGATGCATACAACTGCATAGTATCACATACAGACACAGTACATAGGATTATAGCCAAGAAAGACTACAAAGTAGTGCAGATGGAAGATCGTGTGTTTGCGTATGATAAAGGAAAAGGAAAAGCTACAGGTATAGGTGGAGATGACAAGTGCGGTATAGCAATATGTCTTCAGGCATTGATGCAGTTAGATGTATTGAAAGTTGCATTCTTTCGTGATGAAGAAGTGGGTGGCTTAGGCTCACAAGAGGCAGATATGGAATGGTTTGATAATTGTAACTATGTACTTCAGTGTGACAGAAAAGGTAACTCAGGGTTTGTACAGGAGATATACGGTGAGATCATGTTCGATGAGGCATTTGAGGAAGCTGTAGGGCCTATTATAGATACTTATGGGTATGCCACAGTGAGTGGTATGTTTACAGATGTATATCAATTAGTGTGTAACGGTCTCCAGGTAGCATGTGCCAACATAGAATGCGGATACTACAACCCTCACTCAGAAAATGAGTATATTGTGCTGGAAGACTATGAAAGGTGTAAGAAGATGGTACTGCATATACTGGAAAGAGTCAATGACCGATATGAAATAGATCGTGATTACAATGACCGATATGCAGGATATGGAGAATACAAGTGGACAGAAACTGGAGACAAGTATATGGACCACTGTTGGGGATGTAATGAATACAAAATAATAGATGAAACAGAGATGATATGTGATACATGTATGGAGCATTGTATGAAAGAGGTACATACCAAAAAACCTGCAGAACTGTTTCCAGAAGGAAAATGGTAATAATATGACACCAGTAGAAGCAAAGAAGAAGATCAAAATGATGAAGACAGGAGTGTTCACTCAGTTGGCTATGGAGATAGTGAAGTACCTTCATGAAGTCAAGATGGGTGAACCTCCTGCCAGTGTAGAAGAGTATGCAGGTATCACGAAAGAAGTACTACAGGTACTCTCCAGCAGATACAGTGAAGTGTTACTGAAGAAGGTAGTGAAGGTGAAACAACAGGATATAGAAACAGCGATAAACCTACAGAAAGATGGAAAGTACTAGGCAAGAAGTACCATGGACATGGTGTGGTGAATGGATAACACCAGAAGTAGTACCGGAATGGGCAGTAGCTATGGTGTACAAGATAACCCGTATGTGGTGGGATGATATGAAAGGTCATCAGGTACAGGTATATATAGGTAAGAAGATGCTCACCAGTACCAGACGAAAGAAGATAGGAGTACGAGCAAAAAAAGCAAGTGGTACCAGGAAGACATACGAGACTACAGTGAAACAGAGCAACTGGCCAGAGTACTGGGGAAGCTGCAAAGAGCTCATAGAGGACCAGAAACAGTATCCGGAACAATTCACTAGACAAGTGCTGGAATGGTGCTACAGCAAGAAGAATGCCACATACCTCGAACTGAAGTACCAATTCCAGTACAATGTGCTAGAGAATAGAACGTACAACAACAACATCAACGGTAGTCTGTACAGGTATGATACTGATAGACACCTGTACAATGAGCACAAAGAGAAGATGAGGAGTACACCACGGAAACCAAGAACCAAAAAGAACATACAATGAACATAGGTAAGAAAGTTACAGATAGCAGAATATCAGAGAACCACTACAGAGCAATCAAAGATCGACTCAGCTACAGTAGCATCAAAACATTCGACACTGACAGGAGGAAATTCTATCAGGAATATGTACTGGGGGAACCAAGAAGGGAAAAGGAAACAATAGCCACAATCATGGGTAGTATGGTGCATCTGCTACTCTCTCTCCCACAATCATTCGATGAGAAATTCCATATAGCTAGTGCACCGGAACCTACAGGACAGATGCTGGAATTATGTGAGGCCCTGTACAGTAGAGCACTGAAATCCATTAGTGATGGTGTGCAGAAAGACAAGTTCGAAACATTGTTCACAGATGCAGTCAATAGTGTGAAGTATGACTATAACATGAAAGAAGTGAAGTTCGTAGGAAAGAACCTGGAACAGATCATTGCACTATTCACCACTACAGACAAGAAGGGAGTTACTCCAGAACAATGGTACAAGGAGAAGATAGAGTGTGTGGGTAAGCAGATAGTCAGTGTAGGTAATATAGAGACAGCAGAGAAGATAGTACAGAAAATCAAAGAGCATCCGTATACAGCCAGTATAGCCAATATGCAGGAATCTCATGATATGGAAGTCTACAATGAATGGCCGATCATGTTCATGATAGATGGTGTAGAATGCAAGAGCATGGTCGATAAGCTGATAATTCATCACGATAAGAAGGAGATATGTACATATGACTGGAAAACATCATGGGATAATGAGAATCCGGAGTATGCATATGTGAAGTTCGGGTACTATATCCAGGCATGGATGTACTGTCAAGCAGTTATGTACTGGGCAAAGGAAAGTGGGTTAGGAGAGTATGTGATAAAACCCATGGAGTTCATATTCTGTGATACACAGGGGTTCTCAGCACCTACGATCCTGCAACTATCCATGGATGATATAGAGAGGGCAGGAAGGGGGTTCAGACTGCGTGGAAAGAGGTACAAGGGAGTAGATACACTACTGCAGGAAATTGCATGGCACATCAGTACCGGTGACTGGAGTACTCCATATGATGTATGGAAGAACAATGGATATATACAGTTACGACTAGACTATGGGTCACGGATATAGATAACAAGGTAAAAAGAACAACAAACAGACAATGAAGAAACAGAATGATATGAAAAAGAAAATGAAAGTAGGTATAGGAATAGATGGACAACCATTCCAGTTAGATATGAATAAGAAAGAACTCACTACCGGAGATATAGTAGACTGTGGTGTCAAACTGCAAGTGTTATCAGATGAGCCACAACAGAAAATAAGTATAGCATATTCCAGATGGAAATTAGTAAACTGGTGGAGAAAAATAACAAAGACTCAGAAAGTAGAACAATGTTGGGTATATAGTGTGAAACTGGTAAAATAGTAGATAAATATGAAATCAATAGAAAAAGTAATCAAGAGTATGCGGTATGGTGCTCACAAAGGTTCATATGAGCCAATACTGAAAGCATGGGCAGAGGAGATAATAGATGAGTGTGCTATGAAGGCGAATATCATGATAGATAAACATGGATATGGAGGAAAACAGCAGGTATCACTCACATGGTATGAAGTAGATGATGATGAAAGTATACATGTAGATAGAGAATCTATAGAACGAGTAAAGCAACAACTATGATACAGAGAGTAAAAGAACTGTACAAGCAGATAGCAGATGCACATGAGAGAGCAGATGCAGAACTACATGAGTTGGTAGCAAGTACACTGGATGATGCTCTATACCTGAACTGTGAACTATACAAATATCCAAGAACAATCAATGAGATAGTATGACACCCAAAGATGTAGAAGACGGTCAGAGGTTCACTATCCACAACCAGAATGAGGTGTGGCACATGGAGACTAGAGATGTAGATGAAAGGAGTATATGGTACATAGAACCCGGACAAACACATAGAGATATGTACGATGAGAATGGTAGAACAATGTGGGGAGCACACTGGAATATGGAAATAGAACTAGTGAAGGAATAAATAAACAACAAACACACACAATATGAAGCACCACTGGATAATCAAAGTACTGATAGTAGTAGGAACATTGTCACTACTCACAGCTATCAGTCAATGGAATGAACACTGCAGGATGAACACACTGGAGAAGGCCCTGATACGGCTACAGGAGAATGATGCAGTACAAGATAGTACTATACAGATACTGTTATATACAAATAGAACTGATAGTATGGTATGGGTGTATGAACACAGCAAAATAGAGTAGATGACAACAGAAGAACGTAGTGAGTTGAGAGCATTTTACTGCAAGGAATATAGAATACGTACAGGTGTAGCTCTCAAGTGTATGGAGCAGGGGAAAATACAACCGTCCAGATGTAAATCCATATGCAGGAAGAATGTATTACAGATAGCAGCAGAGTACATAGAGATACCAGTACAGCAGATAACTAGCAAATCCAGGAAAACAGATCTGGTAGATGCCAGACGTATGATAGCAGGTGTAATGAGAATATACAAGATCACATTCGAAGAAATAGCGCAGATACTAGGAGATAAGGACCACACTACAGTAGGCTACTCACTGCAGAAACTGAAAGACTATTGCAAAGTAGACAGAACCTATAGAGCCAAATACAAAGCATTTTCTGACCATTGTAAGCAAGAGATACTACGACTATACCAGGAGAACAGAGCAAATAAAATCACACAACAACAATAGAATATGGCCAAGGTAAAAAAAGAAGGAGAAGAAAAGTTATCAAAGTTAGAGGAAACAATGAGTAGATTGAACAAGGCATATGGTGCAGGTTCTGTTATATCTATGGGAAAGAAAGAAAGTGGTATATACAATGTAATCAGTACAGGTTCTCTCGGTATGGATTATGTAGTTTTAGGTGTAGGTGGTATAGTTCTAGGCAAAATGTATGAATTCATGGGGTGGGAAGGTACTGGAAAATCAACACTATGTGGAACATTAATAGCTAATTGTCAGAAAGCATATCCAGATAAGAAAGTACTTTGCATAGATAGTGAACATGCTGTAGATATGAATTACTTCCGGAAATTAGGAGTAGATACAGATGCATTACTACTGAATCAGCCATCATATGGTGAAGAAGGTTTCAATATAGCAGAGGAATTGATCAATACAGGAGAAATAGCTCTATGTGTACTAGACAGTGATAGTGGGCTAATACCGAAAATAGTGATGGAGGCTGCAGTGGGAGAACAATCCAAGATAGGCAAGAAAGCATCATTGAATAGCACTAGTTACCCGAAATTGAAAATAGCAGCCCATAACAACAATTGTGCTATAATAGTAGTTAGTCAGTATAGAGAAAAAATAGGGCAAATGTTTGGAGACCCTACTACTACCCAGGGAGGACATTGTTTGAAATTTACAGCAGATGTTAGAGCACAAGTCAGTAAAACATTAATCAAAGCCCCAGATGGAGAATTGAAGCCCGGTAATGAGACAAAGTTCAAAACAATCAAGAACAAAATGTTCCCACCATATAGAGAGCACAAATTCGATATATTGTTCGGTGAGGGTATAGATAAGTTCAAAGAGACAGTGAATATGGCTGAGGAACTAGGAATATTCGAGAGATCGGGTAGTTGGTACAGTTACAATGACCAGAAAGTAGCACAGGGATTTGATAATCTATTGCAATTTATGCGAGATAATGAGGACCTATATATTGATATACAGGGTATAGTAATATCGAAGTTACAACCAGAGACAAAACAATGATATGGACCCATGGGTAGATCTAGAGAGGCACAAGTGTAGTATTGGTAAGCCGATGTATACGAAGAAAGAGGCATATACCAATCTCCAATATCTACAGAATGGTGCTCATAGACGTAGAACATATAGGGAAACCAGTTACGTATACATGTGCCCTCTATGCGGGTTTTACCATTTATCTAGTAAAGAGCACTATGAGGACAACGAAGAAAAGCCATTGATACATGGTAATCAATTTGAACAACTAATACAGAAAACAGATGAATGACAGTATAGAATACACAGACAAGTCCAACAGTGACTACGCAGATGAGCAGGGAAAGAGGTTAGTGAAGCTGAGAGATATACATGGAATGGAAAGGTTCTACATAGATGGACAGGTAGGGACATTCTGGAATGGTGGACCTGTGATGACAGAAGAAGATGTACCACAAGCTGGATATGTATGTGTCAGTGAGGATAGAAAGAATAATGTGTGGTATCCAAATAATACTATAGTACAACTAGTAGATGAACCAGTACCAGACACAGTAGCACAGGCAATGATCAGGAAAGTAGCAGAGATGAAGAGAGATGGTACAATGCCAGCAGAGAATGCTACACCAGTACAACTACCAGTACCAGATGCTATAGTAGATACAGTAGTGAGTAACCTGAGTGTTGGTGGTGATCTGCTACAGGAACAGATAGAGAAGATACGAGAGAGGAATGTACCAGAAGTCAGCGGCCAACTAGAGAAGGAAATAACAGACAAGTTCATCAAAGCAGCTACCAGTATGACAGGTTCAGCAGATATGAGTAAGTTGGAAGGGCTCCGAGATATGGGTAATGTACAATCAACTGATGAGTGGAAATTCTCCATACCACTAGTAGATATCAGTGAACTAGGAAAGGAATTATTGGAGAAAGTACCTGCAGATGAAGCTATACAACATGACATGAGAGAGTTCGATGTATACAACACACTGGAACAGATACTAGCAGATATATGGAAGATACAGACCAGAGAGATAACCATACAGGAACTGGCTATGAAGGTACAACGCAGTATCAATAATGGCGCATATATACAACAGAATGGCACTATCTAGGAAGACTCCATTACAGAGAACAGGAACACTGAAGAAGGGTAAACCACTCAGCAAGGGTACTGGGAGGCTCACCAGAGGCAGCAAACTGAAGAGCCGACCAAAGACTCCAGAGGAGATACAGCAGAACAAAGAAGACACAATGAGAATGTGGGCACTGTTCGAGGAACATTGGCAGAAAAAGCCCCATAGATGTGAGCAGTGTGGTGAAGGTATATGGGGAGAGAACAAGTCACTGTATCACCACCACCTCCTTCCCAAAGGGTTGGACAGGTATGAACACCTGAAGTATGAGTACAGTAATCTGATGATGCTCTGTTGGCAGTGTCACTCGAACGTAGACAGTAATCCAGGAGACAAGGTAATAGAGAGAACAGAACAAGCACACAAACAATTCGGAGTATGACAGACAACAAATCACTAGTACGTACAGTAGTACTACCGGACATGGAAGAAATAGACAATGCAACAGTAGCCCAAATTACAGAGTTGAAGCAAATACTGGTCAAGTATGATGCATTGCTATGTAAAATAATCAGAGGTAGAGTAAGTAACTAATAAACTAGAAATAAATATGAGCAAACAAGAAATGAATACAAGTGGTAAGATGTTATTAGACATATATGGAATAGCACCTTCATACCTAAAAATGGGAGGATTTATACAATGCTATCTACGAGATAGCAGTAGACCTGCAGATTCTTCATATATCACATTGTCATTACTATTTCATCCGGAAGATAATCAACAAGATATGTTCCATGATTTAATGAGTGAATATAATGACATGCAAGTGTTGGTAGATGTGTATAATCATGATGAAGGTTATCATGTAGCTGTATTAAAAATACCACAAGATTATGAACATGACTTTGAGCTATTTCTGCAGGGAAAATATGGAGACTTTAGCAGCAAATTGATAAGTTGTTACATGATGTATATAACAAGGGTAGATCAATGGGGTAATACAGAACAAATACTTAGCCCACAATATAGGATAGTAAATAGGGATGAAAATGTACTGGTATATTGTAATAATTATAAAGAAGGTCAACCTATTGCAGATGGAGAAGTGTGGCCAATACCAGATCTCAATAAAGAAACATTGATTATTGCACTAATAGAACAAGAAGAAAAAACTAAAATACAGTAGTAGGCACCATAACAATGTAGAATATGATAACAAAAGAACCGAAAAAGTTCATAGAGGAACTATTAGACAGTATAGCAGGAGATCCTAGACTAACTGCAAAACTATTCGAAGAGATAAAGAAGGACATGGAAGAACGTTCCCTAACATGGGAGGAATGGAAACAGAAAGTAAAAGACAAAACATTATGATAGACATCAAGACACAGTACCCAAAGGCGTACATCAAGATAAAAGAACAGATATTAACAGAGCTCAACAAGAGTGGTAAGCTATCACCAGAGATAATGAGCGCAGTACCTGTAGACAGTATAGTACAGAATAGTATAGGTGCTGCACCCAGAATGATGTACGATATACTCGATAAAGAAGGTATATATATCAGCATCCACTGGACAGAAGATAGTGGCTGGAACTATGGTATAGGAACACTACAAGGGACTGAGTGGTACAAATGCCGTACAGATGCTGAAGTAGCTGCATTCACATTCGCACTGGAACTACTAAATAGTAAGAAATGATAAGTACAGCATCAACTATGGTAGAGTATATAGACTACCTGAATAGTGGAGTATTAGAATGGACTCCGGAAATGGTACGTAGTCTAATGAAAAGGTATGCAATACATGTAATAGATGCATGTGCGTGTGAGGTGGAAAAGTGGGAAGATAAAGAAAAGATATACAAAGTTAAGCAACAACTTGTATAATACTAATATGTGTAGTACCTTCGTGGTATGCATGTAGCATTCACAGAAAAAGACCACAAATATGTAGATGATGCTGGTGTACAATATACCAGTATCACTACATTATTGGGGGAATACAAGGAGAAGTTCAATGAGATAAGAGCATCAGAGAGTTGTGTATTACGGGAGGATGGAAAATGGTATGGTATGGTACCTGCAGAAGTACGTAAGATATGGCAGGATGAAAGAGATAGATCAACTACACTCGGAACATGGTACCACAAGTTACGTGAGGATGAACTGGTAGAGGGTATACAATGTCCAATAGTAGATGGTGTGAAAATGTCACTGCCACAGGAACTACAGAATGGTATATACCCGGAGTTCATAGTATACCACCCAGAATACAAAATAGCAGGTCAGATAGATTATCTGGAAGTGCGTGGTAATAAGATAATAATAAGAGACTATAAAACCAGTAAAGAGATAAAGAGCAAGTCATTCAGAGGCAAGAAGATGTTGGGACCATTATTCTCACTAGAGGATCATAACCTCAACCACTATAGTCTCCAACTATCACTATATGCAAAGATGCTGCAGTACCATAACCCACATATGGTAGTAGATTCATTAGTAATAGAGCATGTGAAAATGAAAGTATCCCACTATGATGGTATAGGATACCCGGTAATGTTGGTAGATAAGAATGACCAGTATATAGTAGAAAGTGTCACACCCATCAAGGTACCCTATCTGGAATTGGCAGTAGACAGAATATTCAAAGATATAAAGCAACCAGTATGACCAATGAACAGATACTCAATGCCCATATGCCAATAGGTTATACAGATACTCAGATAAGGGTGTATGATGAGTATACTGTCATGGACATGCTTAACCAATGCAAAGACTATTGGTCAGTAGCAGTATCCATGACAGATCCCCTGTGGGTAGATGATAATCAATCTAAGGTAAGAAAGAACTAAGCAGGTACATCAGCAGTAACTACCGACTCCGTAGCCTCATATGCTATACCGGTTCCTACTGCAGCATCCAACATACCATTCATCAGTTGGTGCAACTGGATAATAGCTGTACCCTTCTGCATCTGCTGTTGGAATACCGGAGATGCTACAATGTTAGTTAATCCATTATACAAGGTGCTAAACTCCTTAGAGGTCAGTGTAAATACTGCATCCTCAGCCCATTGGTACTTGGTACCTGCCTTTAAATTGCTCATATGTAGTTAATTATGTAAAGGCAAAGATACATCAGATACTGTGATATCCAAATTGACAGTAAAAGAAATAATACGGGATATACCAAGGCTACTAGAGAAGTGTATACGCACTTTCAGTACCTTGTTAACATACAGTAAGTTATCAATAATTCCCTGTCGAAAATCCTGTGAAGACGGTGTGATATGAGCTATAATATTCTCTGGGTTTTTACAGATAGATATAATGAAGCCTGGGTCAGTGTATTCAACTATAGTAACAATCTCTTGTAGCAGATGCAGCTCATTATCAGTAAGACGTGAGGGACCTACATATCGTATCCTATCCATGTGTAATCAATAAGTACCCTATAACTGCAACTAATACCCCATCCAATACTCCCATAAGACCCCTGTGTACTCTGAGCTGCTGTATGTACCTCTTCTGATCCTTAATAACCCCCTGCAGCGTATCTATAACTGCTACCTGGTGACTACTAAGGAAATAAAGTGATGCAATTTCATTACGAAGTGCCTGGGTAGCACTGTCAAATAATATATAAGATGCTGCACAACTATCAATAGCTGTTAATAGTGAGTCATTCCCCTGTGCACAGGCTAACCATGTCTCATGGGCCCTGTTCAGCATCTTCTCCTGGTGTACAGTAATGAGTACTACTGTATCCTTATTATAGACTATCTGCCTGGGATAACCACTCTGAGAATAGCATAAATTGCTGATCAGCAGACATGTTATCAATAGTATGTAGTTGCGCATCTCTTTTATTATTAATGGTCTGTAATATACCTGGTACCCTAGCTACTGCAGATGCCATACCAGCTATTCTAATAGAATCCTGATGATATCGTAGTTCATTGTATTGTTGTACATCATACTGTTGCTGTGTCCATATGCGGAGACTATCCAGAGAGTTACGTACCTTGATATCATCCCGTACTATAACAGGATCAGTACCACCATAGAATAATCTGAATAACAAGATCCCTATCAATATAGCCAGTACAATAACTATGTACCACAACTTATTGTGGGAGTTCTTAATATCCTGTATACCTTGTTCTATTGTCATGATGCTGTTCTGAGGGTTTTATTAATAAGCTGCAGTTGATTACCATGTGCTGTTAGCCAACCTTCCTGATCATGGAGTTTATCTCGAATAGTCTGTATCTCTATAGTATGTTCAGCTATTTTCATTGTAAGGGGTTTCAGGTCCTGTTCAATAACCTTCTGCTCATCTACTATCCTATCCAATCTCTTCATGGCCTCATTGTGCTTTCCTTCTACTATGTTCCATACGAATTTCGTAAGAGTCAGAAACACTGTAATGATAGCCCCTATAACTAATACAATAATGGGAGTACTCACGGTAATGTCAAGTAATAACATATTATGTAGTTATATTAGTCGTCTGATAATACTACAAGATATTGTGATGCTGGTGTAGCACTGGTATTAAATACTGCAGATACTGTACCACTGTTAAGGAAGCTAGGAGTAGCTGCTGATATTGTACCGGAACCTACTATAGTAGATGTTGCAATATCCACACCATCATGAGTACCTACCATACCTATGGTAAGTGTAAAAGTCTCATCATATCCATTAGGAATGACAAATACATGCATACCACCAGATTGAGCTATAGTACCGGTCCACTGTATAGCACCATCTGCAGTAGTTAATGATGTTACAGTAGCTCCTGGATTATTACTGTTAGTGCTATTGTTCTGCACTATAAGCAAACTACTACCTACACCGCAGCATAATGAGCTAAGATCTCCTGGTATCTGTCTCCAGTATCCGTCTCTAGGTATAACGCCAATCGGCCTCCATGTGTTGGTACCGCCTATCATAAAGCCTTCTCCTGTGAACTTCATCCACGCCACAAGTTTGTTATAATTCTGATTAGCCATTTTGCATAGATTTTAATTTGTTTTGTAATCTTGTAATTAGTAGTGTATCCTACATACATTTTACCATTTATAGTATTAGTTATTGTATATATTCCTCCACTAGTCATTGTTAGTAATTTATGCTCTTTGTAATGCATACAGGGTTCTTAATACTAAGTATTTCCTGTAGATACATGTAGCTGCAATATTTGTCACTTACTCTCCAGCTATCTGGATTAATATCGAACCATGTTAATGAACTAGTACGGAACCGGATATCCGACTTATAGAACATTCGAATGTTCTTACCATCTATCTCCATCACTTTAGCATTTACACCGGCATTGTGAAGGAATATGTTATTATCATATTCTGCTATAGGATTAGTAGACCATGCAAAATTCATATACTCCGGGCATCTGGTCTCTTTACCCCGTTTCCATAGGTTCCAGAGTAGTCCACACATATCTCCTATAGCCCATGACTGAAATCCCTTATCCTCACTACTAAAGTATTGTGCATTGAAATTAACAGTACGTAATCGGAGTTCTATACAATTCTTTTCAACATCTTCCCAGAATTTAAGATCAATGTCCTTCAGTAGATATTGACAACCACCGGTATTATCCTGGTTATCTATTGCTACCTGTTTATCTATACCTACTATCCTACAGAGGTCTCCTAGTACATCTTCTTGGGCATATTCCTTCTTCTTGAATGGGTATATGTCCTTCACCTTACTAGCAAAGTACTCTGCTGATATGTACTCCGTCTTAGATAGGTAGCAGATATCATCATCCATATACTCAGAGAAATCAGGTAACCTGGTAAATAATACATCACCATCTATATACAGTATCACCTTCTCTTGCAGTTCAGGGTGCTCAGTCCAATGCCTTTTCAGACATCTAACCCTCTGTACCGGTGGATATATGGCTATCAGGTTCTTGATATGATCCTCTCTATAGAAGAAGAAGCTGGCCCATGGATACCTCTTAGCAAGTTGACCCCAATACCACTTATAAGGAAATTCCCCCTCTACAAGTACCAGTACATGATATGCACCGGTATATCCCAGTCGTTGAAAATTGGCACATTGTACCTCTATCTCAGCTACCCAGTATAGATCATGTGGTACAGATACCACTGTTACTAGTTCCTTCACAATATGTAGTTGTAATTAGTTGATAATGAGTATGTTATACTGTCGTTGTCTTGTACCTGTTGTCTTTTACTTCTTTTATTCCTCTTCCTATTATTCTCATCTCATCTACTGTGAAGTTGCTCATCCTGGCTGTATTACACTCCCAACAACATGGTATACAGTTTTCATCTGTATGACCTTTTGTGTTATCTATTCTATCTAGTCCTGTAGCAGGATACCCACAGTATGTGCAACTCTTTTGAAGCTGATCATTTATATACTCTTTACTCAATCCGTACTCCAATCCCCTCTTTATATCAAATACCCTATAAGAGGATAATAATCGTGTTGCTCTATTCACATTACCACTCGACCAGTTTTTTCTTTTTTCACTATTATAGTACTTCAATCCCCAACACTTTTTACAAGGATCTCTATATACTTGATGCGATACAGAATAATAGAATTCTCCTATTAATTTGTCTTCCATACATCTAGTACACAGTCTTGTACTACTCTCTGGTAAGGGTCCCTTATTTATTTTATTCTGTTTTATAGATTCGAATACATCATCGGTACATGCTCTGCAAATATTAGAGAAATTTCTACCTCTTGTTGTATAGTTATCTATAGTTCTTTCTTTTTCTACACCACAGGATAGGCATTTTTTCACTTTCAAATTCCTTAACTCTATACCCTGCTCTTCCTTTTTTAACCTATATGCTGCTTTTCTTTTTATATTAAAACAACTTATACATGTCTGAGATATACAGTTGTGTCTGCTGTAATACTCGTCTATTAATTTGTTTTCTTTACACTCTTTACAGACTCTTCTTCCCTCTACTACAGGAGCCTGTTGTCTTGTTGTAGACATATTGGTAGTTTCTGTAAATTTACACTATTACTACGAAACTACCAAATTAATTATGGTGCTGTGGTAGTCGTAGTTGTAGTTATTGTTGCTGAAGCTGCTCCATACACCCATACCTTACCCTGGTTAGGGATAGAAATACCAGAGAATATAGCCATCAACGATGTACCAGGGAACACTACTTTTTGCCCTATTGTGAATGATACACTACCGGTATTCACTATCCAGAAGCTCTTAGGAGTACTTCCTGTAGTTGCTGGTAATGAAAGTGTCTGACCAGCAGTAGTCTGACTGATATACGCCCCCTGATACTGATCTACAGTAGCAATAGCTGTACCAATAGCACCACCAGATGCCAGGTTAGTAACAGTTATGAAGTCAAGGAAGTTCTGTGGCTGAAATGCTGGACTGTCTGAAAATGAACGTGTCATGTTATTAGTGTTTAATTGTTTATGAATGTTATTTATTATCTTCTATCTTAGTATCTGTTGTAGTGGTAGTTCCCTTCTGTACATACGCATCCTTTACAGTAGCTGCTACCAGTAATGTACCAATGAGTCCTGCTATGATATCGAAACAGTGCATGAATACCATCTGGTTGTCTTTCGGTATCACATTGTAAAGTAGGTGACGAGTCATCCACAGTATAGCTATTCCGAATATGAATGCTAATAGCCTTTTCATTGAGAACTTTCCATCACTGAACAGTGATAGTGCTCCGTCCTTGAATACTGGTAATATGTTGAAGTCTTTTAAGTTCATCTATTACTATTTAATGCTTTCCCAACTATAGGAGACCGACACAATCCCCGGTGCTGACAATGTGGTTACAGTTATATTAGTACCATCCCAAGTTACATAATAAGGTAATGCAGCTCCCGCTGTTTTAGCAGTAACATTAACATGTGTGGGAGTATAACCAAGTCCATGTGCAAACACAAACGAAGTATCTAATGCTCCTGCTGTAGTAGTATATAACCCCATTACTATAACAGGAATATTACTTACCAAGGCTATTGTACCACTACTATTTGGTAATGTATAATTTCTATCAGCAGTTAGGGTACTTTTTATTGACCTTGTATATGTATCTGGGTTTTTCCAAGCTAGGTCATTACTTGCATTTGTAAATAGTTCAAAACCAGAAGCTGGTGCAGCAGGTATAAAAGAAGCATAATTACAATTCAATCCCGCATTAAATCTCTGAACAATAGTCCATTGATTAATATAACCTTCATTTATGGAAGCCACACCAGTTGTATTATTATAAGAAACTCCTGATGCCCCACTTATATAAGCTCTTATAGTAGCTTGTGATGGTATATCACCAGTTGTTGCAATAGTACCACTTTTATCAGGTAATACCCAAGACCATGATGCACTTGCAGTCATTGCTGCTGAACTAAGTACGCCTTGTGCTGCTGCACCAACTTGACTAAATAATAAACTATTGGTATCTAATCTAAGTCCATAAGAAGCATCTGATATAGTTGTTTTATTATTTTCAATTGTATTTGAATTAGTTCCACTTACTATTTGAATATAGTTTGCAGATGTATTACCGACTGTTAACACTTCATCTAATGTTGGTATGTTAGATCCATCTGTAACTAAAGATATATACCATTGTAATGTATTATATTTATACTTACACATTAAAGTATCACCTGCGTTAATACCAAAAGAAAAAGGTGTATATACAATAGTTTGTCCTGTATTAGGTGAAAATGTAACAGAAGTAATTACAGTGCCTGATGTTATAGTTCCTCCAAAAGGTATGATAATTTCTTGCCCATCTACAGGGTTTGCCATCATTGTAATAGTAGCAACGGCAACTATAGTTGCAGGATCATAATACAACCCTCTTACACCATCATTTATAGTTACATCGCCACCAGACGTATCTACTTGCATATCTTCTATAGATATAGTAGGTGGAATATATATAGAATTAGTGTATGCCATTATATAGCAGTTGTTTGTATGAGCGTAGTATTAGTTCTAGTACCCGGTATAGTGAATGATATATCGGTGTTGAATAAGCTATCAGCCTGTAGATTAATATTACTACCTGCAGGATATTTAATAGTAGTAAATCCACCATCCATAGACACATACATATTACCACTAATAACCTGAAATGATATGGAATGTATACTACCTGCAGTATAGGTAATGGGACTGTCTGTAGTGACCATTATAGCCTGTGCTGCTGTATTGTATGGAGTAGGTGAACTTACTAGTGCTGCTAATATAGCTGAGAGCTGTCCACCCTCATTATTCATAGCCATTACTATCAGTTCAAGCCATTTAGACTCTTCTGAAGATGATCTGGTAGTTACTCTACCTCTCTTACCGAATTGGGTACCTGGTTGTATCATATAGCCTTAACATTTAGAATGTGAAATACTCATAAAAGAAAGAGTATAACGAAGCTAACAGTACAAATGTATACAGTTATTCTTAGTTACACTCAGTATGTAGTTAATTTAGTAACCTATATAGGTCATTATTTAGAAAATGCTTGACCTTGATAAGATTTTATACCAAGATAATCAGCCATATCTTTATCCAATATAGGTAATATTTCCTGTTCTCCTGCTCTTATTATAGGAAACAGCTTTCCCCAATCTTTAATAACATGATCCTTGTGTATTATATTATCGCCATACTCATCCCATCCTGCTGCTGATGCAGACATACCCCATACAGCACCTAATGTACTTTCAGTAGCAGTTACAGCATCTTTAATATAACTAACTACAGGGAACTTAGTACCACCTCCAAACTCAAGAAAAGAAGAAGGATTGTAATAAGAAGTCATAGCCTCTTTAGCTTTCAACATAGTTTTCTTTAATAATCCAAATTGAGCAACTGTTTCTTCATAATCATCATCACCTTTCTTAGGCAACATTGCCATAAGTCCCCAATATGCAGCACATACAGCTAATACTACTTGAAATTCTCTTACTTGGTTCTTTACTTTATCCCTTACTAGATCATAGAACTCTTCTTTTGTCATTTTTAGTTCTACGCCTTTTTTTAACTGATCTTCTACAGTTTTGTTATACATCTCTTGTAGTTGTCCCAACCCTTTTTCAGTACCACGAGTAACCTCATCCATACCTACCAGTGTCTTTAATATTTTAGTAGCTGCAGGTAAAAATCCTTCAGCAAATACTACTTGAGCAAATACACGAGTACGCCCCCATTCATATGAATCTTTACCTTTGTTATATGCTAAATTACCTGCACGTACATCCCATTGTCTGGGTAACCAGTTATTATACATTAACATTTGTCTCCACCATACATTAGATCTCATACGAGACTGATCTTCATGACTAATATTACCCGACATCTCTCTTCCTGTTACACGTATAAGCTGTTTAAAAGCAGCAACTGACCTATCGTTAAGATCAAGTCCCGGATAGTCCATTTTACCTGTTTCTTTATTATACTTGGCAAATTTCATGAGACCGTACTTATCTAGTAGTTCTTTACATTTAGTAGGTAACTCTTTTTCATATTTAGTTATATCTTTATATCGATTAGCACTCTCAGGTAAAGATCTGTAATACTCCCGTACATTGTGTATCTTACCATCTATAACAATAGCACTTTCCATGTGTGCAAAAAAGTTACTATATACTACTATATTATGCGCTGACTTCACTCCCTTCATCAGAAATTCTTGTACATTCAGATTATTCAATTTATTAAGAGATAGTCCTTTAGCAGCTATATGTAGTTGTTCTTCTTCAGGTAAGAATGATTTCAATAATCCTATTGTAAGTTCATTACTTCCTTTAAATGCCCTAGATGCTATAAAGTCATATAAACCTTGTAATTGAGTTTTTGCTGAGAAATACTTATTGGCATTATATAAACCTTGTAAAGTAGTCTCCAATGAACGAAATGCTATAATAGATGGTTTCCAGGATAATATAGCCATTGACCCCGCACCTGTAACTGTGCTTAACATTTTGCTACCGGAGGCTTTTACCTCTTTTCCATCACTAGTCATTTTTACTTTACCAAACTGGGCATCATTACCGAGATCGTGTATATTGTAAAATCCTATATCAATAAAGTCGTTAAGCAGTTTCACATTATCTGTCTTTTCTCCAATACCTATTACTTTACCTGTCACCATTCCTTTTTGAGTAGGCTCTAACATACCCTTAGATCGTTCTATATCCTGCAGTAGATATATTATATCCTCTACAGCATTCTTTTCTTCCCACTCTATTCCTTTCATTATGTGAAGGAGTTGGTTTTTGATAAGATCTTTAGATACTTCTTTTTCAGATAATCTACTTTGAAAAGATTTAGGTAGACTATTAATAATTTCACCTGTACGAGGATCTCTCAATGGATCTCTGTCTTCTATCACTTTACTAGTATATAGACTCAATAACCCATCTTTAATATTAAATCCTCCTGAGAATATTTTAGTTACAGTTTCTTTAGGTACATGTGGTAAGAATGTACGAGCACCTTCCCATTGTAGGTATCCAGATGTAGCAAACTGATTATTCCATTTTTGAATATAATCATAGAACTTTTTAGCAGGTGCATTTCCTGGACGTTCTAAGTTTTTCATCTCTTCACTTACCCATTTAGTATAAGAACCATCTGCATTAAGTTTCTTTGGAAACTTATGGGCATTACTGTACCAGTTTTGATTACCTTCTTTTCCTGCATGTTCTGTATATTTTAGTATTCTTTCAACCGATTCTTCCAGTTTAGTATCTACACCTCTACCCCATTCCCATGGCTTATCCATTGTCATACCCTGAGATGCTAGATGATAATATTCATAAAGATCTCTGAGTTGACTTTCTCTTTTCTTATTAAGATAATCTTCTAATGCTTTATTATCAGTATGATCTTTTACCCATTGAATATCTTTAGCTTCTTTAGCTTTATCTAACTCTTCATAAAATTCTGACTTAAATGGGCTAATCAATTTATTCTTATCTTTTGCACCTATAACACTCCATAACTTTTTTTCATCACCCCATTTGCTAACTTCATCGTATATACCTGTACCAATATCATTAGTAAAGTCATAAAGTGTGTCGTTTATCCTATTCTGACTACGGTTACTCAGATTTTGTAGTACATCCTGCAGACCTTGTACAGTAGTTAGTTCTTGATTACTTCTTTCCCTTACTGTACCTGCAATTGCCCCGTATTGTTTTTGTGCTTTTGCTATATCATCTATAGTTTTATCTTTAAACCATTCTGAAGCTACTTTCATATTCATCTCTATCTGTTTATTATAGAGATTCTCAGCTTTAGTTATTAACTGTTCTAATGCCTGTAGTTTATCAGCATCTTGCATATACCCTTTAAACTTACTAAGGTCTTTATATATCTGCAGATTGTCTTTTAGAACAATAAGATTACCAGCTTCTTTACTGAACTCCTTCATATCCATATTAGAGAAGTCCACGTTACTTGATGCTATTCTGGCTTGTTCCCTATCAGCATACTTAATAAACTGATCACCTTGTTCCATAATAGGAGCAAATGACTTTTCAAGACGTAATCTGAGTATTGCTTTTTCTAAATCAGCAGCTCTTCTACTTCTTGTTACCCTTTCTGCATCTGACATATCCTTAGCCTGTAAGGCATTGAGCATTCCTATAAGACGATCTGCATAGTCATCTATCACCTTATCTCCTGTTTTATGTATATCAGTCAGATAAGGTCTATACAGTTCACCAGCTGACATAGAAAGATCTATACCGTGTATATTTACACCTTTTACACTATCACCTTCTCCCCATTTAACACCCATAATATCCATACGAGCTGTCTGTACCTCCACTCCATATGCATCTTTCAACATCTTAGCATATGCTTTCATCTGTAGGTTGTAGGCTTCTTTAGTATACCCTTTTATTTCTCCTGTACGACCAACTGATTTCCAGTCATGTAGATGTGCAATACCATCTGGAGTAATAGCTATAAAGTCAGGTGTACCGGCCATACCACTCTTTCCTTGGAATGCTGCATTAGGATCATATAAAGATACATCCCAGATAAACTTAGTACCTTCAGGATATAAGTCTAGTATACCATTATGATGTATAGGGTTATGAATATCTGCTTTATTAGGTTCATCCCATCCCCTTATCATCAATTTTAGATTATCATAGATAGAACCATTTACAGCTTTATCCATATCTGATTGATATTTATCTGTTATTGGTATATAACCATGATCTTCTTCTATTCTGTCTCTTTTTAAACCAGTACTCTTATCTACTACTTCAGACACAATTTGATCAAGATCTGAAGATATATCTGTACCTAATTGAATAGCCTTTTCTGTATGTTTAGTATACTTCTCTTCTTCTTCTTTACTGGAGAATGTCATTTTCCCCATTTTCTTCTTTTGTTCAGCAGCTATTTTATCATGTACCCTGGTAGGAACTTCAGCACCAGCATATGTGTATTTTTTACCTGGCTCAGTAGGTCTTACCACTTTACTACCTACTTCAGTTATTTTATCGAAAGCGTTGTCTCTTTTTTCTTCACCTGTCTCTTCTTTCTTCTGTAAGAAGGTGTCTTCACCTTGCAATTCTTTTCTAATAATAGCTGCTGTATGATCTGTTCTTTCTGTATCTGTATTAAGTACTTCTGTTACACCTTTTTCTTTTAATTCTTGTGCAGCCATTACTGCATCTTCCTGTCCTTTACCAGTTAAAGGCGTTTCATCAGTTGAGGGTTCTTCCAATACATTAGCAGTAGATTCACCATGTCTTACCAAATACAAAGTCTTATCACCTACTTGAAGTTCTAATACATGACCATTCTCTGTTTCTTTCTTGTTATAACTATCTTCAGATATATTATCGTTATACATGTTTTCTTTCCATGACCTAGCCATATCCAATACAGTACCATGTGTTACTACGACTGTCTTATCTTTTACTTTAGATGCTATGTCTTTTAGACTGGATATTGTCCTGTCTTTGAAGTTACTATATGACTCTTTCTCTGATTGATCTGTTAGCTTGTGTACAGCTTCATGTATTTTTCTATCTGTTTTGAATGCACCTCTATCTCTTGCAAACTGTTTAGCCGCTTTTCTGAATGGGTCATATCCTGTACCTGAAAAAAACGATTTCAACCCTTCTACAAACTTCTTCCACCATCCTTGTAGTTGTTCTAATAATTCTGGTTTTTCTGTCAACCCTTCTCTCTCCTGTACATAATGCTCATGCAGTAACCTACCAATAGTTTCCTCTTTCATCTTAGGGATATTGATACTACCATCTGGGTTCTGATATTTTTTATCATTCTTGTATAGGTCTACTATATCTCCGTAGAGCTTATAGTTCCCTACACGATTCATCATCTCTTTCCATAGCTTAGGATCATGAGCTTGTATAATACGAGAGCCATAGTGAAATGTCTCTTCTCCTAGTGCTGTAGGTTTTTCCCCATCTACTATATATACAAGATTCTGTGCAAGGTCTACAGCATTCTTAGCTGGTATGGGTTTACCATCTTTATCTAATATACCTGTAGTAATTATAGGAACACCCTTTCTCTTTAAAAACTCTTCATATTCAGCTACTGTAGCAGGATTAGCTTTTGATGGTAATGTCTTCTCATTTGATTTTTGGTAAAATGTATCAGCTGTAGACTCTTTGTATTGATCTGCATACTGATTGTACTTTCTGGTTACTTCAACATCTGGTATATTGAGTGTTATAACACCCGGCCTACCTTCAGCAGCTACTCCAGGGTATTCCTTGTTAATCTCCTTGATTATTCTCTGTGCTTCCTTACTTTCTCCACGTACCTCTATTCTGGCATGATTACCTTCTCTATCTAGTACTTTGACCTCTTTACCACTCAGTTCCTTTACACGATCTACTACAGGAAATACTAGTTCTCCTGCTACTGCAGCCTTATCCTTTACTGGCATATGAGTATCTGCGCCTTGTATAACTTCCAGTGCCTTGTCAGCTAGTGGTTCTCCATTAGCATCTTTTTCCCCTTTATAGAGTTCATTAAACTTCTCTGATGATGTCTGTGCCCATATTGCGTGTGCCAGATTACGGTTATTATCCAGATCGAATACCTTACCTTCTTTTTTCCATTCACTATACCCTTCTCGGAGTTTCTCCTTGTCCTCTGACTTCATATCAGTAACACGTTCCACAAGGTCCTTAAATAACCTGGATTCCTCCCTATTATCTGCTAACACCTTAGTTATCTGTTTACCTGTTGTGAATACTAATCCACATTCAGTTCTGGCTATTCCCATGTTACTTGCTATTATCGTATGCTTTAACTCGTATCTTATCAGTGAATTGGACCTTACCTTGTATAATACTTTTACCTGATAACGTCATAAATTTAGTTAACCCTTTTATATTGTGCGATATACCAGAAGATGAAATACCTAATACTTTACTAGCTTCTACTTGAGATTCAAAGGTAGCAAGTAAATCATATGAATTAATATAATAGAGGTATACTTTTTTTCTTCTACTACTTTTATGATTGCCTTTTCCTCCTTTTAGTAATTTAACAACTTCCTGTTTTCTTACTGCATCTATAGCAGTATTTAATGTAGATACATGATCTTGCATTTTAATAGTAATGTCTATATCCTTTAGTATATAAAATATAGTAGCCTTAGAGACTTTATATAGGTCAGCAATAGATTGGTATGAATGAGCCTCATTTATATAGAGTTTTATTATACTTTCTTTATCTGCAGTACTTAGTTTTTTATTTAGCTTTCCTGTTATAATAGGGGTATAATCTTTGAATCTGCCTTTTGCATTTATAATATCACACACACTTCTTGTACTAATGTTTACATTCTTACTTATTTCCCTAATACTGCTTCCTGATTTTGCTAGATATCTAACTTTATTTATTTGATCCGGTACAATAGTTGTGCTATTTTTCTTTTGTACATCTGTTTTACTCCATGTAATATACTTCTTTACATTACGTTCAATATTATAGCTCGGATTTAAGTTATCTATGAACCACTGTTCTAGGCTGAATAGATACTCATTGGGGCATGTAGCAAGTATTTCGAATTTAAAATTCTGTACTCCATATTTATTAACTGCTCGTTGCAGATGGGCATTATCATGTGTATTAGACTTTACCTCTCGTATATGAGTAGCCCATCTAATACCTATTGTAGTACTACTTCCTATGTAAGAATCTAAAGTTATAGAATTGGTTATCTTATATATTCCTGATAACTTTCTTATAGAACTATTTTGAGTTATCGTATGCACATATTTTAATTTTGTTAAGATGTATTATTTCTGTACCATCTGTGTTACTGAGGGTCATGTGGTTCTTCATTATCTTCATGTCCATAGTACAGGGTTCATTGAGCAGATGAGGGGCTGTAGTCATCCTGTATACCCCTTCAGTATGGGCTAGGGTATACCGGTATATACGTGGGGTACTTTCTTTTCCTTTTACCTGTAGTATACCTCCATGTAGGAACTTTAGCACTAACCCGGGATATTCAGCTACAGTATACTCACTCATCATCAATTCCCTGGAGAGTTGACGTAGACCCATAACCTCCTTCTTAGGTTGTTTCTGGAACATCTGCGCATTGACTGTAGTACTATTTAGTGCCATTTCCTTTCATCATTTTAGCAAATTCCTCAATAGCAGTATCTATACTATCTGTCTTCACTGATACCCCATACCCTTTTACTTCTTTGGCTATTTCTTCCATCTGTTTCTTACAATCCTCAAATGAACCACCTACAGTAACTATTGACCCACATTCTGGATGGTTATTGAAATTTAGACAATAGTATTGTCCGTCTATTTTCAATGGTTGAGACAATTTAACATTATTACGGTATTTTTCTGGAAAGTAAATAGCCTGATGATCTTTTTGATACCATTCACTATATATAGTACAATATAACCCGTATACAGCCTTTGGTTTCACATCTATGACCTCTCTCTGTCCTAGTGCCCATACTATATCACCTAGGTTATCGAACATCTCTCCATACAGTGCTGAAGGTGGCTGAGGCAATCTGCAACTCATATCTATAAGGTAGTGCTCCTTGCTCTTAGTAGTACGTACTTCTGTACTGATGAATCCTTGATACTTTACCTTCTTGAGAATACCAGATATCTGTGCATTAGTCTCTTTAACTCCTTTGGATAACTTATCATAGGGCATTATCATACCAGCATATCCAGTATCCTTGATCTCTACACCTGCTAGTAGCATCTGAGGGTACTTACCTGAGACTGAGTACATATCACAACCTTCCTCTACTACAGCATCTATAGGCTCTTCGATAATGAACTCTATGATCTTACTCATGGGACCCATTTCGTGCTCCATCTTGCTCAACAATGGTTCAGTAAGTATATACTCATTATGGTGGAATGTCTCAGTCTGTTTCCGGAACCTGGAAATTTTTACATACCTGTCCTTTACCTTCATGAGTTCTTCACGGAGTGCATCTATACCTATTACTCTCTTAGCAGGGTTAACATCCATTCCAGCTCCCTTGAACTCCATCTTACACTTCCACCTATCCAGTTCCAGTTCAGCTCCTTTACCTGCTGATACTACAGGATATCCCAGACCCCTGAAGAACTCTGCCTGTTCACCATCATAGACATCAGAGTACATGATGATATCAACTTCCTCCAGATGACTATATATGTCGTACACTCTTCGTAGTGGTTTACCATCGAATGTATCCAGTACCTTGCCGTTCTTATATTCACTACCTACCACGCACTTATCCATACCCGGGAACCCTGATGTCCACTGTACATAGTATAGTACCTCCTTATAGTAGTCAGCCAAAGATAGAGCAGTTTCAAAAAATCCACCCGAACAGACATATAACAGTGTTTTGTCTTTGAGATTAGCCATATTAGTATATTAAGTTGTCTTCATATTCCTTCCATATTATTCCAAGGTACTCTGCCAGTTGTCTCTCGAAATTCTCTGCTATTCTGTGCTCATTTCGATATGGTGCCTTGGGGTCATCTCCGGGCTCTATACCGTCATCTAACCCTGTTGGGTGATTCTTTTCCCATTGCAGATCAAATTCCATGATCTCCTGCTCTGTTATATCCCGATCAGTGCATAGTGTGTACTCAATATACTCATGTAGTGCTATTAGTAGATTCTTACGGGGGTCATTCTGTTTCACTATCTGAAATACGATTTCAGTATCAGTTTCGAAATAGTCACCAACGGTAATATACCTCATTTGATGGGGTTCGAGGAACTCTATTCGTATGTTCTTAGTACCGTCCATATATTAGCACTTAGGTTTCCATTCATCTGCTTTATTCTGTTCCTTCAGGTTCGAAGGTTCTAGTAGTTTCTCTGTCTTACGTAGTTCATCACGTACTTCGGTCAGTAGTCTAGGGAATTCAGCACCCCATTTCCCTTTATCCTGTGTATGAGTCAACTTAGCATCCCCGGTAGCCAGTAGATCTCTGAGTGACTCTGGATTCTGCTTGAATGACTCTTTCATAGCTGTCTTCATAGCTTGTTTACCCTCCTTATCCCAGAATACTTCATCGAACTTACTGTTGGGTATTCTAATGCCTCCTAGCTTCTTAGCTTCATATCCTGATATATTCGGTTTATCTATAGCATCTGCCATCTCTCCTATCTTCTTGTATACTTGTGCTGAGTATTGCTCACTTATAGGTTCTATTACTCCAGCTATCTGATACTTTTGTAGTTGGAAGTACTGTTCAACCGACTTGTACTCAGACCCTCCTATAGTGAATGGTCTATTAGTCATATTAGAGAGTGTTACATTCTCTCCAGTACCTGCATATATATTATACTCACCCTTTTCGTTAGGTTTCACTCTACTACTAGTTATACGCTGTGAAGGTACTACAGGTTGTTGAGATTTCATAGCATCTAACACTTCTTTCTTTACAGGTTCTTCCATCTGCCATCCATCTTTTTCTAATGCTGATCTTACTTTATTATTATCCTCTTCTTCTATTTTAAAATGCATATCACGTACAGATGGTCTATTATCTTCATAATATTCCTGTAAGTTAGGCCCATCTCCTAGTGCATTAATCTGTTTATAGGAGTAGTACTCTACACCTTTAGCATCTTTAATTATCACAGGCTCTCCTTCACTATTTTCTATTCTACGGTATAATTCAGGTACAGTTTTAGGTTTAAACCCTTTTAGTGCTAGTTCTTCAACTTCTCTATCTGTGTATTTCCTACCTGTATCCGGATTGATATATTCCCATATCTTAACTGCCGCTGATGTAGAACCCCAACTCCCTTTCTTTAGTGTAACTACTCTGTTTTTTAACCCTTCTATATTCTTACTTCTATTAAACTTCTTAACAGATGGTACAAGTTCTTCATCATTCCAACCGTTCTTATAGAATTGGTTAGTCTCTATAAATGTCTGTACAGCTGAAGGTATGTCATTGAGCATTTTCATTCCAGCTTTAGGAGCAATAACTGCATCTTCAGCAGGTATGAACTTGCCATACGCTTTCAACCTATCAGTAGCACCATATTGTAGTCTATCCAGTATTACAAGGTTATCGTACAACTTTTTCTCTTCAGGACCAAAATCTCTAAACTCTCTGAAGTATTGTGTAAGCATATCAGCATCAGCACCTTTTGGTTTTTTGAACATAACCACATTCTTCATGTCCCTGGAGAATATAGGTATATCTACACTAAGTGCTTGTATAGCTTTATTATCAGGATGTTTTAGCTGTGCCTCTTTCAATAACTTGGGTATAGCATTACTCATCATGAGTTGTTTTATACCATCAGCAATCGGTATACCTGTAGGCATGTGGTACCTACTTGATAAAAAATCTACGAATTTTACAATGGCTTTATTCATAGATGCAATCCTGTCATCATTTTTCATTATTACATCAGGATGAGTAAGAGCTTTCCATATTGGTTCAATTTGTTTTATAAATGCTTCTGAAGAACTTTCCATAACAGCACCTATCATTTTTACTGCTTCATTAAGACTTTTCTTTCTAGCAGCTAGAAAACTATCTTCTACTATATTAATAGGTGAGGATATTACATTGTTTTGTAAAGAGTTTTCATACGCTCTATTTTGTGCATACATAGTAGCTGCATCTGGAGAACTTATAAGATCATATGGTGTTCCTATTTGTGTTCTAAAAGCATGGTTGGCATACATCTCATACTTTAAGTATTCTGTCAACACTTGTTGTTGGAAAGCATTATCAACTTTTTTATTAGCACCACTCAGAGCCACTTGCTCTTTCATGATATTCCTATCTAAGTTACCAGATACAGGCATCCAATTACCTGGATATAAACTCCTTACATTATTCACTACCTCTTTTCTAGGTACTCTGGCATTAGGATCAAGGTTTCTACGAGTCTGGTATTTATTACGCTCTTCTATTAGTTTAAGAACTGCAGGTTGGTGTATCAGCAATACTACATCATTAATAGGTACACCTGTACGAGTAAGAAATACTGCTGTAGATAATGCATCTTGTGAAGGGAAGACTTTCATTAACCATGGATCTTTAGGACCATCAACAGCACCATCTATATACTGTGCAAGTAACTCTGCTATATATTGATTGTTAACTTTATTACCAGATAAGGTAGCTACAGCATCTTTCCATGTATTACTGTTTCTATCATACCATAATTTAGTAGCATCATTATGGGGAAGATGTATTTGCCAGTCTAATTTACCATCTGCACCTACTGGTATTAATTCGGCATCTTTTTCTGTTAACTTAGTACCTCTTACTACTATAGGATACTTGGCACTTTGAGCTAAAGAGTGACCAGTATTATTCTGTGCACCTATACCTATCCTATACTTACTATCCAACATATCCTGACGTTGTTGTGATACATATACAGGATCTAGTACTTCAGAATAATTGATATCATCCTTATCCCTGGATTGTGTCTTTTTGTCATCAGGCAATTGACTCTCTTTCAGCTTCTGGATATCTTTAGTAGCCTTCTTCATTTGTTCTGCACTGTTCACATGCACCAGCTGATCAAAGTTATCAGGATGCCTAAGAACACCATCCATATCCATTTGTAACTTGTTTTCTATAGCTTCTTTGCTATTAACATCATATGGAGATTTACCTCTATTTTCCTTTAAGAAATCTTCTAATGATTGGTCAAGAGCTTTTATCTTTTTAGCTAACTCTTTTTCCATTCTTGATAACTCACGGATAGTCTTACCGGATACACCTTCTGATACTTGTTCAAATAAGTCATCAGCATCTTCTATATTATCAGGCAACAGCTGTTTTTTCTGTTCCCATATTGCTGTAAGTTCTTTATCATGATCACCTGCAATATCATAATCAATAAACTTGAACATTCGTGGCAATCCTTTTTCATCTGTATAAAAATTAGGTAGATATGTAGATATCTTATCCACGTCAAAGTCAGAGCTATCCTTAGTAGACATTTCTGCAGGTACTACTATAGCATCTCCGTATGAAGAAGGCATAAACATTTCACCTTCTATACCTTTAATAATATTTTCTTCTCGGAATGGAACTATTTCAAAAGATGACATGAAGTTCAATCCTTCTACAGGTATACGAAAACCGAGACCTACTAATAATTCATTACCTTCTTTAGAACTCAGATATTTAAATAATGCCTTCTTAGATGGTGGTGTTATACCTTTTTCAGCCCAGTTCTTTTCTAACTTAGCCTTCATAAAGTTTGGCATAAATACCTGCATCCTGGTAACCTTTTTACCATTTTCTACTAACTCATGGAATGTTAATCTGTCTGCTATAAGTTTACCTGTATCTTTATCTCTACGTATACCATCTTCGTTATTTTCAAATCCTACTACAGATACTATTATTTTCTGGCCACCATTAACTTTTCTTCTGGTTATCTTTTTATCTATTAGAGAATTGATAATATTCTTTACCTGAGAGAAGTTGGGCAATGACTCTATAGGATTCAATAGTTTTTCAGTCTCGGTATTCTCATCATATTCTACATCTAACCCGTCTTTAATATTAGCAGCTTGTTCTCTTCTGGCTACTTCACCTGATATATATGTAACAATATTACCCAGTTGTTCTACCTTATAACCTCCAGCTACTTGTACTAGTCCGGCTATATGCATTATCTCCTCTTCACCTTTCTTAGATAAAGCACTTAATGAACTATTAATCTCTTTATATTGACGATATTGTTCATTCTCTAGTTTTTTATTTTCAGGTAATCTTGACCAATCTTCAGGTGTACCTTTAAAAGTGACTGGTGTAGAATTGCTGAATAATGTCTGTGTAATCAGTTTATTAGCTTGACTTACCATACTTACTTCATGGTGTTCACCAGCTGTTTCAGATATAATACCCCAGTCACTCCATGATATTGGCATCCTGTGGGCCTTTGCATCCATCTCTGTTAATCCAAACTTACCTTCCTTGTTATATAGGCTAGGTGGATCTACAAGACCACCTATTTTCAACTGTGAAATAGAACCCATATGTCCTATATTTTCCTTTAACATATAAAGGAATTTATCTTCTAGCATTTTACCTTCTACAAGACCCCAGGTAAGTCCCAATGAAGAGGTCTTAATGGCGTATGGTGTTAATCTATCAGTTAATGCGTAGTTGCCTATAGCCATAGGTTTCTTGATATATGTAGAACCATATATATCGGGGTCACCTTTCTGTACTAATTTTTCATCTGCAGTTCTCAATGACTTACCTGCAGCATCATCTGTATATTGAAATCCTTCAAACTTACTTTCTCCTGCTTTATACCTTTTATCAGCATCTTGCCTGAATTTGGCCATATCATACTGATAGGCATCTTCTTGCCCTGGAATATTATCCCATGTACCATTACGTATACCCTGTTGTCTATATGCTGTAGGAGATAAATAAGATTGACCATCGTTGATAATCATGCTAGAGTATTCCTCACTACCGGCAACTTTATTAAGTTGTTCATGGTTGTAGGACTGCATGTTCTTCTCATCAGCATAAGTAAGTATATACAAAGTATCAGAAAAGTCTGTGTATCCAGCTTGTCCGGGTAATAACTGATGTTCACCCACCTTGTTGTAATGGTCTGCCTGTACTCCTCTTAAACTGCCGGTATTAGTACCATTAGCTGTAAACTCTTTAACAGATTGGAATAACTTAAACCTTTTAGCTATATCTGTCCATATACCAGGATCTCCTCCTACCATTTTAAATAATTCAGTATTATGAATCATGTAGTTAAGTGTTCTGAATCTAATGATATCATCAATGTTTTCAGAACTATACAATCTTTCAGTAACACCATCCTCTGTTTGTTTCTTACCTAGCTGCAGTTCTTTATCTACATGATCTGAAGATAGCCCATAGAAGTTATACATACCACTTTCGTGGTTAGTTATAACACCTTCTTTTATCAGTTCTTCTTTTTGGGATTTTACCAGCTTTTCTATATGTGCTTCTATAGCATCCTGTAGACCAGGTAAAGACTCTACAAATTGGGAAGTAGATATAGGACTATCACTGTTAGCATAGTCTTCTATCTTCTTGACCATATCTTCAGGGAGCATATCCTTAAAGAACCGTAACTGTTTACCTATAACAGTATCTCCTACTTTCTTATTCAGTTGTGAGAATTGACTACGGTTATCAAAATCTTTAATAGTCTCTATCTCTGCTTTTAAGTAACCATTGAATATTTTGCTAACTTTTTTATTTCTATCGGCCTTTATCCTATATGTAGATGGAGATATATACATCTTACCATTACCTATATTTAGACCCCACTCAGTTTTAGCATCTGCATTTAGTATATTGTAGAATACACCTTCAGCATTCATATTGATACCTTGTACTAAACGTGTACCCATATTCATCCGGTCATTGGTCACTACCCGGTTACCCACTTTTAAGCCACTGGTAATAGTAGGGACAATATCCATATTATCTCTTTTCTTACCATCTTCATGAAACAATAAACCACCTTTAGACATTAACTGAGACTCTTGACACCATGGGTCAGTCTTGTAGTGATCAGGTAATTGATCCCAATGTCCAACTTGGTTAATAGTAATAGCTACTTCAGCTATTTTATTGTAATCCGTATAAGCACTTTGAGACTCACTGTTAATGTTACTGTAGTTAGTAGACTTATCATCACCTGCAGCTTTTACATATAATCGGGCTAGTTCATTAATAGGACCTTGTATATCCATAGACTCCATAGTGAATACACCGCCTTTAGTGGAGATTTTAGGAAGTAATCCTGCTATCTTACTGGCAACTCCTACTACTTTCTCTTTATCTGACTGGTTCTTTAACCGTTTGAATATACTTTCAGGAAATTCAAATCCTATATTCTTTAGAAACTGCAGAGCATTACGTTCATTTTGTGCTGCATTAGTAGTTATAGATAACTTAGGTTCACTGCCTTTTTTGAAAGTGTAATTACCATACCGATCTATTGCTACAATACTTTCACTTGGTTTGGCAGGATTGTACATTCCCCTGATATTAGATAAGAACTCTCCTATTTTCTGTCTAGCAGCAGCATTTTTATTAATATTATTACCAAAGACATTCCCATTCTCTTCAATAACAGTCATCATATCATTGATATTCTGCTTGTTGAATGTCTTTATAAATAAGTTCTGCAACTTGATCTGATCAATGGTCATCTGAGCCCCTTCTTCTCCGAATACAGCTTTGTATATACGTACCAAATTAGGGTTCTGTGCAGCTAATTCTCTGAACTTCTTTTTAATATTCTCCAGACCTGTAGTATTAGCTAATGCTGACATGGTGAGATACCAGTCTTTATTATCTCCTACCATTTTTGGCATACCATTAGTTTCTCTTATAGCTGGTGGTAACTCCATATCAGGATTATATTCCTGTAATGGTTTATTACTCTTTGAATGCCTTCTATCTTGAGGAAACTGTGCGTGTATATTAAAATTGTATAACGCTCTTATTTCGGCTGCAGCATTAACTTTAGAATCCAGCATTAATTTATCTACAGCATAATCTTTGTTGTTAGCATCTTCCCCTCTCGTCTCTTTAATATCTTCAGAGCTTTTGATACCATCCTTTACTAATTTACCCTTAGTTGATTTTAGACCATTAGCATGTAGTACAGTTATGATCTCTTTACGGAAATCTTCCCAGTTAGTAACTACATCATGCCAATTGGTACGGATAAGCTCTTCCTTTATAGGATTAAGTAGATCATCTTCAGTCATTTCACCCTTCCTTAGCTTTTGCCATATACCCGGTTCTGTCCTAAGTCTGGCACCTACCATTCCCACTACACCTCTTACTGTAGTATTAATAGTCTGCATTGATATACCCTTCTCCTGCAGACTCCTGATAGCTGATAAGTTTTCTGTCCCTTTATATTCTCTAAGTTCTCTTGTAGCAAACTCTCCTTTTTCTACTGCCTGGAATATATCATGTATAGTAGTAGGTGTATGGAATAATGCTTTCAATGCATTCCACAGCCTCTGGAAGAAATTCTTCTTCATAGGTGCTACATCCATCAACTGCCCAGTGACTTTGAATTTTCCAAACTCTTCAGATAGTTGGTCATTAATCTGGAAATCAGTAGCATCTTTATATCTGATCATCTTACTACTTTCCAAATCATAGAAACCACCCTTCCTATTTCTAAACTCATTATACATATCCTTCTTCTCTCTGTTTGTAGCAAGAAGATCTATAACCGGATGGAATGATTCATGATATCCTGCTACTTCAGGAGCACTTTTATAAAGTGTAATGAGGTTACCTTTAGTCATTCCCCATGCTTCAGGTCTACCTGCTAATCTGATAATATCATCACTTTCCTGAAGAGTAAGTTGTGGTAATGCTCTTTTTAGGAATTGCCCAAGTTGTTCTTTCTTAGCAGCATCTTGTACAGCTACTTCACCTGGTTGTATAGTCCTCAGATTAGCATCAGGAAATGGTGCAGATGGTGGTACATAGCTATTTGTAGTTATAGGTTTTTTTGTAAGTTTCAGTACTTCTTGTTCTGCTACATCTGCTCTATCAAGTCTTGTTTCTAAAGAACCAGAGTTTCTCTCCTGACTCCATTTTGTCAGGGCATCTGATAACTCCTTTGGTATATACTTATCTACAAGTTTTTGTACATCCTCAGCAGAGGGGAGATCTTGTGTAGTTCTATATGTTCCGTCAGGTTGTTTATCTCCCCAAAGAGTAAACCTTCCAGTTCCTATATCTACAGTGAGTAAAAATGGTCTTTTATCCCCTATAACTTCTATCTCAAAAGTTTTACCTTGTCCTGTAAGTTCTACCTTTAGCTTTTTATACTTTTCTATATCACCTCTCTTAGCTTCTTCCGTAGTACCTGCTTCTTCTTTATCTAATGCTGCTAGTTCTGCATTATATTTTTCTTCTATAAATAATCTATAAATATTATTTAAAGCTGTTACATTACCTTCTTTTTTAGCTTCATTTAATTGTGATATAAACTCAGTTGCAATATTTTTAATATTTTCATCTTGAAATTTATCAGGATGTATTTTTTTAGCATAATCTTTATATAGTTGATTTGCTTTATTCTCATCTATTTCATCTGTAGTTCCATAACCATATCTTCTAAAAACTTCATTAATCTTAGCTCTACTTGTTTTATCACTTTTATCTATATTTAATTTATCCATTAATTTATCAAAAGTATTTCTAAATCCAGAAACAAATGTAGAAACATCTTTATTATTATTTGTAGGAACTATAGCTAATTCTTCTTGTTTTCTTTTTTCTATCTCAGCTTTTTTAGCATCTATATCTGATACAGGTGTACTAGTGACAGGTGTCGGTGTTACAGCAGTTGCATCTTTATCTTGTAATCTGCTTTGCCATACATTTGTAGTAGCTCTAATTGCTGCTAAATCTTCTGGAACGGATTCACCATCAATAGATACAGGATCTACTATTATCTTACCATCAACACCTCTTGATACTTTAACTCCTACTGAAACACCTTTTATAGTCTCTCCATCTCTTACAGTATCTTTCGTTGGAAAGAACTGTACAGCATCTTGTACTTTTACATCAGTAAGTTCTCCAGCTATATCAATCTTAATAACTGCAGATGTAGTAGGTTGTTTAGCAATAGGTGCCTTATCATTAGCATTAAGTCGGTCTTGCCATACATTAGTTGTAGCTTTTATTGCTATAAGATCTTCTGGTACACGTTCACCATTTATAGCAATAGGTTCTACAACTATTTTATTATCAGCACCTCTGTATACCTTAACATCTACTTTAGAACCAGGTATAACCTCACCATCCTTGACAACATCTGCCATTATGAGTTCCTGTGGGTCTCCTCCTATACGTACATATTTATCTTTACCTGCTACTTGTATCTTAATAGGTTCCTCTTTTACATCTCCAGATAAAGATGGTAATGGTGGTGCTGAGACTGGTGCTTTTTCAGGTGCTTTCTTTTCTGGTGCTTTATACTCATGTGCAGGATCAGTATGTCTAACTTTAAACATTCTACCTACTATAGGGCTCTCTATACCCTGTGGTTTAATAGCATTTGTAGATACAGGTATATCACCACCTATACCTGTCTTTCTTTTAGTACCATCTGGACGTTCTCCAGATAGTAGATAATGTTGATAGTTAGACCACTTCTCTCTGGACAAGGTGCCATCTTCATTAACTGTTAAATGGTTCCATGCTTCCAGAGGGTTCTTTAATGTTACATTATTAACATTGTGGAATAACCCAGGCTGACCATCTTCTATACCACCTATAAGAGCTTCTATTCTTATACGAGCATCTTCATTAGTTAGTAAATCAGCAATTGGATAGAAATTGACCTTATCGTCTACTCCATGTATATATAATCCTCTTACAAGTACCTGGTTACCACTCTCATTTACTTCAGCATGTTGGCCAAAGTATATCATACCACGTTCTCCGGAAGTACCTTTGGCAGGAGCTTTATAGTACAACATATCACCTAAGAATTGTTGTATCTCTTTTGCCTCTGCAGAATTTGTATATGTGGTTAATGCTGTTTTTTCTTTTCCTGTATCACCTGCAGCCTTGTTAAAAGCATCATACATCCCTTTAGCAACCTTCTGTATTAACTTGAATAGATTAGGTGCTTCATGTGGCTGTATTCTACGGGTATTAACCATGTAACTACCTGTAGCTGTATTAATGTATGTACGACCTAAGAACCCTCTGCTACCTGTAGATAGTATACCCATCTTAGGGCTAACAGCATCTGGGTTGACAGCTACTTCTAGTGTACCAGGAATGCTAAGTTGTTCAGTAGTTATTACACCAGCATCTGCTACTGAATGATTTCTGATAACAGTCTTACCGTTCTGGTCTTTACTTATCTTCAATATTCCCTGGGATAAATTGCCATCAAGAACTGGCCATATATTATCCCTCTTCATAAGCCCTTCACGGAAGTCATCTATTATTAACTGAAGACGAGCCTTTTCTGCAGGATCAGATGGTACATCATTAAACTTCTTACCGGCATCTCTTCCTTTAGCAGACTCAGTGATACCTTCCAGTTCACCACTTCTTAATATACCGTATGTTAGGTTATTATAATACTCTTGTTTTTCTGTTTCATCTGTAGGTACTTCATCTACTTTACGTAATTTATTACCTTCTTTGTCTACCGTCCAATATACATTACTATCATTTGCATCTTCATACACATACAGTACTGCTAATGTACCTCTCTTTGCATCTGAGTTCTGTATAGTTTCTCCAGCATACTCATAAGAGTCAGGTAAAAAGCCTGTATACCCACTAGCTTCTTGGTTTCCTACATGTATAGGAACAGCCTTTACAGTGCCTGTAGTACCTTCAGGTTGATGACCTTGGGATACTTTATTGAATAAAGACGCTTCTCTTTTCCACCAGGGTATCTGTTCTCCATCTACAGTAAGTGTGTGATACACATTCTCATTTCCTACATAACCAGTAAATAAAGGGCTATCTGGAAACGCACTATCTTCATGTATAACTACTGTAGATGCATAATTTTCTACAGAGGGTTTAGTCTGGAATACAGTAACCTCTGGATGCTTTTGTTCTTGTAGTTCCTGGGTGGTACCTTCTACAGAACCTTGTATACCAGCATTCATTCTGGATTGAAAAGAATCTATAGAATTAGCTACATTACCACTGGTTGATGCTCTTTTGAATAACTTGTTGACTTCATCTTCTTTCATCCAAGCATCCCACTTTTCTTTAAGAGTACTTAACAGTTTCTCACTTGCTTTCAACTGAGATCTGAAGTTTTTAGTCTCTGCTTGTACTTCAGCTATTTTATCCTGCAGGTCTTTTATTTCCTGTTCAGTTAGATCTACTTTAGAACTTTCACCTTCTATTTCTTCCCGGTCTTTAAAATAATCTGGATATTTTTCAAACCAGTCAATCATCTGAAGAGCTTTGTCTTCTTCTCTTCTGCCACCTTGCTCATATGATTGTTCTTCAATAGCTTCTTTAGATGCTACCATAATAGCCCTCAGTTCTCTAGTGGCATTATCAGGAGCATTAATATATTCACGAGTAAACCTCTTTATTTTATTAGCAATTGTACTATATAACTTACTTATAAAATCCTTTAGTTTTCCTACAGCAGTTTCTAAAGCAGTTGTGGCAAGTTCATTATGGCCAATCATCTCTTTCATACTATCCTGAGACTCTTGTATCTTATCCATTACTTCTTTACCAAGACCGAGATCTTCTATATCACGCAATGTTCCTTGCAAGTACTCTAACTGGCCTTTAAGATCATCACGCTGTTCATACATAGACTCCAGATGCTCCTGTAGTTTATCGTATTCTTCATTAGCTACTCTAATCTTTCCTAGTACAGTCTGTATTTTCTTTGAGGAAGTTTTCTCACCCTTAATGCTTTCTTGCCATTTATCCAGATATTCTTTCTCTAACTTTAAGTACTCTTCATGCTCTGCTATATTCTCATTGATTTCTCTTAATTTGTTATCAGCTTCTCTCCATTGATCACCGACTATTGTAAGTAATGCCTGTGCACGTTTCTGACCATTAGGATCATTTCTTTCCTGATCCTTTTTCATTTTCTCATACTCTTCCTTACTGAGGATTTCCTGAACACTGAATCCTGTAGATTTTATCCTGGCTTCATGCAGAACATTACCATCCTTATCTAGTGTTGGTTTAAAATCTTTAGCATCTATAGGTCTCCGTAATGGTTTTCCATCCGGTCCTATATACTCAAACTCCAACCCTTTGGTTTCTGGGTTGTATTTAATAAATCCCTCTTTTCGAGCAAGGTCGTTATTATGTTGAAATTGAAAAGTCACACCTTTCTTATAATTTCTCATATACCAACTAAGGTTGGTATTCTTGTCAAGGTCTTCTACTTTTACCAGTTTATACTGAGCAAACTGTTCCGCTTTTACTGCTTTTTGTAATATAGAATCTCCTTGTTTATATTGGATATCTATATGACGACCTTTCATAACAGGGTCTCCTGCAGGATTAAGTAATGGTGTAGGAGATATATCTGGCTGACCTGCTCTGTATACTTGTCCTTCCACTTTTCTATAATGTTCACCTACTACTGTAAATTGTGCAAATTCCCCCACACTACCTATATGCCCTTTGTAACTAGCTGGTACCATCTTCATACCTGCACTGTACTCTTTACCTACTTCTATATCAGAGGGTACAGTCTTTCCTTTGTCATCTTTTACACTGTTACCATGTATTAACTTGATAGTAGGACCTTTGATAACATTAGTTTCTCCTGCTGCTTGTGGAGTACCAGATGTAGATGATGGTACTAACTGTTCTTTAATGTTATCCGTATGAGCTTCAGGGTTATTAATAATATTCTTATACTCACTGATATAGTTACTCTTATCTGCCTGGAACCTTATTATATTAGCTAATTTAGTTCTAAGTTCTTTAGCTTTATCTATAGGTAATGTATTATCTTTTACCTTATCTGCAATAGCTTTGAATAACTTATCAGCAATACTTCTTGCACTGCTTTCTATATCTTTTACACGAACAACTGCTGGATCTATTGTCGGTTTACTAAGTGCCAGTATTAACTTATTCAGGTCTTTATCAGCACCATTATATAAACTGGTTAATACATCAGATGTTCTAAGTTCTCCAGCTATTTTATCTATTCTTTCAGATGAGTAATCTGTCATGCCAGAGAGATACATCATTTTCTCTACATGCTCATCATTGAATATTCTTTTACCTGCAGCATCTGTATACCCACCATACTCCAGTGTAATAGCCTTATAATAACTCTCAGCAGCATCTGCTTGTTTCTTCATTTCATCCAAGTGTGCCAGGAAGTTATCCTTCAGTTCCAACAAATTATCCCCTTTAGGAAATTCTCCTTTGGCCTGTAGTCTACGTATACCTTCTTCAGTAGATACTTCTTCACGATACCCCTGTATATCTTGATCAACTAACCATTTCTGACCATGACGTATTCTAGGATATAAATAACTTTCCCATTGCTCCCTTCTGCTATTATTGGCACCTTCTTTATCTCCAACTCTTTCTTTTTCTACTATATCCCTGGATATTACTTTACCTCTGCTAATACTGCCTTGTAGCATATGTAAATAACCACCCATATAGTTATCAGTAAATGCCTTTGCAGCAGCCGATGTATTATCTTTTGTAGCTTTAGTTTCTCTTAACTTACCTGCTATTTCAAATGGCATAGGGGCCAGCATACCGGTTACAAATGTTCCCAATAAATCCTTGATACTCATATCTTTAAAAGTGCTACCTATTGCTCCAGCTACATCTTCTTCACCTGTCATGTATTTCTTACCATAGTAGTTTTCTACAGTAGGTGAGATAGTAGAAAACTCTACCATACCTGCACCTGCCCAAGGGTCTATAAATGTACCAGCTTTTCCGCTTATTCTTTTAGTAACATCCCAGGCTTTCTGTCCAAATTGACCAATCTTACTAGTAGCAGTAGGTGAGAATTTATAAGGTTCATAGACTGTCTCTCCCAGATGAGGTGTACCTTTCATTGATAGCTGCCCCTTCTCACCTTTAATCATTATATCATCAATAGACTCTCTGAGTGCAACTTCCGTACCTTCTTTATTCAATAACCCTTTGAATACACCACCAAAGGATACCATAGATGCTAATGTAGTCAGTACTGTAGTGACTGTACCTACAGTTCCTGCCAACTCTTTTATCTTAGCTTTTTCTTCAGCAGATGGTTCTCTATTCTCTTTAGTGCGTATCTCATCATACATTTTCTGGGTAAAGTTCAAATTAGCATCATACCCCATACCACTTGCCATACCCAAATTAGCAGTAGCTGTTATCAATGCATTCTTACCTTGTCCATATAATTTAGCTTGAGTAGAATACGTTTCTGCCAGATCTTTCCACTTCTTAGTTACCTTTACAACATCTTGTGCAGTTTTAGCACCATTAATTTCTTCTGTTATCTGAGCTGCCCATTTACTTCCTTCAGGTACATCTCCTATTACAGAATTAATTTTAGCCAAATTAGCTACACCTTCTTTATAAGCAACATTACCAGATAGACGAGCTCCAAGAGTTGTTTCAACTTCTCCCAGTTGCAGAGATGTCTTACCTACACTAATACCTTCAGCAGCATTCCCAAGTCCTCCAAATGCATACATAGAACCTGCCATCCCTGCCACAAAGCCCATATTTTCCATGAGACCTGCTATATGGTTTCCTGTTATCCATCCTGTAGGGTCATACCAATTCTTATTTTTTTCAGCATCTGTTATGTATAATGGAGTAGATTTCTCTACAGAGTCTCCCCATGCTTTAGACATTTTATTCCAATCAGTGTCAATAAAACCTCCTCCAGATAACCAAGATGCTGTGTTGGCAACAAGCCCTATTGTATTATCAGCAAATACTTTACCGGCAGAATTTAATCCTCTAGCAAGACCATATCCTAATTTCTCCAGAGTACCTTGTCGTTTACCTTCTCTATCTTCATTATTAAGACCTTGATAGTATACAGGGTATCTATCGTAGTCTTTAGGTAGGTCCACTTTAGATATATACGAATTGTCTTCAGGGTGTCTTGCTGTAGCATTATCTACTTGATCTGTAAGCCCTTTAAAAGCATCATACATCTCATCTCTTTTCCTTCCACCACTAGGTGCTTGTGCTTTAGCTAATCCTGGTGTTACTACAGGTAGCATCTCATGCACTTGGGTTGCTTGTTCAAATGCGGATTGAGTCTGTGCCAAACTTGTATTAATATCTAAAGACCTGTCATTCATTCCACGGTCAGTGCTTGGTATAGTTGTGTTATTGTCCGGCATTATTATCTTGATTTTGATCTGAACTCATATAAGAACGGTCATTAAAGTCATAATACTGTGCAGGTACAGCAAGTGAATTGCCTCTTGCGAAGTTATTAAGAGATATTCTGATATTAGTTAGGCTTGAATTAGTAGCGGTTAGTATCTGTTTAGTTGCAGGATCTATATAAGGATGCCCTTTATCATTTTCATTATTAGGATCTTTTACCCAGAGTTCCATGTAATATTGCCCACTCTCCTGTTTAACATGATACCTTATATCCTGCAGAGAACCATTAAGCACTTTCTCAGTAAGAGGTACTGCATCTGAAAATGATCTGTCGTCCCAATCTTTACTGGTAGTAGATGATGTGCCACCTGTCCTGTTTTTATTAATTCTTATTAATTGGCTTAATTCATCTTCAGTCTGTAAGTCAGATGCTCCATTATCTATAGCCTCTTGTCTGGTTATAGGAAATTCTTCATCTTTTCCTTTAGAGCCTTTTATTACCATTTTGAATTGCCCGGTACCTACATCCTGTACAAATCCTACGCCTTGTGCTTCTTTACTCTGCAGTAACTTAGAAGGTACACCATGTAGTAAAGGAACTATTAAATCATCAGATGGTCTTACTTCCTTACCTGATTTCTCAGTAATTAACCATGGTATATACTGTTGGTTAACCAAGTAATTATTAGCAGTTAAGTAATTACCCATGAAGCTATTTTCCTTATCCAGCCCTTTATTGTATACATCTAATGGACTTTCAGCACCAGTACCTTTCAATAGCTTATCTATAGAGTATATTGATCCTATCATTCCTTTTAATTTTTGTATATCGGCAGATGATGGATTACTAATACCTAATAGATTTTGAGACAACTTCTTAACTACTATCATCTCACCAGAAGTAGGTTGATTACTCGCCCAGAGATTGAGACTATCCGTACCTTTATTTAAAACTCTATTTATAAAGTTATTAGCCTCTACAGGGTTATCTTTCTTTAGATTCTTCAGAGTTAATGCAAATTTCCTTACAGTTGTACCATTAAACCCATACGCACTGGCAAATTCATTAGCATGATCAGCAATTGCATTTATACCACGCTGTTGATCCAGATATTCAGGAGTTTTTGTAAATGCATCCTGACCTTGTTTTAACACATTACCCATAGCATCTACTAGTCTGTCTTGCATACTAATACTGTTAAAATGGTTTTTTGTAACAGGTCCTAGTTGCAATTTAGTCTTACCTGAGAATGCATCTTTCTGTTGATTATATAATTCCTGTACATTGAATATAGCATCATTTATCTCCTTCTCTTTATCTGTTTTAGGACTAGGTATTACTGATTTAAGATGTGGTTTATTATTCTCATCTACATCAAAAGCATCTGCATATTTTCTACCCCATGTGTTGAACATGTAGTCGTTAGTTGAATTAACTATATTCAATGCTTTTTCATCTTTTTGATTTGTAAATTCTGTAGCATTATCTTTTGTTTTAGTATTAGCCCCATATTCACTGGCATGGTCTAAACCTTCTGCTTTTTTTTGTTTAGCAGCAGCAGCAGACTCCCATAGTCGTTCATGTCTTTCTGCTATTTTCAATCTTTCCTGTTCTATAGCTATCCTTTGTCGTCCCTGTTCCAGTGTCTCATTCTTATCCTTTCTTTGTTCCGGAGACATACCTTCTAGTTTCACATCATGGTCCTCTACGTATGAATATCTCCTGGCAATCATATCATTTAGGCTATCTACATATACTGAGTACTTAAACTTATCCATACTTGACGGATCAGTTTCAAACTCTCTTCTCTTTTTCTCCAGGAAGCTAGGATCTAATAACTTCTTATTATCTTCTAACTTAGCAGTATAGTAGTTTATATCTTTTTGAAGAGACTCTCTATTAGGATCACCAGCAGGAAGTAATCCCATTTGTAGATTAGCTTCTTGTACAGCTCGTTGCTGTGTTTGTATTTCATTAGTCTTTGTCTTTACAGCTAGACTAAGAACTTCTTGGGGAGAAGTTGTTGTATACTTGGCATTTATCTCTAATTGTTTTTGATATGCTGGATTGGTCTTTATGAATTCCTGCCACTCTTGTTGTACTTCTATGGGGGATATTTCCTTCCATTTCTCTATCTTAGCTTCCCATGTTTGTGCAGCTAATTTAGTATCCATGATAGCCCTCCCTTTAGCATCTTTCATGACATTACCATTCTGATCATAATGATTACCTGCATATTGTACAGATATTCTACTATTAGGTTTTTTGTCTTTAAAGAATTTACCAAAGTCTCCAACAGGATCATGATAACCAAAATAGTCCTGATTAAACTTTGCCATACCATCAGGGTTCTGTAACCAACTTTGTATCTCTGCTTCTCCATCCTTCTGGTTATATACAGCCTTATTTCCATTAGTTTCATAGTCGTCTTTCATCTTTTGCATGTATGACTTAGCTTGCATTGTAGATGCGACATTACTTTGTACTCTAGGATCATTAGCAATAGCTGATATGTGCCTGGTAGTTAGGTTATTGAGATGCTGGTCACTCCAGTCTGCTCCATGTTGCTGGTTAAGTTCAGTTGTTATCCCTTCTACAAGATCTCGTAGATGCTTTTTATCATCTTCCCTGTATACTGGTAATGAAGCTACCTGTGTGATAGTATTATCGATTTTCTGTACACCTTTATCGTAGGCTTCTTTTTTCTGTTCAAGTAATTTACCATACATTTCCGAGTTGATTTCGGGAACATATGCATTATACTGACGTGGTTGGGATAGATATGAACTCATATTATATGATTAGGTTCACAGACCTCTCTTTACAAAGGTAGTGAACTTAGTTAGATTGTATATATAGATTACTGGAAATTCCTCACCAGATTAGTTAGCTCTTTCTCTTTTTCTTCTTCTTAGTATCTGCTCCACCTACACCGAAGTAACTGGGACCTCTCATAGCCATAGTACCTCCTGCCATTCCACCCATAGCTCCACCTGACATCATATAACCTCCGTAGTAGTTATTACCATCATCTTTAGTTACTTTTTTCCAGGTCTCTCCGGTCTTTGGATCTTTCCATGACTTTGTTTCTGTAGTTGATTTATCATTAGCTAGTGAACTGATACCATATGGACCATCGTGTGCATATTCGTGATCTGGTGTTATCCTGTGGTAGTTACCATCTTTGTCTTGTATGATATACCCTGTAGCCTTTTCATCAGCACCTAACATCCAGTTCTGGGCCCTTCTCTGTGGCTCATTTTTTGATATTGAAGATGCTGCTCCGAATATCCTCTCACTATGTGCTTCTTTAGCAGCGGCTTGTCTATCCAGTTTCTGTGAGTCCAGTTGCAAGTTCATTGCATCTCTTTTATCCAGTCTTTCTATATTACGACCCCTTATACCACCTTGGTTCTGTTGGTTGTACTGAAATGCTTTAGTATGTATTTTACCGAGATCCTCGCTTTTTTGTGCTAATAATGTAGCTTGTGCTCCAGGATTATTAGCAGCTGCTTTTATAGCAGTATCATAACTCCGATTAACATCATTAATCTCATTCTGAAAGTCAATAGTGTAGGTATCCTCCAGATTGGTTCGTGCCTGTAGACTCTGTACTGGTTCTATCTGATCGAATGCACTCATGATCTCCGGTAGGTAGTCAGTTATTCCAGCTCTGTTCCGTATTCCCTTATGGGTAGTTGGTCTCTGTGCTGGAGTGTACTTATTGAGTTCTACATTAGGGTTCTTCAGCATACTAACATCTGGCCCCGGTTGTGTATTCAGTTTCTCTCTATTATTCCAGTCTACTTCAGGTACTGTAATATGTGGGTTGTCATCACCTACTGGTACTATATACGGAGGATATGCTACACTCATGTAGTCAGGAGGATTAGGTGTCTGTGTATACTTTCCTGCATGTTCTTTTACATTCCTATACCCAGGTCCCCATAGTGCCAGTTTACCTTCTCCTGGTAACTTAGCATTCTTTCTACCCTGCCCATAGTCTTCAGTGAACATCTCTGGGTTGCTCTTCCTAAGATCTTCAAATTCTGCTATATCCTGAGCTGTTAGTGGTGTATTGTCACGTTGTGCTGCAGGAACCTTAGCTCCTTTAGCAGCAAATATCATATCACCGGGTACTGTAGTAGGGCTCTTGGTTATGTATGACCGAGGTTTGCCACCTGCACTTCCATCATTAGCCCAATCCTTACGGGTAGTCATAGGTGCTATATCATATAGTGGTGTTATCTGACTGTGTTGTGTAGGCATTGCCGGTGTGATCTGTAGTGGTTGGTATAGTGACCCACCTGCAGCCATCTTGACTCCATACTTTGCTGATAGCTTCTGTGCATCCTTCATGTAGTTACCTACTTTCTTAGGGTCCATACCCATCTTCTCAGCTATATCATTCTGCATATTCATATCGTCCATTACTAGCTGTTTGGCTGTATCTGTCTTCACTTTATTCTGAGCATGTATATCTGCCAGCACTTTACCACTGTTGAATGAGGGACCCTGATAGTTAGCTCCAGGTTGGTTGGTATTCAACAGGTAGTTTACCTTAGTCTGTATTTTGTCGTTATTTCTCTCTGCCTTGGCTATTATCTCACCTACTTCCTTGTGTTTCATGTTGTTACCTACTTTCACTCCCATTTCAGCTAACTTCATAGCAGTTTCCGGTAATGTGCGTAGATTACCCAGTACATGTGGAGTGCCTGTACGTGGTTCATTGGCTACTATCTCTCCTACACCTGTACCGTCTCCATTAGGTCCTTCAGCCTCTACATGTGTACCATTGGCATATATCTTCTGCCCATGTGCTGCATGTGATTTACCATGTAGTTCAATAGACTCCAGTGATAGGTACTCTGCAGGACCTTGTACATGTATTGGAGTATTACTGAATCCACCTGCATCCATCTTCATATAGCCTCCATTAGCATATGTAGGTATACCTGTTGCCTTCTTGTATCCGTAATTGGAGAGAGCATCAGCAGCATGTTGGGTAGGAGCTTCTATATATTCACCTGTCTCTTCTGCATATCCCTCAGCCTTTCTGCCAAGATTCTTCAATCTTCCTGACTTGTCCTGTACTATATCTGGATACACTCTATAAGGTCCTGCATATTTACCTGGAGCGTACTTCTCACCTGTTGAGTAACTCATTCTATGTGACTGATACCCTCCCATATTCTGAGGATCTCGTATAGATGGGTATGCTGCAACTGATGAGTTAGGAAGTGATGGTAGCTCATATTTATCATCCTCTTTAGTGCCATTATCAATATGTCCTTTCTGTATATTACCTGCAGAGAATGCCCTATCTACAAAGTTCTTACCCCTATTACGTTCCATCAGCACCTTGGATATAGCGGCATCCTCTGGAGATAGTGCACCACCTTCTGCCATGTGTATACTCTTCACAGGATCATCGAAGTAGGTGTTCCTTTTACCTCTGTTGATACTATCCGGGAACATCTTGGTACCTGTATATGCCTCATCAGCATTACCCATACGTACATCACCTATAGGATCTCCTGATTGCCTACTGCTCTTACCTGTAAAGTAGTTGGATGGTAGTTTCTTACCTGATGCCTTCCTTTCGTTGTACTTCTGTTTTGATTGTTCGTATGTGGGAAATCCTGTCGCCTTCAGTCCTTGTGGCTGTACTGCAGTAGGTTGTGAGGGGTTACTGAACCCACTTACCTGTCCAGGTGCCTTGTAGTTTACATCTTGTGTGGGATCTCCGAATCCTTTATATTCATCTCTGGGTTGCTGACTGGCTATATACTGGTTTGCCTTATTAGCATCTGTGCGAAAGTCCTTCTGATCAACTAGCCCGTATTTTCTTTCTCCTCCGGGAGCAGTATAAGGGGCATAATGTTCATACTGATGCTCCATTTTACTATAACCAGTTGTCTTACTGCCAAGTATACCCTTTATGTTACTTGGCCCAAACTGTTTTCTTACTGTAGGATCTGCGTTACCTTCTTGTTGATATCTTGATATGTCGTTTGGTTGTATAGCTTGTGCAGGATGTACAGTGTTCCACTGAGAAAGAGCTTCATTGTTGAAGTTTCCATGGTTAAGCGTATCTGTTCCGTACTGTGGGTTGTTACGTGACTGATCTGCATGGAAGTCGTTAAAGTTGTCCCAGTTAAGTGGTTGTTGAGGCATTTGTGTACCATCTGCTGCATACTTTCCCTTCTTCATCTTGGTACCATTCTTAGCAGCAGCATGACTTCCTGTACCTTGTGGGTTAGTGTTGATAGCCATTTGATACGGGTTTACATTTTGTCTTACCGGTGTCTGTGGTATAGCCATATTGAGTGCCTGTGTTGCTCCTGCCCATAGGTCTCCTGCATGTTCACCAGCCCATTGTCCTACCTTAGCTGCTCCTTGTTTGAACCTCTGTCCAGCTTGTTGCCTCTTGCTAAGTCCCTTATTATTATTACCACCCATATCAGGAGGAGTACCAGGTTGATTAGGTTCATTAGGATCATCCATAGCATCTGCCATACCACTAGGTCCACTACCGGGAACATTACCTGGCTGACCCTGTACTGGCATACTCATATCATACTGCTTCTGTGCCTGGTATACGTTCTGTTGTGGAATATCTCCAGATTTATATATACCTGCCTCTATATCCCTAGTTGGTAGTCCCTGTGGGTTCTGTATAGGCTGTGGACCATTGAGTTCCATAGGAGTACCTCCAGCATATTCAGTTCGGGATCTTTCCCCAGGGGGCTGTGGACCATTGAGGTTCATAGGAGTACCTCCATCTGCCTTCAGTGCATACCCATACCTAGCCATTGGGTGAGCCTTGAAGAAGTGCTCCTCTGTTGGGAACTTCTTATAGAATTCCTTCTCACTCTTTACCTTAGCTAACTTCATGAATTTGTGTGTCATAGTCTAATATTTTGATAACCACTTCTTGTTAATTGCTCCACCGTATTTTTTATTATCTTGTTGAGACATTGCTGCTGCTCCTATTCCTACTCCTACAAAAGGTGCTAATCCTCTAATCATTTTAATGTTTCCATAGTCTGTAGGTTCTGCAGCAGGTAAATCATTCAGTCCTTTTCTTGGTTTCATTCTACTTTCCCAATAGTTCTTTGCTCTTTGCAATCTCTCTACTTCTCCAGTCGTTGGATTAAAGTGTTCTGTATATGCAAAGTTCTTAGCAGTTTCCAGATTAGTATTATAAGCCTTCATTAGACCTTGATTAATACCTCTATACAGAGCATCTGACATATTGTTATTAGGATCAACTGCAGAGTGATGCTCTTCTAAAAGAGCAGCAGTTCCTACTCTTGGTCTACTTGGATCTATACCTGAAATGTTACCTAATACCTTACCATCTTCATCTATCAGATACTTTGTACCACTTCCCATTGTATGTATAGATAAGTTCTTCTTAGTGGGAACTTTTCCCTCTTTTGCTAACTCATACTGAAAACCATTGCGTAACCAGTTAGTAGAGTATAAATCTGATAGATTTCTGTTAAGTTGAGCTATCACCTTAGCATGATTTCTATCATCAGGATTTAACTTTGATTTTATATCTTCATAAGTTTTTATCTGTTTTGGTATATCATCAGTATTCTCTAGTATACTCTTATCACTTATATGAATATCTTCTTTTAATCCTCCAGAGTAATCCAACATGCCAGGTGCAGACTTTGGCTTATTCAAGTGTGTTTTGAAAGCATCTGCATCTTCCTTACTAACTCCTACTTCATTAAGTATATCCTCTATAGGTTTATCTGGAACTGGAGGAGTTCTAAATTTATATTGAGGTGTAGTTGGAGTTCTTAGTATTCTATCATATTCTCCTCTATATAAATCCCCCATACTACGAAGATTCTGGAAGTTTCTATTATTATAATACTCTAATCCTGTAGCAGCAGGAGACTCAGAAGGAGCAGGTCTAAATCTCATATTAGGTGCCTGTTCTATCTGATTAGCAAGTCTTGCACTTATAGTTTCATACTCTTTCCCATGTTGTATACCAGATAACCTTTCTGCTTCCTCTCTTTCAGCACCAGGAGGTATAGTATTTCTAATATTATGTCTAATGTTACTAAATCTATCTGATAATGCAGACTGTTCGTTAGATGCATTTTCAAATATTGATCTTAGATCAGGTCTATTATTCCATGCGCCCAATCCTACAGATCTATTATCTCTTAAATATGCAGCAATATTTTGATTAGTTGGAGGCAATGTAAAATCATTATACCATTCATAATCACTCTTTGGAATAACATCTGCTCTTTCTCCTGCAGTTACATCTAAATTTCTCCAAGGGTTTCTTAAAAGATTTGGATTACCTAATGCAGTTATAGCAGCACTTTCTAATCTTTGTCCTTGAGGAGTTTGACTATAAGCTGTTATAGCATCCGATGGTGTTTTAAAGTTTCCTTCTGACAGAAATCTATTTATTCCATTTCTATCAGCAAAGAGTCCTGCATTAGTATGAGATTGTACTAAACTATGAAAAGCATCATCTAAATGTTCAGGTACTGTATATGTACTATATCCTGCCTCTGGTATAGATTTACTATTTCTGTAGTTATCCAACCAATTATTAATAGCTTTATCCTGTTGTTCAGAACTCATCGGTTTCTTCAGTTCTCCTGATGTATATGCAGTAGGTCCATCTACAGGTAAAACATTAGGTCTTGCTTTAAATTCACTTGCTAAACCTGTAAGAGCAGCTATATCTAATGCTGTATTAAGTGCTGCACCAGGAAGATCTTGTAAACTCTTCATGTTTCTAAGATGTTCCAGTGTAGCAGTTCTTTTACCAGCATCTACATAGGTCATTGGGTTAAGTACATCTGTAGCATAGTCATAAATATTTCTGTCACCTTTTTCAAAATAGTCGGGAATAGGTTGACCTTGTACTACATACTGTGCAGCAGTCATTGGGTTTCTAGCAATAGCACCTGCTTTGCCCCAAGCACTTCTTCTTGGTTGAGCTGGTCCTATTTTAGATTCATTTTGTCTTTTTTGCATTTCCATCAATTGCATCTGTTCAGGTGTAATTGAAGCAAGTTGCCTTACTGTTCTAGCACTTGGGTTATATACCCCATCTACATAATCACTTTGAGTATTTTGATACTGTTGTGCACCCTGTCTTAGTTGTGCAAGTTGATTTGGTGTCAAACCACCATCTTGATACTGATCTAACCAACCACCGTATTTTCTACTTGGTACTGGTTCACTAGGGGTACCATCAATGTAATAATTTAAACTATTTCCCTTTAGATGACTTCCTATATTATGTAGAGTTAGTGAATTATTATTTACATGTTGTCTATAGTAATCATTATATATTTTTTCAGCTTCTTCTTTAGAATATGTTTTAGTCTTACTGAAGGGGTTAAGTTTGCTGGCAAATTTATCATAAGGTATTGTATTTGCATTATAATTAGCTATAGAACTCTTATTATAATCAGCTTGCAGATGGGCATGTAAATAGTTACTATCATTCCTTGCCTGTATCCTTGGATCATTAGGATCATGAGTTATATAGATAGGAGGTTTGGTAGATTTCTTATCCTTTACTTTGTCACCACCTTTAGCATACCTTGTTAACCACTTTGCCATAGTACGAAGTTACATATTATTTACTATCCTGAGTTTGAGTTATTGTGAACCTACTGATCATCTTTACATCGTTCCTGTTATCTAATATACATCGTACCTTTAAATCCTTGGCCCGTAGCTGATACTTTCTGAATGACCGTACATTGTAGTCCAGATTAGCGTTATTCAATACTTTACTACCCTGTATAGGGTCACATGTGTCTAGCCATATAGGAGCGTTAGTATCTACTACCTTATCCCAGTACATGTTAGTGTTATATATGTGGTCTACCTTACCCACCAGTATACTAGTACTGGCTGCATTATATATAGGGTACTGACTATATGCATACAGGTTACTCTCGTCCTTTGGTACTACTACACACAGCCCTGTATTCTGCTGGTTATTGTATGCGATCATCTTATTGAAGTAGATAAATTCATTGGGCTCATTGTAGATAGTGTCTGATGTGTACTTCAGTACTGTTATGTATTCCGATATGCTCTGTAGTATCTGGTCCTCGAACTTGTATATGAATGGGTATTCCACTATATATGGGTATGGGTTGTCGAAGAAGTTATTAAATAATGAGAATGTGCTATTGTGGTCATACACTGTACACTCATTACCCCTGTTCTGATTACTGTTGAGTGCTGCCTGGAAGAAGTTACTATACTCTATATAGAAGTTAGGTAGATAACTATGCCATGATATCCATGCATTACTGAGGAATGAGAATGACATTGTTAGTGACTTGTTACAGAAGTATGTAGGGTCAGTTAATTGCACTACCACTTTCTCATATATAGTGTCAGTAGTGTCTATGTAAGGACATCTGAATGGTGTAGCCTTTCCTGTTGTTATAGGGTTATAACATAATGGAATATCAGATTCCAGACCTGCTAATATGTATATATACCCTTCCGGGCAACAAGTTACTGTACCAGATACACCAGCATTCACACCACACGATATAGTTGGTATAGGTGGGCCAGAATCAGGATAACATCCAATATACAACGGAGGAAAAGAAGCTGCAAACAGATTATAACCATCTGGACAACATGTCATAACCGGGTTACCTGTGGTAGATTGTTGTTGAGTAGATGATATTGCTCTCTCTATATAAAAGTTAGTACCGTCATACTGTATACCATCTACTATAGGTACGTAGTCCAACTTAGTGAGTATGAACCTCTTGTAGAAGTTGTCATATACTCCATGCAGTCCAACCCCATTGAAGTTATTATCCACGCTCACATTAGGGAATGTGTTGAGTATCTGGAATGGTAAGTTATCCTGGAAGTACTTTGAGTTCAGGTACTTTGGTCCAGATAGTTCCTCTACACTGGTACCTCGTAATAGTATCACCTTACCCCTGTAGGCATCTGCCATGATATGCCCCTGCTCTGTGTTGAGTATGAACTTATTCTGCGTACCACAGTAGCCTACATCAGTGATATTGATATCCACAGGTTGACTACCGGAGAACAGTGCTCCAGTGCCCAGTACAGCAGTGAGTGATGACGTGTCCACAGTAGCCATTGCGTTGTATAACTGGAAATGGTTCTGATACCTTACCAGTACTGTACGTGACTCTAACCTATCCAGTGCTACTAGTTGTCCGAAGTTCTTAGGGAAGTCGAATAGATTAGCTGGTCTGTATATAAGATAGTTGTTCTTAGTCTCCTCCAGTGAACTCTTATCACTCCATATAGCCCTATTGTTGTAGTCTATATAACACACCTGATCAGGTGCCCAGTCTGGACGTAGAGTAGTGAATGCTGTTTGCTTATTCTGACCTGAGTATGTCTTGTTGTATGTGTAGGTGTTATCGAATGCTATAGGTACGTTAGTTTCCTGTAACCACTCATCCGGTATACCAGTACCCACATTAGGCCAGAAGTTACCTTCCTTGATGTTATAAGCCTGCCTCATGGAGACATTCACTTCACTCTCACAGTAGTAATTGATGATACCATATGCATACAGGTAGGCCATACCACGTTCATAGAGATCTACAGTACTGTAGTTGTTACACTCCAGGTTGGTTATCTTCAGTCCGAATGACTGGAAGAACACTGAACCAAATAACTCAGCTACCAGTTCCAACATTACAGCAACTAATGCCAAACCTCCTGTTAATATGAGTATACCTATTCCTATTGGTGTATTGAATAGATCCTGTAGATGTTGAAGCCCTGGACCGAATGGATTATCTCCGGCAAGTGTTTCATTATCAGTACTGTAGTAGTATATGGGATACCCTATATTACCAGTATTGGTGTGTGAAAATGCATCTTGGTTGTAGTTAATATCATACCCATCTGGTCTATTCACAGTACTCTTTAGATAGAATGCCTGTTTGATCTTCAGTGCGAACTGATTGATGAAGCAGTCACCTCCGTATACTATAGGTAGTGTAGTTATTCTATTGCCATTGCTATCCAGCAACTTACTCTGTGTACCGGTATCTACTACCTGATATGAGAATATCTCCCCATACTGGTCATCTAATTGTCTCTTCAGTGAGCAATAGTATGAGGATACTTCCCGTATGAATGGAGTACTGTGGTTACATACTCCTGCCTGACCTGCAGTTACTCTGGATGTGTCCTGTAGTGCTCCTTGTTCATGAGTATATGGCAGTGTACTGTTAACAGCTACATACACTGATGACTCCCTATCTGTATTATTCAGTGGGTATATATCTCCAAATGTACTATTGATACCGGAATTCACATAACCTCCATGTTGTATCAGCCGTATCTTATTACCCACATCATTAGGAACTTTTACGAAGTTGTTGTACTGGCCCACTCCATTGTACTGCCATCCATAGTTGAAGTAGGGTACCAACTTAGTGAGTACCTCCAGCATCGTATTATAGGTAGGGAAGAAGTTGTTGATATCCAACTTTGGCATTACATGTGTGCTGGTAGTATCAAGATCTTCAGTACCTGTAGTAGTTGAGTTGCTCTTATCGAACTCTAGTGATATAGTAGAGAGACAGGCAACTACGAATGATATCTCCAGTACCTGTTTCGTTATTATCTTCTCTCCTGCATTGTCCTTCACTTGTACGAAGTGGGATGTGCAGTTACCGAACTCTGCTGTCTCCAACTTCAGGAATGACCCCTGTATACCAGCTGCCTGGAAGAAGTGGGTATCAGGGCTATGGAATGTGAACCGGTCCTTCTGGAAGTCATTTAGCCTATGTGTAGCATTATCTCCTGACTTATTACCCACCGGTTGTGAGGATATGAATGGGTCAGGACGAACATCATTGAATGGGTAGTTAGGATAGAAGTAGGTGCTCCCGTCCTTAGTATACTGGCCACAGTTAAATAGCAGTCCCTTAGCAACTACACTACGGTCAGCACCTCTGTCACTACGCATTACCTTGAACCCCACTATAGAGTTCCTCTGCGCCTGTGTGAGTGATGATGTAGCTATTGCATTCCGTAGTGATGCTATATCCACTGTGAATCCAATGGGGTATACATTACCTGCACTGTCATGTATATGTGTTACTGTACTATCTGGGAACTTGTGGTGACGTATAGGTTGATTAGCCAATGGTCCCCATATAGCAGTATTGGCAGGATACACATCAGTGGATTCCCAATAGGACATAGTACCATGTTCCCATGGCCGTACACCTGTACATGGGTCACTACTACCGGGTAACATTCCAGTTGGTGAGCCCGTATTATATACTTTCCATCTAGGCAGCAGTGGTGTAGGGCATGTACCCTCCTCTATAGATGTTGTATCACTATTCGGAACTACGAATGTCAGATCATATGCAGTGGCTACTCTACCGGGTATATGACATCTGATAGACTGTTTTCCATTAGCGAATAGGAAGCACCCCTCAAGGGCATATACCTCATCCCGGAAGTAGCCCTCATAGTTGGCACACACAGTACCATCAGAGTATCCTAGCATCTGCCCATAGGAACCATATGGAACCTGTGATGTGCCCCACCCTACCTGTACCTGTGACCAGATAGACTGGTAGCTAATATCTTCCTCCTTAATGAGGTCACCCCATACAAGTACATTATCTACTTGACACAATGTACCGGCTATATCATAGTACTCGAACTGCTCCATAACCTCAGTAAGGGTTATAGGGGTATTGATAGAACTCTGTTCCAGTGCTGTATATGTGTGAGTGTATGTAGCTGTCTGTATATGGTATGTACCTACATACTCACATGTAGTTACTGCGTTAATAGTCTTTATGACTACCAGGTTGAAGTAGCTATATAGCCCTGTAGTATCTAAGTTACTAATATCTACCTGTATAGCCTGGTTAGTGAGTAAGTTGTAATCCAGTGATGTCTTTCCCTGCAGGAATATACGAACAGGGTTAGTGACACTGTAGAACCTTGTAAGCCCATTACTACGTACATCAGCATACTGTATACAGAACTGGTAATCACCCTCGATAATATTACCACCTACTGCTATCTTATTAACATGTATATTAGGTATAGCGAATGTAGGCTGTACTGCCATCTCATTAGTATCTACTGCTGTAGTACCTGTATAGAATGGTAAGTTGTTGAGATCAATATATCTACGTACATTATACCGATCAGTGAAGTACAATTGGGTACTACAGTTGGTGGTCTTTACTTCGACTTTTTGGATAGGATGTCCAATATTCCAGCCAATAACATCAGAACCAGTAACAGTATCATCTATGAGTGAATTGAATATGCATTGACTATTAACCACATATCCGAATATACTATACCCAGTAGTAGGATTAGTTAAGAAGTAGTAAGTGTTATTCAGTTGTGTAATGTTCTTCAGTCCAATACACTTGTACCCAGATGGCATAGTGAGGCATAATACATTACCCTCCTCATTCTGGTAGGATATCTGCATTCCATTGACCGCACTGTTAATCGCATTGAGGGCATCAGTCAGATATCCAGCACCTACTTCCGAGATGATGGAGTCCGTATTGATACCGGCCCTTGGTTGTATAGGTGTGTTACTAACTGCCATTGTATATTATATTACCAATATCTTCCCCTCTGTACTCTAGTTGTTGGACCAGGTAACAGATATCTGTTATTTCTATTATATGAACGTATGATAGACTGCTGTACTCCATATATACTATCTGCTATGGCATAATTCCTGGCATTGATGTACTCTTCATTCATCCTGCCTTCAGCATCGTCCCTTTTAGCTCTTATCTGATTGAATGTTTCATCAGTACTCTGATCGAATAGTTGTTGATACACCATGAACCGAATATACCTATATAGGTACTTCTGGAATGGGTCATTATCAGGAATCATGTAATACCCAGTCTCAGAGTCTACACCTCTCTGAGAATAGTAGGACATGTATATGGTACCGGACTGAAATGAGGTTATCATATGATTGCCTACTATATCGAATGTGTCCAGTGCGCTGCTGCATACATTAGGAGATTCGTTATGGCAATTTGCAATGGTCTTGAAGTTACCCGGTTTCAATAAACAAGATACGGAGAAAGTGAACGATAACTGGGTCATCACCTTATTAGTGACTATGAAGTTATCAGATACTCCACACAGATCAGGTAGATTGACAGGTTGTTGTATATGGTCAGTACATGGGTTTCCTGGAGAACAACTTGGGCAGTTATTCGTTTCTACATAAGGAGCTACCCTACAGTCAGTCTGATAATAGAATACATGAGGGGATATTATAGGGCCTTTATTAAATGTGGCACACATCCAAACTTCTCTGACTTGAAAAAAGTCACATGGCAGATCGCACTTTCTATTCCACATATCCATGACACAGGGTACTATAGGACGGTATGTATTCTCCATTTTCTCCAGACAATCTGCAGTCCAGGTAGGAAATAGAAGATCATCAATAGCCCCTGTATTGAAATAATCTTTCATTTCCTCCTTGATCCTTGCATATATATGCTCAGGGCTTATATACTTTGTTGGACTTCCGTTTGTCATATACTCGTGATTTGTTTGGTTTGGGGAGAATGGCATACCTATCCTTGTAATCATTGTCCTCATCCATAATATACTTATTCAATAGTCTCTTATTCTCTTTGCTCATTGTCAATCGCCATATAGCTTTACATCTTATTTTAGAGGTTGTTCGTATCCACTTGTACTTGAACCTGCTACCGTCTGTATGGTGATTGGTCCATGGTACTAATGTACCTTGAACCATGGTCTCTTTCCAATTTATTCCACAACCTCTTCTGTACGCTATTCCTCTATTATCAGGACTTCGTTGTATCATCATCTTGCCCATACCATGAGGGAGTATTACTTTCTTCCCTGTCTCCAGTATGTACTTCAGATAGTACCGGTTAAGTTCAACAATGCATTGGTAGTATTGTTTGAATGTTAACTGTGCCCCTGGATTAGACTGCATGAACTTTGTATAGGATGCTTTAGATCCGGTAGTTACTTCATACTTCGGTCTTCCACCATGGTACTGTCCTGCGAAGTTGAATGGCATATGTAGTTACTTTGTGTTATCCTTTCCTAGAGGAGCTCCGTCATTATCAGCACTCCTTTTATATGTACCCAGTAATTTGTTAGCTACTTCCTTTATGACATCATCTGCCATATATCCAGGGCACCTAAACTCTAAGTCATATGGGTTAGGGGGGCAGCATAGGCTCATATCGTTAATAGATATTTCATCTGATGCACTGCAACACCCTACAGCCAATGGCCTATTACAATAACCTGGAAACCATTGTAATGACTCTGGTATGTCCTCTTCAAAGTATGCTGATATCTTCACCTTCTCTATGCTATCACTTCCTATATAGAGATATTTATTCTGTATCCAGAAGTGTATCTGGTTTGTCTTCAACCCTAATGATAAAGAGTTAACAAACCTATCGGGTGTACTCTCTATGAACTTTCTGGATATGAGATCAATGGAATATACACCCTGTATTAGCATTCCAAAGTTATTACCTTCAGCTATCTTAGGAAGTTGTACTACTGAACGGGATATAATGTAATCTGACTTGTACCCACAACACTCCGCTATTGATACTTGTTTCATCTTCAGACAGGGAATAACAGTGAATAGGTTGCCGGAGTTCCATAGCTTCCTTTTATCAGTTACCTGTCTTACAAATTTCAGAGCCGTAGATTCTAATTCACTAGCTATGAACCGGTCAGATGCATTCTGTACAGTATCGCTGGAAGTCAGTTTGAACTCCCCCCGTACCCTACTGATTGCTTCCCTAAGTGAACGTGTGATCATGCAGTAACAAAGTTATTGAGTATTCATATAAGTTGGTTAGATGTATAGTAGGTAGTCTAACGCTGCTGGTTAGGATATTACTATACCAGTTAATGTGCACCACCCTTCCAACTGGTCATCTGAATAGGACATTACCCCATTAATCAATGTGCCCATTCTCCAATTAACATGATAAGTACCTGCATCCTGGGATGCGAAGTTAGCATTAGGGGCAAGACCTGTAGCAGTCTGTGAATCTACAACTACATCAGCTACATTGAGTAGTTGATACTGTATAGTATCTATAGTAGACAGTATAGACTGGTTAACTGATATTATACCGCCTACAACTACTGCAGTAAGTGACTGGCAGCTGTATCGTATAGCCTCATAGACATTAGATCCATTAGTAGCACCTGAACATACGCTCTCTATCTGGAACTGATATACTGTATTATCATCTAAGTTAGACACTGTGGATGTAGTAATGTCATTAGCTTCTGGGTTAGTTGGTGATATATTCACATTAGTTATCCAGTCTACAAATCCCCGTTGTCTGTACTCTGTCATCTGTGATACTGGTGTACCTCCTATTGTCCATGCTAGTATAAATGTGCCCATACCCAGACTAACTGTAAGGTTACTAGGTGCTGTACATGTACACCCTGCACATTGACTGTTAATTGAGCACCATAATGCTAGTAATGCGGGATCACTAGCTACATAGCTCATGAGGTTAGTGACGAATGTAGTTGGGTCAGTTATAGTGGGAGATATTGTGAGTTGACTATTATCTACAGTAGGGGCTACTATATTAGCTAACCCCCAATTACCAGGAGATGATGGCAATTTAGCCTGTAAGTAGTTACTAATAGTGTCTGATGAGTTCACTAGTGTTTTACCATCTGCAGGTAGTGAGTTAGTTACCAGCACTGTCTCATTACCTCCTGGTGATGTTACAGTTAGTGATATACCAGTACCCGCAGTTAACTTGGCTAACAGACTATTAGGAGTAGTATCACTACTATCTACAGCTACCTTATATAATCCTACCCACGTTGTATCAATAGATAGCGCATTACCATTACATGCACTTCCTGATACCACACTCATTCCGGTACCAGCACTTGATATATACGTGTTGGCTATATAGGAAGTAAACGTTACTATAGCCTGTATATCAGACTGTATATCTCCTCCTGGTGTTATACACCCCCATGTTATTGCACCTGATGTATATGACGGTAATGCCGCTGTATATGCAATAAGTTCATTAACTGTAGTAGAAATACTATCAGTTGCACCACCGCCTATAGGAGTAGCATCAAATGTCCCTATAGTAGATTGTTTACCAGATACGGTAGTAGTGAGGTTAGCAATATAAGTGATGAGGTCATTGAATGCAGCTAGTATAGTAACTGGTGTACTGATACTCAAATTACTCCATGTATTACCTGGTGCTGCAAGTAAGTTCAATATACTACCAACTCCTGTATAGGTAGCAGAGAGTACCTGGTTACGTGTCATACCACTGGTAATAACTATACTACTACCTCCTGCTGTTACAGAATAGGTAAGTGCCGGTGTCTGTAATGCACTTATAGCTGATGATAATACAGTCTGATCAGCAGCGTATGTAGTTGCAATGAAGTTAGCCAGGTTATATTGGTCAATATCTACTATCTTCGATATACCCTCTACAAACTCCTGTATAGTACTAGGTACTCCACCTGTAGTAGTAGTAACTGTATACCCATTATATGGACCGTAGTTGAATGCACTAAAGTTGGGGGATGGGTTCAGGTTATTAACAGCAGTATTAATCTCTGATAATATAGTACCCAGATACTGGTTAGGTGTAACCCCTATGTATGAAAGTGCTACTCCGGTATATTGTACTGTATTGGCATTAGTAGGCATGTTATATGTAGTTGAGGTTCGTTAATCTAAATGTCATATCAGGATCTCCAAACTGTGGAGGTATAAATGGTTGTATACAACAGGGTATTGGTACCGGACCAGTAGTACAACAGTCATCACACTGTCTGGTCATGAAGTCGTATGTAAAGGATATAGCTACACCATCTGGCCCACATGTAGGACAAGGTGCTGGTTCGGGTGTTACACAGTTACAGTCCAGGCATGGTATAGTAGATAAAATACTCTTAGGGTTTTTCAACTGTACACAAACTGCTCTAACCGAGTCATAGATATATCCATCAGGACAACATGGGCAACCTATAGGATCAATAACAGGATCAGTTGGCAATATAGCCCAACTAGTATTGACTATTCGAACACAGTTATTGATAAACGGGGTTGCATCAGGGTTCTGAACATGTATGTATGTTCCAGTCTGGTAACTGAAGAACGTACCATCTGTATTAACATACGCATACCCCTCTGGGCAACACCCACACGGTATAGCAGGAAGTTGTGGAAGATCTCCTCCTGCATCAGGGTTGCATATCTTATTAACTACATTATATGTATATCCCGGAGGACAGCATGTGTTAGCCATTAGAACATTCGTTGAATATATAATAATCCTGTAGAGGGTTGCATATTGTTATGAGCACTTACTGCATTAACAGCACCTGATGGGTTAATGGATATACCAGTATAGTTAGTACGTATCTTCGCATGTATATTGCCTGAATCTGGTTGACCGTCTAGTGTGTTCGTATAACTAGTTGCATCGAACTTCATGTAGTTAGCATTATTAGCACCAGATGCACTGTCTAGATTAACTGATATTACGTGACTATGGCCAGGATCATTAACAGTATGTGTATGACTAGCTGTTCCAGATTCTGGCCCGGTTAGTATATGAGTAGCCTCACTACCGGGTATTATAGCTCCTACAGTAACCACTGATAGACCGATTGCATTGGATGGTAATGTACCATCCATATTCGTGAGACCTACAGGAACCTGACCCATCATGTTCACAGTAAGATTCTGACCATTAGCTACATTCCACCCACACATTGGAGTACCAGGTATACCAACTCCACCGGAGAAATTACTGAGATTACCTGCATATGGGATGACAGCTCCTACTGGTACAAAACCTTGAAACTGTATAGATGCTGTAGACCCTGCTCCCGTCTTGATAACATTCTGTGTACCTGAACAGGTTGTTATATGGCCTAATAGGAAGTTGCCTATAGTATTACCCAGACCGGATGACAAGTTATCTACAGTAATCTGTAATGCCTGTACCTGCGCATTCAGTATACAATACTGATTAATGAGTACCTGTATAACCTGAGATACCAGAGATGTGTTATCAACACCTGGTAGACAGCCTGTAGCATATCCAGACAGCAATGGCCCTATCTCGGCCTGTATAGTAGTTACATCAGTGTATAGTGTACATATGGCTGTCTTATAACATGCCAATAGACACGGTAGATCGGTACAACTATTACAACAGCCTATACAGTCAGCGAATAATACAGCACATGCTCCCTGTGTAAGATCAATAGAAGGTATAGATATTCCAACTCCTGTAGAGTAGTCTACCAGTTTCTGCAATATCACTGCATCTACTTCAGACAGATAATCACCAGTACATATACCCAATGCAGGTATAGCAGGTCCAGTGTATTTCACACCAGTATCCGGTATCTGTTTCTCGAAGTAGTTACTACAACTACTATTACATCCATGTCCCATTAGCAGGTTATTTTCTTTATCTTATTAATAATGTATAGTATATACTCATCATCCAGACAGTTACACCCCATGAACTTATCCATCAATATCTCCCGGTAGTCACAGAGAGCATCATACAAATGCATGTCCACGTACTGCTGCATACCATATATCTGGTTAGTGAATTGCAACTCAGACAGGTATAATATAGTACGATCAATGTCCGTGATCAACTCATTATACCCTGTGTTATTGAGTTGGTTATCGGTGATTATGGGGTTGATGAGGTACATATACTACTGGTCGTTTACTGTCGTTATACTTCTTGTTACACCCTGGGCATCTACCATTAGTGAGTTGGCACTTTGGTATAGTTACTGGGCAGTCTGAGCATTTTGTTATTCCGCACCCCATATTAACATATATTACATCCCAGTGGTTTATTAGGCCACTGATGACCTGGTAACTTCTTTCCTATCTTATCCAGCATCTGGTCTGCTTTAGCATATAGCTGCTGACTGAGTGCGTAGTTAGTTGCATTACAAGCTGCTACTGAGCCATCTATATACAACTTGATCATTCTCAACTGTCCCATATAAGTCTGCCAGCTATGGTCATGGCATACACATTCGAGGTCTATCTTCAGGAATGCGTGTTGGTACTTACATTTTATGCGATCTATTTTGATGAACTTTTGGTTAATACCATTACGAGTACTTACTCCGGGTATTACTGGGGTAGGTGCTAGTATAGCTACACTATAACTAACTGCGTATATACCATCTGGTAATGGTGTACATTCAGTATCTCCGCATGTTATACCGAGGTCAACGCACTTATATACATTAACATTACCGGGAATGAACGGTACATTAACAGTAGCCCCACCTGGTGGTGTAATCTGCAATGCCACATCAGATGTACTGGGTACTACTCCATATACAGATAGGTCACTGATAGCAATAACTGAACTGGTTCTCAGATCAATTAATGCTAAAGTGAGGATCGGTAAGGTAACTGATACAGCCATTGTTACTTAATTAATGCGTTATATATTGTAGTAGTATGCTGAATACGTTCATTGAGTCCTAGTGTTCCTCCATTTACATGACGTGTAACTATAGTGACAGTAGCAACACTCGTACCCTTGTCACACATCGCCCATATGTTATTAGCTGTAAAGAACCATGCAGCAGATGTCATAGGGTAATCGGATTCCACCAGATCAGGGTTAGATACCAGATCAACCCCAATAGCATTTCCTAATGCCTGGTAATTACTCTTACCTGTAATTTGTAGATACCCACGTCCTCTGTAGTCCCATCCCTCCCCACTAGCTTCATCACCATTACCCATACGATCAGCATATATCCTGTTAGCTATTCGTTCTGGTTGTCTGGCATAGGTATTAGCCTCATCCTGATCTGTAAAATGCTTATGGAACAATAACCAAAGAGCTTTACCAGTATAGTTCAAGTTCTCATGTGTATGTGCATAATCTCCTGACTCTTCCTTGCATTGACCCAATAGATGAGCTACTCTACACTTTGAGTTAATCTCGGGATACTGTAGTATAGCAGCATTTAACTGTGCTATTACATTATTTGGTATTACTCCAATTAACTTCGATGTATCCATATTGTAGTTTATAATGTAAAAAGGGAGATGAGGCTATCCCATCTCCCCTCTTGGGTTATTCTGTAGTTACATTGGTTATTATGGTGTAACCTCTGTAGTTGTTGTAGTAGTAGTCGAGCTGGTAGTGAATGAGCTAGATGTTGTTGGTGTAGCCACTTCATTATCCGCTGTACCAAGGAATGCTGATAGTATTGCTACTGTAGCAGCTTCTGATGCATCCCCTGCAGGTATAGCCATACATACAGTCTCATCGTTCCTCATTACTCCTATATCAGCACCATTCCATTGTGGTTGCAGGAACTTGATATAGTACAGATCATAAGCCAGTGCACTGTCAATGTAAGTCATGTACTCACCATTGAAGTTCACATTGCTGAATATGTGCTTGTATTCAGACTGATAGCTGAAGAAGTCAAATTCCAACTGCCTGATCTCTGCTGGTGTATTGATAGGATATGAAGCCCTCTGGATAATGTTGGTAGTTGCTACTACATTACAGGCATCATCAACTTCATAGTCTGTAGTCAGTTCCGGACCACTACGAACATATGTCCAGAAGAACATACGATCAAACTGGTAAGGGAAGTTGGTAAGGTCAACCGATGTACCCTGCCCATAAACCTGTAGTGTATTACCAACGATCAATATCACTGTAGAGCTACCAGTACCATCAGTGCCCGCAGTTACGTACTGAGAGAGTATTACATCATCATTGATATTCTGAGCCAACTGTTGCATTACTGCCTGGTATGCTGCTCCTGAGATATCATCACAAGGGTTACTACCACAGTTACAACATGGTGTTGTTACCAGTACAGAACGTGTCAGACTATTGGCATTTGCTGCTCTGATGTAGACACTATCCAGACGGAGAGTTATTGATACATTCTGGTTACATCCTACATTAAGACCAGATATCTGAGTAATCTGCACATTAGCTTCCAGACTGCCAGGAACCTTATACCACTCCAGTACATTACGTGGATATATATCATCACTCCTACGTGTACCTTCATCAGGTGAATATATGTTACGTGCCTGACACAGGTAGATGTACTTAGCATTACCCACATTAGCTACTGTGGCCGGAGTATTGTCCGGAAGGAATATACCAAATTGTCCTGTGGTAGTACCTCCAGAGGCATACGTTGTCAGATTCTGTGTAGAACCTGTTGTAGGTAATGTGTTGTTCGTAGGTACAATGAACAAGGTGGTCAGATTGTTATCCATATCTATGGTTTTATGTTGTTGTTATTTATGCGTTATTCGGCTTCTTTAGTTCTTATTCTACTACTTTGTGACTGCTCCTGGTTACCTGTAGCATCTGCTAACTCCTCTACTGCCAGTTCAACCAGTTCATTCTCCAGGTATGCCTCCAGTTCACAGTTCACTGTAGTAGAAGGTGTATTGTCCAGATGTATGTAACCAGCTATATCCATTGGTATTGGGTATCTCAGGTAACTAAGGAACAAGTTAGTTATCGTGAAACTATCCTCTTCATCACTATATACATACAGTGTATCAGCGGATATGGAGCCTATAGTTTCCTGATACTGGAAGTTTGGTTCATAATGAGGAGATGTCAACTTAACTCTGATATCCTCATGTTTTACTATCTCAATAACATCCAGTATCTGTTGTTTACAGTTTCCTTTATTCGCTATACAGTAACTCTGTATCGGTACTATCATCTTATTCTGTAGTGATGATAGTGATACCTTGTAACTATTTAGCAGATCACCGGAAACCTTAGTGAGTCCTACCTCTTCATTAGGTACTACCAAAATCTGTAGATCCTGATATCTCTTAGTGAAGGCATCGAACCCTAACTGGTAGTTATTGTTAGTATCCAACTTCTTGAGTACCAACTTGGTCTGCGTTATATTAAGAACTTCAATCTTCGTTTCATTAGGTATATACTGGCCTCTCAGGTTGCTATTCCTGTTGAGCTTCATATCAATGTCATTCAACAGATTTATTACTGGAATCATACATATACCTATTCTACTACTGTTTCCTTCTTATTCTTTTTAGCATCTCTGGCCTTCTTCAAGGCTTCTGCTTTTTTATGACTTACTGGTATTGCTACCTCTTCTTTCTTTTCTTCTGTAACTACTGGCACTACTTCAGGTTCGTATGATACTACAGGTGGAACATACCCCTGTATAACACCCTTCATTTTCCTCTTATCAGCCACCTTGATCTCTAATGCTTTCAGTTCCATGACCATATTAGGTTGTGATAACTTACTGATCATCTCGTCCTGTGTATTGTAGATCAGTTGCTCACCTTCATAAATGAAGCCTGACTTCTGTATGTACACCCTCAGTAACAATGCTTCCTTAACAAGAGTCTTAATGTGTAAGGTATCTGCAGACAATGCTGCTATACTATTAAACAGAGTGACTGCTCGTTGTCCCTGAAACTCTCCGAAGTTGATCTGGCCACTTCTGATAAAGTTATCAAGCAGGTTATATACTATCTGCTCCTTATCATTGTCACCTACAGGTAAGCCGATCAACTTGGCAACTTTCTTCCGCTTCTCCAGTGACATCTTACTCATTTCGATCACAGCATTGTTAGCTGCCTTCTTCTCGTTGTAGATAGCATCTGCTTCTGCTTCCGGATTATCTACGTAAAACTGTACAGTCGGTTTACACCTTCCTGCTTTCCAGTCTTCTATAGAAGAGGCTATGAGTCCTGTGTGCTGGATAGCGTACCAGTATTCTACCTCTTTGAATGGGGAATTGAAATTGAATACATTCGCTCCATCTATGAGTTTAATACGGGATGCCACTTCATGAGTATTCATCTTACCTGTGTCAAAGACTCCTGAATAGTATGGAGCCCTTGGGCCGAGTCCTGTCATTTCCCTATTATTAGGATCTGAGAATAACCCGGTAGCTTTTTCTAACCTATCCCTTCTTGCCCTTACAATTTCCTGTTCCTGCTCTCTGAGTGTCTGTGAGGGTATCCTCATTATATAATCAGCATTCTCATCGAGTCCGGTAAGGTACTTGCCATTCATTCCTCGTATTGGTGGAAATCCTGCTCCGGTACCAGGGTGTCTCATGTGCCCTCTTTCTGCGAGTGCATTCTGCATTGACTTCTCTCCTTGCTTCGGTGCAATGGGTAGAGGTAAGATTCTAGCTATCTTTGCCATATAGTTACAATATGTAGTTGTATTAGTGGAGGGAGACTTGGGGTGCTCCCTCCTTTACCCTTTATCGTTAGAACTGTGGAACCTGTTCGATCAGCACTGTCCTTGTAATATCTTCAATGAACACATCATACCGGTCTTTGAACCACATCTTGTATCCTGGGAACATATTGGCAGAACTCATACCCTGAGAAGATGCATGACCCATGTGATGGTAAGTACCATCAATATAACCCCATGTCATAGATGGTGCTGATTTAGGACGTACCTCACGTACATTGTCAGATGACATTCCACCTTCTTTAGCCGATACATCGAACACCATGAATACCGGTGTAGACTTTTTGTTACGACCAAACTCTGAGTTAGTCTGCGGCAGATCAAGTTCCATCAAGTGAACTACCTCGATACGACCAGTATCCATAGTCACCATAGAGTCAAATGCCCAGTTGATAGTCATTTTCTGACCACGACCTTCTATGAAACGCTCATCAGCTATGATAGTCAGACCGGCCTTGAGTAGATCATCCTTAGCTGCAGTACGGAATACTTCGATACCTGCTTCGTTGGTGTACATCTTCACCCTACGGTTCTTCATATCCTCCCTACGATAGAACAGATCACCGAACACATTACGTATAATGTTAACAGAGAACTGACCATCGTTGTACTGCTCCAGGTTACCGAACTGACGCATCTGTGGATATACACCCATTGAGTGCTTAATCAGTTCCTGTGTATTACGATCACGTGATGTACCACCTTGTGACCATACCATCTTGTTCACCTTCATTTCGAGCATCCTCTTACGAAGTTCCATCTCGATAAATGGTTCCCAAGCTGTTACATATTTCTTCTCACCATTTTCATTACGTACCGCCTTAGAGTACATGATCAGGTCCAATGGGTTACCATCCTTATCGGCACCCATCTTACAGTTGGCTACCTTAGTATCAGCCCAGTCAGTTACAGCGTGTTCAACACCATTACCAGAACTAAGTGATTGATACAGAGTAATCTCATCACCTAGTGAACCCAGGCCGGAGAACTTCTCGGTGAACTCACCAGATGCATTATACAGGAACTGGAACTCACGACCTTCTACTATCCATGTAGGATCTACAGTAGTATATAGAGGGTTGGTAGTTATCAGTACGAATGTGTACAACCATGCACGTCCATAAGGTAGTGGGTCTTCTACCACCTTGAACTGCTGGCCGTACATACGGTTAGCTGTTATTACATCGTTAATGAAGAACTCCTTCTTGTCGAATACAAGTTGGAATGTATGCCCGTCTATACCAATATTGGTCTGGGCTGTTGTAGAATCCGGTATCTCAACCAGTGTAGGAAATTGATAAGGTACAGATACCTTCCATTGCCAGTAGTCAGTTGCCCGGTCTATATAGTATGGCTTAGACTTCTGTATCATCTGCAGAAAGTCATTGCTGTACAAGGACATCTGAGTATAGAGGCTAATAATTTTCTTGTCATACATTGCTGGCTCTTTCGAGTGCAACATCTGAATGTGATTACTGTCGGTGAACTTACCGAGTGCTCGTTTGTTCATTGAACTGTATCTGGTTGCAATGAACCCTGAATTTTGGCCAGGTATCTGTTGTAATGCCATTTCTTATGTTTTATAGTTTATAACTATTATGTGTTGTACTATGTTATTCTATCGTTTTCCAGAAGTCTGTATCTTCTCCTGCTGTTGCTTTCTTTCCTATAGTTGACTTAGAGCTTTTACTTTTTACCCAGTTGAACACCTCATTACTCTCTTTCGATACTGCCTTCTTTCCTATTGGACCGAAATCGAGCTTCAGTGGTTTACCTGGTTGCCAGTCATCACCCATTGCTTTCCGTATTAGTGCTGCCAGTTTCAACTTCTCTGTATGGTTACCGGGCCTATTAAGTTCCAGTAGTGCACACTCATAATCTGTTATCAGACTACCATCCGGCATCTTCCATGTCTTCTTCTCTACAGTGTCAATGATCTTAGGTACGTCATCCCGTGTTACTGGTACTCCATCCAGTTCCTGCTTTTTCAACGCTTCCGTCATTATGTTACGGATGTTCTGTGCTTCCTGCTGGATCTGTAACTTCTTCTGCTCATTCCTTACTTTAGTCTCTTCCTGCATCCTGGAGAGTTTCTGCTCCTCAGTTTTTACCAGTGCCTTGTGGTACCTGGTTGCTGTTGTTTCGAGATCACTATTTAGTTCGAGCTTTTTTATTTCCTCTTTTATGTCTCCATCGTCCCATCCCTGATTTTTCAGTGATGTCTGGATCACCCTCTTCTGGTTGTCCTCATCTGTTATATCCATTTCCTTAAATGAGGATACTTCTATATACTTAGAGAGATACTCCCTGGGGTCTACCCCATCTACGAATATGGCATTGAACGCATCACGGAAATCTTCACCATGTCTTCCGGCAAAGTTGTAAACCAATTCCTCGGCTACTTTCCGTTTCTCGTCATTAAATTTCTCGATGAACTCTTCAGTAGTTTCCGGTAGGTCTTCATCATCCTCATACTTATTAAATATTCCTACTTTATATAAGTCCTGAGCAAGTTGAGCTATACCTTCCACTTCTTCTTCTCCGTCTTCTCCGTCTTCTGTTTTCGGAGCATCTGTCGGTTTGTTCTTTGGAGCTTTCTTATCGTCTCCTCCTTCTATGAACTCTCTGACTTCCTCTTCCTCTTTTTGTTTAGCTTCTTCAGCTAACCGTTGTGCTTCAGCCTTTTTATCAGCGTTTGAGATTTTATCCTCATCAGCTTTCTTATCAGCATCTGTAGCCGGTTTAACATCTTTAGGGGGAGGAGGTGTCTTAGACACAGGCTCATCGTTCATGTAGGATTCAAACTCCTGGACATCTGTATCAGTATCAGTTGCGAAGATGTCTTCATCATCGAAGAAATTGTCTGCCATATGTAGTTGTATTAAGTACTTGTGATGTAAAAGTAAATAGTCTTTCTGAATTATTAACTTATCTGATTAGATATAAAATGCTGTTTAGGTCATTATGTGTGATTTCTCACTTAGCAGATTTGGCTTTTTTCTTCTGCTCCTTGATCTTTTCACGTTCTATCTGGTTACGATCTTCTTCCAGATCTAACTTCCTGTCTTTCCTCTGAAAGTCGTTATCCTGGTTACTCTGAGCCATTTCCATCTTCTTCTTTTCCATCTGCATACGTATCTGCTCTATGTCCCTTTTGTATATGGATTCCTGCTGCTTCTGTTGGTTAGCCAATATGTCCAACATATCGGGTTGATCAGTACTCTGTGAGTCCTTAGCTATCTGTATATGCTCTTTCATTTGAGCTACTGCTAACTCTGTATTAGCCTGTGTATCTATCTTGTACACCTGCACCTGTATATCATCCTGATGATGTTGCTCTTCCTGTGCCAGTTCTTTCTCTTTCTGTTGCTGTTGAGCTTGTTGCTGTTGTTGCTGCATCTGCATATTCTGCTCCTGTATACTATCCTGCTTCTCCTTGAGTTTCTTCAGCATATCCATCTTCTTACGTATGGATGTAGTCTCCAGCATTTGGGCTACTTCATAGAATGACACACCATTCTGTAATGCAGCTTGTGTAAGTTCTTCTACCTTGTTGTAGAACCTTTGATCCTCAGCTCTGTTACTCATAAACAACTTGATGTCTCGATTCTTCAATGCACTAGCTGTCTGTATCTTACAGAATACATTACCACCTGAACTATCAATGTAACTGAGTGTGCTCTCTGGTTTTCTACACTCTATGTACTGTGCTATATCCAGTATGCACTGTAGCTCCATATTCTCCAGGTACTCTTGTTGTACGAAGTATGGTTCAGTTTGTGCATAGCTTTGTGATACTGCAGTATTAGTACCGGTAGCTGTTTCTGATGCCTGTATATTACCTAGTCTCTGCTTTGTTAACCCTATAAGCTCCCAACATTCTGCCTTGATCCATGCCATCAGTTCCATGCGCATTCTCATCTGATCTGAGAGTGTCATATCCACTACAGTCCAGTTGTTGAATGATGAGGGTTTCTTCAGGTTGTCTGGGCTATCATCTACCCATATAACACCCTCTTCTATGAACTGGTCCATCCACATCTGCTGGCTATCCTGATAGTCTCCACCTTTCTGTAATGGTACATGCCTACGAGATGCTAGGAACCCTTTACCTTTCTCCTTCTCTAGTAATCTGTAGAGTTGGTTAGCACACACATTATACAGTGTCTGCAGTGGTTTCATAAGGTCTACTAACGATACTGATATAGTGTTCTCTATCTCATGTATAACACCTACTATAGGACAGTAGTCTATAATCTCCAGAGGGTTAACATAGTAGATGTCATCCCCTATCTTTAAACCCTTATACCATTGATTTTCCCATTTCCATTCTATTGACAGTTCTTGGGGATGCATACCGTCTTTATAATTATCATCTACCACGACAGACTGCTCTGTACCGTCTTTATCAATATAGGTTAACAGCCCCACTTTCCTTTTGCTTTTCCAGTATGATGTAGTTACTACGAACCTATTACCAAATGTACCTACAGATGGTGCAGCATTACCGAGTAAGCCGTTGATATCCTGCCGATTTTCATTACCCATTTCAGCCTCCATACGGTTCCTTTCATTGAGCACTAACTGATCATAGGGATTGTATTTTATACTCTCTATACCCGTATCATTAGTATACAGGTTACTGAGTCTGGAGTATGGGAAGAAGGCCATCATAGCATACTTCCTGAGATGCTCTATCTCATCTTCTGTAAGATCATACTTATCTATAATCTCTGATAGCTCCATGATCTCTATAATACCTGCAGCATATGCATCTTTGATGTACTTCTTATCCGGTGTAGTAAGCCACCATACATTCTTTGGATTTACTTTTTCTGCCTTGAACCCTGTCTTGTCTTTGGTCTCATAGTTGTGAAAGAACTCCCGATTACAGATAAGTAGGTCACGGAACCCATTCTCAAACATCTCTTTGGTATTAAACTCTACCTTCAGAGCATGTATCATGTTAGCTGCCCATAACTCACCTTGTGATGAATAGGTACTCATGTACTCTTTCATCTTCTCTTGGGTCATCTGTTCTACCTGCTGTTGCATCTGTTCTGGAGGTATCTGTTGTCCCTTTTCCTTCAGATCAGCCATTACCTGCTGGTTCACTTCCTGGAATACATACTGCAGGTACAGTTTAGTATAAAATGACTGTTCCTCCCCTTGTGATTCAGCATCTACGGCTTTAGGTCTGGATACATCAGGTCTTTTACTTTTCTCTCCTACCATAGAGTTGATAGGAGGATTGAGTATAGGGTAGTGTTGCACATAAGCCGGTAGGTCGACATCCTTCATGAGCTCATCCATGAATGACATAATAGGACCTTCTGCGTAGAAATCTGCAGGGGTTAGTCGCCCTTTTATCAATTCATAGTTACGTACTATCTTACTGACCTGGTTATTGTACTGTGACAATGCTACTGTGTAGAAGTAGTCCATGTTCACCTTCATCCACCCCTCTGATTTTTTAGTGTTTTTACTCACATGTTGTTTAGGCATTGGTAGAACATTTCCATTCTGATCAACAACATTACCTGTCTTATTAACAGGAAACCCCTCCTCAATAAATTGATCAGGGTATATGTTGAGCATAACTTCATAAGGTGCATTATAATCGACAATATCACGTATGATTGGCATTGTTATATTGTTTAGTTATTTTAATAATCTTTCTATAGCTAATCTACCAGGATTGTACCTGCTCGGCTCTCTGAACATAGTATGCTGTCTCCTTTTATTCTTATCCGGCACTTTGAATCTCGGATCTTCTTCCTCTACAGTTACTTGTATACTGGCAGCATCCATCTTTCTCGCACATGTTATTGCTAATGAATATGCTATAATACGGTCAAAGTTACCGTCTTTATTCCATTTGATAACTTCTTCCAACAACATAGGATCATATATCTTCGATACTCCCAGTATATCTCTCTTCTCTTGACCAGCTGCATTAACCGCAACTGCAAAGAATTCTTCCATGTACTGCTTCAGATTACCAAATGCCATTTCCCGTATTTTCAGATTCGCCATACTCATACCTTTTGGTCTGAGCAATGTACTGGATGTTGGAGCAACTTCACGTAACCAGTCCGGTGTATCCATCATTAGGTGCCCATCTCCTTTACCTATCATGTACTCTATGAATCCATACTCATCATTCTCACAGAGACACTGTGCATTATAGTACCGTATTAACTTCCTTGCTGTCTCATTCCATTGTGTCTTATTGTCCGGTCTAGCTGTGTACCACGCTACTGGCATATCTTGAAAGCTATCAGCCATCACATCGTACATCCTTTTGAATATAACTACTGATCCATTAGAGTCTGAATTTTCTGTAGGTTTCTCATGTCTGAATGGGTCAGCCCCTGCTACGTATAATCCGTATGGAGGATCTGGTATAGGATGTTCTATTATTACTACCGGAGCATCCCTACTTTCATTCGGCTTACCTGGGAATGTACTAATGGGTAATTTAGAAGACCCCTTACTGATTACTTTATCTTCATTGTACTCTAGCTCACAATACATACCAACTCTAAGTCCGGGGAACTGTACTTCCAACCTTTCCTTTTGTTGTCTAGCTATATCTGTATTGAAGAAGTTATCAGCCGATGATAGGAAGCATTCCTGTGGAGTTAGTGGGAAGTACATGATCTCTTTCAGGTACTCTGTCTGATCAGGATCTAATGCTTTGAGAGCTCTATCTGATCGTATCTTCTCCATGGCCTTTTCCTTATCAGCCACTTGCATTGGTACCTTACTCAGTTCAGGATAATCACCTTGTGGTATCTTACCTTCTGCTATTAGGTAATCAGCAAGGTTACTATCCACTTTACAGTCGTACCTGTATATGCCAGATATAAATAGACAAGTTCTCTTACCTGTTGCATGGTCTACAAATGCCAGAAAATTATTACCATCAGGGTTGTAGAAAAATCTCTCGGCATCTGCTCCTTTTTCGAATGCGCCTCCAGTACCTACTATAATTGGTATGGCTCTCCACCCGAACTCTGACATGAAGGCCGGTTTAGCAGCAGCAAATGCCTGACCAAATGGAAACTTTCCACATTCGTCAATTATAAATGATTTAGCTGTTACACCTGCAGGTCCTTCTGTATTCTGCCCACCGGCTACGTTTCTTATTACTAGGAACGACCACACTTCATCATCATTGTCTTTTGCCTTATATCCTAGACGTACCATGGACTTTCTCCAATCCTTGTCCAGTCTAGGTATCTTGATAATGTCATGTAGCTCCCGTATGCCGAAGTCGATCTTCTCTTTTATCAGAGTAAGGTCATCATCATTACCTCCTACTATAACATTTTGGGAGTTCTTGAACATTGTTCCATTGTATCCGATAGTAGATGCTTCAAACTCTGACTTACCCCCTTGTCTACCACCTATCTCCATATACCCCTTCTTCTGCCGTTTACACTCTTCGAATGCATCTGCACGTACCCACTCGTTATCCCGTAGATGAGGCAACTGTTCCTGCCGTACTATATTACCATATTCGTCTACGTAGTTGGTACGTATTTTCCAGTGGTTGAGGTGCCAGTATAGCCAACCGGATATGTATACTCCATCAACAGTTATACCTCCCAGGCACCGGTTACGTTCTCTATCTCGTAGAGTCTTACGTTCTGGTGTTCCTTTGGGAGGTATTTGATCAGGCGTTAAGTTCCTGAACCAGTCCTCGTATTTTACTTCTTCTATCATTAGTCTGACATTGCTTCAGGTATTTCCATTCCTCCTTTCACTGACTTCTTCTTGATCTCGTCTGCAGCTCTTAGTCTTTCAACTACTTCAGCCATTGCTAGGTACTCCTTTAGTGTGTCCCGGTGTGCTTTCTGAATAGCCTCTTTAGTCTGCACTGTTGTCATAAATGAACCACCAGTCTTCTTATTCATCTGCATCTCTTTACGATCTACTATAGTCTCGTATGGATTACTAATTAGCCAGTTCTTCCAAGATGCCAGTTGCTGTTCTGCAAACTCCAACTCTGCTGTAATGTATATGTTTTTCTTAGTTACTGCCATATTACTCTGCTTGATTATTCATTAGTTTTCTCTTGTACTCGTCCATATCCTTTTTCAGTTCCGGTGTGAGTTCCACTTGTCCAGATACAGTATCATCCGCTACTGGGCCCCATTTAGATTGTTCATCAGGGAAATGAGTGAATGTGTGTCCCAGTGGACATTGAGCCGATAATGCCCGGGTCTTCAGATACATATTGCACCCGCAGTCAGTACAGAATTTATCACGTCTTGTTACCTGTAGGTTGGGTATGTTGGGGGAGTAATGAGGGCATGAGTTACAGTGAGCTATTCTCTCTGCAGCTATCTTCTCTACTTCTTCCTTCACCCATATTGAGTTACCTATACCTTCTAGTAATTTTCCGATCTCTAATTTCATAATTTGCTTTTGATGAATTCAGAATAGTCACGTTCCATATCCAGTATTCGTTGTAGTACTTCTTTTTGTTTCTCTCCCTTTGCTTTCTTCAGGGCTTTTTCCTTTTCCTTTATACGTTCCAGAGATGCGTCTAACATCTTGGTTACAGTGGTCGGTATAACCTTTATGAAGAAAAATTTAGTAACTTCTACACTCTTGTTGGTTCTCAATCCATCAGCTACAATAGCCCACTGATGACTATGTATTTTGTCCAATAGCCCTACAGGTAAACCCATTATCTTAGCTACTTCTTTAGCAGCACTATCACCTATTTTTTCTTCTTCTATTATTATAGGGAATTTACTTTTTCTGTCTGCATTAAGCATTTGAACGTGAATATGAATGTGTCTGTACTATTGAAATCGGGGCACTTTGCTTTTGGGTTGATACGTACTTTACCTTCTATCTTAGCTAACATCCCTTTCTTCTTCAACTTACCTATAGTATTGTCCATAGATGCTATTGACCCCCCATACGCAGCCAGGTAGTCCTTCTTAGATCGTTCTGATGCTACTCCTCCATATACTGATATGTGGGCCAATAGATTAACCTCACCATTAGTTAATGGAATATTGGGGTGGAATGCGGATAGCAGACTATAAAATGCCTTGGCTATGTCCCTCTTATCCTTGTAAATTCTCTTATAAGGACTTATATTGTATTCTCCATTATGTAGTTCCTTACTCATACCTTATTGCAAATGTACTAACTACCTAACTAAGTTGTATGTATCTGGTATATATTCCCTAACTAAATTGGTTAGTTTGTAGTATTAGTTTATATGAGTGTATGCACTCTGAACACTGGTAGGTACTAATAGATTCCAGTTTACAGTAGTAGTCAGAGTTCCACCAAAATCCCATATAGTCTGACCACCACTACTATCAATTCTGGTAGCATTAGTGAATGATACAGACTGACTAGCACCTGGTGTGAGGGTCAAGAGAGCTTTTGTAGTACCATCATCACTAATCACTACCATATGACTAGCTAGTGTACCTGTAAATACCAGAGATGTAGTCACAGTATAAGTAACTGCATGTACTAATGTATGGGTAAGCCCTGCAGTTGTAGCTGATAATGTATTGACACTGAATCCTGCCGTACCTGCAAATGTAGTATTAGCAGATAGAGTTAGTGTTCCACCTACAGTAAGTGTAGAATTGATAGTAAGTGTGGATGTGGCAGATACAGTAATATTATTCCAGGACATTCCACTAGTAGCAAATGTAGTAGATGCTCCTACTGTTATAGTACTAGATGTAGTAGTTATTGTACCAGATGAATAGGTCATTGTGCCTGTATTGTATTGTACAGTTCCAGATACAGTGTAATTACCAGCAAATGTTATACTGTTTTTCACAGGAAAGTTACCACTCCATGTGCCTCCTCCAGACAACGTGAATACTGTGGTACCCTGCATTATACCTGTAGTAGTTGTAAGGTTGCCACTAAGAAATATGGTAAATCCATTTATCGTGTATGTGCCTCCTGACTGGGTAAATGTGCCACTTAAATACACATTACTGAGCAGTGTGATAGTTACAGTAGCATTTACTGTGAATATAGCCAGAGGCATTATATTAGTACTACCTCCCCAATCTAATGTAGTAGTATTATTGATACTAAGGGCCCCTGAGAATGTTCCAAATGAACCAGATGTATAGGTAAATGTACCTGTATATAATGCTACTCCGGTTGCTCTTCCTGTAAATGAGAATGTACCAGCACCACATGCTATAGTTACATTGTTTTTTACTGTACCACCAGATGCAGAGTACGTCCATGTACCTGTACCTGTAAATTTCAATAGAGTAGTTCCCTGTATAGTTCCAGTACCTACAGTATTCGAATATCCAGCTCCTAGATTGATAGTGTTGCCATTTATAGTCTGAGTAGCTGTATTAGAGGAACTCACCAATGCAGCTACTGTCCAGGAGTCAGCCAGGGTATATGTAACATTACCAGATAGAGTTAGTGGTACCCCTACTGTAACCCCATTAGAAGTCATTGTGGATGCCGTTAGAATAGATAGAGCATCTGCAGCAGCACCTGCAAATACCATAGATGCACCAAGAGTAACATTACCAGATACTACAATCTTGTTAGTGAATGTAATAGTATTAGTGTAATTAGTGAAATCAATAGCATTAGCCACACTCGATACATTTACTGTACAGGCAGGAGAAGTATTAGTGAATGTAGCTACATTACCATCTGATGCAGTAGGAACAACAAGAAGACTCCAATTACCGAGAGTCCCGTAGTTACTATTTATAACCCCTGTAAAATTGTTAGCTGCCACTTTGTTCTATTAAAGATCCACGATATTGTATCTGTCTATCTACTTCCTCATCTGTATATGCATCAAATACTGGAACAGTTATTATCTGTATAGTATTATCTGTTAATCTGTACTCCACTACTACTATATCTACTTTTGATTTACTTAGTACTGTATATTCCATTATGCTGTGAGTATTATAGTTACTTCAAAGTTTATTGTGAGTGCAGCACTACATGCATCCAGGTTGAATCCCCATATATCGTTTGCTGCACATGTTGTTGTCCATCCAGTAAGTGTAGTGCTGGTTATAGAGTTACCTGTAGATAGTGCAGGTTTGGTACCCATTATAGTATTAGCTACTGTAGGTAATGCAGTTCCTGTAGTTATTTTCCAGATATCTATTGTGCATGTAGGTGATGTGCCAGTAGCAGTTATTGCCCAACCAGTTATAGTACCTGCATATGGAACAACTATATACCTGGTATTTCCAGTTGCTACTACTCCACCTGCCCCATCTAGTGCATACCCAATTACTTTGGTTTTTATAGATGTGGGATAATCAGGCACTGTTGCAGCAGATACAGCAGTGCCATTCCCTTTCAATATACCCGTAATACTAGTACTGAGTGTTATAGCAGGTGTTGTAGTAGGGTTAGCTACTGTTCCGGCTAGTCCATTGGCTGATACTACTGATATACTGGTTACAGTACCTCCAGATCCTGCAGCAGTTAATGTAGTACCAGTAAGTGTAAGTCCTGTACCTATAGTAATCTCCTGTACGGGTGTGGTAGTAGATGATGACCCTAGTAACTTTGACGTGGTTGATACCGCTTGCATCTTGGCATAGGTAACCGCATTGTTAGCTATAGTAGCTGCTACTGATCCTGGACCTGATGCTGTTACATCACCTGTAAGAGCAGTAATATAGTTACCAGATGCTTGTTTACTATTGAAAGTAGTCCAATCAGCAGAAGATAATGCACCTCTATTAGTTGCAGATGCTGATGGTAAATTAAAAGTATGAGTAGTTCCTACAGAAGATATTCCAAAATCAGTACCAGTAGTACCTGTAACCATTGTTTGTACAGCACCTGTAAGACTATTGATTGCAGTAATACCGGTGCCGGCCATAATACCAGACTGTTGTGTAACAGTTAATATAATTGATGGTACTGATGGAGCAGGAGATATTGCTGAATAAGCAGGTATAATTACATCTGTATGGTTAGTTGTACTCCACATTAATTGATAATACTCTCCAGCAACTACACTTAAAACAAAGTTCCAAGAAGCTACTGTATGATAAGGATCTGCAGGACCTTTTCTTTGAGCCAAACCAACTATAGTACCTGTTGCAGGTAAATCAACTCCATTCTTACGTAACCATATCGTTACATCTTCAGTTGCTGTAGATAAATTTTGTAACTGAGCAGAAAATTGTATATTATAAATACCTGTATTTGCAAATGTTATTCTTGTAAGATTAGTTCCATCGGTAACAACTGTAACTCCATTAGAAAGATCTACAGTTCTGTAAATCATTGCATAAGCTGTATTATTAACAGCAGCAGTTTGTGTAACATTATCTTGCCATGCCCCATAATAACCAACAGCAGTAGGGGTGGCAGTATTAGTAAGTGTTCCCCCAGAAAGAGTTAAACCACTACCTACAGTAATTTCTTCCATTATACCGGTACCTGCAGTACTTCTACCTACTAGTTTATTAGTAGCCATAGAAGTAGTGATAGTACCTGTAGTAGTAATAGTACCACCTGATATAAGTCCTGCAGTAGCTACAGATGTTACTGTACCTGTATATGCATCTGCACTGGAAATAGTAAAATTTGGATAAGTGCCGGTTATTGTGGTAGTCCCTCCTTGTGTTAATGATACTACCTGATCTGGTGCGGTGTTAGTTATAGTAATGGTACCTGAAGTGGTAATAGGATTAGTACCAGATAAAGATATACCAGTGCCATTGGCTAAAGTTACTGAAGTTACTGTACCAATACCTGTTGATATTGCAATATTACCTGCACTATCTGCTGTAGTACCATTAACAGATATTGGTATAGTATAATTAGTGGAAGCAGTTGCATTTGGAAATTCTAATGCAACACCCGTATGTGTTACGTTAGTATTGTATAGATAACTTTCAACTACACCATTGTTTAATCCTAAATATCCAGAAGAATCTAAGTAAGCATATGTTCCCGTAGCAGCATTTTCTGTACCTACTGCAGAGTTTAGTACTTGACTAAATAACCCTGATAAAGAACCTACAGTAATTGTATTGGTTGTAATAGCCCCTATATCAGTTACTTGTTGGAGATTTTGGGAACCGCCTCCTGAACCATTAGCTGCTAATGTTATTCTCCCATATGCATCTACAGTGAGGTTGGTGTTGGTATATACACCGGGAGTTAGTGTGCCTATAACTGGCAATGATACTACCACATTGCCGGTAGTGGGAGCTACTGTAACTGTACCATCCGCATTACTGACAGAGTGCACAGTACCTACAGGTATCTCAGATGGTAATGAATACTGTCGTACACCGCTGCTGTTAGTAGTTAATATGCTATTAGGTAAGGGAGTCGCACTGGGCATAGTGCAAAGTTATGGAATCTTATAATACTGTGTGTTATCTTCTAATGGTACTAATAGTCCGTTACCCATATCCTTGGATGTCCTAGCATGGGCTATGAAGTTATTGTGATTATCCTGTCCAGAACCTGACATCTTGTATATACTATAGTCCTCATCTGGGCTACCATTATCTCCCCAGTTGTATATGAGTGTTGATATTCCATTAGGGTCTATGAATAACTTGTTAGCATATAGCAATGGGTCCAGCCATTGCTGATGATACCGAACTGATACTGGTGCATATCCCTTATCCAATACCCATGCGGCAGCTACAAATATAGATGGTTCCAGAGTATTCTCAGCCAATGTCACTACTACTTTCTTATTGGCATCCCGATACCTATAATAGCTCTTCTGTGGCTTATATGCCAATGCTCCCTGTGTTCTAGCTATACCATAACCAGCAGAACCCTCTAGTAGATGATCAGGCAGGAAGATATCATCATCATCGCAGCTGCATATTATATTAATATCCGGGTACATTCTCATGGCCAGTTCCAATGCGTGTTGGTACTTCTCTCCTACTGACTGGAAGTTCATGAGACTGCAGTTATCTACGTACACCCTCTTGTTATCCGGTAGTAATAAGTCACTGGGTAACTTCAATGGGCTACCAGAGTTACATATGAACATTACAGACTCCTCAGTAGTAGTCTGATCCATGTAGCATCGTAAGTTCCTCTGTAAGCATTTGAAACGACCATGGGTACATGTAAGCCATAACAACATATTAGTTATTTTTTATTAATTTAAGGTAGGATAACAGTCTGTGCAATCTGTTCATTTTCGGTACATATGGAGGGATTATAGATTCTACTGTATCTGACAATAGCTCATCATCCTCTTCCGGGAATGTACTCCACAACTGCTCATCTTCCATTTCTTCATAAGGGGTACACGATTCCTCTCGTATTGACCAACCTTTCGTCTGTAGTTCTTTTTTCTTATCTTCTGTGAGGAGATTATATTCAGTACCATTAGCTTCTGTGAACTCCTTTGAATTACTATGAACATAGCTTCCCCAACTTAATGGACATAGTGTTATGAAGTTATTGACCCAATCTACTATATTGACACTATCTATATCACAAGACTTTGAGAATACAACAGATTGCCCATTGGCATTATGGTATCTTTTTGATAATCTGATAGTATCTTCTATTACTGAAATCTTTATAGTTTTCACATCTTTGACTATAGATACAGCTATCAATTCATCTACAGTCTTTCTATTGAGTTCTGTTTTTTCTACTCTTTCTTGTTTTCTTTTATCTTCAGCTTCTTTAGTAATATCTACATATGCTATGTGTATAGTATCTCCTACCTCAGTTATCCGTATAGATGTACTATATACCCCTTTATTGGTATCCGTAATAGACGGCAGCACTATTTGTAAGTTAGTATTCATAATAGTCGTTTCTTATTAGGTCTGAGATAAAGTTCCTTCACCTGTGTACTGGGTATGGCATACACCTTCAGTAGGTCAACATGTATACAGTCACGTACCTTGGAGAGTCTGCTGCTCTTTCCCTTGTAGTGCATGTGTACCTGTCTACCATCATGCAGGTTGGCTATGAACTCGAATGTGTGTGTCATATTATTCTAACTTGTTCCCGTAATCCCCATGCATGTTCCCATAGTTGTTCAACAGCCTGGTCATTCTC
>Ga0194055_10000013_pt1 | contig 111824 bp, 103 predicted proteins | sample SepL449m_MetaG_FD_155482 | JGI IMG/M metagenome (GOLD analysis project Ga0194055, IMG submission 155482) | Anoxic zone freshwater microbial communities from boreal shield lake in IISD Experimental Lakes Area, Ontario, Canada - Sep2016-L442-9m | ecosystem: Environmental > Aquatic > Freshwater... | reverse complement strand
GTGCATCATACAAGAATATTACAGTCTCTGGTCAATGGAAAAACCAGAGTTATTGCGGCGAAGTTTGCTCAAAGAAGCGCAAATATATTCCACTAGTTTACAATAATATTGTTGCAAATATTCTTGCCAAAACTGTTGACAATGAGGAGCTCACAAAGTTTCAGGTAAAAACAAGCAGTGATTTGCACAGGTATACCAAACGCGATCTCATAGCCAACGATGAGACTCCTGAGTTTAAGCATCGGCTTATTCATACACCAAGTCAAACAGTTTATGCATCAAGGCCGCACAAGTTCCAGGATGGGTGGAAGGTGTTTATAAGTACAACGGACAAATATGGCGTCTTTGTGGACAATTGTGGGATGACCCAATCCATCGTGTTTATACAGTGCAAAAGTAAAGCGGATGCTGAAAAGGTTGCAAAAATTCTCATGCATCCCCTATACGTCTTTATAAATAATATTTGCAGATGGGGAAACTTTAATAATATTCGCATCCTACAAAGTTTTCCAGTTACTAGTGAAACCGATGAAAAAAAGGTATTTGACTTCTTTAAAATTACAGATGAAGAGATTGCATTTATTTGCACCAACCTATAAAAATGAAATATAAAAATATTATTGTATATTATAAATGTTATCCATGCTAAATTTTTTAATTTTACTAATTCTATTGATTATTGCAGGAATTTTGTATCGCCGATATGAAGAAAAGGTTTCTACGGTTGAGTACATGGAAAATAAAAAGGAAGAATCATTAAAGAAATATCTCTTGAACGAATCATCTTTAGCCAAGGCGAAAAAACCAATCATGTGGATTCACATACCATATGAGTACAATGCTAGGCACTGGCAAAGCTTCGGCTCAAGAAGCTCATTTGATCTCAACCAACCTTACTTGTATTTAACGGTAAAGAGTATTATTAAAAACTGCGAGGACTCCTTCCACCTTTGTTTAATTGACGACAATACATTTAAGAAGTTGATTCCTGGGTGGAAGATTGATTTGAGCACAATTGGCGCGCCAACGCGGGATTACATTCGCCAAATGGCCATTGCAAAGCTGATCTATAACTATGGTGGCATGTCAGTACCAATATCATTCTTGTGTTTCAAGAATTTGGATGAGTTGTATTTGAAGGGAACAAGGAATGACAAGATGTTTATTTGCGAAAATGTGGACAGCAACATAACGTCAACCACTGACGACTTTTATCCCGACGCTAGTTTTATGGGTGCGCCAAAGAACAATGAAACAGTTGCAGAATTAATAGACTTTATGCAACGCATAATTTCCAGCGATTATACTGCGCAAGCGGAATTTTTAGGTGATTTTGATCGCTGGTGCAATGCGAGGGTTTCAAATGGGCAAATTAATTTGATTGACGGAAAAGAGGTTGGTACAAAAACGATGGACGATAAACCAGTTCTTGTGGACGATCTTTTAGCTGAAGATTATATTGATTTTTATTCAAATGCTTATGGAATCTGGATTCCCAGTAAAATGATTTTGAGTCGCACAAACTATGAATGGTTTGCTCGTTTGTCAGTTGAGCAAGTGTTGGAAGGCAATGTGATCCTCTGCAAATACATATTGCTCGCAAACGCACCAGATAGCAAGGGTGGTGTTATTGAGCCAGTTAGGGATAAGCCTGATTGGGTATCATTCTGGAAGATTCCTTCCGCCGCACCAATGTGGGGCTTAAAACCCATTCTACTTGGTAACTATGTTCCCAAGGAAAAGTATTAAACACACACCCCATATTTTACCATTTTCTATTGTTAATAAAATTGATAGCTTATACTTATTATAATATAGATTTAAAACTCTAACTATATTATAAGAATGCCAATTATTCTCGCATATGATACAGAAACAACAGGAAAACCACCGCAACTTCCTGGGCAAAAATATGCCGAAGGTTTCTTTAAGGACGCAAAGGTTAGAGCAGAGGCTTGGCCACGCATCGTGCAACTAAGTTTCATTTTATATGATACGGATCGCATGAAAACTTTGCAAATGTATGACAGTATTATTCGTTTGAGACCCGAACAGTATCCTATTCCTCCAGAATCTAGTGCAATTCATGGCATTTCAACAGAAAAATCCCAAGCCGAAGGCATCCCAATTTTGACCGCTCTCTTGGACTTCATGACTGCGTATCAACACGCAGACTTTGTCGTTGGACACAACATTCAATACGATATTAATGTGGTTTTGGCGGAGATTACTCTTGTAAATAGGAGAAAAGACGAGGAAGAAAAAAGAATGTTGACAAGAACAGCCAGAGATCTTTTGCAGGATTTCAAAGATAAAATGGGATACGATCCAAAGAGTGAATTTAAATACTGCACAATGCAAAAGGGTAAGGTAAGATGTGACCTTCCTCGTTTAGTATATGGTGAAGAGGGTCCAATTATTGGAGAAGATGGTCAACCCCTAGTAGATTATACGCTGGATAAAAATGGCAAACGACAATTGCGTGGCCCAAGGCTAGAAGATGCTCACAAGCTTTTGTTCCATCAAAAGGCTAACGGAACCTTACACAACTCTCTTGTAGACGTTGCAGTTAGTTTGAGAATTTATATGGAGTTAGATAAAAATGTTGACATTTGCAAACCCGAGAACAGGACCGTGAGCAATGAGGCCATTTGCGCGCTTATTGCTCCCAGTGATATTAGCAAGGCTGAGATGCCACGCACAGTTGCAGATGAACGCATGGTTGACGTTTTAAAGGTCGAACATCTGGGTGATGATGAACATGTTGAAAAAGAAGTTCTAGTTCTGTCATCTCCTAGAAGATCTTCAAGACTTTCAGCAAAAGCTTCTCCAGCTGAAAGACTTACGATAGGAGAAGAAGCCACATTGTTGAGTGAGGCAGCAAGATCATTTGAAGAGAATGATGAATCTGTTGCAAGAGGTGTTAAAAAGCGAGCAACAAAGGCAAAGTCAAAGGCTAGACCTCATACAAAAAAAGATCACAAATCTAAAGGTAAAGGTAAAAAGAGTCACGGATCAAGACGAAAATAATACCAAAGTCAAAGCTAAACGACAATTACCCATTATTCATTAACAAAATAAATGTAATAAACAATATCATAAACAGATTTATCGTATTTTATCTGTGAGGTGTATTTTATCCTGTTAAAGTTGCAAATTTGACGTAAGATGGTCGTAAAACTATTATACGTTAACTTTCTTTCTAAATATTTTCTTTTTGAAAGTTGATAACATGGTACACATAATTCTATAAAGGTTGATAAAAGTGAATCAAAGATACCTTTTTTGAACGAATTTTTATTAAAAATGAAATACTTGTCTGTTTTTGAACATATTTTGCTCAACAGTTCAAATAAAAATTCATTTGGTATTTGATTTTTAAATATTTGCGTAGACATTTATTGTATACTCTTTGTATATAAAAATAAATGAAATATTGTCAATGATTATTACGATAATTATTGCAATGATTATTACGATAATTATTGCAATGATTATTACGATAAAATTTTGATTAAATTATTTGTAAATAGCGCGAGTTCAATTTCATCCTCATGAATATTATGAAAAATTGTTATGTATTTACACAAGTATGGAATGATCTTGTATTTTTCATCCTCCGTTAAAATATCTGTCGTTTTAATAAATAAAAAATAGTTATCCAATATATCCATGACGGAATAACCCTTGTCGTATATAGCATACAAAATTTTTATCGCGCTTGAAAGTTTGTTTTCTTTTAATAGTTGGGTGTATTCTTGAAAAGTGAAAAAACTGATATTTGTGCATACATTTGTCGCCAGCTCAAGCGTAATATCTTCCCCAAGAAGTTTAAACTTTTCCATATAGTTGATCAATATCTTTGCATTATTGTTGCAGATATTAAGTATGAATTCCTTTGCCAAAGGAAGAATATTGATTGCCTCGCTATCCATAATTTTGTGCATTATTTTTGAAAGATTTTCTCTTTGAAGAGGTTTAATCTTGATAATAGCCAACCTGGATTGAAGACTTTCAATTACTTTTTGAGTATTGCTACAAGACGAGATAAAATGAACATTGTGACTGTACTTATCAATACAATTGCGAAACACTTGTTGACTTTGCTCGTTGATTAGATCCAAATCATCTAGGACAATCACCTTCTTCCTATTTTTAATAGAAGAACATGTCTGGCAAAATGTTTTGACATCATTGCGATAATAATTGATTCCCTGTTCTTTTAGGCTATTAATATGCAAAATATTATCGGCAAATTGTTGTGGTTCATAGCCCACATAGTACTCGCGAATGAGCGCATTTAAGAGAGATGTTTTTCCAGACCCTACGTCACCAATAAAGAGAATGTTTAAATTATTCATATTTATCAAGATGTTCAAGATTTCTACAGTCTCCCCATCAATCTCAAAATCCTTGAAAAATATGGGTTGAAACTTGTTTATGAAGAGAGGTGGGTGGGTTGGTTTTGCAATCTTTTCTATTTCTTTTTCAACAGCAATTTTAATATTTTGAATAGAGTCCATTAATTTCAATGAATATAAATATATTCGTTAATAAATATTTAAGCTTATCTCACTATTAAATAATATATTAAATGAGTGAGGAATCTTATTATAAAACTCTTGGAGTAGAACAAGGTGCGAGTCAGGACGAGATCAAAAAGGCTTATAGAAAGATGTCATTAAAGTATCATCCTGATAAGAATCAAGGAGATCCAACGGCAGAGGAGACTTTTAAGAAGATCAATGAGGCTTTTCAGGTGATTGGAGATGCAGATGAAAGGAAGAAATATGATATGCAGAATAGCAATCCTTTCATGCGAATGAATTCTATGGGTGGATTTGGTGGTGCAGAATTTGAGAATATAGACGAGTTGTTTGCAAATATTTTCTTTGGTGGAATGCCTGGTATGCCTGGTATGCCTGGTGGCATGGGAGGTATGGGTGGCTTGAGTGGAATGCCTGGCGGAATGCCTGGTATGGGTGGCATGCCATTTGGAGCTAACCCCAATATTCGTGTTTTCCACAACGGTATGCCAGTAAACGTGGGTATGCGTCAAAATATGGCGCAAAATTTGCAAAAGCCAACACCTATTATCAAGTCAGTTACTATAACCATGGAACAGGTTTTAACTGGAGCAACCGTTCCAGTAGAGGTTGAGAGGTGGATCGTTGAAAATGGGCACAAGATGTTTGAACAAGAGACTCTTTACGTAACTGTGAACAAAGGCGTAGATGATAATGAGATTATTATTTTACGCGAGAAGGGCAATGTACTTGCAGAAACATGCAAAGGAGATGTAAAGGTGTTTATTAAGGTAGAAAACAATACTGATTTTCAACGCCGTGGATTAGATCTTATTTTAATCAAGACAATTTCATTAAAGGAGGCACTATGTGGTTTCAGTTTTGAATTAAAGTATATCAATAACAAGATTTACACAATTAACAATAATAGTGGCAATATAATTAAGCCAGGATATGAAAAAGTTATACCAAACATGGGATTAGGACGCGATGTTCACAATGGTAACCTTATCATTGTCTTTCAAATTGAGTTTCCAGATAAGTTGGAGGAAGAAAAGATGAAAGCATTGAAAGAATTGCTCTAATATTTTATTTGTAAAATATAAAAAGTTGTTGTATATAAAATATATACAACAAATGAATCAATCACATGCAACACCCGTCAAAAAAAATAAAACAGCCATTGCTCTTTTAACTAGAAATCCTGTTGAAGCGTGGGTCAATTTTTTAAAAGATTTCAAAAACTACGATGTATTTTTTATTGTAGATGATAATATTTTTAATTATACCAAACTTTATGAAAGAGTTCGTCCGCAAATAAATTTTGTGCAGATAGACAACAAAATATGCGAATCACTAGGGTATAAATATGCAAATACGGTTTTCATGCCATCAAAAAAAGTAATTGCATGGGATAAGGCATTTTATTATTTTGGTGTAGTGAATAAAAACTATGATGATGTTTGGTTTATTGAAGATGACGTCTTTTTTAAAAGTGAAAACGATCTATTGAATATTGATGCGCGGTATAATAGCAATCAAGTATTAACAAAATCTCACATGTCAACTGAAAATGGACAACATAATGGGTGGTTTTGGCCAAGACTTAAAATTCATGCAGAAATGCCGTATTTCAAATGCATGGTTTGTGCATGTAGACTTTCAAGATCACTCTTTGAAAGCATTGATAATTATGTAAAAAAGCAAGGAGAGCTATTTTTCATTGAGGCTCTTATACCAACACTTACTAGAAAAAATAATTTATCACATGCATTTGTCAAAGAATTGGAGACAATTCATTACGATAAAAAATGGGAAGAAAGTGATTTCATGACTCCTAATAATTTATATCATCCAGCAAAAAAATTTGACATGCATAAGGAGTTGAGAAATAAATATACCAAATACTAATTTAAGACTATTTGACAACAGTATAAAGTTTACAGCATATTAGTATTACAGCACTAGAAGCTAATGTCAACAACCACGCAATCCACTTTTATACCAGGAGATTTCAGTTATATGGAACACGATCATGAAATCTCAATGACCAAGAATGCATACGATGCAATTTCTCTCACGGAGATGTGGTCTTGGATGAAAACGTATAATCCTCCAGCGGGAGAAGGATTCATGTTTTCAACACATCCCAATGTCGCCATTATAGGCAACAAGATGGAAGAGTGTCCCAATCCGCCAGGACATTCTGGAGCATCGTTTGCATGCACAATGCGCAGGATGCAGCAGATTGCCATCCTTGGCGAAGAGACTTATCGCGCCAAATATTTGGCTGCTCGTGGGCGATAAATATATTTTGGGAAAAACGACTTAAAGAAACGTGCACAAATATGATTGGGGGTGGGGTTAAAAAAAATTTTGGAAAATGTTTTGGGACGAAAAACATGAGCATATATGGTGACAAAAACTATTGCCTCTTGAACACGGTTGGTTTGTGTATTCGCTTTGTAAGCGAAAGGTCATGGGTTCGAGCCCCATAGGAGGCTAACAAATTTTAATCTTTATATTTTGATAAAGATTAAAATACTTTTTATAAAAATTAAAAATATTATGCAAATATATACGACATGGCAGGGAGACCTAGGATCATTCGCAGCATTCAATCTTACATTAACAGTGCTGATACTCATGCAGGTTTAGGACCATTAAAAGCTGGAACAGCACCAGCTGTAGGCGTCACACGCAACTATTGGTTCAATTATCAAAGCCAGTGCCAACAAGATAGACTTGCGGTACCAAACTACAACAATCTAGTGTGGCTTAATATTCGTCCCACTTACACTCCATCACCTAAAAAGACCTATAGCAGTTATGGAACCTATGGCACAAAATATATGAGCAAACAATATTATGGTAAAATGGCTAAATACCACCTCTAATAAAATGCAATATTTTGACCATTACCAAATGGCATTATATATATGCCAAATATTATTTTACGTAAACTAGCAATTGCTGGTTTATGTGAAATTATGCAACTATTATTACAACCCTTTGTAAAAATTGTTTACGAGATCTTTCTGGTAGGAATATCGGCAGACACCAAGTATATTGAGTTCTCAGTAATGATAATGTAATCCTTGTCACTCTTGTAAAACTTGGAAATAGGACTCGTGTACTCATCCTCACTCTTAACCAAGAGCTTCTCCCCACCCTCTCTAATGCCGATAAGAGCCTTCTTATCTAAGGAAGAAGACCAGTAATCAAGCATAATAGGCTTGTCGTCAACAATTGCCAACTTGGCTGCATGTTGGAGGGTAATATCCGCGGGTAAACGATAGTTAGAATTGTTTGCAGTGACATTGGGAGCAACGGCTCCAGTTGAAACACTCTTTTGTTCAGACATATTATATAGTTTAAATTTTAAAGTCTTTAAATACTTATTTAAACAAAAAATATTAAATACGTGGATTTGAGAGAAAACTCGGTGTTTTAAAGTATATTTATAATATAACAACACAAAATGAGCAATGTCATAAAACTAGATCCATCCGTTTCCACATATAATATTACTGAATGTGCTTTAACAAATCCCGATAATTATAAGGCTAATATTAGCAATAATATGGATGAAATACTTGACAAATATGTCCTACTGATTTTAGAATATATGAATTTTATTACTGAAAATGTCTCCATTAAAAATGACATGTATTATAAATTCATTTTTTTGCGTGGACTGGATACAATTAGCCATGTTTTCAAGTTTATACTTTTGTATACAAAGAATCTTGATTTGGCGTATTATCACAGTCAAAAAGCTTTTTATTTTTACGTAGAATTTATAACGCAAATAACGGATGATCAACACAGTTTCTTGCAACTAAGCTCCAGAGATGCCATTCTCTTTGTCTATAAGAGAACTATTTTTGAAATAAGCCATGAGCAAAGGAAGAACCTTCAAAAAATGCACACCGAAACTACGGAGAAAATTGATATATTACAAATACATATAAACATTTTTAAAACAGTTGTTGAATATTTGTTTCACAATCCAGAATACAAGTTCTCCGCAAAAAATGATTTTATCGCAAAGTATTCCAAATATTTCTTGAGTATTTGTGCAAGATTGCAGGCGGGAAATTTATCAAAAATAAAATTAGATATTGTAACCATATTTGTCAAATCTTTACTAGGTAAGGATATTCATCTTCTTTTCTATTTTGACTTAATTCTCTGTTTCATTAAAAAAGTATCCAAATTTACGGAAAGGAATAAAACAAAGATTGCCGACATTAAAAAAAATATTTATGCTCACGAGTTAAGTTCAATGATATTATCTAACGAAGAACCCTCGCAAATTATTAAATGGGTGTTTTTATAAGCTGCGCGATAAGACGCATAATAAAAGTTAATACGAATTATTATTATAAATTCTTATTAATTTGCACCTACGGCAACATTTATGGTAATAGTCTTTCTCCTCACCTTCTTCTTCTTGTCTTTATTCAAGATGTGTTCCCCATTTACATTTTGAACAATATTTGCATACTCTTTTTGAAGCATGTCTTTCAAGAACTTGTAAATCTCCATTAGCACGTTCTCATCACACATTCCAACTATAAGAACGCTTCCAGTCCTGAATATCATGAATGATACCTGTACAATATTGCTGTCTTTCTTGCTAGAAGACGGCTGTACCCCAAGTTTTATCCCTAGTTGCTTATCGTAATAATATTTACATTGAATGCCAGGATATGAGCATGGATCATAAATGCACTCCACGTTGTACTTTGCCTTCAAAATATCAAACAGCACCTCGCGGTTAATGTAATAACCGCAATTAAAGTTTGAATTTATCAAAATAGTGTCGCTGGTTTTTTGGTAGGCCAACTCCTCCTCCATGTGCGGCTGAATAGTCGCCAATATGTTTGCCAGCACCGCCTCATAGATTGCATCTGTTTGAATACCTGGAATTTCCAGCTTGCCAGTATTAAAAACCTTGATGTGAAACTCTTTGAACATCTCACCAATCTTTATACGGAGAATCATAACAAAACAATTGTAGAATGCGCTCTTCTTCTTGCAACGGTAGCTCATAATGTCCTTCTTAGAAATTCCCACACTGAGCTTTCTAATATCCTTGAACTTGACGCGACCACTTGGGTTGTTGATGCTCGTAATAATTTGCTCTTCGTAATAAGATTCCTTTTTAAGCTGTTCTTGCATAGCCTCCAATTCCTCTGGTGTGGCAGAATTGAACTTGATCTGCTTTTTAATCACACCATTCTTAGGTGTTGCATAAGGGATCACAGGAACATCCCAGAAGATTTTCTTCAAGTCAATTGGCCGATTCAAATAAGCAATCTTGGACTTGGTAGAGATGTAAATTTCCGTTGATTTAGGAACATTTGAATAATCAATGACAAATTCTGGGCCATCATCTTCGCCATGATCCAGACTAATCTTAGGATCCGCGGTATTTAGCTGTGGAGGAGGATTGCAATATGTAGCATTTTTGCTTGCCAAATTATACATATCAATTTCATCTTCGTCTTCATCATCATCGCTTGCATCTTCGCCGCCAAAATTTTTTGACGTCATAAACATTTTCCATTCTTCATCTATATCTTGAGACATTCTCTAATAGTAGGTACCTAGATTGTCTTTAAATCTCTTTAAATTAGTTATTTCAATTATATTTTCTTTGATTATAGAATATAATGTACTCTTGCAAACCACGCATCATTGATGAAAGAAGAAAAATTCCCTCTTTTCAAAAAAACTTATCTACATCATTTAGACAAGCTGAAACAATCCAATATGATCTTAAGGAAAATACTTTTGATCCCTCAAAGAGCTCTCCTCCCAATGACTTTATGTTAAAGTTAACTATGAGAATGAGCATCTACGAAAGTGGAGTGGACATCAATGATGCGGTGCGCAAGAGAGCATAATTAACATAATGATTATTTTTGCAATCTTGGAAGTGTACAATATTTTCAATAAAATCAAGGAACTCGCTTGTGACGGTTTCTTCCTTGTTACGAATAATATAATTCAAGAAGTCTTTGATTATATTTTTTTTATCAATGTTGTAAGTTAGACTGATGTTGTATACTTTATTTGTTAATATATTTGTATGCTTTTTTGCATCATGATTTGCATCTTTTTTAATATTGGAATGTAGTTCCAGGATCTGTAAATACAGTTCTTCCCACACTCCATCTTCAATAATATTAAACTCATTCTCTTTAATGTTTTGATTTGTCTGCATAAAATTTATCATGCTTCTTATATCAGATTTATAGAGTTTTTGAACAAGGGACACAGATTTCTCATTCAAGTTTAGCTTCTCACATTTTGAAATATTTAACAGGAAACGGTTAATGTCATTTTCTGGAAGTTGATTGAATCTTAACCTAAAAAACTCGTTTTGAAGACCTTCATCTATGCGGCTGATATAATTGCATATAAGACAAAACCGTACATTGTTGGAATAATTTTGCAAAAGATATCTTAGCGCCTGTTGCGCCGTTTTTGTCATGTAATCAACCTCGTCTAATATTACGAATTTCATACCTTGATTGAATAGTGTATTTGAATTAACAAATTGATTAATCTGGTTTCTAATAATGTCTATTCCCCTCTCATCTGAGGCATTTAAATGAATCATTAGGCCTTTGTTCTTCTGGTTTAAACGCTCTTGATAAGCATTCACCAAATTAATAATCGTTGTTGTTTTGCCCGTACCAGGTGGGCCATAAAGTAGCAAATTGGGAAAATAAGACGTCTCTATAATATTTTTAAGAATTTGTTTATTTAATGGATCTAATACAATATTTTCAAATTTTGTTGGCCTGTGCTTTTCTACAAAAGGAATAAATTCATTTTCTGCGTTCATTGATCTGTGTATTATGTATTTTACAAAAAAGTTTTTAAACTATAATTACTGCATATAATTATAGTTTATTTTGCATCAACTGAATTATAAATTGCATATAAATATAATAATAATAACCCTGCAACTGGAGTGTATCGCCAATAACTTGTAAGATCTAATATAAAATAATAAGGAACGGTAACAATTTTATTAGTATTTTCTTCAAAGAATTTTGCATTTTCTCCGCATTCATTTTCTTTTTCCCTTACAGTTTTAGCAGAGTAATAACTATTTTTTCCATTAACTAAATCAGTATTTCCAAATAAAGCGCATTCTTTTTTATGTGCTATAAAATATTTACAGTCTTTGCATAGTTTTTTTGGAATAATACGATGACATTCAGAATTTACAACAAATATAAATAAACATAATCCTAAAATATTCATAATATGATTCACATTTATATCTTTATACTCTTTTATAGTACGCTTGTCTTTGTTAAATAAAATTAAATTAGTAAAACAAATAAAAAAATAATTGAATGATAATATTATGGAGAAGACAACAAATACCATAGTATCGCAAATGTCTCAAGCTCCAGCAGTTCTAACTGGTTATTTGGAGTTATTCATTGGTCCCATGTTTTCTGGGAAAACCTCCAAGCTTTTGGAAATTTATAAGCAATGTACATTTTGCAATATCCCTGTTGCAGTAATTAATCATTCGGCGGATACACGATATCACGATACCATGCTATCGTCTCATGACAAAGTTATGATCCCTTGCATGCAAACCATTAACTTGAGACGAGTGTGGGACAATCAAAATATTGAAAAACCATTTGATGAATTATCCGCGCAACATATTAAACTTAGATGCGCAAAGGTTATCCTCATTAACGAGGGACAATTCTTTGAAGATTTGTTGCCGTGCGTTCAAGATATGTTGAAGGAAAAGAAGACTGTTTACATTGGAGGTCTTGATGGAGACTTTGAAAGGAAGAAGTTTGGCGACATTCTTGATCTCATCCCACTGTGTGATAAAGTTACCAAACTTACATCACTTTGCAGTGTTTGTCGCAATGGAACTCTTGGTCTATTTTCAAAGCGTATTACGGAAGAAAAGCAGCAAATGCTTATTGGTTCATCTAACTATGTTCCTGTTTGCAGAAATTGTTATGATTGTTGAAATGCTACTGGTAAAACGTGTAAAATATTGCTATATTTTTTTAACTTTGCAACACGCTAATTTAGTTTATTAAAACCCAGTTTAAATATTTATTAAAACCATTTAAATTAGTGATGTGTTTAATATAAAAGACATGGTTAAATCAAATGCACCAAAAGAGCCCAAGGCTCCAAAAGAGCCCAAGGCGCCAAAAGAGCCAAAGGAGCCCAAGTTAAAGACGCCAAAAGAAGCAAAGCCTGCTAAGGAACCAAAAGCCAAAGCTTCAAAGAAAGTTTCTTCTGTAGAAACTATTGTACATCCTATTCCAACACAAAAAGTTGTAGTTGTAGAAAATGTCATTATTGAACAAGAATCAGCAACAACACAGCCCCAAGTACCCGTTAAGAAAACTCGTGCTAGGAAGAAGAAAACTGACGAGGTTTCTCCAACAGTTAATAACAATTCAATTGAATTAAAAATAGATTCCGTTGAAAATGTAGACTCGTTTGCTTTTGCGCTTGATAATAATGAAAATATTTCTACATTTATAAATGATTGCAATGATGAGATTGTTAATAAAACGCTTAGCAATGAAGAAAATTCTATTGTGACTTTCGAACCAGAGGAAGAGCAAGAAGCATCAACTCCAGTTAAGCTACCTGGTAAGAAGAGAGGAAGAAAGCCAAAAGGTGGAAAGATTATTCAACAAATTGCATCAACCAATAATAATAAAGAGAACAAACCCAATGTAATTTTGCATTTGAAGTGTTCAGTTAAAGATCTAGATCCTTCATTATCTGCAGGAAACTCACAAATTGAATCCTTCCATTTTTCTTCTAACAATGAATTATCATTTGAATTGCTAAATAATGCAAAGCAACAAACGTATTCTACTGGTAATAGCAACAGCAACAGCAACAGCAATAATAACAATAATCAACAGACTAGTATAGCCTCTACAGCAGCAGCATTTTTTCAAACAGAAGACCTAAAACCAGGTGCATTTGACGATAATTTGTTTGATTCTATGCAGGGAGGAAGTGTCAACTTTGACGACGGATATTTGCATGATAAGGAAGACTCCGACGAATGCGATATCAAAGATATATGGAAGAAGTTAAAAAATTTGGAACATAATTTGCATATCAACAATATTAGTGATAAAAAATCTGCATGCTTTTGGTGCACATATGAATTTGATAATCCTCCAGTGTATATACCCAAACACTATATTAAAGACTCATATCAGGTTTATGGGTGCTTTTGCAGCCCCGAATGTGCAGTTGCGCACCTAATGGAAGAAGGCGTTGATAGTTCTACCAAATTTGAAAGATATCAACTTATTAACCATGTTTATGCAAAGATTTATAATTATGAACGAAACATCAAGCCTGCACCTAACCCGTATTATATGCTTTCAAGATTCTATGGAAATTTGTCTATCCAAGAATATCGCTCTTTGCTGCGAAATGAGCGATTGTTCTTAATTGTTGACAAACCTCTTACACGTGTCCTACCTGAACTTCATGAAGATAATGATGACTTCATCTTAAATAATAAGATTATTCCTTCCAATAATTATCAAATTAAGAAGAAGAAGATCCAAAAGAAAGTGCAAACTAAGAACAATATTGTAAATGAAAAGTTTGGCATGCAAAGTTCTGTCTAATTTTAAGTTGATAAACGATAATATGTGACATGTGTCCCACGTTATTGTTTATATTTTTCAATAATTTTGTGATATATTATACAAATATTAACGTAGATGATCAAAGTTTGGAGGATTCTTTGAGTTAAACTCGGCCATTGATGTATCAAGCTTCATTCTAATTTGCTTGTATATTTCCTGGTTCACGGATTTAATAGTTTCAATCTTTTTTTCTGGCAACCCCATAAATGCCTTAATGACTTTTAAATGGTCAAAATTTAACTCCTTTAATTTGGCTAAAGCTACATCCTCTGTATAAGTAGTTTGTCGCATGATAATTTGAACACGATCGCTCAGGTCATCGTTGTTTATCATTGTGATTTCACTCTGCATTATGAAATAGATAAATTGTTTTTTAAATCATATTAAACGAAATCCACCATTATAAATTATATCATGGAATCCACAGACAATTTGGAATGTGCTATGCAAGAAATAATGATCAATATTAATAAGGCTCTTAGAAATGGTCTTTCTAAATTTGCTTCTAACACGGCTCTTTTTGAAGATACGAGCACATCTGTTCTAAATTTGCCAATTGTTAAGAAAGTTATTTATGGATATGAAGATGTTATAAATAACAATTCGCCTCACGTTAAATACGATGTTGAGCGGTTGACAAAGGTTGTTTTAAATTTGTCAAATGAGGTTGAGCGCTTAAAGGCTTTGCTAGATTTAAAGCTTCAAGCTAGCGGTGAAAAAGAAGAGCATATTTCATTGAAGATTGAAGAGACCATTGTGGATGCGCCCGTTAATAAGCAAATTATTCAGGCTGATATCACGTATGGTAGTAATACTAAAATCAAGGATCCTGTTGTAAGCGATGAAGAGGAAGAGGAAGAGGAAGAGGAAGAGGAAGAGGAAGAGGAAGAGGAAGAGGAAGAGGAAGAGGAAGAAGAGGAGGAAGAAGAAGAAGAGGAGGAAGAAGAAGAAGAGGAGAAAGAAGAAGAGGAAGTTGAAGAGGAGGAAGTTGAAGAAGAGGAAGCGGAAGCTGAAGATAAAAGCGTTGAAACTGAGGAAGAGGAAGTTGAAAAAGAAGACGAAGACGAAGAAGATGATGAAGAAGAAGATGATGATGAAGAAGAAGATGATGAAGAAGAAGATGATGAAGAGGTCTTCGAAATAGAAATTGATGACGTCACCTACTTTGCAACAGATGAAGAAAATGGTATTTTATACGAGGTAGATAAAAATGGTGATCCTGGTAAAAAGGTTGGTATAATAAAAGATGGAGAACCAGAGTTTCTGTAAAATAATAACAATATAATATAAACAATGAATCTTTGCGCTCCAGCCTTGATATATTTGGTATTTTCTATTACCCAAATTATTATTGATACATTTAAGGGTTTTTATAACACTGCATTAATGAAATTTGTTGTAATGATAATGGTAACTCTTCTATTGAATGTACTATGTGATCAAGGTCTAAATATTGTATCTTGGTTTATTGTATTTATTCCTTTTATTTTCATGACATTCATCGTGAGCCTTTTGTTGTATATATTTGGGTTAGATTCAGCAACAGGTAAGTTAAAAATTGCATGCAATACCACTGAAAACAACGATGAAAAACAGACGGGAGTTTCATATCTAGGACAAATAGATCAAACTGGAAATATTATTTTTATAAATCCCTCATCTTCATCTTCATCTTCCACAACTGATATAACGACCAGCCCCGATTTCTATACTCCTCCAATATTCAACACAAAAAATGTAGTCGCAGCATCAAGCATACCTGGTTTTGATCGCCTAATATAAAACAGCAACCCATATATTAAAATACTTATACCCAATGAAATTGTATGTAAATAAACTATTTAAAAATTTACATACAATACTATTTATTGATGTGGAACAACTTCTTAGTAGGAGGCATTTTCGGTTATTTGTTGCGATTTACGGAAAATAAATATCCCGAAGAAACAACCCGCGTTAAACAGAGGGTTTATGATTTTGGAATAATGGTTGCATACAACTCACTCTATCTTTACAGTGGGCTACAAATTTGGTTTGCCCGAACTAAAAATGACTATAATGCGCGTGTAGTGCCACTGATCAAGAATTTTCTAAAGGAAAAGTTCAATTATGAATTTGGCGAAACAAAAACTAATGTCAACAATGACAACGCATACTATGTTGAGTTTATTGAAAATGGCGTTGTGCTATTAAAGCACAGCTTTTCTTTTAAAAATGACAACCAGGGTGAAATCTTGTCAACTATTAATGCAAACGAACCAAAGGTATACGATTTTTTTGTATTGAATGACAATGTGGGCGACAAGAAGAATCGCGTGCTTTATTATGAAATTCCTGGTAATTTGTTTTATACGGAGCAACCACAATCACAAAAATTCTTGAGCTTTGATTTGGAGTATAATGGTGAAACTTGCGAGGTCCCGTTGACAAGCGCGGATTATAACTTTGCCATTGTGGGGAATTGCATTGATCGCGAGTTTGTCATGTACTTTTTGAAAAATGTTTTGAATATTCAAATTCCCGAGGAATTGCATGCATCAAACCTAGTCTATAATATTCATCTTATTGACTCCAATGTGAATGTGGTAAACTTGGATCAAACGGATGAACTGAAGTTTACGACCGATGGTTATATTATATCCAAGATTGCCGAACAAGCACGCGAATAGGTGCTCCTTTTAATATATTATTAAAAATCATTTAGAAAAAAATTGACATACTATAATATAAATGGTAATTCCACAATCTACAATGGCAACAAATACACCTGAAGTTGAAGAAATGTCACAAAGCGAGGAACAAACTTTAACCGAGTTTCACAACCTTGCCAACAGATGGACCCTGTGGACGCACATGCCTCACAATACTGATTGGAGTATTGATAGTTACAAGAGGCTATATACATTTACTACTGTTGAGGAGACGATTGCAATTACCGAGACGTTGCCCGACGTTTTGGTTAAGAATTGCATGCTCTTCTTGATGAAGGAGGGAGTCATGCCCATTTGGGAGGATCCCAAGAATCGCAACGGTGGGTGCTTTTCATACAAAGTATCCAACAAGAATGTTTGCGAGGTATGGCGCGATCTCTCCTATGTCCTTGCTGGGGATACCATTAGCAAGAATGCATCATTTGTTTCCAATGTAACTGGAATTACCATTTCACCCAAGAAAAATTTCTGCATTATCAAGGTTTGGATGACGAATTGTGCAAACCAGAATGCTAGTATTGTTGCGACCGATGTCAAGGGACTTGTGTCTCAAGGTTGCCTTTTCAAGAAACATACTCCTGAGTACTAAAGCAACTTTTAAAAAAAGTTGCGCAAAATGTTTCCACCTTTGGAAAAGGTGGAGCAAAATATTTACAACTTTCGTAAAGTTGTGCAAAATGTAGAGATAAAATAAAAACCTTTTTCATGAATCTTTAAAACAAATTCATGAAAAATATTAAAAATAATATAAGTATATAAATGGTTGTAATAAGTACAGAAATATCTGTTGATCCAAATGGAAGTTATGACAATTTATTTGAATATGATTCATTGTACGCATATTATTCTTCTATTTTTAGCTCAGACACTGTAGTAGTAACAAAAGACAGTTATGATCCCAGTATTATTAACGAAACTATTAATTTTCCAAGCGAAGAAGAAATACAGTCTACAATAGAGAACATAAAAATTCTACATCTAATAGATACTGCAAATTCATTTAACAATTCTATAATAAGCTATCCACAAACTACTTTTTACAAGGCAACTCTTGCACAGGTTGTGAATCAAACAACTACGGCTCTAACAACAAAAACTGTTTCTGTTGCATACAAACCTATTCCAGACGCACAATATGCAGCATTAATAGAATTTTTTAAAGTTGTTGAAAATGATAAAAAAACGGGCAGAGAGTTTATTCAATTTCAACTTATTGAAGATAATTCATTTCCAATAGGTGCAGGTGCACATGGATTAAGAGTTTTACAAGTATATCCCTCAAATAATGCACTAATTAAAAATAAAATACCTGTAATAGACACTAAAACCAATAGCAGCATTTATAAACATCACATGTTTGGTCCAAATCCTAGCACTGCATCTCTAACTAGATATCCCGCTGATCCAAATGGAAAAAAAGATGACTCTAATATAGTATATTCAATTAATAGAAATGAAGACGGAACACCAATAATTGATCCTAAAACTGGAAAGCCTGGAGTAAACTCAACTATCAGGTATAGATGGTTTGATCACCAAGATGCATTAGATCCAACTAATATTAAAAAAAGAACCATTGGTTACGGCCATATAATTACTAAAACTGAAAGAGAAAGCGCAACAATTAAGGTTAGAGATAATGAACGACTACAAAAACTAAAGAGTGAGGGAAAAAGCTATCTTCGCATTGAAGTTGACAAAATATATACTCAGGGATTGCGCGATGAAGACATTGATGATTTATTAAATCTTGATGTAATGAAACGTGTTGATTCCGTGCAAAGATTTTTAGGTCCAGAAAGATGGAATTGGTTAATTGAGAATTACCCAGCAAGAGCTGCATTATTAGTAAATATACAATACAATGGCGGAGATTACGGGATTAGATCATTTCCTACTTTGTTATATTCAATGGGATTAATAAACAATTACGATAATAGTTTATCAGGTATTGATCCAACCGATAATAATAAAAAGAGCAAACTATCTTTTAAAGGCAAGACAACATTTTACTTTTATCCTTGTATTACAGATATGTTAAAAGAAACGCCATTTAAACCAAGATCATTTTTGCTTCTTAACACTCCAACAAATATCGCAACTATTGCGGAAAATGCTCATATTAAAAGCTTAGAATCACGAAGCTGGATAAATACAGATACGTTTATTTATTTTGGCAATTCTCCTACTCCAAAGACAAAAAATGCACAAACCAGTTATGCAGAGATTATAGAAAAAACAAAAAAACCATTTACCAAGTAAAATTCTTGCATATTTGATTTTATAGCAATTGATTTTATTATTTGCTATAAAATATTTTTTTTGCTGATATTAAAATACTAATTTGTTAATACTTAATGCAGTACATAAGTGCCACGTTTCTAGGACGTGTTTCTGCACCAACAATGGCGGATGTTTCTGCTGCACCATTAAAAGACTGACCAGTGTGAGTTCCATCACCAGTTAAAGCTGCGCCAGTAACTTCAGTTATATTTTTTCCATTTGTATCACACCAAGAATTAAATTTTCCATTTGCAGTTCCGTTAATGTTACTATAATCTTGACAATCATTGTTGGAGGCAATGTGTTTGTGTTTTTCTAATTGGTGCGTTTGCGTTGAACCGATTGCTCTACCAGAATCAACTTCTCTTCCATGATCCCATCCACGTATAAACTCACCACGAAGATCAGGTAATCTAAAATGTGTATCCGTCACATATATAACTTCATATTTGTAACTATGTCCAATTTGACCAAATAAATCTGTATACGTTATTCTTTCTATTACCGATCCGTCGCATTCAAGCCATCCAGCTGGCGGCGTACTGCCTGCGAATGCCATAATTGCACCTGATGGGACTCCCGCTACGCCTACTGGTCCTGGCTGACCAAGCGCCCCCTGTGGACCACGATCACCAGTAACTCCTTTATCTCCCGTTGGTCCCTTTGGTCCCATATCTATATTTGATGTTTGTAGGAAATTGGAAAGCACATTTGTATCAAATGTTATAGCCTTAACCCTGTAAAGATGAATAACTATTTTTGCATATTGCCATGTAAATCTATGAGTTCCACCAGTTACAGCAGTTCCCCAAGAAATGGATGAATTTGTTGCATGTGTTCCCGCATGAAGTGTAAATGAACCATTTGCTTTTGAGGATCCACTATACGAACCAGTTCCAACATCACAACTATCGTATCGCAACTTGGAAACTGTGTTGCGAGCTTCAAATGTAAACAAATATTCTGGTCTAGTATTTCCAGTTGCAGTATAGTGATTAAATACGGCGGACCAAGAAAATGTCCACACTTCATCTCCTGGAATAGTAAAAGCTTTTGTGGTATAATCATCGTAACCCCAGCTAGGAGTAGGATTTAATGTTGTTGTAACAACATCTGCGAGAGATTCTGAGAATATACTACTTCCTTGAGGACCTGTATAACCAGTTGGACCCTTTGCTCCTGTAAAACCTGTATCACCGCGGTCACCCTTTGCCCCAGGCATTCCCATTGGACCTGTCCAACCAGTTACCCCCATTTGACCCGTTGGTCCTGTAAAACCCGTGTCACCACGCAAACCATCTGCACCTCTGGTTCCCCCCACCCCTTGCTTTCCATATAATTCCAACCAGGCTCCAGTGGGTCCTGCACCTGTTGGTCCGTAAATATTAGTGTCATAAATCAGGTGCGTGCTTTGCAAATAATTTGGCAAAGCAAGTGATGATTGAAATGTATTTGTTGAAGTATCATAAAATTGTCCCGATATTGATACACTTGAACTACCAGGCGCAAAATAAGCAACGTAATTTAAATCCTTTTGCGTAGTTCCAGCTGGTCCTGTTGTCCCAGTAAATGCGCCGCCCACGTACGTGTAAGGATCATTGTACACGAGTGAATTGACTGGACCGTTTGTACCATATTCGCCATTACCAACTATTTGAGACCATGTATTTGAAGTCATATTCCAAATTGCTACGCGATACAGATTTGAAACTGATGCTGACCCAGTAAAATCACCACCAACATACAGATTCTCGCCAGAAATTTTCAAGGATTTGACGGTAACACCAAAAGTGACATTATTATTCAATAAACTGGGAAAAGGCGTCATGATGTTACTATTAACATTGAATTTTGCAAGACCATTGTAAGAAGTACCTGAAATAGTTGAAAAAGATCCTCCAATATACAAATCTGTTCCATTGAAAACTAAGCTATAAGCTTTGTTTGTAGGAGACCCCAATCCAACAATAGGTCCACCTCCAGATGTTACCGCAGTCCATTCACTTGTATTAACGTTCCATCTTGCTAGACCATGTAATAAAATAGCGCTGTTGTTAGTATGTGAAAAATCGCCTCCCACGTATACAAAATTATTTGTAACTGCAACAGCATAAACCGTCTGTCCTAATCCTTTATTTGGTGTCGTAGTAGTAACGGGCAAATTCCAGGACCCATTAATATTTTTATTTGTAGCCGTTGTAAAATAGGTTGCATTTAAAACTGAATATGTAATCAATGGAGAAGAACCTTGACCAGCAGTCGTAAAATTTCCGCCAACCATAATTATGTCATTTAATGATGCATCACTTACATAGTAATCCAATGCTTTAATTCCTACTGGGACAGTTATATCATACACATCATACACTCCTCCTGCAGTTGTTCCAGTTTTTGAATTCATGTATGGAGACCACGATTGACCAATTTCATTCCATGTTGCCAAATAAAATGCTGAAACCCCAGACCCAGTGGAATTAAAAACACTCGTAAATTGGCCTCCAACATACAATAGGTTTTTTGCATTATTTACATCATTATTGTAAAAAAGAGCATTTACTGTTCCATCATTACTATTCGTTGTTCCTTTTCCCAAAGAACTCCATCGTGGATTAGAAGCATAACTTCCATATTTATTAAAATTTGCAATATTGTATATCATTTCTTGGCCGCCATTAGATGAACCAGTATTATAAACAGCCGTAAAACTACCACCAACATATAGATTATTATTTGGAGACCATTGAATTGCATTTACTGAAGCTCCTCCGCCAACACTATTAATATCAATTCCTGCATTTTTTCCGCTTGTTGAAAAAGACCCATCAACTGCAGACCAGCGTTTTTGGGTAAAGTTGTATAATGCAATGCACTCCGCATTAATTTGAGATCCCGAGGTTAATCCTGTAACAAATTCAAATTTACCTCCAACTGCAATATATCTTTCATTTGTAGTAGGTTCAGTATATGCGCATATAGCTTTTATAGAATAAGGGGGAAAACTACTACTATAAACACCACTATCAACTGCTGTTCCAGTATTTTCTAAAGCATACCACGTGTGGGGGGTTTCTCCACCGCTCATAAAATATCCATCCATATAATATGCAATACCTCTTGCTATAACAGATTTGCCAGTCCTATCTTTAACGGCAGTCAAACTAAAATTTCCACCAACATATAATCTTGCTTGATCGCCAAATTCTAATGAATATATTGTGTCGCTTCCTGCAATTGGGCCTCCATCTGTAGTATTTGGAAGAGAAGACCATTTGCTAGTCTTGAATGAATATCTTGCAATATTGTGAGCGGTTTTACCTCCTGCAAGTCCAAATTTTCCTGCAACATAAAGTGTTGGATCCCAGTCGAAAAAATCTCCACCAAAAAAGAATTCCCTATAAGCAACTGCATATATTGTGCCAGGGGTTCCATCCACATTAGTAACACCAGCAGTACCAGTTTCAATATCTGTAAGAACAGCAAAATTGTCATTTTCATCATACATAACAACACTATTAGCTGTTTTTTTGTTTGCACCTGTGCCAACATATTGAAAATTTCCAGCATAAAATTTTGTCTTTGTAGAAACTGATTGAACTATTTTAAAAGAAGTTGTTGCATAAACAACACCACTTACACCATCTGAGCCTCCCGATTCAAGAGGTGCAAATGTATTTGATGTTATATTGTAGCGCGTAATATTATTTAAATCAGTGTAGCGAGTGTCTCCACTTGGTGCACTTGTTCCTCCAAAATTTCCACCTATAAACAAATCAGTTGGATTGGCTGAATTTGCTGGATATGGCGCAATTGCAGTGACATAATTACCAGAATTAGTTGGAGTAAATTGACCCAACCCAGGATAACTTGTATTACCCATGGTCTGCCATGATGGAGCAGTATTAGAAGTATAAGCAATATTATTTAATGTTATTTGTGGAGAATCATGAGAAGTGTTAAAAAATCCACCAACATATAAATTCTTCGTAGTTGGATGCAAGTACAATGCATTCACTTTTGGATTTAATGGTGGATTTGATGGCAATGAAGGTCCTGCTATACCATTCTCATAAGTGCTTTGCGCTGCATCTCCTTTAGAATTCATTCGAACTAAACCATTTACAGATGCACCATTTATTGTCTGCTTAATTTCTCCACCCACAATTACACCATCTGTATTAGTATCGCTAATAATACAATTCACACTAGGTGTATAAGTAGTTCCATTTCCAGAAGACACTAATTGAGATCCACCCACACCATTAGTAAATTGAGTGTATCCTCCTGAAGTGCTCTCCAATAATGCATTGATTAGCGTTAACTGTTGATTTTTACCGCCAGTTGGCAAAACATATGGGGAATTTGTAACATAATAAACTTCTGGTATGTATGTCAATTCTGTGCTGCTTGGATCATAATGCATGTAATTGGAATAAGCCGCATCTGGAAATTTTGGCCAAGATTTTTGTCCGTCGCGAATTGCATTACTGTAAAAACCTTCATGAGCTGTTCCGCCGTCATTGCTTGCAACTCCAATTGTAATAGTGCTTGAGCCATGCCCCACTGGTTCACCTATAACTACAGAGTAGGTATCACTGTGTGACTTTGTTTGAACGTTGGAGCCCAAACCAATATTAAAACTGCCATTTTGTAACAGACTAAATGCATTAGTACCAATTGAAATATTTGATCCCGCATTGCCAGTTGTTCCTAGGATTTTTTGAACATTTTGTAAAGAATAATCTCCAATTCCTACATTTCCATCTCCTCTTTGTACATTTGAAAGAACATCGGTTCCTATTGCAATATTGGATGTTGAGTGACGCAATGGCATTAAAGTATTACTAACTCCATTCATAGTATTGAATTCAATGTCATTAACGCGAATACCTCCAGAATTCTTTCCATTGATAACAGTATAATTTCCCTCTGCAGATATTGCGTTATCTCCCACATACAAAGTTCCTGGTCCAACATATACATCCTTCCATTTTGCGCCAGTAGATCCAAGAGAATACGTATTTGTTATAGTTGGGACTATATTTGCACTCACATTGACTCCTGTTACACCGTCTATTGTTATAACATTACTGTAATATGCATTATTTGATCCCGTTGGATTATTCAAAAGAATTGATCCTGTACCAGCTATTGGAGAAATTCTTAGACCTGGGCCCGTAGGTCCTGTTTTTCCAATATCAGTTGCGATTTGTTTTATACCAACTGTTGGCACAGCTAGTACACCCTGATTAATCCAGTCAGTTGATGGATATACAAATATTTCTATATAATCGCCTGCAATAAATGAATTAATATATTGCCCTGTTAAATAAAATGGAGCAGCTGGTACATATGTGTTTGGATCTCCTTGAGAAAACGTACCTACATAGTTATTTTGTAAAAGAGTATTTGAAATATATGGGGTTGGTGATGTTGCTCCATTTTTTCTAATATATGAAAAAATTCCAAAAGTATTATTTTGTTCTGCTGGAACAGATGCTATTCTAATATTATACCATATTTCATAAACACCAGTAGTCAATATGTTTATTTTTGTTTTATTTGTACCAGTTGTAGTATTTGTAATTCCTTCTTCATAAATTACTGTGTCATAATACATAACAGTGCCATATAGTGGCGCTAATCCTCCTACATTAAGCGATATACCAGTATTAAACACAGTTGGATTATAAGCTAAACTATAAGACGCGGCAACATTTGAACCAGATGTCGCCGCTCCAGGTGGTCCTGTTGGTCCAGTGCAACAAGGTCCAGTTGACCCTGTAACTGTGCTTGGTGCTCCAGTATCGCCTTTTAAACCTGTTGGACCTGTATCGCCTTTCAATCCCGTTGGTCCAGTATCGCCTTTTGCACCCTGAAGTCCTGTTGGACCAGTATCACCTTTCAAGCCAGTTGGACCAGTATTTCCTTGCAAGCCCGTTGGTCCAGTATCGCCTTTTGCACCTTGAAGTCCTGTTGGACCAGTATCACCTTTCAAGCCCGTTGGACCTGTATCGCCTTTTTCACCTTGCAATCCCGTTGGACCTGTATCACCTTTCAGTCCAGTTGGACCAGTATTTCCTTGCAATCCCGTCGGTCCAGTTACTGCGCTTGGTGCTCCAGTTGGACCAGTATTTCCTTGCAATCCTGTAGGTCCTGTTGGCCCAGTATCACCTTTTCCAGCAAAAGTACCAGGAACACCAGTGGGTCCTTGCAATCCTGTAGGTCCTGTTGCGCCAGTTGCACCAGTATTTTTTGCCTCGCCGTCGGCTCCCTGCAAACCAGTGGGTCCCTGCAATCCCGTTGGTCCTGTATCACCTTTATCTCCTTTAAAACCAGGTAAACCTTGTTCACCTTGTATTCCAGTAGGACCAGTCGCTCCCAAAGCACCAGTGGCGCCATTAGCGCCAGCAGGACCAGCAGGACCAGGAGGTCCAGGTTTACCAATCAAATCTGGATACACTGGATTGCAACCACATGGATCATCTTCTGGTTCACATGGTCCGTCGTCACAATCTTCATTTACAGGATCATCGCAGTTATCATCGCACCCCTGCACCTTTATTCCTAGAGCATTATAAACAAACTCCCTTGACGGTTTGCCATTAATGGTTGTAACATTAATGTTTTTTGTGGTGATATTATTCGCATTTATTTCATTTGCGTTAATGCTGCTCATATATAATAAAGCAAAATATATTTTATATTGAAATAACTTAATAACAATATAAAATTTCAGGGGAATGAAAACATTTTATTTATAAATATTATCGTGTAGGAAGAGTTGCAGCTAGATTTGGATTTTGTGGTTGAGTTGATGGTTGAGTTAATCCACCAAGATTAGGCTCATTGTAAATATTATTTTGACTAACCACCGTATTTGCATTTTTTTTAACCATTTTTGCACCAAATCCTGTTCCTAATAAAGTAGAAACACTTGAATATTTTTTTCCAGGCATTGTAAAATATACAAATATTATTTTTTAAGGGCAAGGGAATGGGCGTTGATGCTTTTCCACAACTAAATTATCAGGCATATACACTGGCGCACTTGTAAAGAAATTCTGCGTCTTCAAGTCTACCAACTCTGGCACCAATGGAGCAGCAGGTTTCACTAAATTCGTAGAATTGACGCCAAATAAAAAAGATTCAATGTCAATGGAGTTGTAAGCCAACTTGTTACCAGGGATCTGTCCAGGGTTCACGCCATTTCCAGGTAGTCTAGTTTTGTAAGCCTCACCATATTGCGAGTTCTTATACAACGTATATTGTTCCATATTCTTGTATTCACGCTCCTCTAAACAATAATTTCCAGGTGTATTAATATTTCTGGTTGATGCCATATTATATATAGTGTAAATAAATAAAATTATCAAGAATTTTCATCGGTGGAATTTTCATCGGGAGAATTTTCATTCGCCTTTAATAAAAATAAAAAACTATTTAAACTATTTTCACAAATTTGCCCATTTTTTAAAAACTCAGCAATGCATTTATGTGCCAAATAAAAATAATCATATGACAAAAATAATCTAAATCCCACTTCTAAATCCTTATCTAAAACCTCGGCACACGACATCAAATCTGCACTCGTTTTGCAGTCATTATATAAAGCACGCACATGCATGTTCATCTCAGCTTCATCAAAGATCTGCATTCTAAAAACCTCCAAAAGCTCCATTCTATAAGTCTGTTCGCATAATAACAACACTTCTTCCTTTGAATAGTCATCACTATTCAAAAAATCCTCCTCTATTCTTTTGTAAACCGAATTGTGGTTAATATAATAGGCCTGTTCCATTACATAATCTTTATAAAAAAGCTTTAAATTGAAATTTATAATAAATATAAAATTCAATCAAATTTGCATATAAGGCGCAAATAATTTAAACATATTGCTCGTTTGTGTGAGCATCGTAGTAATCTTTGTCTCTAGTGAGCTCCCTGGAAGGAACACCACCGCGGATCCAGCCTTGGGCAGCAGCACCCTCAACCAAATTAGCAGGATTTGTGATCTTATCCTTGATAGATGGGATTAAAGGTGTTGAGCTGTATTTCATAAAGCTCTGTTCTCCCAATTGGTTGATTGAGCGTTTATTGGTGCTCAACTCCCCTTGCTGAATCTGCGCCTCTAAAGCGGGATCCACCGCTCCACGACCAAGGTAAGGAACCGTAGCAAATGGGCGCTGATACAAGTCAATGCGGCATCTAGGGTGTGTCTGCACACTGCCAATTAACAATCTAGAGTTATCATCAATGTTGCAACCACCAGCTCCAGAATTGTGGCCTCCATTATAAAATACACATGGCTGAGTTGTTGCTAAAGCAATGGGATTTTTCATGGAGCAATCTTGAGCAAAATAATTTTGAAGGGTGTAATTGCAGGACTGGACGTTTTGTATAGTGGTTTGATCCACGCAACAGTTATCGTTTCCCATCCTAGACATGTTATCAAAAGTATAAGAAGATATGTGTGCCATATTTATATATATTAGACATTATTTTTTTACTAAACAAAAAATAATGTGCGCAATGTTTTCAAAAATAGTAAATTTAAATAAGAATATATCTCTCGTTGTCTTGAACACAAGCAAAAGCACTTCCATCTCTGCATGAAGGCATGTTTCCATAAAGGAAATCAGCAAATGCACCCTGATCATTGGGTACTCTCGTGTTTGGCGTGGAATAAAAGGGTATCATAGACTGATCTAAATTAAATTTGTCGCCTAAATCGCCGAATAACTGTTTGTTTGTATTTTTTATTCCAGGGTTTAACATTTGTACTGCCCTCTTTGTGTTTTTTGTAATATCGTCGTAAACTTGAGGGTTGAAAGACGGTGGTGCAGCCTCCCTCAAAGGATCATCGCTTATTTCAGTAAGCAAAACATTTCCCATAGGATTTCTTTTTGTGGAGGAATAATAATCATTTTTCAACACATTATCTAGAGGAACACTTTTTTTACCTGAAGGGGTAGAAGAAGCATCGTGTGCCTCCGTTAATGTCGCTGGGCGCGATTTTCCACTATAATCGGCAGTAACATTTACGAATCCCTCCTTGTTAATTAATCCCTTAATAATCTGCTGTTTTCTATATTTGTAAAGGAAGAAAACAACCACCAATGTTACTAAACCAATCACCAACATTCTAACAGAACGTGTAAGTAAAAATCCAAAAATAGACAATACAATAACAATCCTGCTGATTGCATTTAATTTTTCTTCAAATGTCATGCATGAAGATGGCCATAATTGAAAGATATAGTCTTTATTTAATAGGATTGTTGGATCATTAGACCAAAATGGAACTGTCATATTATATATATTAGTTACTTAATTTTTATAGAATTAAAAATTAAATTAGTCAAATTTTAATATTTTTAATATATTTGTTCACTTCTTCTTGTTACCATTTTTTCCCTTGCCCTTAGATTTGGACTTGCTGCTTGTAGAATTGGAATTTGTATTTGTAGTTACATTGCCAATAGCTGCAATTAATTCATCATCCGTCATTTGGGGCTGACTTGCTTGAGCCGCAACTCTTGCCGCCGTAGCAATCTGTTCAGCAGCATCTGCAGCCTTCTTTGCCTCTAACTTTGATTTAATGCGCTCTCTTGTTTGCGCAGTCTTTAAATTCTGCTTCATCTGGTTCTCCATTGCACCCATATTAATCTTGGAGTTTCTTCCTAGACCAGGAATGCCCATCTTCTCAAACATGCCTTGCATACCATCCATTCCTGGCATATTTTTCATCTTATTAATCAAATCAATCCCCTCGCTGATTAATTCACTCTCTTTAATTTCACCGCTTTTGATCCTTGTATCCAACTTATCTCCTAAATTCTTAACCATATTCATAAGTTTGCCAGGATTCTTGAACATCTTTTGAAATACTTCTTGCGCGCTACCAGCATTTTCCATATCCATGTTCAAGTTTTGAGCAGCCTCCTCTGCCATTTCCATTGCAATCTTGCCCAACTTGCCCTGCATCATCCCTTGCAAATGCTCATGAATATGCTCGGCATTTGGCACATTCATTCCCTCGCCGCCCAAATTGGGTTGTTGGCCTTCTTCCCCAGAAGCTGAGCGCTGATTCTCAAAAAGATTTTGAATGTTTGATAGGGTCTCTTGCAACTTGCCCTTTAGTTCATCTTCGTTTACAGATTCAAACAACTTGGCAGAATCACCAAACTCGGTTGTATTATTGACTGAGCTCACGGCCGAAAAAAGAATAAGTTGCAAATACTTCCAAATGGTTTCTCTTGTATTGTCCGAAATATCCATTGTCCACAAGTATTTGAATACAATTCCTGGTAAAAACTCTGTATTTACAACGGATTCATCCTTGAACATGTCCGCATTTTGGTAAAGAATATCAAAAAAACGCTCAGGAAAAACTCGCATGCAGTGCTTGTGAATAAAAGTAACCCTCTTTTCCTTGTCAGCAAGCATTTCCATCTCTTTCTCCACTGGATCCACAATGTGTGATAAATCCTTTGCTAACCACCATCGCTTGATAATGGGTTCGTATTCTGGAAATGTAGTAATGATATCATTCGTAAAATCATTGATTATCTTGTAAAACTCTTCTGGAGCCTTAATCTTTTTCTCTTGTGGCATTTCCTCTTCAACAGACATTTATATATTTTAAAAACACAATATATATTTAAATCAAACTTGATGAAATATATATTTTAAAATTAAGTGAATTTTAATTAAATATATATTTGCATAACATGCAAATCTTCCGCAAATTATTACATTGATTCATAAATAGTTGCCAACTTCTTCAAATTTTGCAAATACTTCATCACCTTGGCTTGATTCTCGGCATCCATCTGCTTTACAGGATTCCTCAATCCATCAATTGCATCCATAATTTGCTTTGAATTATCTGCATCTACTAAATCATTTGCATAATCTTTCACGATAAAAAATCCTAGATCTCCTGAATCAATTTCTTTTTGATAAGGGTCCGATACTTGAGACTTGAAAATTTTAATAATAATTCTTGGATTTGCTTTTCTAATTGCAAGAAATGCATTTTTTGCTGTTAAAAGATCAATATTTTCAGGAAATACACTTTGCACGTCGCTTACAAATTCAATAAAATGATCGTTGAAGGTTTTAAGAATCTGACTTGAGTTCATCAATATTATTATCTGTATTGTTTTTTTTAAATGATTAAACTAATATATTTATTCTTTAATCATTTTATAATCCGTTATTTGCATATTTTTACACCTTTGCGCATTTTTAATGCGCATGGAACCGTTGCCTTTGCACTGATAAATCGTCCCAGAATTGGCGATTTAATTGTGCAAAGGTGTAATCAAAATGCTCTTCCTCCACTTTGTTGAAGAGTTGATATTTCCTGCTCTCTCTGCCTTTGCAAATTTTCTATTGTTGATCCCTCTGGCATCTTAGCCGACTTAAAATCTGTTTCATCCGTTGGTGTATTAATTTTATCATTGTAATCCAATGTTACATAACTATGCATTTGTCTTAATCCACCATCCCCCTTTGCAGTTAAAGAATCAGCATCCATATCTAAAAAACTATAGTTGTCAGATACAATGCCACCTCCAGCACCAAAGGCTCCACCACCTCCAAAAGAAAATGCCATAGGTTCTAAATTATTATGTGTTACTTGTTTTGTTAAAACCTCTTGTTTAGGTTTAAAATAATCGTATATAGCCTCACCATAAACAACGCGATAATTTTGCGTCATTAATAGTAATGCTGGGACTTTTGTCACATTTTCAGGCATGATAATTTTTTTACCATTTTCAAAAACTATATAGATCTTTCCATCCGTTCCCTTTACTCTTTTATCAATGCAAATAAAATGGACATCCTTGCTTACTTGCGTCTTTGATAATATCTGTAAAATCTTCTTGGAATGTTCACAAAAATTACTGTAATATAGAATTGAGCTCATATTTACTAAATTATCTGTAGGTTTTTGATTGGATATTTAAACGACGATTCCACTAAATATTTGTAAAAGAAAAAAGGGGCAATGTTAAATGATAAAACAAAAAATTGATTAAGGATATTAAATATATTGTTTTATATAAGATTACAATGGATCCTAGCATTCAAAAGCTCCAACAAAATGACGATTTTAATACACTCACATTCACTCTTAGCGGAGTGAATGTCAGTTTAGCAAATGCAATTCGCAGAACTATTTTGTCAGATATTCCTACAGTTGTTTTCAAAACCCTTCCATATGAGTTGAACAAGGCCAAGTTTATTTCCAATACATCTCGCCTAAATAATGAGATTTTGAAGCAGCGACTTGGATGCATACCCATTCACATTCCTGACCTAGAAATTCCGCTTGAGAATTATCTTTTGGAGGTAAAAGAGGAAAACTTGACTGACACTGTCATGCGAGTTACTACAGAACACTTCAAAATTAAGAATTTGTCAACTGGCGACTATTTGACTCCAGCAGATAAAAAAAGAATCTTTCCTCCTTTTGTACCTCAAAGTGGCAGGGGAGAGTATTACATTGATTTTGTTCACTTGAGACCCAAGATTACAGAAGAAATTCCTGGTGAAAAAATTAACTTTACATGCGAATTCTCTATTGGAACTGCCAAGGAGGATGCCATGTACAATGTGGTAGGCACATGTGCATATGGTTATACACAAGATCCTGAAAAAGTGGAGAAGGAGCTGGCAAAGCGCGTTCAGCAGTGGCGCGATTCTGGACTTAGTACTGAAAGTATTGAATTTGAAGCAGCTAATTGGCGCTTGTTGGATGGTCTTCGCTTCACGCTACCTGACAGTTTTGATTTTACTATTCAAACTGTTGGGGTTTTTACAAACAATGAGCTTATTGCAAAATCATGCTCCGTTCTAGTTGAAAAGCTGCGTAAACTTGACGTGCTCATTGACACGGATGAATTGCAGATTGATCCGTCAAAAAATACAATGAATAATTCTTACGACATTATCTTGGTAAATGAAGATTACACGCTCGGCAAAGTTTTGGAGTACATGCTTTATTCCAAGTTCTATGAAGGCGCCAAAACGCTAACATATTGCGGGTTTAAGAAGATGCATCCTCACGACAATGACAGCATTGTACGCATTGCTTTTCATGATGCAACTGACAAGGAAGGAATCAAAATTAACTTGAAGGCATGCATTGGAGATGCTGTTGCAGTATTTAAGAAAATTGCAGAGAGTTTTACGTAGATTAATTTTGTTATATTTGTATTATTTGTGTTAGGATAATTTATTAAAATAATTATAAATTATCTAATTTAAAAATTTTTTATCATTTACCATCCATAATTATCTGCAACAAGTGGGTCTTTTTTTGTTACAGTAATATTATTGTCTTTATTTTGAAAATAAGTGCCATTTTTTCCACATTGATCATCGTCAATTCTACATGATTCTGCAAATACATATGTAATTTCTCCCGACAAAATATCTTTTCTTCCAAATTTGCCACACTTTCCAAGATTATAGTTTAACTCGTTTACATCATAAGGCTTAAAATGAACACAATCTTTACAGACTGGTAATTCCGCATTTTTAATAAATTGATTTTTAATTGGTGATAAGATTGCACTTGTGTATAAAAGGCGAATCCATTTAAACATTTTAAATAATTATTTTAAAATGTTTAAATAGGTTTTTAATAAAATAGTTTTTATCGCTTAAATTTTTAAATTTCAAGTTTAAACTTCATCCTGCTCAGTTTTTATAATATCTATAGTTCTCTTTCGCATATTGTAATTCATAGCAAACATCTGTTGCGATGGATGAAGGTCATTTACATAATCGCGAACCACTGTATTTGTAACATACAGTCCATTATCTTTCAATTCATTCTTGTAAATCTCATGGATCTTAAACATGTGAGGTCTAAAATGACCAGGAAACTCAATCAGCGGCTTTTCTTTGCGAATATAACAAGACAAATAATTTTGAAAAAGACTCTCTGTGAAAAAGTGCAATTGATCTCTTGCAGCAGAAAATTCCTTCTTGTACTCGGGATAATACTTTAAAAATGATGGAAGCTTGCCATTCTTGCGCAATTGCAAGTATTGGTATTGCACCTTTGGCTGATTGCCTCTCAAGTTTCTAACCTCTTCATAAATAGGGTTTCTAATTTTGCATCTATCATGCGTCAACTTGCTCTTTAATACTACTCCCAAAATATCATAGGATGTGTTTGGTGAAGCATATTTTTCAATTAAATCAGTGTAAGTTGACCAATTAGTGTAAACCTGTGGAAACTTGACTGTTGTTTGTTCCCACGCACCATATGCTTTTACAGCGTCCATGTCTATGCTCACAACTTGAATAGTTTCATCAATGCAAAGAATTTCATAAACTGCGACCAAATAAAGCTGTGGATGTTTAAAAGGAACAACAATTCTATTATCTGGATGCTGCAACACAAAACTGTAACAAAACTTTTTGTTTAATATATCTAGTACTAAACCATTTGCCTTGACAGCCTCCAAAAACATTTCCTTAAAAGTTTTGCTGTTTCTTGTTTTATAAAAAGATATCTCCGCACCAACAGCACTGCGAGTTGCTATTTCCCACCCGCCATTTATTCCAATCGCTCCATCCCAGAAAACATTAATCATTGTGCCTTCAACAAACTCCTCCGCAATAATTGTATTTGCCAATGAACCTTCTTCATCTTCATTGCTATTAGGATTTGGATGAACTCTTATAAAAATATCACTTGGCATTGATTTAGGTGGAGCAAAACATACCACCTCATTTTTATTATTTGCTATAACAGATCGCAATAGACCATATGTAGGGATTAGGTCATTGCTTAAAAAATTCTTGTCATAACGAAAAACGCGATATTTCTGGTTGTTTTTAGTGTAACACTCTCGTGCAGTTATTTTTAAAGAATCGGCATTTTGCATGGTTTTTTCATCATTTTTAAGCAAATCCGCAAAATGAGGTACAGCTGATAATAAATATGCTGACATTAACGTTATAATAGTATTATTGCTAATTTGTCTTTAAACCTTTGAAAAAATATTATTAATGAATTGTACTTTAATATAAAAATTTCTGTATAAAATATAAGATAATGTCAATAAATTTATCTGTAAAAGAAACAACACCTAAAAAAGAAACAACAGAAGTAGAATCTGGAGAACCAGAACTTGTTTTAATGGATGGTTCTAATGATGATGATGACGATGACGATGACAATGACAATGAAGTTTTAGAACCCGTTGTAGAACCTACTGGTAGTGCATCAAGTGTAGCAATAGAGGCTGCGCCAATTAGTAATGTAGGAAATACTTTGACCGAACCAACTGCTCAAACCGCATCTATGGTTAAAGCCGCTGATGCAACATCCGCAGCTAGATCTTCAACTCCTACTGGAAATAAATCCGCCACAGAATCAAGCAACATGACATTGCAATTGGGAGATGTTATTAGAATTAAAGATCCAACAAATGAAATACTTAATGACAATGTTTTTATTATTGACTACATTGATGAAACAAAAATGAAATTAATTGGTGAAAAAGATTTGAACGAGGTTCAACTTAGAATCAGTCCAGATGGGATAATTTCCAATGGCACAATTGAATCTATTGCACTTCTTAGCCGTAGCGAATACCCAGGATTTGCTAAACAAAATGGACTTCTTCCTGGAACATGGATTAATATATATTTTGGAGGAGACATCCCAACAGTATTAACTGGTGAAATTACCAATTTGGAGGAGGATATGATTGAGATTAGCTTGTATCCAGAAAGCACAATCATTTATTTAAATTTTGCATGCAAGGGTATTCCTGAAAACCTGCCCATTGAAAACATTGAAATTCGCCAGGCACCAGAAGCAGAAAAGCTTAGACAAAGTCAAGCATCTTCTCCGTTCTCAATGGGAGAATATGAAGGCGAGAGTGATTTGGAAGGAGAAAGAGACTTATCTATGCCCAACTTGTCTGAGGAAGAAATGGAAGCACAAGATCAAGAGCAGGTCTTCTTTGTCCCATCTAAAAAGATAAAACAAGGTCTGCGTCAAATTATTTTAAATGCCGACCAAATTAAATTTGGTCCAGATCTTGGAAAAATTACCCAAATTGTTACTTTAGAAAAAGGCACTGAGCGTTTCAGTCTTGAAATGCAGACAAATGATATTCTTGACCAAATGTTATCCACTGTGCCCAATAGTCAACGCACAGCTCGCGTTCTTAATAATATTCACACAATGATTGATCGTTTTATCCAGCTCCGTGAAAGATTTTCACAGATTGATCAATATGGAAACGTGGAAGGACTCTTATTAAAAGGCGCTAATTTCAAGCCTTTGTGCGAACAACTTGCTCAAATGAAAAATAATCTACTTTGGGTTGTTTTTGTTACAAAAAATATTAAAAAGGTCTACAATGCAAGTCTAAACGAGAGCATTGACTATCAGGACGTTATCAAGTTTGACATCGCAGATGATGTAACAAATATGGAACAATCTATTGACATGTATAAAGCAAATTCTTTCCCCGATGAACAGAATAAATATGTGGAACTCATGCACGCATTAAAACCTTATTTTATACCCTTTGAAGAACCAAATCGCGAATCATTGACAGATGTAATCTATGAAAATTTTGTTCAAAGTAATATTAATGCAATTATAGACAACTTGGATGATTTTCAATCATCTATTGTCAATGAAGATGTTATTAAAACAAAAAAATATGTTGTTCAAATGTACAACTTGGGTGAAACGCATTTGCATGCTACTCAATTCACTGGGGCTAAAATGAATGCAAAAATAGTAAAATTAACAGATCCAGACATTCTTTCTTTAAGATCCATTATGACTCTGCCTGAGCCCACAGTGCGCTTTTCTCGCATTAATTTACCCAGTACAGATATTCTAAGCAAGGCAAATTTAAACACAACCTTCTTGAATTATTGGCAGCTTCTTAAAAATAAGACAAAGGTTGATAATGTTCTTGTGGATACATTTAAAGAAGATTTACCAGATGACGTCTATGATACGTATTTTGATAATATTAAAAATTTTGCTCTTTCTTTAAACGAGGAAGAAAAGGCCGCACCATCATTGCAAACTTTTAAGCAATACTTAAATATAATTATACCCAAGACAAGAGTATTATTCAAAATTATTAGAAAATATATTACTGGCAAGGTCTCCATGGTAGAAATTATTAATTATATGGAACCATTTCTTGTTTATACCGATGACCTGAGCTTTATGCAATATGTTGATATTAATCAATTTATAGATCAATCCATCTCAACATTCAATAAAAAATTCATTGAAAATCGCCGCCTTTTTACCACACTCAAGACCATTGTTGATGCCAGGACTACAGATATTACAAGACCCAATGCGCGCATTATGGAAAGCACTATTCGCCAATTGACTGAAAATGCGCCACAAGTTTGGGAGGCATATGGCGTTGGTCGCGAGCCAATGACAAATGCAGAAGTAATTAGAAGAATAACTCTTGCTGATTGTGGAAACTTGTACAACACCGCAGTTGCAATGTTAAATCTTCCTCTAATGTTCCCCGATAGTTTGTCTCCTATTTTTAATCAAGACAAACAGGCTCTAGCCTCAAAGGAAAGTGCTGCAGCAGATGCAAACAAATGCGCCAGTTATGTTATTGCCAAAAAATATGCGCTTGAAAAAGATTTAGAGGCCGACAATGGTCGTGATATATACTTTGACAAAGAATATGATAGTACTCCTTATGGCATCATGGATGATTTTGCAAAAGATCAATCTAGGATGCCCCCAGATGAGTTTATTGCATATTTAAATGAAAAATTACAATCCAAATACAAGTACAATGAAGAAGATGCAGAATATATTACTGAATCACTATTTAATGGGATTAAACAAGTTCGCGATGGCCAATACGCAATAATATACAATACTACAACTAATCAGTTAGATTATTACGTTCGCAGAGGAAATGCCTGGATCCTTGATGCTGGATTTGACAGGTCGCTTGAAGCAAATGAATCTGGTCTTCTTTGCGATCTCCAACCTGACTGTCTCTTTGTACCAAAAACCCAGGATGGCAAATGCGAAGACAGTAAGATGAATAAGGCTAGTTTGGCCAACAACGCATTAAAACAAATAATGACAGAGTTTGATGAAAACTATGCTACATCCAAGCAGGAGTTAACAGACAAGATTGGTAATTATTTTGCATATTACACATATGTGTTCCCAAAATTAGAAGAGCTTGCACAATATAATTTCTTAAAATACAATGATCAAAAATTCAAAATTGGAATCCAATTACAAGACGAACCAGCAGTTGTCTTATCACCTTATGCTAAGCTACGCGATATTATTCTTGGGCAATCAGATTTTGTTAAACGTCAAAATGATATTATTCGTTTCTGCATTTCATTCAGTCGCGAGGCAATAGAGGGTCAAATGGATGTAAATGAAGCTGTTGAGGAAACAATTCATTGGCGCTATTGCATTAAAACAGGTGTTAAACTGATTCCCACATTTTTATACACTCTCGCTAGCGCATTTGTTCAAGATTACTCTGGTTATGATCTCGTAATGAATCGCGTAATTGATCAAATAGGAAAAGCCAGCGACGATGGTGATAAAATTGTGGATAGATATAGTGGTTATACCATTTGCAACAGGGCTTTAAGTAATGAAGAAGGATTTGATAATGGATTCCGCGTGCAAACTCGCGAAATATTAGAAAAGGACGCAGGCGATGCGCTCTTAATCAGCGCTCAAGAGAAAAAGCCCATCAAATTTTCTTCCCCTGAATCAAAAATGGTATCCAATATTGTTGATGTTCTTTCAGTTAATATGGGTATCAACTTGAACGATCAAATGGAGTTTATAGTTCGCACTGTTACAAATACACTTCCTACTATTTTACCCAAGGAAGAAGATTACAAAAAGAATATGGCAGAAATGGAGAAAAAGGGCAAGAAGGTTGTTCCTTATGAAGATGTATATAACTCAACCATTCTTTATGTAACACTGGGTATGTTTCTAATTGCAATTCAAACAAATATGCCATCTATTAAAACTCGCAAAACATATCCTGGTTGCGTGAAATCCTTGGATGGTTTTCCAATAGAAGGAGCTGGAGACTACTCTTCTGTAAAATATTTGGCATGTGTTGCTTATAAAACTCGCAGTTCTGTTAAACCATGGAATGTGATAATGAAGACAAAGGAGGATATTATTGCGACAAAAATACAGGCATTTATTGAGAATTATTTAATAACAAACCCAGAAATAACACGCAAATTTAGAGAAAAAGAGGCATATTTACTTATTCATGGTGGAAAAGAAATCCCTGAAGAACACAGCATTGATTTGTGGACAAATTTTCTGCCTCCACTTATGCCGTTTAAAATAACTGGCCTTGCTTCCATTTCACAGGAATTTGCTGAAGGTTTGTTAGCCGATTTGCAGAAAGGATCTCCCGCACAAACTGAAAAGATTGCGGTAATTCAATCCAAAATTATTCAGTTTTCTCTTGCTTTTCAAGAGATTGTTACAAAAATTATTGAAAAGAAGAATGCTCTTCTTACAAACTCAGCAAATGAACCTTTCTTGGAAAATGCTTGCTGCAACGAAACGGGATTTTCATCAACATTTGACTACTTTAATGCAGCTAACAAGGACGTCTCTATTTATAATGATACTGTGCAGAACTTGTCTAATATATTGCGGGATATTAACTTGCTAACAAAAGCCGCAATGTTTTTTAGCCGCGAAGACACCAAGTTGATCTATCCTCCTCTCAGCCAAGATTTTAATGAGGAAACTATTTTTCGCGCGTTTATTATTTATTGCAAATTTAACACACTTGCACCCATTCCAGAAGAGTTGCTTCCAATGTGCACAGAAAAACCCGATTTTTTCATGGCGACCGACTCTATTATAGAAAAGATTAGAAAGTTGAAAAATGATGGGCGCAACTATAGTTTGGAGGCCTTTTTACGCTTATTTCAAATTGTATCCAGAAATAACATTGTAAATGTTAGTATTTACTCACAGACAACCACAATTATTCAAAAAATGCGCGAACTATTTGAGAAATTTGATGAAGATGATGAGCAGGTTGTGCCACCAGCATTGCGTGACCACATTGAAGCAAATCTTGATACATTTGATGTTGGTTTAACAGAGGATCCACCAGAGATGAGAGATTTTAAAAATTATCTTGGTAGAACCAACAGAGACATGAAAAGAGAGTTGTTAGAGTTTATTAAAAAGAATGCTACTATTACAAAGGGAAACTTGGCAAAAACCGATGCATTTTTAACAGATTTGATGTCCTGGGGCAGTTCACCAGATGCAGTAGTTCGCAATTTAAACATGAAAATTGCTGATGACTCCATGTACGAATCCATCAACTTTGTTAAGATGTACATTTTTAACATGATCAAGATATTTCCAAATATTATTCTTAACCAAATCAACTATGATGAAATTGTCTTACCAAAATACTGGAATTTGTCTCCATCACATTACAATGATGTTAAAAAGAGCATAAACGAATATTACAAGGCTTTAAGGCAGTTTTATGGAAATAAAGCATTGACAAATTTGTTGACCGAGGTTCAAAGCCAACTGGAAAATATGCTTCTTTTGGCAAAATTTACTCCAGCCATGTCAAATATTAGTTATGGAGGTGAAGAAAATCACGCCATTTTCAATAAGCAAATTAGTATGGGGCTATTTGAACACTATATTTTGGAGGTATTCTTAAAATATATTAGCTTAACAGATGACGAATCTATATTAGAAATTGAACCTACACCACCTGTTAGTGATGATATTTTTGGAGATGATAGCGAGGATGAAGCTGAAAGGGAAAGGCAAGCAGATGATGAATTTGATGTAAGAAATCCTGAATCATTTAGACAACAAACCGAAGGATATCGCTCCGCTCTTAAAAAATTAACAGCAAAGCTGCTCGTGGAATTCATAAATATCATGATGGATCATAAGAGCATGACAAACAATAGTTATGAATATATTATGGACAGGGTTTTCAAGTTGAGAGAAAAAGAAAAAGATACGTTCACTGATCGTTTGCAGAACTTGACCGACGAGGAAAGAGATGCTGATACAATTCTTAAGATTAACAAACTCGGTGTTTGGAGCAAGGGTCTTCAAAAGGGATTAACAAAATATGTAAAGGAAGACTATGATGATGAAAAGAAGCTCATGGAACAATTGGCAGATGCTGAAAGAGCAGTTGCAAAAAATAAGAATGTTACTGGTCAAAATATGGAACAATATTTGGACGACTTTTTAGAGGAAGAAGGCGAGGCCGCCGCAATTGAAGAGGAGGAATATGATATGAAACGCATGACAGAGGATTACATGGATGGAGATTATGATGGTGCAGAGGAAGAAAACTACGGAGAATATGATTAAATAATTAAACGGCGATGCAACATGAATTCAAAAATTTTATTAATTTTGTTTATTATATATATGTTGCGCACATTTATCAGTAAAAACGTCATATTTGTTGCTATTATGATATTTTTAATTATATTTGGAATCGTTCATGTTACACGTGCAAGATTCCTCTATAATCAAGATGGAAGTATTCGTCAATTTGGGGTGGGTTATAGAAATAAAACGATCATGCCCATCTGGCTATTTTCCATTATTTTAGGAATTTTCTCTTATTTAGCCGTTTTATTTTATTTGAGATATCCAATGTTGTTTTAGTCCATAAAAATAAATATTTTATTTATTGAATCATTGTATTATTATTCAATAAATAACAGTTATACGAGATCAAATATTAACATCTTATTTACGTGACCTTGTAAATAACAGAATCATTTAATGCCTTCTGCTTGTTTATTTCTTCCTCTTGTTGTAAGTAATCATCGTGTGCAGCCTGCATTTGTTGCACGTCTTTTACACATCCACGAGTAGCCAAGTTATATGAAACAATAGATGTTAATAAAACGGCGGTGTAAATGTACCACATTGATTCGCCAATATTGTCTCGTAAAACAACAAGCTCTAACAGTTTATTTTTTGCAGTTGTAATTTCAAAATCGCCCGTCATATTTCCTTGAACAAAATCAGGAACCATGAGAGGTGTTAACAACACCCATATGCTCTCAAAATTGCCTGGAACCATTTGATTAATTAAAATACCCTTGTTTCCAACCAATTTCATTATGGCTTGTGCAGCAGCCTTTAGGTCTTTCTTTTCATCTTCATCTGCAGTTTCATCAATCTTATCAGTTAAATCTCCATTCTGCAAAATAACATTTAATATATTGTTTGCTCCATTAGCAACAACAAAATAGCCAACAACATCACTAAAAGCACTCTTTAATCCAGGAAACATGATTAAAACAGCAATCATTATACCAAATATTAAGATCCAAGGAATAAATGTTAATAATGCAGCAACACCAATATTTTTGCTAGCACTGCCACCACATTTATTTATAATAAAAATAGAATTAAAGAAAAATTGGAAGAAGATGACAAAAAGGAAATAAACCATTAATCTAGGCATATTTTGCAAAATATAAAATATTTGGAAATCTGGGCGTGCCGCCATTTCTGGGGTTACTTTAAGTTTCCCAACTGTTGGAAAGGCAAAATATACAATTGTAAGAACTATAAAACTGATTAATGTTAAATAAGAAGCATCCATATAGATATTGTGTATAATTTATTTTGCAATTATAACAGTATTTATTAAGTAGCTAACAGTTATAATGTCTTCCTTTGATAATCTTACTAAACCTAGTTTAACAGAACCTGGCGTCAAGTATTTTTTAAGAGAAACACTAAAACAGTGCAGGGAATTCAAAATTAATCACAATAATATTGTTTTTAATCTAAGTCTTCTTGGCGGGTTTATATTTGTTTTAGCACTAATATTACTTTACAAATACAAAGGAAAACTCACTCCTGCAGAAAAGCGCCAAAAAAATCTGGAAAAACATCAATATATACTCTCAAAAATAAAGAATTTCCAAGAGGCAAAAAAACGGGCAAGTCAAGAATTAATTACTGGTTTACCTGTATGGGAAAATGAACATGTTTCTTATTAGGACAGACCTGGCCAATTTAGAAAAACAAATGCAAAAGGTGTAAAAAATAAATATCTAAATATATTAGTAATCATGGATGAACAATATGATGATGAAACTGAGAATGAAAGACTTGGCGAAGATATAGATTATGAAGAATCCAATGCAAAAGTTAAAAGTCCTAGTATGAGCGAAGATGCAAACAAGCTAGCGTATCGTGAAGCGCTCAATGCATTTTACAGATATAAAAATGCTTATGAAAACGCTTACAATAAACTGAAAAATAAAATTATTAATAATACTGAGCTAAGTTTGAAAGAAAAGCGCATTGAATTTCAAAAACTAAAACCAAAATGTATTAATTGTAAGCGCCCAGTTGGAAGCATTTTCACAATTAAACATAACAACGAGACATTGATTCGCGATTTGCACGCCATGTGCGGTGATCGCCAAGATCCATGCCGTTTCAGTATTCAAATTGCTGTGCCATATACTACAACATATGCAGAGACTTTAAAGATTGATCGTGATGATATTAATGAATACAAGAATGAAATTATCAAATACAAAAATGATATGATTTTTGGTTATTTACCAGCCGAAAGAGCAGTCGTCGTATTTGAGGAAATTCGCGGAGATCTAACGACCGCTGTAAAACGATATGAAAGCTCGTTAGAGATGTACTTGGAGAAAACTGATAGTCGCGAGAAGAGAGATCGCTTGCGCCAATTAATCGCCGACTTATATATTAATATTAATGACTTAAAGACACTTATGACCGAATTTGATAGAACGGGAAATGTCCAGTTTGCTCAGCAATCCGTTGCCGTTTACATCAATGATATTGTACCAAAGGTTGAGCGCATTAGAGGTGAAAAATATGCTTATTCTGCGGTTGAGTATGACAGCGATGATGATACTTATCACCTGGTACAGAAAAAAATTACAATAGAACAACAACAAGATAATCTGTTATCTGATAGAGAGGAGGTTGTCAAACACTTTACAGTTGGTGTTGGCAAGAAACTAAAGGTGCGCAAGAGTAGAAAGAATACGGCGTTATCTCAAGGTGGTGAAGAAGAGACTTTGAGCAAAAGAAGACGCATGACCGCAAAAAATAGAAGCGCTATGGAATTTATTTTGGAGGAAGAAGAACCAGAACCGAAAACATCTGTACCAGTTGTAAAAACCTTTGAACAAGAATTGGCTGAATTTGGCACGCCTACAAAAATAATGAATGCTAGTACTGCGGGAAATAAACGCCTCAAAATTGAGATGGTAAAAGGACAACTTTATACAAAAGATCCTGCGACTGGAGAATTCTACATTGTGGAAGCTGGAAGATAAATAAAACGCAAAGTGTAATATTATATATTTATTTATCGTGTAAATATATAACACACCACAAATGTTATCAAAATACATTTCATTTCCTGTTTTTTTAATTAGTTTAGCCGTCGGTCTCTTTTTTGTCTATATTTTAGGACCAGACATGAAGGTCGTCCATTTGTATCCAAATCCTGATAACATTGACAAGGTTCAATACAAAGACAAGGCCGATCAGTGTTTCTCCTATAGTGCAACCGAGGTAACTTGTCCCACAGATTCATCCAAAATTAAAACTGCTCCCATGCAGATGGCAACAAGTTAAAGATTATAAAATTAAAAATAAAGACAAAAATAAAAATATGGTATAATATATCGTGTTATAATATATTATATGCATCTTTCCAAACTTGTTCATAGTCAAACTGGCAAATATGTCATGTCCGTATTATTAGGTCTAGGATTGGCAACTTTATTTAGAACTGTGTGCAAGGATAAAAACTGTATTATTTATCAAGCTCCTCCATGGAACGAAATTGACGGACAAACTTACAAGTATGATGGCAAATGTTACAAGTATAAACCAGAGGCCACACAATGCAACAAAAATAAACAGATTGTTGAATTTGCATAGGATGGGGGGGTGAATATTGCGTAAATTTCAAAAAGCAATCATTCTTTAGTAAATTATATGAGCTCAGACACAACAAATATTCATGATCTTCCTTTGGACCCCGCTGGAGGAGGAAATAATGGAGTTTCATTTTCGGCTAATGAAATGCCTGTGCAACCGCATGCTCAAGGTGGAAATGGAATGACGCTTGATCAAAATACAATCAATCAAATTATTAGTGGTATACAACAAGCTGGCGGCGTTACTCAATTACCAAGTCGTGACATTCCTATGAACACTGACTCTTTAACACAAGACCCCAACATTCAACCCAATTACATTCCTCCTTCTGCCAATCAAGACTATATATCCAACCACCCTGAAAACGATGAAATAATTGATGAATATTATAATAAATCTAAGCGTGTGGGTACGCTTGATGAAATATACGATCAATTGCAGACTCCTCTCCTTTTAGCTGTGCTGTATTTCCTTTTCCAATTGCCAGTTATTAAAAAGGCGCTCTTCAAGTACTTACCATTCCTATTTTCAGCCGACGGCAATTCTAATATTCAAGGTTTACTTTTTATGAGCATTTCATATGGTCTTTTTTATTACATTACTTCAAAGATTATGGTCAATTTTAACAAGTTCTAAACAAGTTCTAAACAAGTTCTAAACAAGTTATAAAAAAGATTTAGATACTATTTTCCATTACTATTATTAGGTGCAGAAATGGCCGAACCCGAACTAATACCAAGAGACGTCATGCTTGTAGCCTGCGCAATATCTCAAAATTTGCCTCCTGAAAAGACTGAATTCAAGAATGACATTTTAACGTTTATTAAGAATGATCTTGCATATCGCTCACCTGAGATGAGAATTCACCAATCAGTGTGGCTAATTTTTGAATCATGTATTATGAAGAAGCACATCCCGATACCCGTTGAACCATGGGAGCATAAAATTGTAGACATATTTATAGGAAAAACTTCTCTTGATGAAGTCTTAAATAAAGTATAGTTCAATAATTATTGTATATTTATTTGTTTTACAAATATATATGCAAAATATATAAACAAATGGATATATACTTTAATAAGCAACTTATATGAGTGAAATAATTTCAAATATTTATGCAAGTTTAACGCAAATTATCAGGTTAAATATACATGATAAAATAAAAACAGGCAATGTCTTTTTTGATACTATTATTGGAACCACTGTATTAGCTGTTGTAACATATTTTATTAATATGGGATATGCAAAAATAACAGACGAAAATGGATGTCTCCATTTATCATCTTATTTTGCAAAGGATTACATTGTTTCCTTTTTTTACAAAAAGAATATGATAACATACGAGGGCAAAAAAACATTTACTATTTCGCAATACGACTGCATTGGCGCTTCATCCTCCGATTTTTCAAATAGATTTAATGCAATATGGGAATATATTATGGACAATCTTGAAACAAACCCATCAGTGCATGAAATTAAAGAATTTTACTCTTTTAAAAACGAATATTCAAGTAGATTTAAACAATGCGATGACAAAGATTTTAAAAATGACCTATTTATTGTTTCCCAGAAAATGCGATTCCTATTTAATAAACCTCTTGAGATATACGCATATGCTTATACATATTCAGAAAATTTGGGAGATAAGGAAGAGAAAAGCAAAACAAAGACGGAAAAACTTGTAGTTGAACTTTTTTCTTACAAATCTTCTATAAAACAGATTAAGAACTTTGTAAACAATCTGGAAGTAAAATACACGGAAATGATTGAAAATGCTCGCAGAAATAAACAATTCACATATACACTCGTTAAAACAAAGTACGAGGATTCCAAATATGAATGCTGGGACGAGACACCATTTTCCAGTACAAGAACTTTTGGAAATCTGTTTTTTGAAGGTAAAAGAGAACTATTGGATCAAATTAATTTTTTTGTTGAAAATAAGTCATGGTATTATGAAATGGGCAACCCATATTCACTAGGTATTGGACTTAGCGGTCCTCCAGGCACAGGAAAAACTTCTGTAATGAAAGCTATCGCCAATATGTTTCCAGATAGACAAGTCATTGAAATATCATTTAAGCTCATTAAAACCAAACGCCAACTGCAGTCGTTCTTTTTTGAAGACACTTATAGTCGCAATAACAAACAGGGAACCATAGGATTTGATAAAAAGATTATTATTTTTGATGAGATTGATTGTAATGATATATTTTTAAAGAGAGCCGAAAAAAGAAACTTGTTTAACACTAACAAGGACAAAAAAGACAATAAAAATGTAAATGGTAAAAATAGCAAACGATTAAATCTGCAAACATTGGCTCCAGACACCATGGTTAATGTTGGGGATGTAGTACAAACGCTTATTGATGAAAATGAAAAAGAGACACAAAAATTGGCATCTATTATGAAACCCAATGATGAGGATCCTTTAACACTTGACGATATATTAACAGCATTTGATGGCATTAGAGAAACTCCTGGCAGAATTATTATCATTGCCAGCAATTATTATGATGATTTAGATCCTGCTCTAATACGTCCTGGTCGCATTGATATCACAATTACACTGGGCGAAGCATCGCATCAAACTATTCGCGACATGTACCAACACATGTTTAAAAAACCAATTGATGAAAAACGTTTGAAAAAGGTAAAGACAGATTTTTATACTCCAGCAGAAATTAGCAATATTTATTTCAAATGCGGAAATAATCCAAACAAATTTATGGAGCGACTTTTGAAAAATGAGAAAATATAGTGTAATACACCTTTTTATAAGTTATATACGTGCAAAAATTATATGTATATAACACAAGACCTCCTCACACAAACATGGATCAAAAACAATTTGAATACTATATCCGTAAACTATGCATTAATTTGCCGCGCGATTTTAAAAAGGACAAGGGAAGCCCAACCCACATTGATGTAATTTTTGAAGGAGGTCTTTTCAACGGAGGCTACCTTCTTGGCGTCGCACTTTTTTTAAAATACCTAGAAAAAAAGAGATATATTGTTGTAGATCGCATTTCAGGAACAAGCATCGGCGCCATTATAGGCCTTTTATATTTAACAGATGCACTTGATGTCGCAATAGAGATATACCCAGAAATCTATCGCCACTTTAAAAAACAAACCAATATTGACAATTTTGACACAATCATGGATTTAGTTAAAAGCCGCACCCAAGAATTATCTTTTAAAAAACCATTTAAAGAACTTTTGCAAGGGCGCCTTTTTATAACGTATCACGACGTTAAAAACTGGCGGCAGGTTGCACGATCTTGCTACAAGAGTATGGATGATGTTATAGAAACTATTAAAAAATCAAGTTTTATACCATACATTACATACAATTCGCATTTGTACAAAGGAAGATATATTGATGGCCTATATCCATACATTTTTCAACCAAGTTACGGAACGGAGGCTAAAAAAATATTGTATGTAAATGTTCACGCATTTGATAAAATATGCGATGCATTTTCTGTTAAAAATGAAAAAACAAATATTCATCGCATTTTTGGCGGAATTCTGGATTTTCACCTTTTTATAGTTAAACAAAGGAAGACAAGTATGTGCAGCTATATAAATGATTGGTCTGTTTATGACAAATGCACATCGTGGATGTTTTTTATAGGTTGGCGCGTAATATTTTATATTATATGCATTCTATATTTCATATATCATTTAATATATAAAATACTTAGTCGGGTTATTAAAAAACCAGATGCCAGATTAATACTGGATCATATATTACAAATTGTTTGCATATTTCAAAAAAATATTCTACGTTGTGTTTCCACCATTTAACTCTGGTTTAAAATTTAATAAACCCAAACAGCGTTCTTTTTCCTTTTATTTTTTTTTCTGTTTTATTGTTTCCTTTACCTTTGAGTTTATCATTTAAAGCATTTACTGTCTTGTTTTTTTTTATTTTTTTTACCATCTTTTTTGTCTTGTTCTTTATATTTTTTGCAGTCTTTTTGAAAAAATGCACAATCTTGTTTTGAATTTTTCCTTCTTCCTTCAAATCTTTTTCTATAAGCTTTAATTCTTTCTCTTCGGCTGATGCACGCTCTTCTTGCGTCATATTCTTTCTACTTTCTATATCACTTGGTCTATATCTCAAAAACCATTCATCAAATTCTTTGGTTCCTCTTTTTGAACGAAGTTCCCTGAATTTCTCCGATTTTTCTGCACGAATTTCCTCTACTGATACTTGATGACCTATACAATTAATACTGAATCTTTTAAGTAACCCTTTTTGCGCCAATCTGTTTTTTTCTTGCACCTCAAATAAATAATGGGACATGCATAAAATGCGATCTTTATTTGCCAAATATTCACGATTTGCGTACAAAAATGCTAGGTAAAAACTCAACATGGTGTCAATTGTGGCAATTTTTATATCATTGTTATCCTGTTTAACAACGTTATAACTGTGACATGCCATTGGTTGATAAATAATAAGAACCGTGTCTTCGCCAACTTTTACCTCATAATGAGTTGATAAAATCTCCCCAAGCGCGGGACGTTTTACAACCTTTACACCTTTTATCTTCTCATCAGCCAATTTTTCTTTAACAATCTCCGCGGTTTTTTCTGGCTCAGTGGACAAAACATCAAAATCTGGTATTTTTTCCAACCTTTTTTTGAAACCTTTTGGCATGTATCTGGAATATAAAGAAATTGCATAACCTCCAAAAAAGACAACACCTTGATCTATTAATGTTTGCTTTACCGTGTCATAAATTAGATCACCATTTTCTTTATTCTCCATCTTCCTTTGAAAATCTTTGTAACTGCATTCCTTGCTTGTTAACGGATAATTCTTATTCAACAATGTTAAACGCTTAAGGACTTTTTCCCAACGACTTACATCTCCTGCTGGTCTAGATAACTCTAGGTACATCAACATGCGGAGAAAGTTTGGCGGCGCATAATAGATTCCCGCTACGCGGATAGCCTCTTCCTTTAAAGTCTTGAATAACTCTTTTGGCATGCTCGTAATGTCAGCAACTGGAATAAAGTTCACAAACACTTTGAATGTGCCATAATGCTGGCCAGATTTTGCCTCTGTTTCAATGAATCCCGCTTTAACATATTCATCGGTTAGATCTTTTGCATCATCTAGCGCATTTGATGAAAAGAAATCGTAGTCAGGAATCTCAAAATCACTATTATAAAATTGATCTTGTTTTGGCAAAATACTATTAATAGCTGTACCACCATAGCAGATTAGTCCACGCTTCTTTATAAATTTTTCAACTATATCTATAATCTGTTTAATTTCGGGTGAATTTACGACCATTTTGCCTTTATTCATCTCCGCTTTATCCACAGATGAACGCAAAATAGCCAATTCACATTCATTAAATGACATTGATTTATTACATATTTCCTTCATATAATACTGCAATAAAATTTATTATATGAAAACTTGTATCTTATAAACCTAAAGCTAAACCTAAACAGCGGATTTTATATATTAAAGCTGTAGAAATCACTTGATAATGTTCTAGTCGCATAAGACACCTCTGGATTTGGCAAGGGTGGCACTTCAATAACAATGGGAATGTATCTCAACTTCTCAGGCTTCAATGCAAATGCATATCCTGATTCATTAAAAAATAACTCATTCTCTTCTAAATATGCATCATAGCTTTGGTAACGCATTCCCAACATTTGCACGCCTGCTTCGCGCATAACAATTGAACTAGGGTTTGGTGGATCTGCTCCTTTATCTGGCATTCCAAGTGTCATATTGGTCTTGTTGTACTCAATCAATTCGTTCAAATCAGGAGTATATGCAATATCATAATAATGGAGTGCTCTCATAAAAATAGAATTACTCGTCATATTCACGTATTCATAGAAATCCTTGCATTCCATAAATGATAAATTTGAACGGTCTACAATAATTACAATTTTACCTACAAAATCCAAGAGCTTTCTATTTCCTAAATTCTCCTGATGATTTTCATAGCTATATTCTTTGCCTAATAATAATGAATCGTATCCTTCAAATAAATTTGCCAAATTTTGATACATGTTTTGATTCGTACTCTTTATTCTTAAATGAAAAATAATGGGATCTTTGGGGTTTGGTGCGGTACTATTGGAAAAGGCATAGTCCCTTACTACCGCCATCACATCTGCAAAATCTATTGAATTGTAGGTTTCCTTAATATAGTAATTATCTGTAGTTGAGGTTGCTACAACTGGTCTATCATCAATGGAATAGACTTCAAAATCTAAACCTCTAACACCCTGTTTTAAAACGTCTTTCAATGCGCACAATGATACAAAATCATTCTTATAAGCGCCTCCACTACAGCAATTGTAGGCCGTTTTAATATAATACTCATTAAACTTGTATTGACACATCTTATCAGTATAATTCAATGAACGAAGATTACCATTCAATGTCCCATAAATGTTATCCATAAATGAACAATTTGTATATTGAAGAGACCGTATATAAAGAAAGTAAATAATGCACAAAATGATTATTATGATAGTTATAACAGATAAGATTAGCACTCCCGTTGTTTCCTGGAATTTTTGCGCTCTTTTTAATGCTTGTAATGGATTTGAAAGTGAGTCATATGCAGCAGTAGCACCCTTTTTAATCATCTCTCCAGTTCGTTCAAGAATGCTTTTTGTTCCTACTTCTTTTGTGGACATATCTAATATCTAATATATGACAACAAATTTTAAAATAAATATTGTTTTATTAACAGTTAAATAATATGTTCTATATATATCAAAAATGCCAGGTGGATTATTAAATCTTGTGTCACAGGGTCAACAAAATATTATTCTAAATGGTAATCCTTCAAAAACTTTTTTTAAAACTACATATGCAAAATATACCAACTTTGGTTTGCAAAAATTTAGAGTTGATTTTGAAGGAGCAAAAACATTGCGTTTATCGGAGGAATCTATGTTTACTTTTAAAATACCTAGATATGCTGATCTTTTAATGGATACTTACGTATCTGTTTCTCTTCCTCAAATTTGGAGTCCAATAATGCCTCCTGGAGACCCTAGTCAATATGTCTGCATTGACAATAATTTCATTCCTGAATGGGTTCCATATGAATTCAGGTGGATTGAAAATTTAGGTGCGCAAATGATCTCAAAAGTGAGCATTACTTGTGGTAATCAAACTTTGCAAGAATTTTCTGGTTCCTACATTTTGGCATCAGTTCAACGAGATTCTAGTAACGGTAAAAAAGGTTTATTTGATAGAATGATTGGAAATGTACCAGAGTTAAACGATCCTGGAAATTCTGGAACACGTGTTAATAGCTATCCAAATGCTTATTACACGGAAAATTCACTTGGCGCTGAACCGTCTATTCGCGGACGCACATTATACATTCCATTAAATGCGTGGTTTGGACTTAAAAGTCAAATGGCCTTTCCTTTAACATCTCTTCAGTATAATGAGCTTCATATTACTGTAACATTTAGACCCATTAATGAGTTATTTCAAATCCGTGACGTATTTGATCAGTGCAATAATTACCCATACATTGCTCCCAATTTTAATGCTTATTATATGCAATTTTACAGATTTTTGCAACCTCCTCCAGACATTATACTTGGCCCAGATTCTTATGCTGACATGCGATCTCTCTGGAATGCGGATGTTCATTTGGAGTGCACATATGCATTTTTATCAAATGAAGAGGCGCGTTACTTTGCTGTCAATGAACAAAGATATTTGATTAAACAAGTGCACGAGAGGGCTTTTTACAATGTGACTGGACCAAACAAGGTGGAACTGGATTCAATTGGAATGGTTTCTAGCTGGATGTTTTATTTTCAAAGAAGTGATGCTAATCTGCGCAACGAATGGTCTAATTATACAAACTGGCCTTATAGGTATTTGCCACATGATATACGTCCAGCTTCAACAGGTGGACTTCTCCAAATAACTAGAATTACTACAGGAGGAACTGTAGAAACTGTGCAGATTGGTCCAGGTGTTAATCCTGATGGTAGATTAACGGGGTGGATGATTACAGGTAATTACACGCCAGAGAATGATGAAGCTATTCTTATAAGTATGGGCATATTGTTTGATGGTTCTTATCGTGAAAATGTGCAGCCTGCTGGCATTTTTAATTATATTGAAAAATACACTAGAACGGCAGGCAATGCTCCCAGTGGATTGTATTGTTACAATTTTTGTTTAAATACCTCCCCATATGAGTTGCAGCCATCAGGGGCCATAAATATGAGCCGTTTTAATACAATAGAATTGGAGTTTACAACCATGGTTCCCACACTTGATCCACTTGCCCAAAGTCTCACTATTTGCGACCCCGAAAATGGTACTATTATCGGCATTAATAAGCCAACTTGGCGCATTTATGATTACAACTATAACCTATATTTATTTGAGGAAAGGATTAACATGATTACATTTGTTGGAGGAAATTGTGGGCTCATGTATGCAACATAAACCATCTTCTCACATGCAAAATAATAAGATTGCTAAAATTTTAATCTTATTTTTTAAAAGTCAGTCATACAAGTTCGAATTCCCAAAACCCTTGGACCAAAAGGCTTTTTGGACATTTATTTTTGTCCTTTTTTGAATTCTGAAAATACTTTTGGGAAAAAAAAATAATTTTTCTGTTGGTAAGCGATCAAAAAATTTTAAAATGGATTTTAGAGCTTTATGCTCACAACCCATTTTTTTGCAAAATTTCAATTTTCTTAAAAAACTACTTAAGGCGATTTTCTTTGTTAACTGTATAGTGAACAATGGAACTCGCAAAAGTCGCAAAACTCGCACAGAAATTTTACTGTGAAAAATGTGACTATTCATGCTCACGAACAAATGATTTTAATAAACACTGTTTGACAGCAAAACACCTCAAGGTGACAGATTTGGAAACACAGTTAACCGCAAACTCGCAAATTGAAAATTTTCAGTGTAAAATTTGCAACAAACTTTATAAATCTAGAACTGGATTATGGAAACATAATAAAACATGCATTGAACCTAAAAAAAAAGATAATGAAATACAATTAGAGGTGTCAAATATTGATTCCAAAGTTGAGAAAATTAAGATGGAAATAGATAAGAAGGATGACATAATTGTAAAACTATTGGATCAAAATGTAACTCTACAAAACCAAGTTATTGAACTTTGTAAAGAGAAGAACACGGTAATCAATAACACAATGAACACCACAAATAACAATAACTTCAATATTCAGTTTTTCTTGAATGAACAATGCAAGGATGCAGTAAATTTGATTGATTTTATCAATTCCTTGCAACTACAATTACAAGATCTTGAAACTACTGGAAAAATTGGATACGTAGAAGGTATTTCAAGAATTTTTATAAATGGACTTAAACAGCTAGAAACACATAAAAGACCAATCCACTGCAGTGATGCAAAGCGCGAAATATTCTACGTCAAAGATAAAGACACGTGGGAACGTGAAAATAAAGAAAAGAATCATTTAAAGAAGGCCATTAAAATGATTACTCACAAGAATTTCAAACAATTGCCTGAATGGGAAAAGAAGAACCCAGATTGCTTTGATTCAAATAGCAAAAAAAACGACGAATACAATCTTCTCATTAATAGGAGCACTGGGAGCTCAACTGAGGAGCAAGACGAGAAGAATTACAACAAGATTATTAGAAATGTTGCGAAAGAGGTAGTCATTGAAAAGCTTTAAATATGCAAAGGTGCAAATAGCCTTTTGCATGTTTATGTTTATAGATACGCATTGGATGCCAATGGACCATTATCCGCAAACGCACCAGTTACAGATGGCCTAGTTGGATATGTAGGCAAATATCTGTATTTAGCTGGTTCCGCAGAATATTTGTACGCAATTTCCTCATCCACTATTTTTTCTTCCTCATTGAATGCTTGCATCCATGTATCTTCGCCATAATATACTTGATGAACTTTGTTAAATTCACTGGATTTTCCATTTGGCTTTTTAAAGAAAGCCGCCTGGGTGCCAATGTCTGTAGTTAAACTGCTATATTTCGGCGTTGCATTATATGTCAAACGTCCAGCATCATTTTGACCACGCACATTATAGGTATATTTTTGCGGCTCATCAAGCACTGGTTGGCATCCATAGCAATCCACGTCGCTAGTACACTGCTCTCTTGTAATAGAGCATTGAGATTGAGGTCCACATTTATTTTTGCAACTAAATGTTGTGGTTAATGGAACATCCACCGTGTGACTTGTTTCGGGCGTATTCTTATCTTGGATAATTTGCGCATTAGGATCAAACCCTTCTTTAACACCAACATAATTATTAATTATTAAATAGTGGAACCAATAGAAAATTCCAAAAATAAGGGCTACTGATATTATTGCCAATATAATATTTAGATTTCTATTTTTCATTATTAATTTTCTCATATATTATACGTTTTTATTTTATTTTAGTTTAATTTATTGCTGGTCTGGTCTACCTTTACTGATTTATGTAGATTTATGGCAAAATTTTATATCGCTTTAATATAAATGTCAAATGCTTTATCAAATGTATGGTCAAAAATTGCAGGTAATGGAATATTTGGTGGCGGATCATTAACTTCAACGGCTAATCCAACAACAGCTACTACAAGCAATGAGGATACTGCTATTGAAGATAAAAAGGCCGAACAGAGTTCTGGGTCTAGCGCAAAATCCCCCGATTTTAATGCATTTAATATGGCAGTTGCCAATAATATCAAGGGCATCATTTACATTATCATTGTGGGTGCAATGGGTGTTTATTTTGCCAAAGTAGCTCAGGCTAATGTGCTTCCAGATAATATTGATTATTCGCCTTATACAGATAAGCCAAGACAAGTGGAATCCGTTCTTATTAATGCAAATTTAGTCAAGGTAGGATCTCTCTTTTCCAAAGCTCCAGAAATATTTTGCACAAAAGTAGAATTTCCTGTTGAAGGCCCCAAGTCTGTTCAAGAAAAAATGGCAAATTCTTTTATTTTTTCAAAATTTAAAGGTGCACAGAAACCTAAAACTGATACAATTAGCATTATGGACGCATTAAAGAAATATATGAGCGATGTCTTAGTAAATGTTTACCCATATAATTTTATGGTAATAAATACATTATTTGGCGCCATGAATGAGAATTTGAGCGAAGGCGTAATTTATATACTTTTTCCTTTAATATTTGGAACGCTCTTCTTTTCTCTATTTTTTATGTTTAACTTGGTATTAATTGTTATTAATTTGTTTTTCTATTTGGCTGATTTTTTTCAATATTATGATGGCACCGAATGGCAAAGTTCCACAGATGATGCACCTGAAGGCTACAATTGGTGGATAAGATTGGCAATAATGCTTGCATTTGTCTTTTTGGGCCTTGGACTATGCATTATTGGATTGCCCTTAGTAACTATGGTAACTAGTTTGTCTATGGCTCTTTCACTAAAGGCGGATGTTGTAAAGGACGAAAAATTAACGGGCGAGACCTTTGGTTTTGTGAGTACGCTTTTATCAAGCATTTTGTACAAGGGGCAATTATTGATGGCGCTGTTTTCATTTGATTTGATTATAGATGCATTTACTAATTTAAATAACAACTACGGAGTTGGTTGTATTATAGCTATTTTATTCTTATATTTTGTGTCTCCTCTGTTTAAACAGTACAATGTTAAACCAGCTGAGGATAACAGTATTTCAGTATGCACAACAGATGGCAAAGCATATGAAAAGGCGGTAGCATATAGCGACGAAGTTGGAGGTAAAATTCTAGAAGCAACATCATTGACATCTAAAACAAAGGATTGGACAAAGAGCAAAGCAAGCGCTGCTAAAAATACTTTTAGTAGGACATCTTCATCTTCTTCCCCTATAGAAGTAAATAAATCCCCTATTTTGTCAAGCCCGTCTTTATCCAAGGATAACTATGCAGATGCAATGGAAACGAGACCACTTACAGTAACTCGTCCAATTAATCCAATTATTTCTAATGGTACAGGTGAAGAAGAAGAATATACTATGCTGGGCGGTAAAAAACTCCCAAAAAGAAAAGGAGTTTCTGTAAAGAAATAAACAATCCAATAATTAAACATTCATATCAAAATAAAGTATTTAGAAATTATTTAAATACTTTATACAATGGGCAAAAATAGCAAAACTGTTAATAAAGTAAAAAAGGATCTTCCTTTGATAAGTGTTTGTACACCAACTTTTAATAGACGCCCCTTTATACCGTCTCTTATAAAATGCTTTCAATCACAGACTTATCCAATGGATAAGATTGAATGGATTATTGTAGATGATGGAACGGACAAGATTGAGGATCTAGTAGCGCATATACCACAAGTTAAATATTTCAAATACGATGAACGAATGTATTTGGGAAGAAAGCGCAATGCAATGCACGATAAATGCAACGGAGAAATTATTGTATACATGGATGACGACGACTATTACCCGCCAGAACGTATTTCACATGCAGTTGAAACATTGATGAAAAATCCGCAAGCTATGTGCGCAGGTTCAAGTGAAATGAATATATATTTTAAGCACATTCAAACCATGTATCAATTTGGCCCGTATAATAAGACTCATGCCACTGCGGCCACATTTGCATTTAGGAGGGAGCTTTTAAAAGAGGCAAGATACGATGATGCGACAGCAGTTGCCGAGGAAAAGGCGTTTTTAAAGAACTACACCGTTCCTTTTGTCCAACTAGATACTACAAAGACGATTCTTGTATTTTCACACGTCCATAACTCTTTTGATAAGAAAGTATTATTGGAAACGCCAAATAGCTTCATCAATATTTCAGCTAGAACCGTGGATGACTTTATCCAAGATCCAGAACTGAAAAAATTTTATATGGAGGACATTGACGAGGCTTTGGCGAATTATGAGCCTGGTAGACCAGAACACAAGCCAGAAGTTTTAAAGCAGATCCAAGACTTGAAGGAAGAGAGGCAACGCAGAATTGAAGAGATACAAAAAGAGACGCAAAAACAGTTTCAAGACATGCAGGTGGTATCTCGTGGGGAACATGAAGCATTAAAACAGCATTACGAAAAAATATTGCAAAGTAAGGATACTCTTATTAATGAATTATTTAGACAACACAAGGAAATGAAAGCAAAGATTGCACAATATGAAAACAATAATAAGACCAACAAGTAGTCAAATACTCATTAATATATATTTTGAAAGGGCTTAAAGCCCCGTCGCTATAATACAGTATAAACAGCGACAGCCAATAGAATGCCTGAGCAAGACTTTTATGCACCGAACTATGATGAGGGGGAATACATTGAGAAGACCTCAAATGGGAGAAAAGCTACGGATTTTGAAGACATGAAGAAGGAGGACAAGCACTATTACAAGCTTCTTCATGCGACAAACCAGATGATTGATGGCAAGTTTTACAAGAAGCTGTACATTGAGGCGTATTCTTCTGGTGATACTGGTTGCCGAATCCGCGACGCCGTTACTGGAGAATACACCAAGTACATAGTTGGAAGTCCAGACGAGGATCTCTTTTTCAAGATGCGCGATTGCACTGGAGTCATGGGTAAAAGAAATGATGCAGGATCGTTTTTCTACCTATCACCAGAGCAGTATGAGCGAGCTCGTTATTGCAGGGTGTCCACAGATGTTAAGGAGGCGTGGAACAGGAAGTACATTGCGGCCATGAAGCGAATGCAATTGGAGGACAATTAAAAAAATAGTAGATTATTCACTCAAATGCATATATAAAATATAGTGATTTTTCAAAATAAACATCACTATATTCAAATACTTATTAATTTTAAATATTTCAATATTTCAATAGTCTATGCAAGTTTTTACAGCAAAAATTAATGTTAATTGCATAAATATAATGGCATAAATACAATGACATATAGTATATAATAACCAATGTTTATCAAGCTACTACTATTATTCTATTTTTTCATAAAGCAGGGTGCATCATTTATTACAAAGAATAAATTTTATAGAAGCACATCTATTTATTTGCAAGTAGAAGACTTACCAAATGACAATAACAATAATTCCACTGCAAATGTACCAATACCAGAGCAAACAATATCTCAGTTTATAACGGATCCAGATAAATTTACAACAAACTTTCCAGTTGGGTTTCGCAAGGTTAAGCGTGAAAATGAGGGATGTGATGAACGATTCAATATAATAAAAACACACGATGAGATGATTGAAGCAGAAGAATCTATTTACAGATTTAAACGGATGTTTCAACAACAGACTCTATTAAAATATTTGGAGAGCACTTCATATGGAACCATGAATAAATTAGCAATTATTGAAGCTAATAGTAGTTTATTAAACAGCGAACCAGGTCTTAATGGATCTATTAAGCAAACAGATTTAACAGCAGGAGGGTTGTACAAATTTTGGAACATGGATGAAGAGTTTTAACGGTTTATACAATAATAATATTTATAAAAATTGAATCAATAGTAGTAAAGTAAAATACTAATACACCGCGTACTCCAGCCATGGCAACCAATCAGCCCGTAGATATCTTGCATTTTATTCCTGTTCTTCTGGAAATTATTCCAGAAGATCAAGAATCCCTTAGAAAAGCCCTAATCAAATATAAGGGTGAAAAATGGAATCAAGCACCCGAACTAAGAGTCGGGCTACTTTGGATAGAAGTAAAAAATATACTGGAAAACCATGTTCAACCAATTGATGCAGATTGGAAGACAAAACTTGTTGTAAGCTTTAATAGTCAAGGGCGATCATTGTAGAAATACTAACGTAGATCCATCCATAATTTTCCCAGCATATTTTTACCCAGGATGCGTATTTTTCCATCTATAACAACTCCTTTTCCTTCCCATACTCTGGTCTTTTCCAGACGTTCTTCACTGCATCTTAAAGCTGGATGTACCAAGATTTTATTGCAGCTTTTTGCCAAATCACTTCTAACCTCTGGATAATTTTCCAGTTTCCATCTGCATATTTCTCTTTGAACTTCTATACTAACATGATCCCATTGTTGTAATTCTGCATTATTCAATAAGAAACCTCTTTTCCCTCCCATTTTTTTAGCCTGTGCACAAGTTATGGATACATTTGCATTTGTTTTTAAAAACTTTTGCCCATAAGCAAGTAGCGCATTCTTTCTTTCTTCATCCTCGCATATTTGACCAAGCCGAAAATATTTTTCACCGTGAAAGCAATGTTCCCCGCTTTCATAAACACGGATAATGCCGTTACAAATTACTGCAACGTCATTTTCCCAAAAATTGCTCAAGGATCTATACTCCTTTTTACCAGAGAAGAAATTTGCAACTCCTTCTTCTAATATCTGTTTTCCTGTAGGCATCTTAACCCTAGTCTTATTCGTATGCTAGTCTAGTAGATTTATTAGACTAGCTTTCAATTTTAATTAATATAATACAATATCCTCAAATTCAATACGAATATACATATGTATATAACATTTAAGTCATTTTATTAGGCATTTTGAATGTAAAAAGCTGTAAAATTACCAAAGAATTTTACGCGCTAAATTATTAGCTGAATAACGGTTGCTAGCCCAATCTCCCTTAATGTTTTTAGAACGCGTTAGATAATTTTTACGGCGCGCTTTATCGTTATGTTTTGTAAAATCTTCATATCCCATTTGTCCAAAATTAATCCAGCGATTATTTTTTTTATCAAATATGGAATATTTTTTTTGTGAATTGGTTGAAGGGTATAATTTTGCAGTGCGCCCTAAATATTTATATGCATTGGATTGAGCAGTACGAGGATTTGAGTATAACTGAAGACGCGAAGGCCAATTTCTTTTTTTTTGAGTTTTATTTTTTGCAGGCATTATAATAAACAAATATTTTTATTTGAAAGGACTATTTTACTCTTAATATAAATAATTGGCGTAAATGAGAAAATATGTAATACAATATCTACTCTCCTATAGAGCATTCATCAACTGATACATCGTCATTCCCTTCTGCATCTTCCTTGGTATATTTTTCTAAATACCTGTAAATCCTATTAATATCCAATTTGGTAATCTCATAGTTCTCAAATAGATTAATAATGTCATTATCATCATCATATTTCTTCCTTAGGTCTAGGAAGAAGATGAACAAATCCTTCTTATCCATTCCCAACTGTTGACACAGGTTTTGAATAAAGATGGAATTGTTGTACTCGGTTGAGTACTTGGTCAACACTTTTGTGAAGCGCAACTCCGCAGGATTAAATTTCTGTTTCTTCTTAAATGAATCATGATAAATTTTATTGTTGTTAAATGTTTTAATCAAAGAACTCATCTCATTAAACTGCCAAATTTGTTTTTGAAATGTGATCCTATCAATGTAATCTGCAAAACACATATTATCAAGAATCTTTAAATAAAATGGAATAGACACGTCCTTTTTAGCTTTGCCTATAACATCAATTATATTCTCGTGCCATAACAACCCAACAATAGTCCTATCCGTCTCATTCATAATATTCAAATGTAGATCCATTGGATAATGATTGTTGATTAATTTCTGCGTAATATTTTTGGTGTCATCATTGTAAGATTTTGTTTGGAATATATTTTGTATTATTTCATTTTTTAGAATAGACTGCTTATTATTGTAAATTTCATAAATACTTTTAAGTTTTCTAAGATCTCCCTGAATAAACTTAATAATATTTTCTAATAGAGTATTTTCTGTTTCTATTGTTGGCATGATTTCATGAATAATATTAGTAATTTGAGGTTTTGTAGGAGTTTTCAGTTCAACAACATTGCACACTTTCATGAGCTCTTTGATCTTCTTGTCAATGTGATAGTTGCCAATGCAAATAATTGGGTTCAACGTCACCTCTTCAAGGCGCTGCTTCTTTGTCTTCTTTGGGCGTATCAACTTAATTAGTGTATTAATTCCACCCTTGTCGCCATTATTCATGCCGTCAATTTCATCCATGACAATAGCAATTTTTTGCACTTTTTTATGAAACAAGCTCATAATATTTTTATCAGACATGTTGTGTTTTGTAATAGTATCAATGATGGACTTATTTCTAATATCACCAGCATCATATTTAATCACGTCATAGTTTAATTGCTTCAATATTTGAACGACAAATGATGTTTTTCCCGAACCAGGATCGCCGTATATATAGATGCCTTTTTTAGTTAAAAAATTGTGTTTATTTAGTTCAAAATTTTCAAGGATTTCTTTTATCTGTTTTTCTTCCTCTTGTCGGTTCAAAAATTGGTTAATATTTAATTTGTCCATCTTTTATTAATAACAATATTCTTTTTATGTTGATTTTTACTCAAACCAAGTGTTTTTAATAATTCTTCAACCGCATTTCGGCAATTTGCAGATTCATTCGTAATGCAAAAATTTTGCAAAAAATAGATGTAGTTTGCAAATACAGTAGAGTTGTACCTGTATTTTTTAATGGTTAGCCATCGTTTATAATTTTCTTTTACAATGTAGTTGAAAACAAAGATATTATCTCTGCGCACCATGTCGCGTATATAATTTTCTATTTGTCCTGGAATAATGTGAGCTCTTATGGATTTGTGATATAATTCGTAATTTGCCTTGGATAGCACAGCCAACCTATATCGCGGTATATATTCTTTTATAATATCAACCAGCTCTAATGGCATGCGAACTCTAATGTAAAACAATAACTTGTCAATATTCCTTGTGCGGTCTTTAAGTTCATTCATATAATATATAATGGACGGAGATTATTTTTAAAATTGATTGCATTTTGACGCAATAAATTTTTTTACAACTGATTAACTACGTGACTGAATCATGAGTCAAATTATGATCTTGCGCATTATAAATATTGCCAAGAGTGTTTCTTTAGAAGATTTATATGATGAAATTGATCGGTTGTGTATGGGAACTATAAGCAAAATTATTTATACTGTGAGCTTCAATGATGACTATGCGGAGGCATTGGTTTCATTTGACACATGGACTGGGGTTCCAGAAGAGTGTACTTCTATGCCAGAAGGGGAATTCATCTCGTTTATGCCTGATAACATCAAATCTTTTGTAAATGAGATTTCTGGTTGCAACTATGCTTATATACCTTTTATAAAGGTGCATGGACATGAATGTTGGTTGGGAAAAAATGTCACAAATGAATATATTACAAATGAAATCGTTGAAATTAAATCTAAAATTAAAAACCAGAAAACTTTTCTCAAAATTCAAGAAATTCCTGGTGATATTGAGCCCAGTAAAATTACTGCAATGTTTGCTATACTGGGGTCAATTGATGCGCTAGAATTTATATGGTCAAACAAAATGCAAACCATTGAAGAAGTTTTGCAATGTGGGATTATGTGCAAGATATATGTCCAGTTTGAAGATGCTCATGAAATGTACATGAACTTGAAAACCTCTGGAAAAACTCTCTAATATGATTTTTAACAGATTTATCTTATTTACCATTTTTCATAAATAGTATTTCATTTTCTTGAGTGACTATCAAATTTTTGAGAAATGGTTGTATATTATTCTTTTTCTCTAGTAATTTTTTACTCATATGAATCGCCATAGAGTGATGTGGAATCATTCCCAATTTATATTGATCTTCATTTATTAAAAATTGTGTTCTTATACACCAGAAATTTCCAATTACTAAAATGGCTCCTACTATAAGTGGAGTGCGCTCTTTAAAAAACAGCCCCATAAATAAAAACATCCATCCCGTCATTAGCAGTATCATGTATACATCATTTAAACTGAATCTTACATCGTCCCATTTATCAACCCACATATTCATAGTTGATAATGCACCAGATACAATCATTATAAAAAACATTACAACATAATGGTTGTTCTGCATATTGTGAATGTTCTTCATTATAACTATAGATATATAATATAGTTATAATTTTTTACAAGTTTTTAAGTTTTACAACTCTATGTCAATGTGTTGCCATTTGACTGATCGCATGGATTTGGTACACCATATGTGATGCCATCCCACGAGACACCACACTTATTTGCCCATGTCGCCTTTGTGCAAGGACCGTTGTCACCACTAAACGCATCAGTAGTAAAATTCATCACCTTTTGATCCTTATAAGTGCCATTATATGTTGATTGAGAACAGTTTTGAACTCCTAAATTCTTGCTATTATAGCAAGCAGCACCGTTTCCAGAGAGATCCACCCAATAATCAGGACAGTCTCCTGTAATAGGAGGCCATCCATTGGCATACTTTGATTTAGATAAGGCGATACCTATTAATACAAGGGTAACGATAAGCAGAATGATTGCTATTGTAAGAACAATTGATTGAAAATTCCACGCCATTATATAGAATAAATAGATATATTTTTTTTATGAGTGTATTATAAAATGAGCAAACCTGTAAAACTTGGAAATAATGGAAGAGTTGATATGAATGGTCCTAGTACAAAGAATTTATTTGCCATGTATGATAAGATTCCAGCACACCAATGTTCTACATTTAGGGATCCAACGGAGGGATTATGGACGGATACACAATTGTCTGATATGTTTTTCTCTAAACAAAACATTCAAATCTTGCAAAATGGTATTCGCGCTGGTGTATATGAACGTTCTAATGGCCAATATGTGATTGGTCCCCAAGATTGCGATTCTCTTAAAATTATTATGCGAAGCGTTTTTTTACAACATGCTGCAAATCAGGCTCGCAATATTGCTGGCCAAGTTGCCGAACTTAACAAGATTGTTTTAGACTATTGCGTTTATCAAGTCTATGGTGAGGCACAGGGATATATGAAATACTTAAGAGACGTTAGCAGTCTTGCAGTTCCTATTGCCCACCCTGTTATGGAGAAGGATCAATCCAAAGAGCTCATCCTTAAATCTTGGTTTTAGGCCCTGCCAGCCCCTTACTATCAACCATTTTATCTTTTCAAAGTATGAACAAGGGAAGAAAAAGGTTTTGAACCCAACTAATATAAATTAAAAATCTCCATTTATATTAATCCATCATGTACAACAATACCCCCAATTCATCTTTTGCTGATAAACAAACAATAGAGATCATACGAATGATGATACAAATTGCATTATTAGTTGTAGTCACCACATTCTTGATCATGTTCCAAAAAAGTAATACAATTGTTTTTATTGGCATGTTTTTGATGCTCGTCTTTATTTACTACTATTTACGCGTTAATCTTTTCTTCCTTATTATTGTTGGATTTGGAGGATCTTTTACTGAAGCGGTTGTTATCTGCTTAACAGATTTCTTATGGAAGTATAGATCCCCCAGCTTTTGCAACATCCCATGTTGGTTGCCATTATTGTGGGCCATTGTTGGAACGGGAGTTTTAGGATTGTATAAATTATCCTTATTGATTTCAGGAGAGGTTTCTAAAATATAAAACATAAAAAAAATAATTATTTATGGTGTAAAATTTATAATTATTTTTACACCTTCGCACATTTTAAACGCCAATTTTTTAGATCTTATATTTTTTCTAACCTAATTGTAAATGAAACACTCGTTTACAATTATTTGTTGTGTAGTTATTCTTCTAATTATCACGGTTATCGGATATATCATATGCCAGTCATCGTGTAATTCAGCACCACCTATTGACCCTAATAAAAAAGGGGCTTCTGTACTTGTCCTCGGATGTATTGACCCCCGTTTTGCCAATGCTCTCGCATGGCATCTAACACACTCAGAAGAACTTCATATGGACTACGATTTATTTACACTTGCTGGTGCATCCCTCGGTGTTCTACAAGATACGTACCCGCACTGGAGTCAAGTTTTTCAAAACCACGTTGATTTGGCAATTAAGTTACATAGTATTAATGAAATATGGGTATTTGACCATATGGATTGCGGAATGTATAAAGCAACTCTCGGTTTAAAAGAGGATACAGACCCGCATATTCATGTAAATAAATTACAAGAATTACAGACAAAGTTAAAAACTAAGTATCCTACACTCGGATTCCGTGGATATATTATAGACACAGATGGCTCAATTAATAGGGTTATTTAGTTTATGAGATAAATTTGTTATAAGCGGAGAGTATTTCGACACTTATGTCAATCCGTGACAAATAATCTCTTCAAGATTCTCCGCTACTATCCACCCCAACTCATAGATACTATATAATAAAAATATCTTGCAAAAACATTGAAACTTTATTTATAAAATTGGCTTTTTAAATGTGCAAAGGTGTAAATCATAGTTTTACTCTTCAATAAGCATTACTAGTGCCTTTTTTTCAGCTGACTTGACCGTCTTCTTGACAGTCTTTTTCTTCTCTGCCTTTTCGCCTAGCATAGAACGAATGCGCTCCTCACGATATTTTTCATAATCTGCGGACAGGATATTAAGCTCCTCCAGCCACATTGCATTCTCACTTTTTGCCAATACAGCTTCTAGCTCGGTTGTCTTCTCACCATGCTCCTTATTTAACTTTGCAACATTCTCATCGGTCACACTATCCATCGGCATCTTGACAAGATACTTGTAGTCTTCATCATCTCCAATCTTGGCAAATCCCTTGGACTCCAGCATATCAATAACTTGCTCCTTCTTCTTTTTGCGCAAGTCAATCTCGTCTGTTAGTGTAAGACTAATGTATCGCGCCTTGTTTGACAGCACGAGGAGCTCCTGAGTCAACGAGGCCACCATGTATTCCTTGCGCTTCTTGTAAAGCTCCAGACGCTTCTCAAAGTAGTCGTCAATGATCTGCGGCACGCTGTCATATTTCTTCAGCTTCTCCTCTGCGTCAAAGAGATGCATATTAGATGTTGACGATGTCGTGCAAAGCTTGAAGGTCTTCTCTATTCCATTACAACCGTGATCGGCCTTTACCAATTCCAACTCGGCAAGCTTGCCTTTTTGTAAAGTGATGGTAAAATCCACTGTGGTATCTTTGCTCATATCATCATAATCCTTGACAAGAGGCTGTACCTTTTTCCCAGCTTTATCTGTAGCTTCGGTCAATGACTCCAAGTGCTCCTTGAAATCATCGGTCCATGTTCCAACTGGGAGCTCAGTGATGCGGATCTTATCGGGTCCAACCTTCTCATACTTGCCGCGGATCAAGAATTTTGTCTCTGTAATTTTTGTAATTGTGCCATTGAATCCTTCATAATAAGGAACAAACTCACACGCCTCCAAGGCTCCATTACCAAGCTTGTACTTCAAATAGGAAATAATCTCGCGAGGATTGTAACACATGATGTCAGTACTGAATCCAGTGCCAATGCCCTTGGACCCGTTGACAAGAACCATTGGAATAATCGGTGCATAGAAGATGGGCTCCACTGGGAATCCGTCATCCGTCAAGTACTCCAAGATATTATCATCTACTGCTGGAAAGATACTGCGAGTAATGCGACTGAGAAGAGTGAAGATATATCTCTCAGATGCACTATCCTTGCCGCCCTGCAACCTCGTGCCAAATTGGCCGTTGGGTGCAAACAGATTGATATTATTGGAGCCCACAAAATTCTGCGCCATGCCAACAATTGCTGCATTTAGAGACGCCTCGCCGTGATGATAGCAAGAGTGCTCAGACACATAACCAGTAAACTGTGCTACTTTGATCTCATTTGTCAAGTTCTTCTTGAACCCAGCAAAGAGAATCTTACGCAGAGAAATCTTGAGCCCATCCATCAAGTTTGGAATGCTGCGATCGCAATCATACTTGGAGAAGTGAATGAGCTCCTCATTGATAAACTCCTTGTAAGAAACTGACTCCTTACTGGTGTCCAGGAAGCGATCGCGTTCATAATCCTCTAGCCACTCTTTGCGATCTTCGGCGCGCTTCTTGTTAAAGACCATGTCAATAGAATCATCGCATGCATCTCCACTATGACTGAAACCAACGAGCTTCTTCTTTTGAAAATACTCCTTGAACTCTGCGCCAGTACTTGTACCAAGACCCTTGTAATACTTCACCTTCCAACCTGCACTGCCATTGGGCTGATCCTCCTTCCATTCCTCAAACTCACCCTCATTGTAGAAGACGAGTTCTTGTGCGCCCTTCTTGGCCTTTAAAATGGGGGTATTCATGAAACCAATGAAGCCAGGAATCTTTGCTAGCGAAGGCCACTCTGTGTGAAACAAGTTGATGCAGAGACCCTTGATGTGACTGCCGTCTAAATCTTGATCCGTCATAAAGAGTACGCGACTGTATCGCAGACTTTTTGCAACGTCTTCCGCACTCTTGTATTCCTTACCGATCTCTAGACCCAGAATCTTCTTGATGTCAATAATCTCTTTATTCTCGGCAATCTTCTTGGTTGCTTCGCCGCGAACATTGAGGACCTTACCCTTGAGAGGATAAACGCCGATAGTATTCCTGTCCTCCGAGGATAGACCAGAGACAATACCAGCCTTGGCCGAATCTCCCTCGCAAAAGATAATGATGCACTCGCTGGACTTTTCTGTGCCTGCCCAATTTGCATCAATCAGTTTGGGAATTCCGCGAATGTTCTTGGACTTGGTTCCATCGGTCTTCTTTGCGGCCTTGTTCTCTTTCACTTCAGTGAGCGCACAAGCTGCATCCATGACGCCCATCTTGGCAATCTTTTCAATAAACTTCTCACTCACTGTGCAAGTAGAACCAAACTTTGCACTCGGTGTGTTCATAAAGTCCTTGGTCTGGCTATCAAATGCAGGATTCTCAATATCGCAGCGCAAGAAGAGAACCAGTTGTTCCTTGATGCTGGTTGCATTAACCTTGATCTTCTTCTTCTTTTCAATGTAGTCAACAAGCTTTCGTGTAATTTGACCGAGGATATAGTCTACGTGCTTGCCACCCTTTGCAGTGTGAATGCCGTTGACAAAACTAACCTGGATAAACTCGTGATTCGGTGAAAGTGCGACTGCATATTCCCATCTAGCCGTAGACTCACCCTCGTAAACGCGAGGAGACTTGTCTTTTGGTCCAATGTAAAGGTCAATGTATTGCTGAAAATTCTTTACTGGAATGACCTGAGAGTTGTACTTAACTTTTACGGACTTATCCGTAACGGCAGCAATATCGTGTATTCTCTTTTTCAAGAGGGCAATCATATCGGCATCAAGACCAGCAATTCCCAGTCGCGCGTAATCAGGCTTGAAAGTGATCTTAGTATAAGGCTTAGACTTGCACTTGGTGATCACTGGCTTACCAATCACATCCAAGTTGTTACTAAACTCCTGAGTATACTTGAGTCCACGCACATGGTCAACCGTCTCCACGGATCCACTTGTAGACCAAATGAGAACCAACTTGAACCCAAAACCATTCTTGCCTCCAACAATCTTCTTCTCCGTCTTGTCATAATTGGTAGACGTGCGAAGGTGACCGAAGATCAGTTCGGGAATCCAAATCTTGTACTCTGGGTGCTGTGCGACATCAATACCGTTACCATCGTTAATCATGATAATGGTACCATCCTCTTGAATCGCAATGTCAATGTAAGAAACGGGAATGCTATTGGGTGCGCCTTTGTCGACTGCCTGTTGCATACGAATTGCATGATCGCGACAATTTACAACACCCTCATCAAAGAGTTTGAAGAGGCCTGGAACATAACAAATATTTTTTTCGTATATTCTTTCACCATCATCACTGAGGATCCAAGCTTGCGCATCCACGTTTTCCACAGACCCAATGTAGGAATCTGGATTGTCAAGAATGTGTTGCTTGTCAGTCTTTTGCTGATATTTATCTGCAAGAGTTGTCTCTTCTGTCATCGTACTATTGTATATTTTACTATTTATGTTTAATACGTTTCAATTTTTTATTTAAAACTGTAGGGAGGGGTTCATGATCTTGGAATAGAATATAAAAAATATGGGACCAGATACAAAGAGACAATAAGGATAATGATGTTGGCATTTGTAGAAAGTTTTGTAAATAGTGTTCCCAATAAAATAGTTGATATGATCATTAAAGCATCAGCAATGAGAATCCTAAATCCAAGTTCATTTGCATAATCTTTAAACGTATCAAGAATACGACTTGAGCCGCGAGGCACGCCTCTAAAAAATACGGAAAACAAAAGATCGTGGCATACTTGAACAATGACAGCAACAATAATAAAATTTAAAAGAGAGTATTTTTTAAAGATGAAGCCGTAAATAAACGCGGCAATAATAATTCCTATCATTATGCTTAATACATCTGCTAATACTCCGCTTAATCCGTAAAGATTGTACCAAGAAGTAAGAGTTTTTGATTTAAGAAGGCCAAGAACAACGCGTCCAATCACAATCAAGTCAGTAATAATAGCTCCGTTTAAAAGGGGCAAATAATCTGCAATGTTAGAAGAGCTGGTTAAGTTTAACATGAATCTATAGAATAGCATAATAATAAAATAAAAAATAAAAATAAAAAACTATATTATATGAGAAAAACACAAAAAAATAGAACCATTGCGCACAAAAAAACATTAAAAAATTATTCAAAAAAAGAACACCTCGTTATTACAAAATTCAAAAAAATGCTTGAAAATAATCCAGTGGAAATGCAATATATGAATACAATGATTTCTTCTATTCCTAATTTAGCTCGGTATAAGAAGCACCCCAAAACACTTGAAGAACTATTTAAAAAATTAAACAACATTTTAACTGAAGCACCAGAATTTAATAAAACCGCTTTAGTGGGAACACCTTTGTCAGGGCTTTTATTATTGACAATGGGAAGTCCAGAAGGATTTGCCGCATATAGACGCGAAAAAATTAATGATGCATTCGCAGAAGTTTTATTTGAATACAAGAAATTTTTAGATAGCCCAACATCAAAATATGTTTTAAATAAAACCAAATCAGGATGGTTTGGCAAAGATGCTTCTAAACAGATTGACATGAACGAGTACCAATGCGATCCAACAAAACCATATTATGGGTTTAAATCTTGGAACAATTTTTTTACCAGAAAATTAAAATCTGGTGCAAGACCCATTATAGAACCAAATAATAATAGTGTTATTAATTCATCGTGCGACTCAACCATATATCGCATGAATTTCAATGTAAAACCCAATACTAGTTTCTGGATTAAATCGCAACCATATTCATTAAATGCAATGCTTAATGGAGAGAAAAAATACATTAACAAGTTTACTGGTGGGTCAGTTTATCAAGCCTTTTTAAGTCCATTTAATTATCATCGTTGGCACAGTCCAATAAATGGGACAATTGAAAAGGCATATGTTAAAAACGGTTTATATTTTACACAGGTAAATGCATATGGCGAGGATCTTAGCGACCAAGACAAATCCATGGAATATATAACAAATGTTAATACGAGAGCCTTTATTTTTATTAAAGCGGATAACAGTAAAATTGGAACAGTCTGCGTTATGCCAGTTGGAATGGTTGAAGTATCAAGTTGCAATATTAATAAAAATATTAGACCAGGTCACCATGTTAAAAAGGGCGACGAATTAGGTTTTTTTGCATATGGTGGGTCAACCTATTGCCTATTCTTTGAACCCAATGTCATTAAAAAATTTACGCACAAGAAAACCGACTTTGTTAAAATGGGTCAAATAATAGCAGAGGTAAATGAATAATTTGTTTTATTTGTTTTATTCGTTTTATTTGTAATACTTTTATTCAGGATAATATAATGATAAAACTTTATATCATCATATTAACATTAGTAACAATATATTTTTATCAAAATGAGATTATAAAGTGCTTGGATACTTTTGTTAAAAAAATCTATCTTAGGTTAAAAGGTGTCAACCTTGATACGGATAAATTATTATATCCAAAACACATTGCCTTTATTATGGATGGAAATGGTAGATGGGCAAAAAAACAGAAAAAAAGCCGAACATTTGGTCATTTAAATGGCGCAAACAATTTAGAAGATATATTTTATAATTGTTTTTCAAATGGAACCCAGTATTTGACATTCTATGTCTTTGCAGAGCAAAACTGGAAAAGACCCAAGGAAGAAATTGACAACATTTTTGAAATAATTTATAAAAAACTGAGCCTATACTTTAAAGACCAAATGAAATATAGATTGGTTGTTCAGGGTAGACTTGATAGGGTGCCCAAAAAGTTGAAGAAATTGTTGACCTCTATAGAAAATAAAACTTCTAGTTGCGAAAAAACCGTGATTCTGTGTTTAGATTATTCTGGTAGACGCGAGATTGTGAATGCTTGCAAAAATATAATTGATAATAAATTAGAGCCAACGGAAGAAAACTTTGCAAATAGTTTGTATGTAAAGGGCATTCCTGATCCCGATTTAATTATTAGGACAAGTGGTGAAAAACGAATTAGTGATTTCTTATTGTGGCAACTGAGCTATGCCGAGTTATATTTTACAGATGTTTATTGGCCCGATTTTAACTTGGTTGAGCTGGAAAAAGCTGTGCGCGATTACAATAGCAGGCAACGTCGTTATGGGGTTGCCGCATAATATACTATACTTTATTGCAATTTATTTTATACCTTATTAATAGTACACTCATTATGCCATTAAAGTTTGCCCCTGGAAAAAATAGCAATGCGCTTGATATAATTCTTAGACTGGGGCTCTTGAATCCCAATGCAAATGCCAATTGTATATGTCCAAAAGAATTTACTACTGTTGAAAAGAAAAATCTGCTTTATCCTCCTGGGCCCGATAATATTAGAATTTCCCAGATTTTAAACACTAGTTTAGGAGGAAGAATACGTTTCGGCAATTTTGGAACGCCAATTGTAATTGATGAAATAGGCAGGCGTGAAGGCCAACCAGGGGGAACCCGTGGACCTTTAAGAAATAAATTTTAACATAAACATTTAAGATTGATTTTATATATATTAAAATATCTGCGTTTCTAAGATTAATTTAGCATTTTTACCAAGAATAATTATTTTTTCTCACGTAATTTTATAATGCCTAGCTCCAAGAAATCAGGTTTTCAAATGACAGTTGGAACCCGCGCCCAAGTGTGGCACGGAACTGCCAAAAAAACATCAGGTGGTCTCATGAAGTCCAATTTATTGCAGAACAAGAATGGTCGCATTGTTTCCAAGTCCAAGCACAACAGTGCCAAGAAGGATAAGCGCCTTGTTAAGGCTGGTTATTTAACAAAGAAGGGCAAATTTGGCTTTGTCAAGTCTGGCACCAGAAAGATGCGCAAGATGCGCGGCGGTGCCCCTTATGGCAGCAGCTTTAGCCCCACAGTATATGATGGCCAAGGTGTAGGAACCAGTGGTGTTGATCTTCAAATCATGGCCACCACAATGGGTGGCAAGAGACGTCGCCGTGGAAAGCGCCACGGAAAGCGCGGTGGAGCTCCTTACGGAAATAACTTTGCTCCCGCCGCTTATGATGGCCAAGGTGTAGGCACAAGCGGGAATGCCGTTCAATTTGCCGCTGGCGCAGGAAATTAAATTAAAATCCAAACTCAAATAATAGTATGAAATAAAAGTCATAATATTATTTAATTCATATACCAATCCACGCAGATAAACCTTTCAAAAACTATAAAATTGTGCAACATGCTATACAAGTATTTTTCAAAGTAGCGTTTGCTAACTACATTGCTTGACAATGAAGAGCAATAGGTAGTGTAAAAATTGTACGCGCTATCAAACGACACTATATTGTGCTCGTTTGCGGGAATATCACCCATCATCTGTTTCAAATGCGTTTTATATTGCTGTAAAGCCTGATCAATATCCTGCACCTTGTTCCATAAGCTACACGATACATTTAACACATATTTGTCCTCAACAATTTCCAAGGAAGAGAAAAAGTGTTTTAGCAACTTTAAAACATCCGTTTCAGTAATGCTGTTATTACTGTGCCACGATTTGAATAACATGCAAATCTCATCAACTTCTAGTTCATTGTCAAAATAGCTTTCATTTAGTTCTCCAGAGACCCCTTCACTCATATTAATTGTTTCATCCCAGAATGAAAGAAACTCGCTTACCAATGGCAAATATTTGCTAGTAACATTTATAAACGTGTCACCAAATTCTTGATATTGCAAGCGCTCTTTAAAGATTGCTTTCAATGTATTGGAGTAGATTACATTTGGCAAAGAAAATGCAGATAAATATTGCTTCCACAAGTAGTGCATATTTTTCCAGGATATAGCATAATTAAATGCATTCTTCATTAGAAAGCTTGCGCCCGATTCAAGAGGAGAGCTGGATAGTTGAGGTGAAGTCCCGTAGATGGATTGTTGAAAACTGAAATCCGTATCTATATTTGTTTCCACATTTACTTTTTGAATAGAATGCGCAATAAATTTATCCACAATTTGCTGTTGCGTATTATTTTTTAAAAAGATTGCATAGTTTTTTAAAACGGAATCTGATTTATTCATTATATAATTCTCCGAGTTCTCATATCTTGCAGAATAATGTGCTGCAACGCACAGCAAATCAAGCCCAATCTTTTGCAAAAGATCTTTCCACAAGTCCATTGAATACACCTCGTTTGTTTTTAAAAGGCGGCAATTATTGTAATCATGACTCTCGTGATACTTGGTCATAAAATTATGTGTTGTATTTGCATGACCAATCATCATGTATGCAATATTGTCAATTTCCGTTAATAATCGCCTAGTTTTAACATCAACTAAAAAGATGAGATCACTATTTTTTTTAAAAATATTATCACCAATAATGGTTAAAAAATACTTGGCTTGATTTTTGCTCGTAAAAATGGATGGGCTAAGAATACCAAGAATATTCTGGATAGTGTCCGTCTCAGGAACAGATTTCAATATATTGCGCTCCTTGATCTGCTTTATAATATTGATTTTGGTTTTGTGCTTCCATGGCATAATCGTCTTATCACTAGAAATAGTTGTCAACAACTTGTGCTGAATATCGTCTTCCTTTACAGGTTTATAATGTTTGCCATCATATTCATAGAAACAGCCATTATTAGGCAAATAGTAATATGCGTTCTTACTCAAAAATACTTGAATAAAAATCTGTTGTTCGTTGGTTAGAGTATTTGTGCGATCTACGCGTTTATCGTAACCCTTTAATTCGTTTGCAAGAGTACTTGGCAAATACATTGTCATGTGATAGTGGAATCTCTGTAACATATATGGGTGTTGTGAATACAGAGCGTACATATTTTCTAGAGATGACTTACATTCTTCCAAGACATCTTCTGGCATTTTTTGCATTTTGATTAGTTATTTAAACTTGCCAAGTGGTTTTTATATAGATGTTTTGGTAAAAGATATAATAAAAAAAAATATTTTATAGAAAATATATATAATGCCCACTCCAGCAAAAAGTCAAGCAGCGCAAACAGCTATGGGATGCAAAGCCAAAATCTATGCAAAGGGCCAAAAAAAAAATGTAATTGCAATGAGTAGCAACCCAAATGCAACAATTGATGCAGTTACCTGGTTTAAAGATGAAACTGATGTGATTATATATCCTGAATTAGAAGCTACAAATCCCTATTATTATAATAAAACTATAGATTTAAATGGAGTAGGAATAGCTATTAGCGGTGGAGGATCACGAGCATTTACAGCAACTATAGGGTATTTAAGAGGGTTAGTTGATATAGCAGTTCACTCAAATAAAAATGCTTTTACTGCAGCCCAGTACGTTTCAACTGTTTCAGGTGGTGGATGGTGTGGAGGAACATATCTTTTAGCAAAAAATATGAATAAGTTAACAGATAATCAATTATTAGGAACTTTTAGAAGTCCAAACAATATTACCTTGGCTAATTTATTAACTGATAATGATGCAAATAATGACAGTAAAAATCCATATCCATTAACATTGTGTTCTCGTGCAACGCATTTAGAAACTGTTAGTAATTTAACAAGCTTAATAGGTAATGTTAGCACGCAATGTCTTTGGAATTATACAATTGGTAAACTATTTTTAGAACCATATGGTTTAAATAAAAGACCCCTTGCAATTAATGCATATCAATCAAGTGTAATGTATAATGCAAATATAAAGGTTCTTGGAAATAAATTGCTACGTCCAATTTATCCATCAATTGAAGACCCATTCTGGATAGCAAATACAACGTTACTGCATCCTAGTCTAAAGCTTCAAGGCACAACTGATGTTCAAATGACACCCATGTATTGCGGTCATCCTCAAATTATAAGTGATGGCAACGTTACAATTGGAGGAGTTTTAACAGATGCTATGGGTTTTAGTTGCTTCTCTCCAGATTCAAGTCAAATTAATATAGCAAAAGCCAATAAAAGTATTGGACGAAAGTATACTATAATGAAAGTGCAAGTGTCACCAACATTAAATGGAACATTGTGCATTGATGATATAATTGGAACTAGTTCAGCAGCATTTGCAAAGGAGATTGCATTGCATGCATCTATTGCTAATATTGACCTTAGCCCACAATATAATTATTGGTGCCCCACTGTACCAAATGTAACGCAAAAATTAGTACCAACTGGAGATGGAGGAATTTGCGATAATTTGGGAATAATAGCTTTATTAAGTAGAGGAATCAAAAAAATTATTTGTTTTGATAATACTGGTGTGTTATTGGGTAGCAATAGTGTAAGTGGGTATCCAAATTCTTATGCTTCAGGCGTATGTTTATTAAATTTATTTGGATTGGAACATAGTGTTCCTACTAGTGCTCAAATTGCAGACAATGATCCATTATTTAAATTAGATTCCGCACAGGTATTTGAAAGCAGTGCCTGGACCAGTTTTCAAAATCAATTAAAGACAACTACAGCTGCTGGTGGTCCAGTGTACGCAAGAGCCACATTAAATGTTCTTCCTAATAAACTAAATTGTATAAAAGGAGGATACCAGGTTGATTTTTTTGTAATAATTTTGCAGCCATCATCCATATTTAACAATGCATTGCCAAGTAATATTAGAAGTGAATTTGGAGGTAATTTTAGTGAATTAGGCAATTTTCCGCTATATAAAACTGTATTTGAAAACTTTGGCAGTGTAATTCAGTTAACTCCTAGACAAGTAAACTTACTTGCATCTTATACACATTGGACTATCACACAACCAGCAATAACAAATATAATTAAAGATATGTATGCATAAAAACAAAAATATTAATCCGTTAATTTATTTTTGCATTTTTATAAAAGATAATACAAAGATATAATAGAAACAGTGCATGTCTGCAAAATCTAAAAAAATGATAACACGACGATATCTTCCCAGCAAGTTGTCTAAAAAAGACAGAAAAACGCAAAGCAAAATGCTGCAGAAATCTATTAAGCTGTATAAGAAGGGTCAATACTATACTCGCAGAAAACTAAAATCATACCCACATAAAAAATCCCAGCATTTAAGCGACGCCGAAAGAATATATAATATCCCCAATTTAGCAATTAATGCCGAACTTGTTAAAAAAACAGGATGCTCCAAAGAAGCTTTAGAACATATTGTTAAAAAAGGTGAAGGCGCCTATTTTTCAAGCGGATCTAGGCCAAATCAAACGGCTCAATCTTGGGGCGTCGCTCGTTTAGCAAGTTCTATAACTGGTGGAAAAGCTGCGGCGGTAGATTTCAATATTTTAGAAGAAGGGTGCAAACCTGGCAGCAAAGCCTTGAAAATGGGATTAAGCGCCAAAAAGAAGTATGGTCATGGTACACGTAGAGTTCCAAAATCAAAACTTTAAATAGTGGCTACTGGAAATAAAACTAAAAAAAAGCCAAAATACAACTAATAAATTTAATGCGTTAAAAATTAAATTTATTGCTTACATAAGTATTTAAAGCCTTTTGACAAAAATCTAAATATAATGTCAACTTTTGCAAAGAATCCTAGTTCAGCGGGAAATGTATTAACAATTAAAACCGTTCAAATTGCCCCATTTAGGACATTAATGACTGCTCTAAAGGATATTTTACTTGAGACGAACATCACCTTTAAGCCCGATGGTATTCGCATTATCAATATGGACAAGTCTCACACTATTTTAGCACATTTGTTTTTGGGAGCCCAGAATTTTGAGTTCTATGAGTGCACCAAGGAAAAAATTATTATTGGTGTTAATATGTTTCACCTATTCAAGTTGATCAATTCTATTGACAATGATGATACGTTAACAATTTACATTGAAAAGGATGATTATGCGGATGGAATTGTTTCGCACTTGGCACTCAAGTTTGAGAATGGCGATATTAAGCAATGCAAGACGCAAAAGTTGAGGCTTATTGAGCCTGAGCCTGAGGAGCTTGAGTATCCCGACGTAAAGTTCTCATCCATTATCAATTTGCCATCCAGTGATTTCCAAAAGATTATTCGTGATTTGTCTGCCATTTCAGACAAGTTGGAAATTAAGTCAGTTGGCAATGAGCTAATTTTTAAGTGCCAAGGTCAATTTGCTTCTGCCGAAATTCACCGAGCCGAATCTGATGGCAGCATGGGATTCATTTTGAAGCAGGATTCATCCAAGGTAATTCAGGGAGAATTTTCTTTGAAGAATCTCGGGTATTTTATCAAGTGCACAAATTTGTGTTCGCAAATTGAGATCTACTTGGAAAATGATTTGCCCATGGTTGTAAAGTATAGTGTGGCAAGTTTGGGCGAAATCCATTTATGTTTGAGTTCTCTTCCCTCTTCTTAAAACTGTGCATTATATTAGTAAATACAGAATATTTAATATGAACAATGGCATGGATAGTAATGGACATGCAGTTTCCTTGATTGAATTGCTTGATGGATCTAAGCGACTTAAACGCTCTTTTTGTGAAAAATATTGTGAGTGGTTTAAATGTTGTTTTTGTTGTTTTTGTTTTTTTACGCCTTTGCAAAATGCAAATAAATAAGTTAGTAAAAAATATATATAATAATATGTGTAATAATATTATATATGTCGCAGTTAAACAGAAATTTTGTAAGAAACTATAATGATTATTTAGGGAGTAGGCGATGTTGTGGAGTGGCTGGTGGGGGTGCTGGCCCAGTTGGTCCAGCTGGTGAAGACGGGGCTCGTGGGCCAGCAGGATCTACTGGTTACACTGGAAATACTGGGCCTACTGGCCCCCGTGGATGTAAAGGAGTGACAGGTGACAAAGGTATACCTGGACCCACTGGATCGCCAAGCACAGTTACTGGACCTACTGGTTGGACTGGTAATACTGGTCCCACTGGTAATACTGGTCCTACTGGTTACACAGGTCCAACAGGTTTGCGAGGAGAAACAGGACCAACTGGCGCACCAAGCACAGTAACTGGTCCCACAGGTTTGCGAGGAGAAACCGGTCCTACAGGAGCAGCGAGTACAGTTACTGGTCCAACTGGATATCATGGAGAAACAGGTCCTACTGGATTAGAAGGTCCAACTGGTGTTCCTGGTAGTTTTGCTGGAAAAGGAGACACTGGTTATACTGGACCAACAGGCCCCACGGGATTACAAGGTCCAACTGGTCTTCCTGGTAGTTTTGCGGGAAAAGGAGACACTGGTTATACTGGACCAACAGGCTTGCAAGGAGTAACGGGTCCTCAAAGCACAGTAACAGGACCTACTGGTTTACAGGGAAATACCGGACCCACTGGCTTAAAAGGAGAAACAGGACCTCAAAGCACAGTAACAGGACCTACTGGTTTACAAGGTGAAACTGGGCCGACTGGTGCACCAAGTACAGTAACGGGACCTACTGGCTTACAGGGAAATACAGGACCTCAAAGCACTGTAACAGGGCCAACTGGCTTGCAAGGACCAACTGGTGCACCAAGTACAGTAACAGGACCTACTGGTTTACAAGGAAATACAGGACCTCAAAGTACCGTAACAGGGCCAACTGGCTTGCAAGGACCAACTGGCGCACCAAGTACAGTAACGGGACCAACTGGCTTGAAAGGAGAAACAGGGCCTCAAAGCACAGTAACCGGTCCTACAGGCTTGAAAGGAGAAACTGGCCCAACGGGTGCACCTAGTACAGTAACTGGTCCCACTGGACCTTGTTGCACCGGACCAACAGGACCAGCTGGAGCCGCAGGGTCTGCTTCAAATATCGTTGCTAGTTATTATTATTCTGGAGCAGCTGTAGCAATACTTAATACAGATCCAGTAACTTTACCCTTTCCAACGCAAATAGTCTCCGCTGGTGGCATTGTTACAAATGGAACTGGCACAACCTTTACAATACCAAAAACAGGATATTACGAAATAGCTTATAATACAACAATAACTAGCACACAGACTGATACAACAAGTTTTTCCTATACAGCAACATCAAAAATATTAAAAGGTATAACACAAATTACAGGAAGCACTTATTCTACAATTGTAACAGCCTATAACACAGCCACTTCACCAAACTATGCGCCTCCAGACTCATATCATGCTAATGCTCCATTTATAGCATTATTAACAGTAGGTGATGTATTATCTGTTACTCTACAATTAAACATTGTAAATAACAATTTTTATAATTATAATTTTATTTCAATCAAGCAAGTCGCAGCAGATATAGGAACCACAGGAAATACAGGACCAACGGGTAATACAGGACCAACGGGTTTAAAAGGAGAAACTGGCCCAACGGGCGCACCAAGTACAGTAACGGGACCAACTGGCTTGAAAGGAGAAACAGGACCTCAAAGTACAGTAACGGGACCAACTGGCTTGAAAGGAGAAACAGGTCCTCAAAGTACAGTAACAGGTCCTACTGGCTTGAAAGGAGAAACAGGGCCAACTGGTGCACCTAGCACAGTAACGGGACCAACTGGTTTGAAAGGAGAAACAGGTCCTACAGGCTTGAAAGGTGAAACAGGACCAACTGGTGCACCTAGTACAGTAACAGGTCCTACTGGTTTACAGGGAAATACTGGACCTACTGGCGCACCTGGACCCACGGGTTTAAACGGAGGCGGAACAATAAATTATTACATAGTAGGAACAGGAGGCAATGTAACAATTGATATAACCGGATCAAGTGCAAGTGGAACAGTTGTTAATCAACCTGGCCCTGGTGTTGGTTTAACAAGTGGAACAAATTTTACAGCTCCAGCAGGTGGTTTAAATAAATTTAAAGTAACAGTTTCTTATGTTGTTCAGGGTTCCGCAGAATCTTTATTGCTTTATTTAAAACTGTTCGTTGCACCTAGTAGTTATTATCCTGCTACAATTTTTAATTACACCGCATCAAATGCTCTACTGTTATATAACACTCAACAAAGTTATGCTCCCGGTCCCGGAGGTTCTTTTACAGGGTCATTTACTGATGTTTTTAATTTGGGTTCTACTACTATTTCAGCAGGAACTAGTTGCACATTACAATTATACGCATTCTCAACTAATAGTAATACTACAACCCCATCAGGGTCAACTGTTGCATTTGTAATTGAAAATATAACGCAACTTTAAAAATGCAACAAAAAATTATATTTATAATGATAACATTTTTTCTTTTTATTTTTCTTCATAAAATTATTAGTGTATTGCACTCCAAAAATAAAGTATCTTAGCGAAAAAAATATATAATAATATGTGTAATAATATTATATATGTCGCAGTTAAACAGAAATTTTGTAAGAAGCTACAATGATTATTTAGGGAGTAAGCGATGTTGTGGTGTGGCTGGTGGGGGTGCTGGCTCAGTTGGTCCAGCGGGTGATGCAGGTCCACGCGGTCCAGCAGGATCTACTGGTTACACTGGAAATACTGGACCTACTGGCCCCCGCGGATGTAGAGGTTTAACAGGTTATATAGGAGAAACGGGGCCCACAGGTTTGCAAGGAGACACTGGTCCAACAGGCTTGCAAGGAGACACTGGTCCAACAGGCTTGCAAGGAGAAACGGGGCCCACAGGTTTGCAAGGAGACACTGGTCCAACAGGCTTGCAAGGAGACACTGGTCCTACTGGATTACAAGGAAACACTGGTCCAACAGGTTTGCAAGGAGACACTGGTCCTACTGGATTACAAGGAAACACTGGTCCAACAGGCTTGCAAGGAGACACTGGTCCAACAGGCTTGCAAGGAGACACTGGTCCTACTGGATTACAAGGAAACACTGGTCCAACAGGCTTGCAAGGAGACACTGGTCCCACAGGCTTGCAAGGAGACACTGGTCCTACTGGATTACAAGGAAACACTGGTCCTACTGGATTACAAGGAAACACTGGTCCTACTGGATTACAAGGAAACACTGGTCCTACTGGTTTACAAGGAAACACTGGTCCTACTGGATTACAAGGAAACACTGGTCCTACTGGATTACAAGGAGACACTGGTCCTACAGGTTTACAAGGAAACACTGGTCCTACTGGATTACAAGGAAATACTGGTCCTACTGGATTACAAGGAAACACTGGTCCTACTGGTGCACCAAGTACAGTAACAGGTCCTACTGGTTTACAAGGACCCACTGGACCAACTGGCCCAACAGGATCTATACTTTCCGCAAATACTGGCGGTCAATATTTAATTTGGGGTGCGACTGCAAATACATGGGTTATAGGATCAGATCCTGTTTATTTGGGTTATTCCAACGTCAATTTGGGAACAAATTCCATGACAAATATTCCCACAAATGCAAATACTAATAACACAGCAATTGGGTTTAATACAATGACATTTTCTAATGTTGGTGCAACTGGAAATACAGCGGTTGGCTCCAATGCATTATTTAGGAATACCACTGGCTTTAATAATACAGCGATAGGCTACAATTCATTGACGGCCAATGTTGGCGCAACTGGAAACGTTGCGGTTGGTTCCAATTCTCTTGTTAGCAACACATCAGGAATTAGTAACGTGGCTATAGGTGATTCTGCTTTGCAGCTTTCAGTTAGTGCAACAGGACTTGTAGCCATTGGTTATCAAGCTATGCAAGGATACACAGGAACATTAGGAAGTCAAACCGCCGTCGGTTACCAAGCGTTGAAATACAATAATAATACGGCCATTCCTACAACTTTAGACGCTGTAAATAATACTGCGGTGGGATTTCAAGCAGGATTAAATATAAATGGTAATAATAATACTGCAGTTGGTAAAAATGCATTATCATCTGCTAATGGTGCTGTTAATAATGGGAGCAACAATACAGGAATTGGTCATTTTGCGCTTACTTCTAATAACGCTAGCAACAATACAGCATTAGGATATCAGGCTTTAAGAACAAATACAACGGGCGCCAATAATACAGCCGTTGGATCTAATGCATTATTTTCAAATGTTGGAGTTGGTGTGCAAAATATAGCAATTGGTTCACATGCATTATATTTTAATTCTACTGGAACACACAATGTTGCTATTGGACCAACGGGTCCATTAGGTGGTGCTAGTTTGTATTCAAATCTAACAGGAACAGGAAATGTTGGCGTGGGTGCATTTACATTGGCTGCAAATACGACAGTTTCAAATTTAACCGCTGTAGGAACGAGTGCATTACAGTCAAATACAACTGGTACATTTAATACTGCAGTGGGGTATCAAGCTTTAACTGCAAATACTAGTGGCACCACTAATGTGGCAGTTGGTTATCAAGCAATGGCTTCTAATACAATAAATGGTGCCAATGTAGCGGTTGGTTATCAAGCATTAAATGCAAATGTTTCTAGTGGAAGTAATACTGCAGTTGGAGCAAATGCATTGTTTGTATGCACTGGACAATTAAATACAGCAGTTGGACAACGTTCGGGTTTTGCATTAACAACTGGAGACAGTAATACATTATTGGGTAATTTAGCTGCTTCAAGTTTAACAACTGGTTTAAATAATATAGTTATAGGCGCCTCGGCAGTCGCAAGTTCAGCAAGTGCATCAAATGAAATAGTAATGGGCGATACATCCATTACAAGTTTTAAATGTAGAGTTCTTTCGGTGCTAAGTGACACAACCACACCTGTTAGAAATGTCTTAATTGGGGGTGGAGTTGGTCAACCAACACAAGCAGGTAATGTCTTTATCGGGTTTACTACTGGAGCAGCTGTAACAACTGGCGGGCAAAATACTATGGTTGGTCAACAGGCGGGCAACGTTCTTACAACTGGTAATGATAATACTTTTATTGGTTACCAGACTGGATTAGTCCAGTCAGGAACAACAATTAGAAACACTTTTATTGGAAGTCTCGCTGGTACAGCTGTAACAACTGGCGCAAGCAATACTTGCTTAGGTTATACAGCTGGTTCAACTTTGACAACTGGTTCAAATAATACTTTAATTGGAAATGGAGCGGCCCCAACTACAATAACTACATCAAATGAAATATACTTAGGCAATAGTTCAATAGCTAGTTTTAAATGTCAAGTTGGATTAACTATAGTAAGTGATGAAAGAGACAAAAAAAATTTACTTGATTTAGATGCAGGAGTAGATTTTATAAATAAAATTAGACCAATACGTTTTGAATGGAACCAAAGAGGTGGAGGATTAGAAGGCAGAACTGATGTTGGTTTTACTGCACAAAATTTATTGCAAGCTCAAACAGAAACTGGCATAGAAATTCCTAACTTAGTACATACTGAAAATCCTAATAAATACGGTGTAACAACAAATCAATTAATTCCAATTCTTGTAAAAGCAGTCCAAGAATTAAGCCAACAAGTAAAGGACCTCAAAACAACTGTAACTGAACAACAAGCAACGATTGATTCCTTGATAAACAAATAAATGTAATAAATTTAGCTTTGTATAAATTAAATTAAATTATAAATCTTCGTAGAAACAAAAAATTCTTAATATTAATAATGTTTAATATTAAGTAGAATATGGCAGAATTTACAAAATTAGAAGAAACAACTAAAAAAAACATGGTATTTACATCCGCAGGCGATAACACACTATTCCATAAATTGTGGACTGGTCTAGATGCAAACTATGACATATATGTCTTTTATTATGGAGACAATGAACAAAATTTTGAATCATATAAAAAAGTCGTAAAACACATTGAACGACGCAAAGGATCCAAATTCCAGAATTTCCATTATTTTTACACAACGAGGCCAGAGATCATTGCACAATACGAACGCTTCTTTATTGTAGATGACGACATTATGATGTTTACACAGGATATAAATGAAATGTTCAAATATTCCGTCAAATATAATTTGGCAATCTGTCAGCCAGCATTTAAAGAATGCGGTAAAATTTCCCATGATGTAACAAAACAGGACAATGAAACCCTTATAAGATTTACCAATTTTGTAGAGGTGAATACGCCCCTTTTTACCAAAGTTGCCATGGAAAATTTGATGCGCGTTTACATCCCATCGCTTATTGGATGGGGCATAGATTATTTGTATATGTGGGCGAATGGTCTAGAAAAGGACAATTACTATGCAGTTATAAGCGCAGTCGGCTGCATTAATCCAGAGGATAACGCAAAATTGATTACTGCAAGAGGCCGCGAGCTTAATCTTATTCCAAATGTGCAAAGCCGAGCGCAAATATGGGATGCATATGCCGCCAAATTAGGGATTCCAAATAGATATACACACAAAACATATTTTACTATTTTAAAAGACGACATCTATATGAAGAATCTTTTACAAAACATCAACAACCAAGAAAATTAGTAAATATATTATGCCATTTTGTCAAATTCTTTGTATTGCTATTTTTGATTTTAGTAAAGATCAACTTTTTCTTAGCAATTAGATCTTCCGTATTTTCCCTGTAAAAATTTATTTTTTCTTGCAAATCAGTCCAGGAATTAAAATAAACAAAATAATCGGCATTTTCCGCCTGGTACCACTCTGCCAACGAAATGCTTGCTTTTAATAAATCGTGTGGTCTAGTCTTTTCTTCCCAGTAATACCACTCAGTTGTAAACAATAGTTCATTGAAAAATTTTTGTGAAGGTATAAAATACACAATTCCGTAACCCAAGTTTTCCCACAGGGATTGAATGTTAGTTTGATAAGGCAAATGAAGGTAACCAATGTATTCGCAAATGTGCGCCTGGTTTCTGTATCTCTTGTAGTTTTCGCCAAATATATCCAACTCTACATTTGTTAAACTGTCGTTTTTTATCAAAGGAAGATAATCGGCAACTTTTGATCCACGATTGTATACAAACATTTTATCCGTTTTTGGTCCAATAATGCAAGCTTTGTTGTCATTTGCAACAATTTCTGGTGTTAACCTAACAATATCATTATAGTAAAATTTAATATTATGCGCAGAAGCATATGCCTGATCATACCGATTATCGGCAATAAATATTACGCGGTCGTGCAAAGATGCATTAGCATACAAAGCAAGAAATTCTTTATCTGTGAATCCCCATATACCCCAATCAAATCGGTTTGTTATATAGACAATGATTTTCAGCGCATGATCATCCATATTTTGCAAAAATGGTCGCGCGTACATGCATGTGTCAGTAAATACAAGTGTCGTATAATCTTCCGCGAGTAATTGCTCTTTATATTCTTGGTACCAAATATGATCTGCATGTGATTTGCTTATATAAAGCGGAAAATTGCACTTTTTGGTTGTTAAATTAATAGTAAGATTATAATCCCGTTGCAAATACTGAAATACATTTTCAAGATTTTTTGTTGTTCCCACATGATTTGTAATATGCAGCGTTTTATTCATGGTATTTATATAACATAAATAAATCATTAGTTTTAAGTGTTTGTTTAAGAATACGAATTTATTCAAAGTTTGTAACAAAGGATGTTTTCAACATAGGACTTATCATAAACAGCAATTTGTGTGGTCCTATCCCATTCACTATATGTTACTAATAAACGATCATCCTCTACAAGCAAACCAAGACAATATTCAATTGGGGATTCTCCAAATTTGAATGGAGCACTATAACGCAATAAATTCATATCCTCATCTAATACTACAAACATATGGAAATAATGTCTGGGTGCTTCATAAGAAACAATGTGGCAAACAAACCAGATCTCATTTTTGTGAGAAAACCCGCAAGTAGACCCACGAACTCTTTGGAAAATCCTTGGCATATTTGCATTTTCAAAATTTTTATGGATCAATTGTTCTCCCGTAGACTCATTCTTTTTAATATTGCAAACTAACAATGGATACCAACGATAAATAACAGCTAATTCATCCTTGTAATTTACATAAACCCAATTCTTCTCGCAATCCATTCTGCAAAATTCTGGATTTATTTCAACTGCATCTAGGGTAGGCTTTGTCAAATCGTAATCACCAATAACAATACCAATCTTATCATTGCCGTGAAATGCCGTGCCAATCATTTTAACCTCTTGAGTCTTGGGATCCTTAAAGATTTTTATATCCTCCGTTCCCATGTAAAGACGTCCATTGTAATCTAGCTCAAATAACTTAGTTTTCTCATTAATAATCTTGAAGTCCTTTGTCATAAATATGCACTTGTTTAAAGAAACAATATGATTATCATAGTTTGTGTAACCACCATTATCTAAAATGTAGTAATTCACATAACGAACATTCATCATGTATCCATCAATAGTAATATCTTTTACACTAGAGTCAAAATCATATGTAAATGTGTGAGGAATAATGCAAGAAGAAGAAGACAAGAATTTTTTACTAACGGGTCCCACATTATAGTCAAACTCGTCACTTAAACGCACAGTCATCCTTGGATTTAAAATAAACTTGTAAAATTTCAAATTAGATAATAAGTTTTCATTGATAGACTCATCAAAAGAATTATTCAAAACAGTAACAACTTGATGATTTATGGTGCGCATACCAATGTACGCACCAATGACAGTCAACTCGTACTCTAGTTTGTAAGTGTATACATCATTATGCAAAAACAAATAGGCCTCCTTGTTCAAATTTTTATTGATTACATTACGAGCAATATCATAGAACATTTTAGACAATTTATGTTTGCTTATAATTCTATAATGTTTTACAATTTCATAAATGTTTTCAATGCGATCTGGAAAAAAATTGTATCCCTCCAGCCAACTATAAATAGCCTCCTTTATTTTTCCCATTTTTTCATAACAGCATCCAATGCGATAATGGCTATACCATATTTCTTGATCCCATCCTCCAAGCGCAATTCTCTTGGTATACAGTTCAATTGCTTGTTCAAAGCGACCCGTGTCATGATAAGTATTTGCCAAATAAAAATGATAACGCACATTAGTTGGTTCTTCTAGAAGACCGCCCTCTAATAATCTTATATCGCGCTCAAATTTATCACCCTTTGCTCCTCCATCTCCAACATCAATAATAAACAGTCCATTTTTTGAAATAGTTCCCTTAAGTGAACCACCAGGAACATTTATATATTCGTGTGTTACGCCAACATATTCAAATTGTCCTGTATTTTTTACAATTCTTGTGTTCTCATAATAGAAGGCCTCTGAGCCCTGCAAAATAGTAAAAAAATCGGCTTGCAACAATGCCATCTTGTCAAAGTTTTTAATATCCAGTTTCATATCGGCATCCATAAGCAAAATATAGTCACTCATACCAACGCAAGATTTAATAGCAAAATTACGGTTATATGCAAAATTTTTAAATGGTTCATGCACAACCTTTCCAGGAATATTCTTTTCTTTAAAATATTTTTCAATTATTTCAATAGTATCATCCGTTGATCCAGTATCGCAAATGCAATAACAATCAATTAATTTTACAACAGTGTCAAACATTCTTGTAATGATCCTGCTCTCATTTTTAACAATCATATTTAAACAAAGTGTTGGGACTGACAAACCAATTTTTTCAGTAATAACTAGATCCATGCAACAAAGTATACTTTAATGGTTGTATTAGTTTTAAGTTAAATTTATTAGGAATATTATTGTGTAAAAAATTAATGTTTATAATTTCCTAAGATTTACAACACAAAAAAATGCAAATGAACCAAGTAAATGATAATAATATTAGATGATATCATGCAAATTTGCTGCAGCATTAATAGTACTTTGCCTAAAACTGAAATAGGAATTATACCAAGATATCCTATACCTGCCTGAATAGTTATACTTGTATAAAAAAAATCTAACAGGTTGGCTTTATCTGTTGTTTGTTCAAACTTGCTAATAAATTCATCACAAAAATACCAATAAATAAAACCAAATGCTACAATTAAGAATATATTTATTAAGAAAGGGGCATAAAGTAGTTTCATAACCTTATTTATATAATTTATATTTATTTTATAAATAGTCAATGTTGCAAAGAACAGTTTAGTTTGTTAATTTTGTTTATGTGACACTTTGAACATTTTTGGTGAATATAATATAGAATATAAGGAGGAACATTCTTGCCAGGCGTTGTGCATCATAATAAAAGTCAAACTGTTTTAATTTTGAAGGGAATAACTGAGGTGCAATTTTTTTAGAATCATCTTCATTCTCATTCTCATTTTTATTAATACAAGTTAATGGACACTCTATTTCTGCATTAGCATTGGCATTGGCATTAGCATTTTCAGCATCTATACTTTTAAATATGCGAGACGATAGCAATACAAATAGTGAAACATACATAAAATCCTGGACCAATGTGTTAATCAAATCTGTATTATGATACTTGTGCAAGTTTGAATGACTTCCAGATATAGCTGCATTACTGATAACATCAAAATACTGCGTTTTTTCAAACTGCGAGAGAACATTATCTTCTTCAAAAATTTCTTCGGTAAGACGTTGTCTTAAACTATAAACAAACGCGCGCACCGCAAGAGCGTTTTTAATGGAGAATAAATCATTGCCAAAATTTCTAAGGTTGAACGCGTTTGCGTTCATTTTTAATGATGCAAAGCATATAAACAGTATCATCATTCTTGTACTTGTACTTGTAAAGTTCGCCATGTTATTGTATAACCAAACCGTGGTGCGTCTAATATTGTTTAATAGTATTTTTAGTAATATCATTGCAATTTTTTTTTAAATTATAAGTTGTTAGATGGATTTAAAAAAAATATCCAATAAATATAATACAATGTCTTTTACAAGAATCCACGATGATCCATGCAGAATTATGAAACAAAACCAGATAATGACTGGACCTGGACGCTTTATATTGAATGTTCCTGGAAATGGAGATAAGCCATGCTATATGGAAGATCCATCAATCATTGTTCAAAAATGGGGAGGCAATTTGTGGACAAACTCTATAGCCTTGGAGAGCTCATTATTTGGCATAGACCGCAGGTTAAGTCGTGATTGTTTAGGAAAAGATGAATATGTTAATAGAAAGGTGGACACAAGACCAATTCAGTATCCTGTTTGTAATTCACTTACAACTGAACAGTCTCGCGCAATTATGCCCGCATGGACAGCAAGAGAGGCGGAGCAATCTAACTGGGGTGCATTGCCATTAGACCCTCAAGCAAATGTTTGTATGACTTTTCAAAATAATTTAAGCACACGTATTTTAGAAAAAGATAATTTTGTAAGAGAGGGTGCTGATTGCAGAAATGCAATGGTGAATGGACCTCTTCTTCCTTATCCCGTTAATCCAGAACGTGGAAGCTATGTTGGTGGTCCAAACACATGCAGCCAAACCAATTCATGCGAGTATGTTTCCCCTTCTTCAAGAAGTATGTAATTTAAAAAGTAAACAAAATATAAAAAAAAAGAAACTCTTGACAATAGAAAATGTAAAGTATTCTATATAAAAATAAAATACTTTATATAATATAAGTAAATGGAATTAGCGATACCTTTAATAGCCTTGGGTGGTATGTATGTAGCATCCAATCAAAATTCAAAACAATGTAAAAATAAACCTGGCCAAAAGTCAATTAAAAATGGTAGTACAGAAGGATTTGCAAATTTACGCCAAAATCAAAATTATCTTCCTAATACAAATATTCCGCCAGAGAATTATCCAATTATGAATGATAAGGAGTTAATAGACACTGTCCAAGAATACGCCAATCCTAATGCTGCCACTGACAAATATTTTGATCAAAATTTTTATGAAACTCGGGCAAATGCTGGAGTAAAAGTTGGAAATACTCCTCAAAATATGTATTCCTTATCTGGAAATTATTTAGATTCCGTGGAATTTAAGCATAATAACATGGTTCCCTTTTATGGTGGAAAAATCCGTGGACAAATTTACAACAATAACATTGCTCAAAGTGTTTTGGATAACATGTCTGGCACTGGATCACAAGTTATTAAAAAGATTGAGCAGGCGCCTTTATTTAAGCCACAAGACAACGTGCAATGGGCTTACGGTACCCCTAATATGAGTGATTTCTATCAATCCCGTGTGAATCCTGGTATGGCAAACAATAATGTAAAGCCTTTTGAATCCGAGTACGTTGGTCCTGGGTTGGACCAAGGGTATGGTTCCAAGGGCAGCGCTGGTTACAACTCGGGTATGGAGGCCCGCGACAAGTGGTTACCCAAGACTGTGGATGAGTTGCGCGTATCTACAAATCCCAAACAAGAGTTCTCTTTAATTAACCACGAGGGTCCAGCAGCATCAAATGTTAAGAATCTCGGTATTTTAGGGCGAGTTGAAAAGTACACACCAGATGGCTTTTTCCTTAACACTCAAGATCGTTGGTTAACCACGACTGGTTTGGAGAAGGGTAATCGTCTTGTGGCCGAGGAGATTGTTAAAACAAGTCACCGCAATGACGTTACTCAACACTATCATGGCGCAGCTTCATCCGCTCAAAAAACGGCTACATACATTCCTGGCAAAACTCAGGATCCCAAGCGCCCCGTTTTACAGGTGAATGATGTAGCGCATTCATCTGCTTCTGGTCGTGGCCCAAATGCAATTCAAGTGGACAAGACGCAAAAAAGTCACACCAACTATGTGAACAATCGTTCATGTAATGAGCAACCAGCAACTATTCGCAGTGGATTTAGCTCTGCTATTGGCGCTGTTATTGCTCCACTAATGGATGTATTAAAACCATCCAGAAAGGAAGAATACGTGTCCAATATTCGCGTGTATGGTAATATGGAGAGTCGTGTGCCCTCAAACTACACGTTGAATCCTTATGATACGCCCAATACGACAATTAAAGAGACGACACTTTATCAACCCAATGCCTATATTGGTAATCAAAAAGAAGGAGCTTATACAGTCAGCGAACAGCAAGCGATTGAGAATCAAAGAGACACAACAACTTGCACTGATTACGTGGGCACTGTTGGTGGAGGGGCTACTCGTCACGGATATACGTCTTATGATTCGGCTTACATTGCCACGACAAACCAGACCAAAGAGAAGTTATCAGTCGCGCGTACAAACCATGGAAATACCCAGATTTTCAACCAGAATACGAATATTTCAATTGCCAAGGTGGATGCAGATCGCAATAATACTAGAATGTGGAGTCCCGCAGCAATAACTCCTATGGGTCCTAATAAGGAGACGTATGGTAAAATAAATGTACCTCAATATTACGACCAATGTATTGGATGTGAACGTATTGAACCTGATATTTTGAATGCATTCCGCGCAAATCCTTATACGCATAGTTTGACCAACTCTGTTTAAAAATAAATATTATTACCAATCCACAATTAAAATGGTAATAATATAATTAAAAGTTTTTCCAAAATAATTTAATTATCACTCATCTGGACAAATACTTTTATCAATTTCCACGTGTTTTGCTATAGATGAAATTACTTTGTTAATGCGCTTTTCTTCTTCTTCCTTTGTACTACCACCCGTGGATTTAAGTACAATGTTCAAGTATTGATCGTTCTTTTTAGAATGATAGTCTTGTGAATCTGGGTTAGCTTCTATCCAATCCACAATTTGATTAACATTCTTATTGGCAATCTTCCTGACGGCTTTTCTAACGCGTTCCTTTTCTTGATCCTTTTCCCAAACATCCTTATCTCTTATATATAAGCTTTCTCGTTTTGTATCTGTGCAATGAATGGGTCTTTTGCTGAAATCCAGCTGTTTTAATCCTTTTATAAAAATCTGTGATATGCTCTCTTCATATCCCAATTTTCCAGTATTTTCCAAATCCTTCAATGTCAATTGCAACGAGTCCACAAAATCAGTTAGATTCATTGCATCTTTGCAAGTCTCATTTAAAAATAAATTTAAGTTGAAGCTATTATTCATAGTATTTTTGCTATTATTAATATTTGTTATGCTAGAAGGTTTCTTAGCCAAAGCAAATAATTGCTTATTTTGCTCAATAATGAGCTCCTTGAATTCTTTGTTTTCCATCATAATTGATTGGTTTTGTTTAATAATCTCAACCATCATTGATTGGTTTAATGGCGAATCTTGATCCACCTCTTTGTCTTTTTCTAAACCTGATGTGCATTTATTTTTATGAAAGCACAAACTAGATTGATGTTTGTAAATTTTACCGCATTCACATGCAAAATTTTTATCTTGAACGTTTTTATTAGGATTTATTAGTAATTTGTGTTTATCGGTTAATAAATGTCTGGTATATTGACTTTTGCGTGATGATGTATAGTCACATGTTTTACAGAAAAATTTCGCCGAACTTTCAGCTCCTAAATTTTTGGAGATCATTCGTATATAGTTCCTAAAGAAAAAGTTCCTAAATAGTTTTTTGCAAAGATCAAAAAAAAAATAAAAAATTTTCAATCACAAATTTTTCAACAGAAAAAAGAAATTTAGAGCATTATGCTCACACCTCATTTTTTTGCAAAAAAAGCTGAAAAGTAAAATAGGTTTTGGAAAATGGACAAAAATAAATGTCCAAAATCACTTTGTCGAAAAAAGTCTTGGAAATTTGAAAAATTCGCACTTCCCTACATGATGTAGGGCATAATTTGAAAATTATTTTAAACTGCCTCCCTACATGATGTAGGGCGTTGCCTACATGGATGTAGTATGAGTTTAGCACAGGTTTCAAAGTCTGCCCTACATGATGTAGGCGAACGGGCGCGTTTCTTTAAGCCACTTTGCCCATTTATTCTTTTCTGGGACACTCTTTACAAAAGTATTATACGTTCTATTTGAATATAAAAATAATCTGGTAATAATAAATCATCAATAAGAAATGTTACCAATTCATTCAAATATAAAAGAAAAACTAAAATATTTTTACGAGATGCACAAGATTCCTCACATTATTTTTCATGGTAATAGCGGATCTGGTAAGAGAACCATTGTAAACGGCTTTATTAATATGATATATGGTAACAATCGCGAAAAAATAAAGGATTTTGTTATGTATGTGAATTGTGCACATGGAAAAGGCATCAAATTTATTAGAGAAGAGCTGAAGTTCTTTGCAAAGACCAACATTAACTCAAATGGAGGTGACATATTTAAAAGCATTGTGCTATTAAATGCCGATAAACTGACAATGGATGCTCAGTCAGCTTTAAGAAGATGTATTGAGCTTTTTAGCCATACTACAAGATTCTTCATAATTGTGGAAGACAAGTACAAACTATTAAAGCCAATTTTGTCTAGATTTTGTGAGATCTATGTGCCTGAACCAGAATATAATGGTGCACAAATCAATCTTTACAAGTATAATATTGGGGAGACATTTAAGTTGAAAGATGTTAAAAAGAAGAGGATAGATGCATTGAAAAAAGAGTTGAATAAGATAGATGCCAAGACGTGTGTCGCGCCTACTCTATTGACCATTTCAGCGCAACTTTATGAAAAAGGATACAATGCTCTTGACCTGATTCAAATATTGGAAGAGAGCGACAACTTTTTCAAAATTACAGAGGAGAAAAAATACGAATTGCTCATAGCCTTTAACAAGGTACGCAAAGAATTTAGAAATGAGAAATTAATCATGTTGTTTATCTTGAATTTTGTGTTTATAAGTTTAAATAGTAGTTTAGAAAATATTTCATTTATGTAAATGGATGACTTTAACGTGTCAAGTTTGCATGAGTCAAAAAATGAATGGGGTGCTCGTTTGCTTACCATTTTAACACCACTTGTAGTTGAAGGCTTTAGATCTATTTTTGAAGAAGCCGTCAAATTGTGTCGTGATAATAATGAGATGGACAAGTATTTGATGACCTTTCAAAATTTCATTACCAGGATTCCTAAGTGGAATCCCAATATTATTGAACAGGAAAAGGTGCGCATTGTTGAGAAAAGTGCATGTGCTTATTTAGAAGAATTGGTTACATGTGTGCACATTATTCAATTAAAGCTATTGACTGCTATGAGAACAGGTCAAAAGCAAAAGAAGATTGATATTGACATCCCCAAGTTGAATGATTTTATTCACAAGGTCTACATTAATGTAGCAAGAAAGCTTTACAAGAATGTGTATTTGTTTGAATTGGGTATTCCTCCTTTGCAAACACAGAAGCATAATAGGGAGATGGAAGTGATTATTCAGGAGTGCGTCTTGAATACTGTGCGCGAGACGATCCCCATTGAGGGCATTTTGCGTGCTTATTTGGATGAGTCTGTGGAGGAAGAAGTGATTGAGGATGTTAAGGAGCAGATTATTCAAGAGTCCGTTACCATCCCCAATCCCGCTCTAGAGGAGACTGAGCGTTTGATTGAGCAGCAAAGTGGCCTTACTACGGAGATTGGATCCTCTTATGATCAAGAACCTGCACAATCCTTGTCATTTAATAATATGGATATGGTTCGCGATTCAAACAATAATGAGGAGTTTGTGGAGGCTCCCAAGGATATTAACACATTGAACGAGATTAGTGAGTTGAGAAATATTCAGCGCAGGTTGGAGACTGACGAGGAAGATGATAACCCAAGGTTGAGAATTTTTGAGGAAGACTCTCCATTAAGCAGTTTGGATGTGCATGTCATTGAACCTCCCAAGCTAGAATTATTGCCCGATTTGCTTATAGATGATATTGAGGTTTTAGGATAAATGTAACTTCAATGGTGCGTTATACTATTAAGAAGAAACTAATAGTATAATGTAATGGAAAATGTATTTTTTGTAGCGGGATTTATCTCAGCCGTCTATTTTATCGTCAAGTTTATTGAGATGCGCTTTGTTGAAAAGGAGAGCAAGCCATTGAAGTTATTGATCCGTGATTCCTTGTTGGTGTACTTTAGCGTGATCTTTGGTAGCTTTATTCTTGACCAATTGAAGCCCATGATTCAGGATGCCGAGGTGGGAACAAGTGCTCCAGTGGTGTTTACGGGTGATCCAGCATTCTAAAAAAAAATGATACTATAAACAGGTTAAAATAACTAGATTATAGTATAATATTTGAAAATGCCGCATTGTTGTTGCATGTGCAATAAAGCCACCGTTGATCCGTTGACGCCTTTAAGTTGTTTTATAAAGTATTTAAATCGGGGACATAAAGTGTGCCAATCTTGTTGGTGGGATCCTGTTGTTGGTTTTGCGCGAGAAAATGCGTCTCATGCTTGTCCAGGATGTGAAAAAAAGATGGAACTGCCTTTTACTAAAGTAGATTTAACGGTTATTGATCTTACTACAGATGAATAAAATAGTGTTTAGCGTCTTCTACTCCTTTTGGATCTTTTTTTACTAGTTTTACCCTTGCTTTTATTTTTATTTTTATTTTTTAATTTACGAGTTTTAGATCTTTTTGCCGATTTGCGTTTTATAGTCCTCCTCTTTGGTTTTTTTCTTCCTCCAAAATCTTCTTCTTCTGTTGCAGATCCACCTCCCGCTTTTAATCCTGGTCCTTCTTCTCCCAATTCGCGTAACATTTCCTGGTATTTAGCGATTGATTCATTCCATCCGTCAACTTCCTCTGAATCAGGTTCATTTTCTACAGATTCTGATAATATTTTTATTAAAGCATGCAAATTTGCTTTTAATTTATTTTGTTCAAACTGTATTCTATCCGACTGTGATGGATCCTTTTTTAAGAGTTCTCTACATAGTTCTATGTATTCTGTATTCAACTCAATTAGGTCTTCAAGATATAATTTACTTTTTTTAGAGAAATCTTCGGGTGTATACTCATAGTCTGCCGATGGATCTTTATCAAAAATAGTTCCTAAAAGGGCGTTACCCTCTTTTCTACGTTCTTGCAATTCTGCGGCATTACCTCTTGTTTGTATATTGTTTTTTAATCTACGGATTTCAGCTTTTAAATTATAAAAAAGTTCATCTCTTTCCTCTCGCAAAAGTTTTGATTGTTCTAGAGTATACAGTTTAGTTGTATCCTCACCCATTACTTTAACTGATAGTGGAGGCAAAGTAACTCTTTTTTTAGTTAGATGTTGATCTTGGTCAATGGAAGCTTTTCCTGAATAAGTTGTTGTTCTATTTTGATTGCGTGCGGCAATTTCGTGTGGTTCTAGAAACTCATGAAAAGGGTTTTGCGAATTATCTTCGGAGAATGCACCAAATCCACTATATTGGTTTGATACAAGAGCTGATTTTTTTGGCATTGAGTATGAAACTGAGCTTTCTCCAAATTTTTTTTTCTTTCCAACTTTATCATCTTCATTTCTATCTCCCATTAAAAAAATATAAGTTATATTATACATATATTTTTTTTATAATTTAAAACAGGCAATCCACTTGTCTAAACATACGAAGGAATATCATCAATATTCATAACCTTGTCATTTTTTCCCAACTTGGACTTGTCAACAATAAACTTCTTAAATGCGGTTCTTTCTAATTGCGCCTGAGGAGTGTGTTTGTGAACGCATCGTGCAATCATCTTGTACAATTTGAACCCAGGATAGCGCTCAACTCCAGTGTTCTTGTACAAAACATTAATACCATTATCGTCCGTGCACCAATCAACAATCAATTTAATAATAGGGCTGCAAGAATTAATGTCTTTTACCTCATCTACATCTTCAACTAAAAAGTCAAAAATGGAGCACGCTAAACGGCATAAATCAAAACTGTAATTGGTCTCAAGTCTAGGTTTCTTCTCATTAAAATATGGTTCAGTGTTGTATTGCGTTGATGCATCTCCATTTGGGTGAAAACTGTCGCTAAAAAACAGTTGACCATTAAATTTGTATGCACCTCTACCAAAGTCAATAATCTTGAAGATTCTGCCAAATGTTGGCACTTTGTAGTACTTTTTCTTATAGCAGTAATAGAGGTATTTTTTTTCAGTGGTATTATACATCACATTATTTGTGTGAAGATCATTGTGCGTAAATGAAAAGGCCTTTTGATATGTGATCAGCATCATTATAATTTGAATAAGTGCAGAGAACCACTCGTCGTGGGATAGTTCATTCTCCATAAGTAAGCTGTCCATAGTGTTCTCGCAATATTCCATGCAAATAACCTGAACAGGAAATTTGGGAATAGTAACATAGACGCTTTCTTCTTCACACGAGGATGAATCCTCGCCCTCATCATCATCTGTGTATTCTGTTTCCTCATCCTTGTCATTTTGTTCTTCTCCTTCTATATCAACAATATTAGGGTCGTAATCTTCTGCATCGCATGCTCCACATCTCTCGCCTTCACCCTCTTCCTCTTCTCCTTCTTCCTCTTCACTTCCAGAATAAACTTCATCATTAGAATTTGTATGAGATGTTCTTGATGAGCAAGTAGATCCAGATCCAGAGGTTGAACTAGATTTAATAGTTGTTATAGATTTATGAGTATGTTCGTTGGAAGTTCGTGATTCCTTTTCTTCTCCTTTTTCTTCCTCATCTGCAGTTTCAGTAGGCAGAGAAACATCCACCACCTCTAAGGCCAATGTATGTTCTTTAAGATTTTCAAGGGTTAATGTTGATACCTCTAGTGCCGTTTTTTCAGTTGCAGTCGCAGTATTGTTCAGTTCCTCAACACTGAAAATGTTTTCAAATATCTCATTATTAATGGACTTGGCGGAAATATTGGAATGACGAGTATTGTTTCCGTGAATTTTAATAGGCTTTAGGCGCACCTTGTCATCTTCAACCAAATGGTCATATTCCTCTATTTGAAATAGAATATTTTTGGATTTATTGAAAAACTCAGATTTAACAAGATACTCAAGATCATCCATCACGTCTACAGTAAAATTATTTTTATGTGCTAAGAATGATCCATAGTAGTCCACACCATGCATAAATCCATATTCATGCAAAAGTTTGCTTGTTAAGAAGGAAAAGAATCCGTCTACATAAGCTGAATTATTATCTCCTAGAATCTTTGGATTTACTGCACCATTTAGCTCAGGTGAAATGGAAGGAAGAGAAAACAAATTCTCATCATTTACATTGTATTTACCAACCATAAACTTGAATGGATCCAAAAGTGGCGCCATTTTAAAGAACACGGGTTTCATCTTTGATTGACTTTTTCCTGAAGCATCTTCAATGCTCTTTAAACTGCATTCAAACAGATTTTTATTGTCCTCAATGTTCTCGTGCAAATCATTAATATACCATTTATTATTGAGATTAATTGCATTGAAATTTCTTTCATTCAAGGAAAAGAATTTTGTATAAATAGGAATATAGTTTTGAGCATTTGACAAGTTGATGGTTTCATTTTTTTCAAAAGAACTAAAGAGTTCACGATTCTTTCTTTTTTGATAATCTAGCTTAATCATCATTAGCTAAATAGAATATTAATTAAATCATGTTTTAACTTATTCTATCAATATGTATATGTCTCTTGTTCATTTATTCTAAAGGTTTCATAAAATATTTCTCTAATACATATAGTAGAGTACGTTACACATGTCTATACAATTAAATGCAATAATGAGTGATAACATGGCAATTATTAATAAAGTTATAGTTGATGCTAGATCCAAAAATATAAGACTTGTTTCAAAAAAAGAGGCACCTTCATCTAATGTAGTTTTTGATGTAGCTATAACGGATGATTTGAATGATGTGCCAATCCTTAAAAAATGTGGAGCAAATGTAAATATTCATGTAATATTATTATCAAAAACAGAAATTGCTAAAAATATAGCAACTTTTGAAAAGGAAATATTTATTGCACATCAAGTAAAGTTTCGTTATGGCAAATGGTATGATATTTTGAATGATGCGGCAAATAACAACTCAATTATTAGTGCCGCTGAAATAAATAATGAATATACTGTTTACTATGAGAGTGATGGTGATAATAATAGTTTATGGAAAATTGTTGATAAAGTAGCAAATGAAATGTTAATTAAACGAGGAACATATTTTATTGAAAAATTAAAAGAATTTATTAAACAAAACCCACAAAATGCTTCAATCATACAACAATTTGTTTTTAATGCAGATTTTGGTGATTTTAGACGCATGGAAGATTTTCGTTTTGTTCACAACCGTCCCTATGAAACAGATCATTTAGTTTTATTTCCATTAGATTTGTATCATACAAGATTAATAAATTTTAAGGATACAACTCCATTTAATTTAAAGACAAACAATGCAATTTGGATCGGTAGACCAGATGATGATTGGCGTTGGAAACATAATAAAGACGGAAAAAGTCATCGGCTTACATTTGTAGAGAATACTTTTGATATTCATCCAAACATTATTGTAAGATTTTCAGGTGATGAAAAAAATAAGGAAAAAAATCAGCAGATAGATGCAAAATATATTAGTCATCTTTTAACAAAGGAAGAACAAACAAAAAACAAGTTTATTATAAATTTAGAGGGAAATGATACATCCACTTCTTTTTTGTGGGCTCTTGGATCTAATTGCTGTCCATTGCACACATTTCCTTTTACTTTTGAAAACATTCTTTTTGGTAATGGACTAGAACCTTATAAGCATTTTATTCCCATTGCTGTAGATGGTAGTGATTTGCTTGAAAAATATAATTGGTGTTTGGATCATTTAGAGGAATGCGAGAAGATTGCAAATAATGGAAAAGAATACATGGGGTTTTACCAAGATAAAGACATTTATAATCAAATTTTAAATCGCATGTTTGGAATGTATTGCATGGTCAAATAACATGGTTTGCATATTTTGCGTAATTGAGTTTATTTATTTTTCTGCATAATGTAGAGAGAATATGACGTTGGAATTAAAAAAGTTTGACATGAAAAGCATTAGTTTCAAGGCAAATGAGGCAAAGGGTCCAGTCGTTGTTCTTATTGGGCGTCGTGATACTGGTAAGTCTTTCTTGGTTAGAGATCTCCTTTATTACCATCAAGATATTCCAATTGGCACTGTTGTTGCAGGCACAGAAGAGGGTAACGGATTTTACGGAAAATTAGTGCCCAAACTGTTTATTCACAACGAGTACAATACGGCGATTGTGGAGAATATTCTCAAGCGGCAGCGACAGGTGTTAAAACAGGTTAAAAAAGAAATAGAGACATTTAAAAGAAGCACGATTGATCCGCGCGCATTTGTTATTCTTGATGATTGTCTTTATGATAACACGTGGGCCAGGGATAAAATGATGCGTCTCCTATTTATGAACGGTGAATGTTTGCCGTAGTTATTCCAAAAGAATAGCTAGTGAATGTGTTTAGGAAGAAATATAAACACATTTGCGACACGTCCAAATTGCGGAGACGTCTTGTTAAGTTTATGCTACTAAATTATAGTAAAAATACTATAATGGCTTATGCTAATCACATAAGGTACAGTAAAAAGGCATAAAATAGAGATAACCCGCAGCTAGTCACCTAAGTCCGTTATGATAAGGATATGGTGGCAGTTCAACGACTAAATGCTCGTGGGCTTGAAACGTCTAATCAACGTTAATGATAGCTTAAAATATAGTCTAATCCCACCCGAGAGGGTGCTACACCCATTTAAAAAGTGTAGATTCCGTGATGATAGGAGCAAATGCCTATTATAGAATGGTATTAAATGAGACATTGGAAGATCATGCTTATTATAACAATGCAATATCCTCTTGGCATTCCTCCCACACTGAGAACCAATATAGATTATGTTTTTATTTTGAGAGAACCATACATTGCAAATAGAAAGCGCATTTACGAAAATTATGCGGGAATGTTTCCAACATTTGAGTCCTTTTGTCAAGTCATGGATCAATGCACGGAAAATTACGAGTGCTTGGTAATTAACAACAATGCGAAATCAAACAAGTTGCAGGATCAGGTATTTTGGTACAAGGCTGACTCGCACAATGACTTCAAATTGGGATCAAAAGAGTTCTGGGAACTCAGCAAGGATATAAACTCTGATGAGGAGGATGAAAAATATGATCCAAATAACACCAAGAAGCGAGGTCAAGGACCAAAAATTAGCGTTAAAAAGAGCAAGTGGTAGATACGCTTTTAAATTTTAAAATCAGTTATAAAAGAATCTCAATTAGCAAAAAAATTGAGATGCTTTAATAGAATGTCTACAAATACAACCCAGAGTCTTTGCACAAGTTTCAAACTAAATCAATCTAAAACAAAATCAATATATTCCAACAATGAGCGCAAACGCAATTGTCAACAGTGGTCCCAAGCTACCTCTTAAGCTTGTTAATAAGATTCTTGGCTACATGTCAGGGCTAACAAGGGGCACAAGATTGCGGTTTAAGGTTGTCCTTGACAAGAAGACAAACAAATACAAGTGCAAGTGGTACCCCACAAGAGCGCTTGATAAATTCCTACACTTGCATTCAACCCCGCACAGAAGGCCAGCCAATCTTATCAAACTTTATTTGCCCAGTTCTGCGCAAGAATGGAGATATGAACAAGATGAAGCCAAAATAAAGGCGCAACTCATTGATGCTTTCTATATTAACTTTCCCAAAAAAACAATAAAATACTCAGAAACTGCGCATGACTATGGTCTTGAACACGAAGTGAGCTACAAATATACGTATTTCTCAGACGGAAAAGGTGGATACAACTGCGCATGGGTAGTTAATGACAGTGATGAAGATGATGATAACTATTATTGCATGTTCAAGAGAGGAAAACTTTTGCTGAACTGTCCAGAGGATCCTTCTGGAAAGCATGAATATGTAATTCCATCATATGCGTGCATAAAGGACGGACCTTCCTTTACGGATGAGCCATATACGACCATTTTGCATTTGAATAAGATGAATCGCGGTTCAGCTTTTGGTTTTAGAGGGTCACGTTATTCTTACTTTGATGCTATTACAGGAGAACAAAAAGTTGACTATTTAAGTAAAATGGACCAATGGCTTCTTCTGGGCGAAAATTACGATGATTGCTTTTACCACGATTATTAGCCGCGTACAAATCTTATATATACGTATAAACACTATATACAAAATTTTTTCTTTAAGCTAGTTTACAAACTATTTATTCAATGTTTTACTCGTTCTTCTTAGTGGCAAAAGGTCCACTGATAAGCTCACTTTGACCATTATCCGTCTTGCCCATAACAATATTTTCACCCTCAAACAACTCCTTGCGAATGTCTGCGGCTGAGATGGTTTCCTGTGAATTGAACACATTCTCTTGCGTGTTCAAGTTATTAATGCCAACCAAGTTACCATCATTGTCAACTGTTTGCGTCAAAACATTGCCACTCTTCTCGGCATTCTTCATGTTCTCCTCAATGGCCTTCTTCTTGCTCTCCTTGACGCGTTGGTCAAACTCATTCTTGGCCAAAGACTCGTTCTTGGTCTTCTCATGCATAAGTTGATTGAGCTCTTCCTCCATGTATTCAACACGACCCGTGCGGTAGGCCTCTGGGTCCCAAGGCATCCACATACCAATAGGACCAACCAAGATATCGTGGTACGGATCCATCTCTCTAAGCATCTTGCACCTGAGCTCGGCCTCCTCTTGTGTGGGGAAAGAACCGCGAATCTTGAGACCGCGGATAGAAGTTTGGAAGTTGAACTTTACATTAAACTCCTTCTCTAGACGATCCTCATTCTTATCCAAAAAGGTCCTGTAATCATCCTCCAATGAACTTCCAGTAAGACTGGCCTTCTCTTCCTCCAAGAAATCCTTGAAATCCTTGGTAACATCCTCAAACGTAAGCTTGTACTTGAAGGAAACAAAGTTCAAAAACTGAACAAACTTCTCCATGGCCTTTGAAAACTCCCACTTATTTAGAAATTCCTGGAAAAAGAACATCTCTTTTTGCTTTAAAACCTTCTCAGGAGAAACAAATGAAATGCAGCAAAAGTTTTGGCCTGCAATAGGCTTGTCTACCTCCAAAATGTCAACATATTTAGGATTTGGTTGGCCAGTTGCAGTCTCTTTTCTCTCAAATGATAAATCGGTGGGGCGAACCTCTTTAGAAAAACTCATCTATACATCCCTTCGCGTTTTCATTCTAAGTATTTTATTTAACAATTTATATTTTGCAAATATTTAGATCTTTATTTTGTCTTTTGTTTTGTCTTTTGTTTTGTCTTTTGTTTTGTCTTTTAAAGATGTTTATTTTTTCTAACCACATAATATATAATGAACGGCTTGTTTGATATTTCCGAGTTGATTAAGCGAATCATCAAGTATTTAGTTGAGGGTTTGATGGTGGCTATTGCTGCTTATGCTATCCCCAAGCAATCATTGAATCTTGAGGAGATCATGTTGATTGCCTTGACGGCGGCTGCCACATTTAGCATTTTGGACACGTATGTCCCCAGTATGGGCATGACTGCTCGTTCTGGTGCAGGCTTCGGCATCGGCGCCAATCTTGTTGGCTTCCCTGGAGGTCTTTAAGTATGTTTGCCGATAAATAATTAATGCATTTATAGTCATTTTTCCTTTATATCAATTTTACAAAAGTAATTGATATAAATTTTAAATAGTTGCAACAAACTCCCAATCCAAATTTTCACACATTTTTTTCCAAATTTCGTCCTGTTCAATCAACTTTTCGCGATCTTTCAACATTGGTATGTCAATCAAATATTGTTTTTCATCCAAGAGTTCGCAAAGCTTGTAAAGAACATAGTAATAGTTTAAAAAATTAACACGATAATCGGGGCAAAATTTTGCATAAGGAGCCTGCAATTCCATAAATAAATTGCACAGAGTTTCTTCCAATTCTTGAGACATAACTGGTGGTTTAATACCAAGCTTGTTTTTAATAAAGGCAATGTGTTCATAGTACTTGTTGTATCCCAATTTTTTCAATATTTCCTTTGTCTTGTAGTGGTTTAATTGCTCAAGTTGTATTCTCTCTTTCTTAATTTGCAATTTAATATTTTCAATAACATCTACTGGTATTTGTGTTGTTTCTTTTCCTTGAAATTGTGCCAAAATCTCTTTAAAATGGTTAATTTTTTTATAAGCATAGAAGCAAACCTCTTTTGGAGGTTCCTTGTAAGAAGGTTTTTCATTCTCAATCAAATAAGGAACATTCTTTGAACATATATTGCATATTAAAACCCCCTCATCATCTAACGGTATGAGCTCACCCTTAAAGCAATATTGACAAACGTCCGTAGAGCAAACAAATGCATTCATATCCAAAAATGTTTCATCAATATTGCTCAAATATCGTTGAACAATGTTTCTATTTTTATTCTCATTTTCTGCCTTATTTTGATTTGTATCTTCATTCTTAATTTTAAAAAAACTGTTCAGTATTTTACTTTTTGTGTCCATCGTAGAAGAGGAAGAAGATATTTCAGTTGATGAAATATTCTTCTTGTTTTCAAAGTATTCAAAAATATATCTTGAATTGTCTAGGAAATAATCTACCTTTTTTGTCTTTAATTTTTTAACAGTTTCAGTAATTTCATTTATGCGATCCGCAATATCTAATCGTTGCTCAATTGTTAATTGATCTGCTTGATCAACTAATTGTTGTTTTAATTCAGCCTTTTCTTTTTTGATTGTAGGAATTTTATCCTGTTCATCCTTGCAAAATTCATTTATAAACTCTTTGTGTTTGCCATCTAATGTGGTAGAGTTTTTTTTGCTTACCCTGATTTTTTTAATACTCTTTGGCTTAAATGAAGGCATCTTTGTTTACTATATATTAAATTACTATTTTACAATGTTTAACTAATAATAAATAAAATATATTTAGACCCATTTTCAAAATAATAAAGTTTAGAATATAGAGAATATAGAAAACAAAATTTGTGCTATGTATTATCTAGTTGATTTAAGATGCAAAACTAGTTTAAATATAAATTATAGTTTCACAATATTTATTAATGGAATTGACAATTAATTTAGAAGATACAAATGGTAATAAAATGAACGTGCAACTAGATAATACAAAGTTTCAAAAAATGATCTTTTTATTTAATGCATTGGAAGAAGGTTGGTCTATTAAAAAAAGCAATAATTCTTATATTTTTAAGAAAAATCATGAAGGTAAAAAAGAAATTTTTCTTGAAAGTTATTTATCTAGATTCATGAAGGACAATTTTGACATAAATAAAATATTATCATAAATGTGTCATTTTTGACAATTTTATTTTTTGCGAATTAAATCAATTCTCAAAAAATTTTTTTCTTTAGCAATATTATAAAATGGGAGGTGGTTTAATGCAGCTCGTTGCCTATGGCGCACAAGATGTTTACCTTACTGGTAATCCTCAAATTACTTTCTGGAAGGTCACTTACAGACGTTACACAAACTTTGCTATTGAGTCCATTGAGCAGACTTTCAACGGCCAAGCCGATTTCGGTCGCCGTGTTACTTGCGTGATCAGCCGTAACGGCGATCTCGCCTACCGCACCTACCTTCAGGTTACTCTTCCCGAGATTAACCAGCTTATGGGTGCCGCTAACCCCAACGCCGTCACCTATGGCTTATCCAGCGGTGTGTATGCCCGTTGGTTAGATTTCCCTGGTGAGCAAATCGTTGCTCAAGTTGAGGTTGAGATCGGTGGTCAACGCATTGACCGCCAATACGGTGACTGGATGCACATCTGGAACCAACTCACAATGACCAGCGAGCAAACCCCTGGCTACTACAAGATGATTGGTAACACCACCCAGCTTACCTTCATCACGGATCCCTCTTTCGCGGAGGTTGATGGTCCTTGCGACTCCAGCGCTCCTCGTCAAGTGTGCGCTCCCCGCAATGCTCTCCCTGAGACAACCCTTTACATCCCCCTTCAATTCTGGTTTTGCACCAACCCTGGTCTTGCCCTTCCCTTGATTGCCCTCCAATACCACGAGGTCAAGATCAACCTTGATCTTCGCCCCATTGATGAGTGCTTGTGGGCCGTGACCTCCCTCAACTGTGGCAACACTGGTGTTACTGGCGTTACCCCCGCCAGCCGCGGAACCCCCCTTCCCGCTGTTATTGCCTACAACCAGTCCCTTGTTGCTGCCTCTCTCTACGTTGACTACGTGTTCCTTGACACGGACGAGCGCCGCAGAATGGCCCAGAACCCCCACGAGTACCTCATCACCCAGCTCCAATTCACTGGTGATGAGTCCGTCGGTTCATCCTCAAACAAGATCAAGCTCAACTTCAACCACCCCGTGAAGGAGCTTGTCTGGGTTGTGCAGCCCGATCAAAACGTGGACTACTGTTCATCCCTTGCTTGCGACGCCACCCTCTTCAAGGTTCTTGGCGCCCAACCCTTCAACTACACTGACGCCATTGATGCTCTCCCCAACGCCATCCACGCCTTTGGCTCACCCAGCGCCATCACCTATGGTGCTAACAATGGTTTCAACATCCCCAACGACTGGAACTACATCAGCCCTATTGACGGAACCTTCCAAGACGCTGGTTCTGTTGGTGTGAATGGTAACGGTGATTACTGGCACCAAAACTCCGCAAGCCCCGCAACCCCTGCTCTCAACCCTTACAATGAGCCCCACTTTGGCGGCCCTGGTATCAATAATCTCAGTGCTGCGGAGCAAACTGCGCTTGCCGCTCAGCTTGGTATTAGCGTCGCCGCTCTTACTGGCTTTGCTACTCAAGCCTACAACACCCAATCTGGTGTCTCCGATGCTGGCACATTCGTGCTCACTGAGACCTCCCTTCCCCTCCACTGTTGGGGCATGAACCCCGTCGTCACCGCTAAGCTCCAACTTAACGGCCAAGACCGCTTCTCTGAGCGCGAAGGATCATACTTCAACTACGTGCAACCTTACCAGGCCCACACCCGCAACCCTGATGAGGGTATCAACGTGTACAGCTTTGCCCTCCGCCCTGAGGAACACCAACCTTCAGGCACGTGCAACTTCTCACGCATTGATAACGCCACACTCCAACTTGTGCTCTCCAACGCCACCGTTGAGGGCACCAAGACCGCCAAGGTCCGCGTCTACGCCACCAACTACAACGTTCTTAGAATTATGAGCGGTATGGGTGGGCTCGCATATTCCAATTGAGCGGGTTGTTACTGTTTATCGTGTCATACTTTTTTATACATTTTAATAATTAAATTATTGCATTTTAATTATTAAAGCAAAAAACAATATAGATATATATTAAGAAATACTATATAAAATGAGCGTAGATATCGTAAATCTTATTGAAAGTAATCCAATTACTAAATTAAATGGCAATTATCAGTCAAAATTAGTTGAAAAGGTGCAAAAATCATTTAACAATTATGAACAACAGATGTTTGTTGCAAGTTTTTATTGCTATTTGAAGCATGATAATAAGAATGATTTTGTAATTGATCTAGATAACGTGTGGAAATGGTTAGGGTTTAGTCAAAAAGTAAATGCAAAAATGCTGCTTGAAAAACAATTTACAATTAATATAGATTATAAAAAGTTGCTTTTGTTGCAACAAAAGCAAAGTAATACTACACAAGGTGGTCATAATAAAGAAACGTTTATGCTAAATATTGACACATTCAAGAAAATTTGTTTAAAGGCTGGAACAAAAAAAGCCGATGAAATCCATGATTATTTTATTAAATTAGAATCTATATTGCATGAAATATTAGTAGAAGAAACTAATGAACTCAAAATGCAACTTGAACAACAAAAAACAGAATTTCAATTATTAGAAGACAAAAAGACACAAGAATATAATGTAAAACTTGAGAAGCAAAAGATCTTGGAAAGAGAAAAAATATTGTTGAAAGAATATGCAACGGCTGGTGCTATTTTTTATGTTATAAAGGTAAAAACTTTTGAAAATGGAAGTTATATTGTAAAGGTTGGAGAAAGCGGGAAAGGAATCCTGTCTAGATATAAAGAACATAAAACTAAATATGATGAATGTTTGCTATTAGATTGTTTTGCAGTTCAAAAAAGTAGAGACTTTGAGGGTTTTATTAAAGGATATGAAACTATTCGTGCAAATAGAGTTCTTGATTTGCCTGGACATGAAACTGAGCTTGAACTATTTCTTATAGGAAAAAATTTGTCATATCAAATATTGTTAGACATTATTAATAACAATATAAAGTATTTTGACAACAATGATACTAATAAATTAGAACTTGAGATTGAACAATTAAAATTGTTGCTTGAGATGAAGACCACAAATAATGACAATCTTTTAATTCAAGATTTAATTAAAACTGTAAAACAAATGTCATCTAAGATAGACAACTTGGAAAATATTAATAAAGACATTGCATCAAAACTAAACTCTATGCAAACAAAAACAACAACTAGTTTCAATCAACCACTTGTAACACTTGGTCCACGTCTACAAAAAATAAACCCAGAAACATTAACTATTATTAAGGTCTACGAATCTGTAGCAGAATGTTTAAAAGAATATAACTTCAAGGTTAAACGACCAAGTATTGATAAGGCTATAACAGAAAATACTATTTATAGTGGGTTTAGATGGGCTTTTGTAGATAGAAATTTGGATCCAAATGTCCTATATGATCTTCCTCCAACAAAGCAAACTAAAAGTCAAAATCTTGGATACATTGCAAAATTAAACAAAGAAAAAACAAAAATCCTCAATGTTTATTTAGATAGGAAAAGTGCATCAGCTCTTAATGGTTATAAATCCTCATCGGCATTAGATACACCAGTTAAAAATATTTCACTTTCTAATGGAAACTACTATATGTTATATGATAAGTGCCCAGAAGAACTAATTGAGGCATTTAAAGAGCAACACGGTGAACCAGTTTTATACAAAGACGGAATAGGACAATACACGATAGACAACCAACTCGTAAAAGAATTTGTTTGCAAATATGACTGCATTAAACAATTAAAAATAAGCGACAAGACATTGGCAAAGGCATTAGATAAAGACGTATTATGGAATAACTCTTATTTTAAAAGATCTGGCAACAAACTACAACAAATCTCTAGTCAATAAATTTAAAAATTGAATACAAAAACAAAATTGTATTCAATTCACATCACCCAATTAGTCCATCTCAAAATGGCACTGTGCGAACCCCAAAGGGAACCCAAAATGCTTTCAAACCGCCCCTCGCTAACAATTGATTTGCCAGAGGATATCCTCTCTAATATTGAAACAATCCAACATTTTAAATGCTGCATTGAAATTGAGAACACAAGGATTCGCAAGAAATACTATGTTCCACTCAAGTGGTCTATGGACAAGTTTATTAGTTCCATGAAAATCCATGCAAGGCAAGATTTTCGTGAACATCTGTCACATTTTAATGATATGCAATTTGTTATCAAGAAACAGCAAAAAAATAGTAGTGAAAAACTGGACCATGTGCTCACAAGCGATTTAATTTATTTTGTCAATGAACTTGACATGAAGACTGTTTATATTCGCGGATCTATTTAGTAAATAAAGAGTAAATAGAGCAAACTCACAAGCTTTAAATATTTTTATATTATATGAGCTCATCAACACAATTAAATGAAAAATTACCATCTATAAAAAATATAAATTTTGAAGGCAAACAAGTCTGGCCTTCACAAATCAAAAATGTGCAGATGAGGTTTCAAACACAAGAAGACCTGCAACTCCTTATAATAAATATTTTTTTGCACGATTTTGGTCACGACTATAATTTTGCAAAAGATGGGTATTTAAAAAGAATTGTAAAAAATGTTGCCGATTTAGAGTCCATGGGAGTCACAATTGGCAATTCAAACTTGAAAGTACTTGTAGAAACTCTTTCTGGTCCGCGAGAAATATTTATGTATGATGACAGAAAATTTGTAGATGCCGAGCGTGATTTTGACAAGGAAGACCTAGAACCCGCGGTTCTCAATTATTTAAACTTTAAAAAGAAGTACAATGAAACATTGGATGCACTGGAAGAACCAGTTGAGCAAAAAGGTGGCGCGGTTACAGAAATGTTAACTAAGACGGTAAAACCATTAATTCTTCGTTTAAAACCCGTTACACCAGAAGAAGAAACAGAAAAATCATTAATTCTTCGCTTAAAAACAGTTGATCCAAAAGAAGAAATCACTACTGTCCAGGTTTTTTCTTCCTTGACTGGAGAAATTATAAAAGATTTTACCAAGTCTTTGAACAATGATCCCAATTTTTTAACAATGTTTTCTACATTGAAACTCTATGCAACGTCTTTTTTGGGAGAAAATGACTACAAGTCACAAATCCCAGAAGGGTTGTCACCAGAGACCTTTTATAAATGCGATATGCATTACTCAATTGTAACCTCTTTATATGGCCTCGTAAGTTATTATGATGAAGTGCTTAAAGAAACAAAAGTGGAAGACGAGGAGACAAAGATTATGATTTTAAAGACGTCTATTTTTAGCGATTTTTTGTCGATGCTTTTGTTTGCTTATTTGGATCAGGCTCCCAATGGAAAATACTATGAAACAAATGCGGAAAAAGATCCGTTGGATGTTTTAGATTCTGCAGAAGTTTTAAACGGATTTATAGGTTTGTTTGCACAATATGTTGGAATGGCAGATGATCAATTTGCAGAATTTAAAAAGACAAGGTTTTCTTCCTTGGAAAAGGATAATGAATCAGTTCAACAAGAATCTAAAGGACAGAAAGGTGGTGCACCAGCTGAAGAAGTACCAGTAGTAGAAGCCTTACAAATTAATGTAACAAAAAAGTATTATGTCCGCAGAAGATACGGCATATTGCATAACAATCTTTTAACAACTGTTGCACGCGGTATATTTTTAAAAACAGGCTTATGGCAACAAATTTACCCCGAAATCCCAGATTTTACGGATGAAAATGTTGACGGCATTTCATACGAGCTTTTAAAAAACCAAGGTCTACAAAATGAGATGCTAATGGCCGAAATACTTATTTTAAAACACATGTTGAAGGAGGTTCTTCCTGATGTGCTCTTTTTGGCTAATGGAATTGATGACAAATTGAAGAATTTCTTGGATGTTTACCTTTACAAATGCAGTGGTTATAAAATGGAACTACGTGAAGAAGCCACCAGAGACAAGGAACTGGATTTTTATGCGTCCAAACCAGAAGATGATGTTGTTCCAAAAGATCTGGAGGATTTTATTGTAGATGATAAAGAGGAAGAAGAATTGATGGAGGGCGGAAAAATTGTACAACGTGGTGGTACTCTTACCAAAACGGAAGAAATTTCCATCTTCCCAACAACCTTTAATTTAGAGACGCTTTTTGAAGAACCCAATATTAAGAAAATGCTTACTAGGGAACAGATTGAGACAGCTTACAGAATTAATGAGCTTGTTATTGAAAACCTTAAGGAAAGCGCAATTCCTCCATTTGAAGTGGTTATTGATGAAGAAAGAAAACGTGAAATTAAAAACCTTATGGACCTTTTAAAGTTTAATACAACTCTCATTGCTCGTGCAGATATAGTGCAATCTGGCGGGGCAGCTGCATTGGAAGAAGAAGAACAAAAAGAAGAACAAAAAGAAGACATAGAACCAGCTGCAGAAGAACCTGAGTCCAAAGCAGAAGAAGAGGGTCCACAATTAGAAGAAGTTGCAGTAGATGTAACTCCAGAACCAGCACAAGAACCACCAGCGAAACCAAGCATTTATCGCTTCCCTGCGCCCAAAAAGAGATTTATCTATGATAATGCATCTAAACTAACATCCAATTTAAGTGGTCTCAGTCTTTTTCATAAGGCAGATGC